>Ga0213834_100435_pt1 | contig 21564 bp, 13 predicted proteins | sample SWPTP12_FD_160580 | JGI IMG/M metagenome (GOLD analysis project Ga0213834, IMG submission 160580) | Coastal seawater microbial communities from Marineland, Florida, United States - SWP TP1 #2 | ecosystem: Environmental > Aquatic > Marine > Coastal | place: USA: Florida | collected 2016-08-06 | reverse complement strand
CGGCGGAACTGCGCGCGACGATGCATGCGGTGTCGGAAGCCGGGGTCGGCGCGTCAAGCGGCACGGTCACGATCAGCGAATCGAAATACGGCCTGGTCTTCACCCCGGCCCTGACTGGCCTGCCGCCCGGCGTGCACGGCTTCCACGTGCACGAAAACGGCAGCTGCGACACGAACCAGAAGGATGGCAAGCCGGTGCCGGCCGGCGCGGCGGGTGCGCACCTGGACACGACCAAGAGCAAGAAGCACGGCCTGCCCTGGGGCGATGGCCACATCGGCGATTTGCCTGCGCTGTATGTCGAAAGCGCGGGCGCCGCGAATAACCCGGTGCTGGCGCCGCGCCTGAAAAAACTGGCCGACGTGAAGGGCAAGGCGCTGATGGTGCACGCGGGCGGCGATAATCACGCGGATCATCCGGCGCCGCTCGGTGGTGGCGGGGCGCGCATCATGTGCGGGATTATCGAGTGAAATAATATTTCAACGTAAAAAAACGCCCGGTCAGCGATGACCGGGCGTTTAATTTAAAGCGGCCCGGTTACTTGGCCGCGGCGCGCACCTTGCCGAACGCATCGCCCGCTTTCCATGCCGGCATTGCCGGCGCATCGGCCACCATGCGGCCCAGGTTCAGCGTGAACTGCGCCTGCTGCACCATGCCCGACAAATCCCAGCTCGGATCGTATTCGTCGTTCACCTGGTGATAGCGTGCGCGGTAGGCTTTCGCTTTGGCGTTGTTCGCCTCCACATTCGCAACCCAGGCGCTGCCGCCGCCGACCGAGAAGGCCGGGATGCCGGCTTTGGCAAAGCTGAAATGGTCGCTGCGGAAGTAGCCGCCGGCGAGATCCGGTTTCGCAGGGGCGACCGTCAAGCCCATGGCCTTCGCGGTGGCGGCCGCCATCGCGCCCAGTTCCGTGCGCTCGCTGCCCGCCACGCCGATGTCCTTGGCTTGTCCGACGAAGTTCAGGCTGTCGAGGTTCAGGTTGGCCGCCGTCTTTGCGGCCGGCCACAGCGGACGCGCCGCGTAGGCTGCGCTTCCCAGCAGGCCTTGTTCTTCGGCCGCCACCCACAGGAACATCTGCGAGCGCTTGGCGGGATGGCGCGCCGCTTCCTGCGCCATGGCCAGCAGGCCCGCGCTGCCCGAGGCATTGTCGACGGCGCCATTGAAGATGGTGTCGCCTTCGGTGCCTTGCTTGCCCATGTGGTCCCAATGCGCGCTGTAGATGACGACTTCGTCCTTCAGCTTCGGATCGGTGCCGGGCACGATGCCGGCCACGTTGAATTCGTTCAGCGTACGCACCGCCGCACGGGTCTCGCCCTTTACGCGCGCGTTGAGTGTGACCGGCTTGAACGACTTGTCCTCCGCTGCGGCGCGCAGCTTATCGAGGTCCTGGCCGGCAGCCGTAAACAGTTTGCGCGCGGCGCCGTCGGTCATCCAGCCCTGCATGCCGGTGCCGAGGTCGGCGTCGGCCAACTGAAAACGCTCGGCGGCGGCCCAGCTGTTCTGCACCACGCTCCAGCCGTAGGAGGCCGATGCATCCGTGTGGATCAGGATGACGCCGGCCGCACCCAGGCGCGCCGCTTCGGCCAGTTTATAAGTCCAGCGGCCGTAGAAGGTCAATCCCGCGCCATTGAAACGGTTCGGCTGCGCGGCGGTCGGCGCCGGGTCGTTGACCATCATGACCAGCACCTTGCCCCTGGCGTCCAGGCCCTTGAAGTCGTCCCAGCCTTCTTCCGGCGCGGTGATGCCGTAGCCGACGAAGACCAGTTCCGCATCCATGCTGTGCTCCGCCTTGGCGTCGCCCGGCGCCCAGACCCAGTCGGCCCCGAAGGTCATCGGCAGCGCCTGGCCGCCGGCGACAATCGCCACGTTGCTTTGCTGCGGCAGCGGACGCACGCCCGCGATCTTGACCTCCTGGCGGAAGCTCTTGCCGTTGCCCGGTTGGAGACCGGCGGCGAGCGCCTGCGATTCCAGGTAGGTGACCGTCAGTTCTCCGCCGCGCTGGCCGGTGCCGCGGCCTTCGAGGGCATCCGATGCCAGGAAGGCCAGGTGGCCGCGCAAGGGCGCTTCCTGGACGGTGGCTTGCTGCTTGCCTGCGGCGTGGGCTGGATAAGCCACTGCCAGGCTGCTGGCGAGGGCGGTGAGGACGACGGCGGAGACGGTCTTGTACATGGAATCCTGCTGCGGTGGTTGATAGGCTGTACTGAGGGGCGCGCACGCTCGGTGCGCGCCACATTGTAGTGCAAGCACCGCTAGTAAAACCACAGCGTATCGGACGCGATCGACTGGCCGCTCAGGGGAATCAGTGCGGAGGCCGGCCGTGGCGGCAGCAGGTGTTCCGGCAGTCCCGGCACCACTTCCTCGATCTGCACGCCGAAGATCGGATCGGACAGCACCGCGATCCTGACATGCAGCAGCGCGTCCTCCATCCCGTACAGCACCATTGTCAGCGACTTGGCCTCGGTGTCGAGCAGCACGCGCTCATTGACCGTCACGCGCGTCGGCCGCGCGCCCATCACGCGCAGGCGCACTTCGGGGGCGCGGTTGCGCGACACCAGCGTGAAGTCGGCATGGCGGGCGGGCGCCTTGCCGTTGCGCAGAATCCGCACCAAAGGGAATTCCAGGCCGTCGCGCGGCGCCCAGGCATACCACTGGCGCGGGCTCTGCCAGCCGAAGACGTTCACGAAGATGGTCGGCTGCTTCAGGTTCGCGAACAAGGTTTTCTCCCACGGATCGAGTTCGCCCGCCGGATGCAGCCAGTAGGCGTCCCAGCTCGGCATGTCCTTGTAATACACCAGTTCATTCGCACGCAGGGTAGGCGTCTCGGTGAAATCGCCGGCGTTGCCGGCCAGCGCCAGGCCGCCCACGCCCGCGACCACCAGCGTGCGCGCGACCAGGCGGCGGGCGTGCGACAGCAGCAGGGTCGACACGCTCAGCAGCAGCGCCAGCATCGCGACCGGAATGTTCATACGCTGCGGCGACAGCACCATATAACTGTCGCGCAGCACCGGCAGCACCAGCACCAGCGCCGGCAGCACCCCGGCCAGCAGCACGGCAAGGCGCGCCGCCTGCGGCCAGGCGGCCACGCGCCGCGCATGCAGTGCGGCGAACGAGGCGAGGGCCGCCAGCACCGGCCACACGAGCAGGTAGCTGGCGCCCGGCGCCAGCCAGCTCGCCAGGATCAGCACCAGCACCAGGCAGGCCAGGGCCGCCAGCATCGCCGCCGCCGTCCCGGTGAAGCGCAGCAGCACGCGCTGGGCGCCGATGAAGGCGCCCGCGCACAGCGCGCACACCGCCGCCAGGTAGAGCAGGGCGTGGCGCGCGTGATCCGGCGCGGCCGGATTCCAGGCGCGGTGCAGGGCCGGCACATGCATCCACAACTGCCAGGCGCCCACTCCCAGCGCCACCGCGATCGAGGGCAGGATGAAGAAAGCCTGTACCAGCGCCGCATGGTGCACGCCGGAGCGCCGCAGCGCGCTGCGCGCCACGCCGGCCAGCAGCAAGCAGGTCAGGACGGTCAATGGCCAGACCAGGGCGCCGCTGTAATGGACGGTGCCAACGAGGGGCAAGGAAAACACCACCTGTCCGCTGGCGGGGCGCGCATCGATGCGCGTGCCGCCGAAGGCGCGCGTCAGGCGCAGCATCGTGTCGCCCATCTGGCGCAGGGTGGCTGACTCGAAACGCTGCGGCGTATCGAGCTCCCCGTTGCGCCCGAAAGGCCGTCCCGTATTCGCGAACTGCAGCACCGGCACCCGCAACAGGCCCAGTGCGCCGATGCGCAGCGCGCCCGGCGCCAGCTGGTGGATCTCGTGCATCAGCGAAGACCCAACGACGTCCGGCGCCGCGCGCAGCCAGCCCTCGATCGCCGCGCTGTTCGCGCCCTGCGTGTTGTAGAGCAGGAGCGGCCCGCCGCTGCCGCCGCCATCGAAGCGCAGCGCCAGCCCGACCTCGCGCGCCCACGGATGCTGCTCGGCGAAGGCCTGCATGCCGAGGCTGCCGACCCGTTCGCCGTCGGCGAACAGCACCAGGACGTCGTTCGCCAGGGGCGGCCCGGCGCGCAGCACGCGCAGGGTCTCGAGCAGGGCCGCCACCGGCGCCGCCTTGCTGGCGCCCAGGCTGGCGCGGTCGCTGTCGAGATGCGCAACCAGTAGCAGGCTGCGGCGCTGCAATCGGTCGGGCGCCGTTCCGGGCAGGCGTACCAGCACGTTGTGCACCACGCCCATCGTCGCCTCGTAGTTGGCGTTGTAGTCGACATAATTCTTTTGCACGAGGGCGCGCTGCACTTGCGGATCGAGGCCGATGGCACGTAGTCGTTCCACCAGAAAGGCGCGCGCCTGGCGGTTGGCGTTGCTGGCGATCGGACGCGGCGTCTTTGCCAGCAGCGCCAGATCGGCGCCTGCGCGCGCCGCCGAGAACGTGGTCGCAGGGGCGGTCGCCTGTGCCGGCCGCAGCGCCAGCCAGGAGAGAACGGCGACCAGGATGAACGCTGCGGCGATGCCGCGAACGGGTGACACTGAATCTGGGAACATGCGACCGCATCCTGAAAAAAAGCCCGCCAGGCTGAGGGATGGCGGGCAAAGAGGGCACCACTTACGGAAAATCAGTCGAGCGTCCAGACATAGGCGATTTGCCCCCAGCCGGCTTCGGGCACGCCGTTGTTCATCGCGGGCTTGAACTGGCACAGGCTCAGGGCATTCACGGCGGCCCGGTCCAGTTCACGAAAGCCGCTCGACTTCTGGATGCGCGAACTGGTCACGCGGCCATCGGCGCCGACCAGCAGCGCCAGCGTCACCATCCCCTGGTCGCCGTTGCGGGCGGACGCCGCCGGATAGTTCGGCTTGGCGCAGCCGCTGGCGTCGGCCAGCACGGCGCTGCGCATCGCACCGGTGCTGGCCGCCGTCGTGGCTGGCCTGGCGGGCAGCTCGGCCTGCACCGGCTGCGCCGCTTGCTGGGTGGGCGGCGCTTGCGTCGTCGTCGCCTGCAGCGGAGTGTCGACCGGTGGCGGCGGCACCTCGACCTCGATCCGCGGCACCACGATCGGCGGCGGCGTCACCTGCGGCATCGGCGTCGGCGGGTCGATCGGCACCGGCGGCGGCTGCACCGGATCGGGCTGCAGGAGCACGGTCAGGTCCTCGGGCAGCGAGGGCAGCGAGATCGTCCTGCTGTTCATCATGTTGACGACGCCGACGGCAATCAAGGCGTGCAGGCCGGCGACGAGGGCGAATTTGCCGGCTTTGCTGCCGCTATCGTGGTGCATATGCGAGAAATGCATGGCGATCTCCTGGTTATGCGGAAGTAAAAATGGCTAGTCAATGGAAGTAATGTATGCCATCCGATGGCAATAAGTAAAGCGCTTTATGGGCAATCGTGCATTCGTATGAGCTTCCTCGCTTTGCAACGCTTTGTATGGAATAATCCGTTCGAGGTGCTGTTTACTGGCACACATGGCTACCAGAGATGGGTAAAGATGCAGGCAATGGAGAACAGAGTGAGCAAGCAAACTGCAATTCGCGTCATGCTGGCCGATGACCACCCGATCGTGATGACGGGCTTTGCGATGTCGCTCGCGGCCGAGGGCATGGATGTCGTCGCGCAGGCGCGCACGCCGGACGAGGCGGTGGCGCTGTACGCCGAACATAAACCGGACGTCGTCGTGCTCGACATCCGCTTCGGCACCGAACTGACGGGCCTGGACGCGGCCCAGAACATCCTGCGCGCCGACCCGCAGGCGAAGGTGGTCTTCCTCAGCCAGTTCGACCAGGACAGCCTGATCAAGGAAACCTACCGCATCGGCGCCCACGCCTTCGTGACCAAGGATTGCGACCCGGCCGACCTGGCCGCGGCCGTGCGTCAGTCGAACGCGGGCAAACTGTATTTTCCGCCGCAGATCGCCGAGCGGCTGGCCAGCATCGCCGTGCGCGGCGACGTTTCGCCGCAGTCGCAGCTGGACGAACGCGGCCTCGAGATTTTCAGGCTGATGGCCGAGGGCCTGACCAACGCCGAAATCGCCGAGAAGCTGAACCTGTCGACCAAGACCATCAGCAATACCAGCCAGTCGATCAAGGAAAAGCTGGGCGTCGACCGCCAGGCGCACATCACCAAGCTGGCCGTGAAATATGGCCTGATCCAGCCTTGATGCGATTGCGTGCGCTGTTGGCCGGCCTGGTACTGGCGGCCGGCGCAGCCGGCGCCGCGCCGGCGCCAACGTCCGGCTACCGCTTCCAGATCGTCACCGGCGACGACAGCAGCCTCACCGTGCGCATCGCCGAAGACCTGTATAAACGCCTGGTGCCGACCTTCGCCGCCTTTCGCACGGAACTGGCGCAGCGCCGGCGCCTGGTACTGGTCGCGATCGGCCCGGTGGCCTTGCGCGAGGCCGCCGCGCGCCATTGCGACTGCGTCGTCATCGCCGCGTTCACGGCGAGCCAGGTCTGGCGCTCGGTGGTGGACGCCTTGCCGCCCGCGCGTGTGAAATCGATGACGGCGGTGTACGCCGAGCCGGCCCCGGATGACCAGGTGCGCCTGGCCGCGTTGCTGTACCGGCGTCCGGTGCGGGTGGCGGCGATCCTCGGGCCGGACACTGCGTTTCTCCTGCCCTCGCTGGCCGGCCAGGCCGAGGTCTTGCAGGCGGCGCGCGGCGACGACATGGGCGACGTCCTGGCGCGTGTCAAACGCAGCGAAGTGCTGCTGGCGCTGCCCGACAGCGCCATCTACAACCCTGAGAACATCCGCAACATCCTGCTCTCGACCTACCGCCGCAAGCAGGCCGTGATCGGCTTCTCCGCCGACATGGTGAAGGTCGGCGCATTGGCCACGACCTATTCGGAAATCGAAGACATCAACGCGCAAGTGGCCGAGATGGCCGCGGGCTTTGTCGCCAGCGGCGAGCTGCCGGCGCCGCAGTTCCCGCATTACTTCCGCACCGCGATCAACGAGGGCGTCGCCCGTTCGCTCGACATCGCGGTCACGAACGAGGCGCGCAGCTTCGCGCGCGCGCGGCCATGACACTCCGCTTCTGGCGCAGCTGGAGCATCGGCCTGCGCATGGCCTTCATTACCATGCTGCCGGTGGTCTTCCTGTTCACCGCCTTCGTCTGGTATTCCTGGTACGCGCACCGGGCGCAGGTGGCCGAAGAACTGGCTGAGCGCGGCCGCATCCTGGCGCGCGCGCTGGCCGAGACCAGCGAATACAACGTCATCTCCGGCAACCTGACGGACTTGCGCCTGACGATCAACGGCCTGGTCCAGTCGGATAAAAGCATCTACCGGGTCGACGTCGTCGACGCCAGCGGCAAGCGCGCGGTGCGCGTCACCTCCGAATCGGCGCAGGACGCCGAGCCGCATTATTACGAAGCGCCGATCCGCAAGCAGGTCGTGTGGATCAACCTGTTCACCGACAACGGCACGCCCCACGTCTCGGCCTCGAGCGACGCGCGCCCGCCCACGCTCACCACCGAAATCGTCGGCGCGGTGCAGGTGCGCATGTCGCCCTCGAACATGCTGGCCAAGCAAAGCAAACGCTTTCGCATCGAGCTGGCCATGGCGGCGCTGGCGCTGCTCGCCAGCGGCATCCTGGCCTGGATCCTGGCGCGTTCGCTGACGCTGCCGTTGAAAGAAGCGATTCAAGCGCTGCGCAAGATCCGCGGCGGCACCTACCGGGTCGAGCTGCCCGTGACGACCGGCGGCGAAGTAGGGGAGCTGCAAGCCTCGATCGGGGAAATGTCGGTCGCGCTCGAGCAGTCGACCCAGGACCTGGAAAACAAGGTGGCCGAGCGCACGCGCGACCTGCTGGAATCGCGCAACGAGGCGCTGCGCGCCGACGCCGACAAGAGAAAGCTGATCCAGAAGGTGAACAACATCATCGAGGACGAGCGCAAAACCATCGCCGTCGAGATCCACGACGAACTGAATGCCTCCCTGATCGCGGTGCGCCTGGAAGCGCAGAGCATCGGCATGCTGGCCGCCAAAGCCCAGCCGGGGCCGGAGCTGGCCGAGATCCGCAACAAGGCCCAGGCAATCACGAAGCTCGCGCTCGACCTGTACGCCAACGGCCGCCGCCTGGTGCGCCGCCTGCGCCCCGAGGTGCTCGACATGCTCGGCCTGCACGGCGCGGTGGAGGAGATGCTGCGCCATTACGACAGTTCCGGCTGCCGCTTCGCCTTCCACTCGGAAGGGGATTTCTCGAAGCTCGGCAACGAGCTGGCGATTTCCGCCTACCGCATCGTGCAGGAAGCGCTGTCGAACATCATGAAGCACGCGGGAGCGACTGCCGCCGAGGTGACGCTGGTGCTCGACGCCGCCGCCGACGTGCTGCGCATCGAGGTCGAGGACAATGGCCAGGGTTTCGATCCGGCCTCCGGTTCCGAGGGCATCGGCATCATCGGCATGCGCGAGCGCGTGTATGCGCTGCGGGGTACGATCGGCATGCGCTCCGCGCCCGAACGCGGCACCACGCTGACGATCTCGCTGCCACTATCGGGTGCTTCTGCGGTATCGTAGCGGCTTGATTTAATTACCCCGCCATCGCCATGTCGAACGCATTGAACACGCCCTACGAATCGGGCAACCAGAACCAGACCACGACCCACGCCGACTGCATCGCCTGGTACGAAAACCTCGCCCGTCAATACCCGAACGTGCTGCGCTTCGGCGTCGTCGGCACCTCGGACGCCGGCGTGCCGATCCACGCGGGCGTGGTCAGCAGCGATGGCGTGTTCGACCGGGAAGCGATCAAGAACAGCGGGCGTCCGGTCTTCTTCAACAATAACGGCATCCACCCGGGCGAGCCGGAAGGCGTCGACGGCTGCATGGCGCTGGTGCGCGATTTCTGCACCCAGCCCGAGCGCCTGGCCGCGCTGGGCCGCACCGTGTTCCTGTTCGTCCCGCTGTACAACGTCGACGGCAGCCTGAATCGCGCGAACACCTCGCGCGTGAACCAGGACGGCCCGGAGCAGTTCGGCTTCCGCGGCAACAGCCGCCACCTCGACCTGAACCGCGACTTCGTCAAGTGCGACACCCTCACCGCCCAGGTATTCAATAAACTGTTCACCAGCTGGGATCCGGACGTGATGGTCGACACGCACACCTCGAACGGCGCCGACTACAGCTACACCATGACCCTGATCCACACCCAGGCCGACAAGCTGGGCGCGGAACTGGGCGGCTTCCTGCGCGAGACCATGCTGCCGGCGATCTACGCCGAGATGGACGCGCGCGGCTGGCCGACCTGCCCCTACGTGAACCCGGTCAAGGACAGCCCGGACCACGGCATCGCCGAATTCCTGGAAACGGCGCGCTTCTCGACCGGCTACGCGGCCCTGCACCACACGATCGGCTTCATGCCCGAGACGCACATGCTCAAACCGTTCAAGGATCGCTACGAGTCGATGCGCGCCCTGGTCGAAACGGCGCTCGCGTTCACGGTGCGGCATGGCGCCCGGATCCAGGCATTGCGCCGCGCCGCCAGGGATGCGGGCCGTACCCGCGCCGCGTGGCCGATCCACTGGGTGATGGACGAAGAGAACACGGCGACCTTCCGCTTCAAGGGCTACGAGGCCAAGTACAAGCCGAGCGTGCTGGGCGATTACGCTCGCCTGCACTACGACCGTTCCAGCCCGTGGGAGCGCGACATCGCCTACTACAACCGTTTCAATGCGGATGTGACGGTGGCGGCGCCCAAGGCCTACATCATCCCGCAAGCCTGGCGTGAAGCGATCGAACGCCTGGAACTGAATGGCGTGCAGTTCGATCGCGTTCAAGAGGACCGCCTGCAGGAGGTCGCGTACTACCACATCGTCTCGGTCGCCTCGCGTCCGACGGCCTACGAGGGCCACATGTTCCACGACGACGTCCAGCTCGACAAACGCCGCGCCAGCGTCCAGCTGCGTGCGGGCGACGTCATCGTCCCGCTCGACCAGGACAAGGCCAGGTACGTCGTCGAAACCCTCGAGCCGCTCGCCCACGACAGCTTCTTCCGCTGGGGCTTCTTCAACAGCGTGCTGGAAAAGAAGGAAGCCTATTCGGACTATGTGTTCGAAGACGAGGCCGAGCAAATGCTGCGCGACGAGCCCGTGCTGGCCGCCAGGTTCGCCGACTGGAAAGCCGCCAATCCGGCGCAGCTAGCGAACCAGGAAGCCGTCCTCGACTTCATCTTCGCCAACTGCGACAGATACCGCGAACCCGAATGGCGCCGCTACCCGGTGTTCATGGTCGAATAAGCGATCCACTACAAGAAAACGACGACACATGAAAACCGCCATCCAAACCGCTATCGCCGCCTGCCTCGCGCTCTCGGCCACCGCTATCGCCGCCGCCCCCGCCGGCCAAACCTACTTTGACCAGAACTGCGCCAGCTGCCACACCGTCGACCCGGCCCTGACCTCGCGCGCCGGCCCCGGCCTCTTCAACGTCATCAATCGCAAAGCCGCCGGCGTCCCCAACTTCAACTACAGCGACGCCCTCGCCAAGGCCGGCGCTGGGGGTAAAACCTGGACCCGCGAAGAACTCGACGTCTTCCTGCGCGACCCGAGCAAGGACGTTCCCGGCACCGCGATGCCGATCGGCGTCGCCGACGCCAAGGCCCGCGCCGCCCTGATCGACTACCTCGCCACCCGGACCGGCAAGAGCACCGCGCCGACAGCGAACAGCGCCACCAACGCCGCGCTCGATGCCGCCGCCTGGACCATGGATAAACCGGGCGACCTGCACCACATCAAAGCCGCCGACCTGGCCGCCCCCTTCGCCAGCGAAAGCGCCGGCAACGGCCCCAAGCTCGCCCCCCGTCCCGACGGCGCCATGCCCGCCGTCCCCAAAGGTTTTAAAGTCGGCATCTACGCCGACAATCTCGGCAAGCCACGCCTGCCGCTGCGCGCGCCGAACGGCGACATTTTCCTGTCCGACGCGGCGAAGGGCCAGATCACGCTCCTGCGTTCGCGCGGCGGCGACAAGGCCGACACGACGACCGTGTTCGCCACCGGCCTGGCGCGCCCCTACGGCATGGCCCTGTGGCCAGCCGGCGCCAACCCGAAATACCTGTACGTCGCCAACGTCGACGCGGTCGTGCGCTTCCCCTACAGCGTCGGCGACCTGAAAGCGAAAGGCGAGCCGGAGGTCATCGTCGATCACATCAGCGAGACCAGCGGCAATCATGTCACGCGCACGCTGGCGTTCTCGAAGGACGGCAAGACGATGTTGCTGTCGGTCGGCTCGGCGACGAACATCGGCGCCAAGATCGGCGCCACGCCGCCGCAGCCGCTGGCGCAGTGGGAAGCCAAGTATGGCGTCGGCGCCGCCTGGGGCGAAGAGCTTGAGCGCGCCTCGGTGCTGGCCTTCGACATCGACGGCCGCAACCGCCGTCCGTATGCCAACGGCCTGCGCAACTGCGTCGGCATGCTGGTGCACCCGTCGACGGGCGACCTGTTCTGCAGCGTGAACGAGCGCGACGAACTGGGCGACAACCTGGTGCCCGACTACCTCACGCGCGTCAGGAAGGGCGGCTTCTACGGCTGGCCGTGGTACTACATCGGCGCCAACGAAGAGCCGCGCCTGAAGGGCATCCGCCCCGACCTGAAGAACAAGGTGATCGTCCCCGACACGCTGATCCAGTCGCACTCCGCGCCGCTCGGCATGGTCGTCTACCAGGCGCCGAAGGGCGCGAAGAACGCCTTCCCGAAAGCCTACGAGGGCGACATCTTCCTGGCTCTGCACGGCTCCTGGAACCGCGCCACCCGCACCGGCTACAAGGTCGTGCGTGTGATGATGAAAGGGGGCGTGCCGACCGGGCAGTACCAGGACTTCATGACCGGCATGGTGCTCAGCGACCGCGATGTATGGGGGCGTCCGGCGGCAGTCGAGGTGGCGCTTGACGGCGCGCTGCTGGTGGTCGACGATGGCGGCGGCATCGTGTGGCGGATTACGCCGCAGAAGTAAGGCCCCACGACCCGGAACGCATGCCGTAGCGTGGGCAGCGCCGCTGCCCACGCGGATCATGCACACATCACAGCCGTGATGTGCTGCGAACGCGTCGAATCGACCGGCGCAACTGACTGGAAAGGGAAATCATGAGGGGACTCGCATCGAAACTCGTTGTCGCCGTCATCGTGCTGGCTGTCTTGTTCGCGCTGGCGCCGTTCGGCACCGTACCGGCAGGCCACCGCGGCGTGAAGACGACCTTCGGCAATCCGAGCAGCGAGGTGCTGAGCGAGGGCATCCACTTCCGCTGGCCGCTCGCGCAAAAGATCAACCTGGTCAACGTATCGATCCAGAAGGGCGAGGGCGAGGGCGATGCCGCATCGCGCGACCTGCAGATCGTGCACACGCGGGTGGCGCTGAACTATCATGTCAAGCCCGAAGGGGCGGTCTCCGTGTTCCGCGACCTGGGCAACGAGCCGGGCGTGCGGATGATCATCCCCTCGGTACAGGAAGCCGTCAAAGCGGTGACCGCGCGCTTCACGGCCGAGGAACTGATCGCCAAGCGCACCGACGTGCGCGACCAGATCGTCGCCCAGTTGCGCGAACGCCTCGCGCGCCACGGAATCGTGGTGGACGAGTTCTCGATCGTGAACTTCAATTTTTCGAAATCGTTCAACGAAGCGATCGAGGCCAAGACCACGGCCGAGCAGCTCAAATTGAAGGCCGAGCGCGACCTGCTGCGCATCGAGGTCGAAGCGCGCCAGCGCGTGGCCCAGGCGCGCGCCGAAGCCGAATCGCTGGCGATCCAGCGCCAGCAGGTCACGCCCGAATTGATCCGCCTGCGCGAGATGGAGAACCAGAGACTGGCCATCGAGAAGTGGGACGGCAAGCTGCCGAACGTGTCCGGTGGCGCGGTCCCGTTCATCAATGTGAAGTAAGGGAACAGGCTAGGGTCAGGTCTGACATTCAGACACGACCTCAGCCTTATATCCGGCCAATCCCGCTATTGGCTGCGCAACGGCGATTAAAGCTGAGCTCGTGTCCGATTGTCAGACCTGACCCCAGTATTTATTTCGACGCGGCGATCCAGCGATCGACCTTCTTCTCCAGCAGCGCCAGCGGCAGCGTTCCTTCACCCAGCACAAGGTCGTGGAAGGCCGGCAAATTGAACTTCGAGCCGAGCGCGGCTTCCGCGCGGTGGCGCAGTTCCAGGATCTTCAAGGAGCCGATCTTGTAACCCAGCGCCTGGCCCGGCCACACCATGTAGCGCTCGATCTGGGCGCGCGATTCAAGCTCGCTGTAACCCAGCGTCTCGCTGAAATAGGTGATCGCCTGCTCGCGCGACCAGCCCTTGGTGTGGATGCCGGTATCGACGACCAGCCGCGCGGCGCGCAGCATTTCGTCGTTCAGGTGGCCGAAATAATCTTCCGGCTTGTCGAACAGGCCCATGTCCTTGCCCAGGGTTTCGGCGTACAGCGCCCAGCCCTCGGTGAAGGCGTTGTTGCCGCCGAATTTGCGGAAGTTCGGCAGGCCCAGTTCCTGCACCAGCGCGATGTGGAAATGGTGGCCCGGCTGGCCTTCGTGCAGGAACAGCGTGACCATGCCGGTGCTGCCGTATTGCGTCGGGTCGTTCACGACCGACCAGAACACGCCCGGCCGCGTACCGTCCACCGCCGGCGGCGTGTAGTGATCCGAGGCCGTGGCGCGGCTGAGTTCAGGCTCGAGGCGCAGGTCCAGCGGCGACTTCGGGCGCAGGTTGAACATCGACGGCAGCTTGGTGCGCAGCTGGGCGTCGAGCTTGCGGTAGACGTCGATGACTTCCTGCTCGGTTTTAAAAGGCTTGAACTTCGCCTGCTGCGCCACCCAGGCCGGCAGGCCGGCCGCGGGGCCCGTATAGCCCATCTTCGGGCCGATGCGGCCATATTCTCCCTGGATGCGCGCCACTTCCTTCAGGCCGATCTCGTGGATCGCTGCCGGCTGCAGATCGGTCGTGGTCTGGCTGGCGACGCGCACCTGGTACCAGGCGGCGCCGTTCGGCAGCGCGTTCCAGCCGGTGCTGGTGCGCGCGGCCGGCAGGTAGTCCTTCTCGATGAAGGTCGCGAGACGAACCAGGGCCGGGTTCAGTTTGGCGCCGATCGTGTCCGCGTACAGTTTGGTGAGCGCGCGTTTGTCCGCATCCGAAAAACCAGCCGGGAATTTTTTCACGGGCGCGTAATAGATGCTCGCTTCGGGCGTCGTGGACACCAGCTGCTTGAACTGGGGCAGGGCAGAGTTCATCACCGAACGCGGATGCACGATGCCGCGCTTGATCCCCTCGCGCATGTTCGCGATCGCCTGGTCGACCCAGGGGCCGAGCTGCGCCAGGCGGCTGGCATAGGCGCGGTAATCCTGCACGGTGGCGAGCGGCTGCGCGCCTTCGCCGCTGGCGTAGTTCGCCAGCGTGACCGGCATGCTGTCCATCTGGCTCAGCGGCAGCAGGTGCTCGGGGAAGGGCTCGAAGCGCAGCGCCATGCCCAGCTCGTAATCGAGGATGTCGTAGCTGGTCTGGTCGCGGCTGTTCAGCTGATCGCGCTTGATCGTGTGCAGGTGCTTGACGAAGGTTTTATAGCGCGCGAACTGCCTGGCGCGTTCCGCCGGCGAGATCGACATGCCGATCTGGTCGATGAAGCGGTTGTCGCCGCTCTCGCTGGCCGCGACCGGGTCGAAGCGCGCCAGCGCATCGTAGTATTCGTCGGCGAGCAGGTTCAGCTTTTTGCTGGCCTGCGGATTGGCGATGGCCTGTTTGGCGACGGCCGCCCTGGCGTGTTCGGCGGCGTGCGCTGGTGCGCAGGCGATGAGGGCGGCGGCGGCGAGCGCGCCGAGTTTGAAAGCGTGATTCATGTGGGAGACCTTAATAGCTTGCGAGTGGCGCCAGCGCGCCATTTTTAAAAGTGTAGACGGTGACGGCGGTCTTCTTCAGGTTGCCCTTGTCGTCGTAGCCATAGGTGCCGACCACGCCCTGGTGGGTCAGGGTGCGCAGCTGTGCGGCGACGGCGGCCGGGTCGAGGCTGTTCGCGGCCTTCATCGCCTGCGCGATGAACATGGTCTGGTCGTAGAAGGAGGGCGCGTAGACGTCCGGTTCGCGCTTGAAGCGCTCCTTGTAGGTGGCAAGGAAGGCCGGGCCGGCCGCCTGCCTGGCGATGATGGCGCCGGCCTGGGCGCAGCGCACGTTGTCGCCGACGGCCGCGCCGCCGAGTTTCGCCATCTCCGGGCTGCACAGGGTGTCGCCGCCCAGCAGCGGCACGTTCAGGCCGAGCGCCTTCATCTGGCGCACCATGGGCGCCGCTTGCGGCGCATAGCCGCCGAAGAAGATGGCGTCGACTTTTTTCGCACGCAGCGCGGTGAGGATGGCGGCGAAATCGCTGGCCTTCTCGCTGGTGAATTCATGGCCCGCGATCTTCATGCCGGCCGCTTGCGCCTGGCGCTTGAATTCGGTGGCGATGCCCGTGCCGAAAGCGCTGCGGTCGTCGATGACGCCGACGTTTTTCAGCTTCAGTTCGCGTGCCGCGTAACTGGCCATCGCGCCGCCCACCTGCGAATCGCTGGCGACGATGCGGAACACGCCTTTGTAGCCGCTCTGCGTGATCTTGGGATTGGTGCCGACCGTCGACATCAGCACGCCGGCATCGTTGTAGACGCGCGAGGCGGGAATCGCGACGCCCGAGTTATACGGCCCGAGCACGAACTTGACGCCGCCGTCGACCAGCTTTTGCGCCACCGTCACGCCTTGCTTCGGGTCGCCGGCATCGTCTTCGGACTGCAGCGCGAAGCGCAGCTGCTTGCCGCCGACCTTGAGTTTTTGCTTGTTCAGTTCTTCGACGGCGAGGCGCACGCCGTTTTCGTTGTCCTTGCCGGCAAAGGCATTCGCGCCCGAGAGCGGACCGGTCACGCCGATATTGACGGTTTGTTCCTGCGCCAGTGCGGCGTTCGATGCGCACAGCAGCGCGGCCAGCGCCAGCGGCGCGATGGTGAATTTCGATGGCATCAGCCTGTCTCCGTTATATGACTAACGGGCGCCATCATCGCATGAATCAGCTCGGCGGTGCAGTCGTCTCAGGCAGGCAGGCCGTGCGCAATCAGCTCCAGCGGCAGCGCGGTCGTGCACTTGATCTGCTCCATCGAGAAGGCCGAGGAAACGCCGGACAGTTGCGCCGTCTTGATCAGCTTTTTGTAGAAGCGGTCGTAACCCGCGATGTCGGTGGTGGCGACCTTCAGCAGGTAATCGACGTCGCCGCTCATGCGGTGAAATTCCAGCACCTCAGGCAGGGCGACGACGGCCGCCGCAAAACGCTCCAGCCATTTTTCGTCGTGCTCGGGGGTGCGTACGCTGACGAATACCGTGACCGGCAAGCCGACCTTCTGGCGGTTGACGATGGTGACGCGGCTCTCGATATAGCCCTCTTCCTCGAGGCGCTTGACGCGCTTCCAGCAGGGCGTGCTGGAGAGGCCGACCTTGTCGGACAGGCCGGAGATCGACAGCGTGGCGTCGGCCTGGAGTGCTGCGAGGATGGCGCAATCAAACTTGTCTAGTGAATTCATTTTAATTTTATGTCACTAATAGGACAAATATTCTAATAAACCAGTTTTTTGTAGCGTATTTAGTACATTCTTATCGCGATATGTTTGTAACATATTGCTAAACAATAACACGATCAGCAGACGCGTTTACAGTTTTTGCGATTTTATTATGACAACTGAAATCTACCTCGACGCCAACGCGACTTCGCCCGTCCTGCCTGCGGCTATTTTAGCGGCGCAAGCGGCCTTGCAGCAGTGTTTCGGCAATCCCAGCAGCAGCCACGCGGCCGGCCTGCGCGCGCGCGCCCTGCTCGACGATGCACGCAGCCGCGCGCGCCGCGTGCTGGGCGCCGCGAGCGGACGCCTGATGTTTACCAGCGGCGCCACCGAAGGGATCCAGACCGCCGTGCTGTCGGCCCTGTGCGCGGTGCGTGCGCGGCGCGCGGCCGGACTGCCCTGCGGCGACCTGCTGCTGTATGGCGCGACCGAACACAAGGCGGTGCCGGAAAGCCTGGCGCACTGGAACGCGCTGCTCGGCACCGGCCTCACGCTGCAGGCGCTGCCGGTCGATGCGCAGGGGCGCCATCGCCTCGACGAACTGCGTACGCTGGCGCCGCGCACCGCCTTCCTGTGCACGATGGCGGCGAATAACGAGACCGGCGTCGTCTCCGACCTCGACGGCATCGCGGCGGTGCTCGACGACACCGGCAGCACTGCCCTGTGGATGGTCGACTGCGTGCAGGCGCTCGGCAAGCTGCCGCTGGCGCTCGACCGTACGCGCATCGACTACGCGCCGTTCTCTGGCCACAAGCTGTATGCGCCCAAAGGCATCGGCATGCTGTGGGTTCGGCCGGACGCGCCCTACACGCCCCTGATGTGCGGCGGTGGCCAGGAAGCGGGCCAGCGCTCCGGCACCGAAAACATGGCCGGCATCGCCGCCCTCGGCGCCGTCCTGCGCGCGCTCGAAGAAGGGGCCAGCTTCCGCAGCCACGCGCAACTGGCCGCCATGCGCGACCGGCTCGCCGCCAGCCTGCGCGCGGCCTTCCCGGGCATCGAATTCAACACGCCGTTCGAACACGCGTTGCCGACCACGCTTAATTTTTCCGTCCCCAACCGGTCGGGCAAGGCGCTGCTCGACCTGTTCGACGCCGCCGGCGTGCGCGTCAGCGCCGGTTCCGCCTGTTCGGCTGCGCAGGCGGCGCCGAGCGATGTGCTGCTGGCGATGGGGCTGCCGCAAGAGCGCTGTGCGAACGCGGTGCGCATGTCCTTCGGGCCGCTGGCCGACGACGCTTTCATCATGGAGGCCTGCGCCCGCATCGCGCGCTGCGGCCAGGCTTTGCTGGCGCCGCCGCCGGCGGCCTGTCCCGTGACCGGATCGGGCGCGCCTGCGCAGCCGCAGGCCCCGGTGCCGGGCCTCGCTCCATGCGCACTCGATGCGCACGGCCTGGCCCACTTCCTCGGCGCGCATCCGGACGCGCTCCTGATCGACGTGCGCGAAGCCTGCGAACACGCGCTTGGCACACCCAGGCTGCATGGGCGCGCGGCCTACAGCCTGCCGCTGTCGCGGCTGCCCGAACACGCCGCCTGGCTGTGCCGCGAAACGCGTCCGCTCGTGTTCTTCTGCCGCAGCGGCAACCGCAGCGCCCAGGCGGCGCGCATCGCCCAGGAACTCGGACACCGCGCCGTGCGCCACCTGGCAGGGGGCCTGGCGCTGCTGGCGCCCTGATCAGGCGCAGCGCAAGCCGCTGCGGCGCGTTGGCAACCATCCCGCTACTCCGTTCGTCAACGCACAGTGGTCTTTTTGATGAGGTTCTAGCATGGCAGTAGCCGTGCGACGGGTTTCGCGCACGCTCATCACCGAGGCTCCTGTTGAACGAAGACATGCACACGAAGGCGGACGAGGCGCCGCTGCGCGCCGAGCGCCTCGATGCCGCGCGGATGGCGCAGCACGCGCATACGCTCGCGGGCCGCCCCGGCGTGCCGCAGGAGGATGCATCCGACACGCTGCTGCCGCGCCTGGCCGACAACGCCGCGGTCATCGGCGCCGCCTGCGCCGCGCTGACGGCCGCGGGCAACGCCGACCCCGCGCTGCCCGCGGCCGAACTGCTGCTCGACCACTACCACCTGATCGACGAACATGTCCGCAGCGCGCGCCAGCACCTGCCGCCCGCTTATAGCCGCGCGCTGGCGCGCCTGGGCGGGCCGGGCCAGCCGCGCATCTACGCGCTGTGCCAGGCGTTCGTCGCCCACACCGACAGCCTGCTCGACGAAGCCGCCCTGGCGCGTTTCGTCGGCGCCTGGCAGGAGAGCGCCGTGCTCACCCTGGGCGAACTGCGGGCGATCCCGATCATGCTGCGGTTATCCCTGATCGAGAACCTGCGCCGGCTCGGCGCGCGCCTGGTCGACACCCGGCGCCAGCGCCAGCTGGCCGCCGAATGGGCCGCGCGCATGCTCGACAGCGCCGAGCGCCGCCCCGGCGACCTGATCCTGCTGGTGGCCGACATGGCGCGCGCCGTCCAGCCGTTAGGGGCGGCCTTCGTGGCCGGATTGGCGCAGCGCCTGCAGGGCAGGGGCGCCGCCCTGGCCCAGGTGCTGGAATGGGTCGGCGCCCGCCTGGCCGACAGCGGCCTCACCCTCGACACGCTGGCCGCGCGCGACAGCGAGGCGCAGGCGCTGGATGCGGCCTCGCTCGCCAACTGCCTGGCCAGCCTGCGCACGATCGACCGCATCGACTGGCGCGCCTTCGTCGAGGCCGCGAGCGTGGTCGAGCAGGCGTTGCGGCGCGACCCGGCCGGCGTCTACCCGCACATGGATGCCGCCACGCGCGACGAATACCGGCGCGCCGTCGAGCGCCTGGCGCGCCGGCACGGCCAGGACGAAAGCGAGGTGGCGGCCGCAGCCCTGGCGCTGGCGGGCGCGCCGGATGCGCACACAGGTCACGTCGGCCACTACCTGATCGGCGCCGGTCTGCCGGCGTTGCGGGCGCAGCTGAGGCCTGCGCAGGGAATCCTGAACGCAGTGCGGCTTGCGGCGCGCCGCAGGCCGCTGCTGGCCTACCTCGGGGCGATCGGCGGCTTCACGCTGCTGTTCACGGCGGCGCTGCTGGTGCACGCGCACCAGGGCGGCGCCGGCCTGGCGCTGCTGCTGGTGCTGGCGCTGCTGGCGTCGTTCGGCGCCAGCCAGCTGGCGCTGCAGTTGACCAACCTGATGAGCGCGCGCCTGGTCGCATCGCGCCCCTTGCCGCGCATGGACCTGCAGGCCGGAATCCCGGCCGATGCGGCGACCCTGGTCGCCGTCTCCGCGCTCCTGCACGACAGCGAATACGTCGAGGCGCTGTGCGCAGGCCTGGAATTGCGCTACCTGGCCAACCGCGACCCCCGGCTGCGCTTCTGCCTGCTCACCGATTTCGCCGACGCGCCCGAGGAAACGATGTTCGGCGACGCCGAGCTGCTGGAACAAGCGCGCCTCGGTATCGCCGCGCTCAACGCACGCCATGCACACGCGCCCTTCCTGCTGCTGCACCGCCCGCGCCTGTGGAGCGAGGGCGAGCAGGCCTGGATCGGCTGCGAGCGCAAGCGCGGCAAACTCGCCGACCTGAACGCTTATCTACGCGGCGGCGCGCGCGCGCGCTTCATGCTGGTCGAGGGGAATACGGAAGGCCTGGACGGCGTGCGCTATGTCATCGCGCTCGACGCCGACACCCAGCTGCCGCCGGACAGCGCGCGCCAGATGGTCGCCGCGATGCTGCACCCGCTCAATCTCCCCGTGCTCGATGGCGCCGGGCGCCGCGTGGTGGGCGGGCACGCCTTGCTGCAGCCGCGCGTGACGACCTCGCTGCCGCTCGAGCGGGCCTCGCGCTATGCACGCCTGTGGGGCGGCGCGCCGGGCATCGACGGCGCTGCGCGCACCGAATCGAACGTCTACCAGGACCTGTTCGGCGAAGGCTGTTTCAGCGGCAAGGGCATCTACGATGTCGACGCCTTCATGCGCGTGCTGGACGCACGCCTGCCCGACAACGCGGTGCTCTCGCACGACCTGATCGAAGGCTGCTACCTGCGCAGCGGCGTGCTGAGCGACGTCCAGCTGGTGGAGGGCTGGCCGGCGCGCTACAGCGACGACATCGCGCGCCGCCACCGCTGGATCCGCGGCCACTGGCAGCTGGCCGGCTGGCTGCGCGCGCGCGTGCCGGTTCAGGGGGGCGGGCAGGAAGCCAATCCCTTGTCGCCGCTCTCGCGCTGGAAGCTGTTCGACAGCTTGCGCCGCAGCCTGGTGGCGCCGGCGCTGACCGCCACCCTGGTGGTGTGCTGGTCGCGCCTGGCGGGGCCGGCATTCTGGAGCGCCGCCGCATTGTCCGTGTTCTTCCTGCCGGCCTTCGTGCGCATCCTCGTCACCCTGGTCGACAAGCCGCACGACATGCCGTGGCGCCAGCACCTGGGCAACTGGGCGCACCGCGCCGCCGACAGCCTGGCCCATGCCGTGATGAGCACCGCCTTCCTGCCGCACGAAGCCTGGGTCAGCCTGCACGCGATCGGGCGCACCTGCTGGCGCATGCTGGTCACGCGCAAGCACCTGCTGCAGTGGAAAGCCTCGCACCTGGTGCGCTCGAGCACCGATGTCGAATCGGCCTGGCGCAGCATGTGGTTCGCGCCCGTGCTGGCCGTGCTGGTCGCCGTGCTGCTCACCTTCCTGCATCCGTTCGCATTGTTCGCAGCCGCGCCGCTGCTGCTGTTGTGGTTCTTATCTCCCTTGCTGGCCTGGTGGGTCAGCCTGCCGTTCGAACGGCAAGCACCGGATTTGTCGCAGGCGCAGACCGACTTCCTCGCCAGGCTGGCGCGCCGTACCTGGGCCTTTTTCGAAGATGCGGTCGGCCTGCAGACCAACTGGCTGGCGCCGGCCCACCTGCGCGAGCAGCCGCAGCCCGCCATTGCCGCGACCACTTCGCCGGCCCACATCGGCCTGGGGCTGCTGGCCAACGTGTCGGCCTGGGACTTCGGCTTCATTGCGCAAGCCGAGCTGCTGGCGCGGGTACGCGCGGCCTTCTCCAACATGGCGCTGCTCGAGCGCCACCGCGGCCATTTCTATCAGGCCTACGACGTGGGCACGC
>Ga0213834_100430_pt1 | contig 22064 bp, 17 predicted proteins | sample SWPTP12_FD_160580 | JGI IMG/M metagenome (GOLD analysis project Ga0213834, IMG submission 160580) | Coastal seawater microbial communities from Marineland, Florida, United States - SWP TP1 #2 | ecosystem: Environmental > Aquatic > Marine > Coastal | place: USA: Florida | collected 2016-08-06 | reverse complement strand
CCGCTGACCAGCTCAACCTGCTTCACATTGCCTTCGCGCTTGAGCGTCCAGGTTTTGTACTGCAACAGGTTTTCAGTCGGATCAGTAAAGGAATACACCTTCACTTCGCCGCGAACGCCATGAACAGAATAGATTTTGCCAATAACGATCAAATCATCGGCAACAACTGGCGTCGCGTTCATATTGCTCAGGCCGCAGCCTTGGCAGATTCCTTCAGCAACTGAGCAACGCGCTCAGAAGGTTGTGCACCAACGCTCAGCCAGTAGGCAACGCGCTCTTGGTTCACGGACAGACGGATTTCCTGACCACGGGCAACCGGGTTGAAGAAACCTACTTGTTCCTTGTGCGAACCGTCGCGTGGGTTACGGCTGTCGGTCACAGTCAGGTGGTAAAACGGGCGCTTTTTGGAGCCGCCAAGGGCAAGACGGATTGTTAGCATTGAACAAAGTTCCTGTAGTCGGTGCTGCAAATCTAAGATGCACAGCGGGCATGGGTGCCCGAAAGGCCGCATATTCTAAGGAATATCCGGACTTTTGCAAATGACTTTTTCCGGCGCAAGCCGTCAGGCCATCAAGATTTGCCATGGAGCCGTCGTCGAGGACGGCGCGTAAGCGTCTGCCGAAGCAGACCAATGGGAAGGTCATCCCAAAGAAGGGCGCGCGGGAATGACTCCCGCGCGCTGCAAATCACATCTTGGGCATGCCGCCGCCGGGCAGCATTCCGCCCATGCCGCGCATCATTTTCGCCATGCCGCCTTTGGTCGAGAATTTCTTCATCATCTTCTGCATCTGCTTGTGCTGCTTGATCAGACGCCCGATGTCCTGCACCTGCGTACCCGAACCCATGGCGATGCGACGCTTGCGCGAGCCGCTGATCATTTCAGGGTCACGCCGTTCGGCTGGAGTCATCGAGTTGATGATGGCTTCCATCTGCTTGAATTGCTTCTCGGCCGCATTCTGGGCGCTGCCCATCTGGGACAGATTGACGCCGCCGATGCTTGGCAGCTTGTCCATGAGGCCGCCGAGGCCGCCCATGTTTTTCATCTGTTGCAGCTGATCGCGGAAGTCTTCGAGGTCGAAGCCCTTGCCCTTCTTCAGCTTCTTGGCCAGCTTGTCGGCCTTTTCCTTGTCGAGGGTCTGCTCGGCCTGCTCGATCAGGCTGAGCACGTCGCCCATACCCAGGATGCGCGAAGCGATACGATCCGGGTGGAACGGCTCGAGGGCCTCGCTCTTTTCACCCATACCGATAAATTTGATCGGCTTGCCGGTGATCGCGCGCACCGAAAGCGCCGCGCCGCCACGGGCATCACCGTCGACCTTGGTGAGGATCACGCCGGTCAGCGGCAGTGCATCACCAAACGCCTTGGCGGTATTGGCGGCGTCCTGGCCGGTCATGGCGTCAACCACGAACAGCGTTTCGGCCGGCTTGACCGCTGCGTGCAGCGCCTGAATCTCGCCCATCATCTCGGCATCGATGTGCAGACGACCGGCGGTGTCGAGGATCACGACATCGATGAACTTGAGCTTGGCTTCTTTAATGGCGGCTTCAGCAATCGCGACAGGCTTTTGGCTGATATCGGACGGGAAGAACGTGACGCCGATGTCGTTGGCCAGGGTTTCGAGCTGCTTGATCGCGGCAGGACGGTAAACGTCGGCCGAGACCACCATGACGGTTTTCTTTTTGCGCTCTTTGAGAAACTTCGCCAGTTTGCCTGCGGTGGTGGTCTTGCCCGCACCCTGCAGACCGGCCATGAGGATGACCGCAGGCGGCGTGACGTTGAGGGTCAGCTCTTCGTTGGCCGCCCCCATCATGTCTTCGAGCTCGGCCTGAACGATCTTCACGAACGCCTGGCCCGGCGTCAGGCTGCGCGACACCTCGGTGCCGACTGCGCGTTCCTTGATGCGGTTGACGAAGTCTTTGACAACCGGCAAGGCGACGTCGGCTTCAAGCAGCGCCATACGCACTTCACGCAGCGTGTCCTTGATGTTGTCCTCGGTCAGCTTGGCCTTGCCAGTGACCTGGCGCAGCGTCTGCGAGAGACGATCTGTCAGATTTTCAAACATGCGCGATCCTTTGGATTCGTGATGAACCCCGGTTGATGCGGCCCGACCCGTAACGGCCCTGCCCCTGATACGTCGCGCGATGGCGGTACATATATATAGAGAGGAGCAGCGCTCGGCGAGCCTGTGGCTTGAGCAGGTCGCGGATTATAGCGAAGACTCCCGCGCACGGACACCACGGCGTCTGCTTCTGTGGTCTTTCGTGAAATGTCGGTTCTATGCCAAACTCAGCGGCTTTCGGGCACGCCCATCAGGATCTATGTTCCCCTTGTCACCGAGTTTGCTGTTCAGCCTCGCCGCCGCCGTCCTCTACGCCGCTGCGACCCTCTATCAAGGCATGCGTCTGCGCCAGGGCAAGAAGGCCGACAAATGGCTGCTTTGCCTCGTCGGCACATTGGCCGTCGCCTGCCAGGCCAGCGCCCTGTTCGGCCAACTGGTCCGCCCGATCGGTCTGGGCCTGGACTTTTTCAGCGCCGCCAGCCTGATTGCCGTCGCCGTCATCATCGTGACGATGCTGGCCTGCATCCGCATCCCGGTTGAAATTCTGCTCATTCTGCTGTTCCCGCTCGGCCTGCTGACGGCCTTGATGGCGCAGTTCGCCCCGGCCGGCACGCTGCAGCCGATCGCCGCCGAACAAGGCCTGATCGGGCACATTCTGCTGTCGATTCTGGCGTATGGCATGTTCACCATTGCCGTTTTCCAGGCGCTGCTGCTGCTGTTGCAGAACCGTCAGCTCAAGAACAAGCACCCGTCGGGCCTGATTCGCAATTTCCCGCCGCTGCAGACCATGGAAAGCCTGCTGTTCGGCTTCCTCTGGGCCGGCTGGACCCTGTTGTCGATGTCGCTGATTTCCGGATGGCTGTTCGTTGAAAACCTGTTCGCGCAGCATCTGGTGCACAAGACCCTGCTGTCGATTCTCGCGTGGGTGGTATTCAGCGTGCTGCTGTGGGGGCGCAATCGTCTGGGTTGGCGCGGTCACAAGGCCATTCGCTGGACGCTGGGCGGTTTCCTGCTGCTGATGCTGGCCTACTTCGGCAGCAAGCTGGTACGCGAATATATCCTGCACATCTGACAGGCGCTGATCATGGATAACCTGCCCTTAGGCACGATGCTCGCGCTGCTCGCCCTGCTCACGCTGTGGTCCGGGCTGTTCACGGCGGTGGAAGCGGCTCACCACAACTTGCGCGCGACCGCCACCAAACCCCGCTCCAGCGAACCGCCGAAGCCTGTGCTGGCGTTCAATCTGAACAGTCTGATTCTGGGCAACACGCTGCTCAAAGTGCTGATTACGGTGCTGGCGACCCTGCTGGCCATCAGTCAATGGTATTTCCACGGCCCGCTGATCGCCTGGTTGGGTGTGGCCAGCGTGCTGGTGATCGCCACGGAGTTCATTCCTCGCAAGCTGGCAGCGCGCCGGCCCGAAGCCATTGTGTTGCTGGGCAACAACGTGCTGCGTATCCCGATTCGACTATTGCAGCCACTGACTTGGCTGTACAAGAACATCGCCAAGCTGCTGTTGCGCCCGTTTCTGTCCAGGCGCCGCCCGGATATCGCCGATGACGACGACGAAATGGGCGTGACGGTCTATCAGGAAAACGAAAGCCACTTCGGTCGTGCTCATGTGATTTCCGGCATCCATGCGCTGGACAGCATGACCGTCAACGACATTCTCGTGCCGCGCAGCGAGGTCGATGGCATCAACCTGGACGAGACCCTCGAGGAAATCACTGACAAGCTGATCGTCTCGCGGCACACACGTCTGCCCGTCTATCACAACGACATCAATCAGGTCGAAGGCGTGCTCAACACGCGCATGATCAGCCATCTGCTACCGCGCGGCGAGTTGACCAAGGAAGCGCTGAAAGCCGCCTGCTATGAGCCCTACTTCGTCCCTGAAAGCACCCCGCTGCAGCTTCAATTGCTCAACTTTCACAAGCAGCAGCGACGCATGGGCGTCGTCGTCGACGAATACGGCGAAGTGCTGGGCATCGTCAGCCTGGAAGACATCCTCGAAGAAATCGTCGGCGAATTCGAAAGCGAGCAAGCCCTCGACAACCCGCACATCCATCCCCAGCCCGATGGACGACTGGTGATCGAAGGCGCGGCGTCGATCCGCGACCTGAACCGCAGCTTGAGCTGGCATCTGCCGTCGGACGGGCCAAAGACCCTCAACGGGCTGATTACCGAAGCGCTGGAAACGATTCCCGACAGCTCGGTGTGCCTGAAAATCGGTCCGTACCGACTGGAAACCCTGGAGACCGAAGACAACCGCGTCACCCGCGTGCTGATGTGGCAGAACACGCGGACCAAAGACGTCATTTAAAGGCGAGGCGCCTCGTCTGAAACACTTGTTTCCGCGCCCGCCCCCTTCCTATAATCGATTCGCTTACCCAGCCCCGCCGATCCGCGTGCTACCCGCACAGTGCGTGATCCGGCCAGTCACTCAGCCTGACGTCTCACGCGACCTCCTGGCGCCCGCTCCCATCCCGAGCATTGCCAAACGCCCTTGCCCGCATCCGGGCTAGTCTGTTCAGCGCTGTACCCAAAAATAATTAACGTTTGCCTCAGTGCGCGTACGAAGCTTCGTTGCTCGCTGACAGGCAAGATGACTGCCAGGGATTCCCGCATGACAACCACTTCCGCCTACCAACCCAGCGACGAACGCGAGGCGCGGCCTGCCAATTCCGCTGCCCGCGTGGCAACCGCAAGCTTCATCGGCACCGCGATCGAGTTCTACGACTTCTATGTCTACGCCACCGCCGCTGCGCTGGTGATCGGCCCGGTGTTTTTCCCGCAGACGTCCAGCACCGCACAAATGCTGTCTGCTTTTCTCACCTTCGGCATCGCCTTTCTCGCCCGCCCGCTGGGCTCCGCGCTGTTCGGACACTTCGGCGACCGCATCGGCCGCAAGTCCACGCTGGTGGCTTCGCTGCTGCTGATGGGCATCTGCACCACGCTGATCGGCGTGCTGCCGGGCTATGACGCGATCGGCTCATGGGCGCCGATTCTGCTCTGCGTCCTGCGCTTCGGCCAGGGACTGGGGCTTGGCGGCGAATGGGGCGGTGCTGCCTTGCTGGCGACCGAAAACGCACCCAAGGGCAAACGTGCCTGGTTCGGCATGTTCCCGCAGCTGGGCCCCTCGATCGGATTCCTCGCCGCCAACGGCCTGTTTCTGACCCTGGCGATGACCCTGAACGACGAACAATTCCGCTCTTGGGGCTGGCGAATCCCGTTTCTACTCAGCGCGGTGCTGGTGGTGATCGGCCTCTACGTGCGCCTGAAACTGGAAGAAACACCGGTTTTTGCCAAGGCCATCGCACGCCATGAACGCGTGAAAATGCCGATTGCCGAGCTCTTCGCTCAGTACTGGGCGCCGATGCTGCTGGGCGCGGCGTCGATGGTGGTGTGCTACGCACTGTTTTACATCTCGACGGTGTTCTCCCTCAGCTACGGCGTCAAGACACTGGGTTACAGCCGCGAAGCCTTCCTGGCGATGCTGTGTTTTGCGGTCCTGTTCATGGCCTTGGCGACGCCGCTCTCAGCGTGGGCAAGTGACCGATTCGGTCGTAAGCCGGTTCTGATCATCGGCGGCGTGCTGGCCATTCTTTCGGGCTTCCTGATGGAGCCGCTGCTCACCCACGGCACGACCTGGGGCGTGACGCTGTTCCTGTCCATCGAGTTGTTCTTGATGGGCGTGACGTTCGCGCCGATGGGTGCGCTGCTGCCTGAGCTGTTTCCTACTCGCGTGCGGTACACCGGCGCGTCTGCGGCTTACAACATCGGCGGCATTGTCGGCGCCTCGGTGGCACCGTTCTTTGCGCAACAGCTGGTTGAAATGGGCGGATTGAGCTGGGTCGGCGGATACGTGTCGGCAGCGGCTTTGATCAGCCTGATTGCCGTGCTGTGCCTGAAGGAAACCCGTCATGCGGATCTGGATACCATCAAGTAATGCTTGATGTGCAGGAGTGGGCAACTGGCTTCAACGCGCTCTTCGACCTTCGGCGTGACACCTGACGCTTTCCCGGCTAAAGCCGGTCCTACGAAAAGCCCACAGCGTCGGCAGGACCGGCTTCAGCCGGGAAGAGGACGGTGTGTCTGGTGGAGTCCAGCGGCTGGAAGTCAGTCTTCGCGAGCAAGCTCGCTCCCACAGGTTTTGTGGCCTGGCTCGATACCAGGCAGCGCCGCATTACCGTTGTAGGAGTGAGCTTGCTCGCGATTGCGGTGGATCAGGTACGTAGATGTCGACTGACACACTGATATCGCGAGCAAGCTCACTCCTACAGAATTTTGCTACACACAAAAACGGCGCCACTGAGGGCGCCGTTTTTTGTGTCCGCAGGAAACCTTACAGCTGCACTTTCACGGCCATCGACGCGCAGGTTGCCTTGCGACGGGCCGCTTCGATCGATTCGTCGCGGGCCAGTGCGACGCCCATGCGACGCTGACCGTTGACTTCCGGCTTGCCGAACAGGCGCAGCGCGGTGTCGGGTTCGCTGAGGGCCTGCTCCAGGTTGGCGAATGCCGTCTGAGTCGACTGGCCTTCTACCAAGATCACTGCCGAGGCCGATGGGCCGAACTGGCGGATCAGTGGGATCGGCAGGCCCAGAATGGCCCGCGCGTGCAGCGCGAACTGCGATAGATCCTGAGAAATCAGCGTGACCAGGCCGGTGTCGTGTGGACGCGGCGAGACTTCGCTGAACCAGACCTGATCGCCCTTGATGAACAGCTCGACGCCAAACAGACCACGGCCACCCAAGGCCTCGGTCACGGCCTTGGCGACGCGCTCGGATTCCGCCAGCGCAACCGGGCTCATCGCCTGAGGCTGCCAGGATTCCTGATAATCGCCCTTCTCCTGACGATGCCCGACCGGTGCGCAGAAGGTGGTGCCACCGACGTGACGCACAGTGAGCAAGGTGATTTCGTAGTCGAAATCGATGAAGCCTTCGATGATCACGCGGCCTTTGCCGGCACGACCGCCTTCCTGCGCATAATCCCAGGCCTTCTGGACATCGGCTTCGGTCTTGAGCAGGCTCTGGCCCTTGCCCGAGGAGCTCATGACCGGTTTCACGACGCACGGGAAGCCCAGGTCTTCGACGGCCTTCTTGTAGTCTTCGAAGGTGTCGGCGAAATGATACGGCGAGGTCGGCAGGTCCAGCTCTTCCGCGGCCAGACGACGAATGCCTTCGCGGTTCATGGTCAGTTGCGCAGCGCGCGCGGTAGGGATCACGGTGAACCCCTCGGATTCCAGCTCCACCAGCGTCGCAGTGGCAATGGCTTCGATTTCCGGGACGATGTAATGCGGCTTCTCGGCTTCGATCACGGCACGCAGCGCGTCACCATCGAGCATGTTGATCACATGACTGCGGTGCGCGACCTGCATGGCCGGAGCGTTGGCGTAACGGTCGACGGCGATCACTTCAACGCCCAGGCGTTGCAGTTCGATCACGACTTCCTTGCCAAGCTCGCCGCAACCGCAGAGCAATACGCGGGTCGCGGTCGGCGACAGTGGAGTTCCGATTTGAGTCATCTCAGGTCCTCGTGGAGCAGATATCGAGGGCAGCCCGCCATGGGCGAGCAACCGCAGGGGAGAAAGGCGCGCAATTTACCACGAAGGCCGGGAAATGGGGCGTGGCGCCGGACGGGTGATCTGATGATTGCCCCTGTTCCGGCACCTACTCTTTGGCAAGGGACCTTGCGACGGAGCATGAGCAAGCATCGTTTCATTGTGGGAGTGGGCTTGCTCACGAATGCTGACATTCAGACGCAGAACATTCAGCGCCCATACCGGCGATTCGTGAGCAAGCTCACTCCCACAGATTATGTGCAGGTCTCGGGGATCAACCCGAACCGGGCACCGAGAACATCATCCCGCTCGCCCGAGCGCGTTCGTCACACAGCAACAGCACGGCGCGGCGTTCGTCGTTGCTCATGCGGCTCCAGGCGGTGATTTCGGTGACCGTGCGCTGACAGCCGACGCAAATATCCGCCTCATCGAGCGCGCAGATACTCACGCAGGGCGAGCGCACCGGCTTTTCATGAACCGGGGTTTTTCCGGTGTGTTCGACAGACATCAATCTTCCTGAGGCGCGAGGTCGCGCGCATAACGCTGAGCGTTGTGGACGTAATGCGCGGCACTGGCTTCGAGCATCTTCTTCTGGGCATCGGTGAGTTCGCGGACGATCTTGCCGGGCGATCCCATGACCAGCGATCCGTCCGGGATGACCTTGCCCTCGCCGATCAGCGAATTGGCGCCGATGATGCAGTACTTGCCGATCTTTGCGCCGTTGAGGATGACCGAGTTGATGCCGATCAGCGTGTTGTCGTCCACCGTGCAACCGTGAAGCATGACGTTGTGGCCGATGGTCACGTTCTTGCCGATGGTCAGCGGCGATCCCATGTCGGTGTGCATGACGGTGCCGTCTTGCACGTTGCTGTTCTCGCCGATATCGATCAATTCGTTGTCGCCCCGCAGCACGGCGCCGAACCAGACGCTGGCATTGGCTTGCAGGCGCACGTTGCCGATCAGCGTGGCGGTCGGCGCGATCCAGCTTTGGGGATGAGCGTCGACGCGGGAATCCCCCAGACGGTATTTCATTTTATTTTCCTCATGTCTCGGCTCTGCGGCCGTGGGTCAGGCGCGATGCGCACACCGGGATGTCAGCATCGGTCAGGACTTCAGGGTTTGAATGATCGAGCGCTTGGGCGGCTCGTTCAGGCTGATATTGCTGTCGAACAGCACGTTCATCAGTTCCACGATCATGATCGCTGTCAGCCCCCAGATCTTGTACTCGCCAAAGCGATAGCTCGGCACGTACCAACTGCGCCCCTGATAATCGATGCGATGGGTGTGTTCACGGGCGTCCTCACGAAAGAATGCCAGCGGAGCACTGAAAACAGCGGCGATCTCGCCGTCATTGGGGCGGTATTCGACAAAATCGGGAATGACGCCGACATAGGGCGTGACCTTGATGCCGTGCTTGGAAATCAGCGGGCTCAGCGGACCGACCACTTCGACCAGCCCGGGCGGCAGACCGATTTCCTCTTCGGCCTCACGCAGCGCGGTGAACACCAGATCAGGGTCTTCCGGATCGCGCCGCCCGCCTGGAAACGCCACTTCACCGCCGTGGGTCGACAGGCCGCTGGCGCGCAGTGTCAGGACCAGTTCCGGGTCTTCGCTGCGGGTGATGGGCAAGAGCACCGCTGCCTCGGGGAAGCGTGCGTCCGTTTCCAGAGTGCCCGGCGTGTGGCTGCTTATACGGCGAAGTAGCTCGTCCAGCATGGGAAGTCTCGATCTGTTGCCTTCAAGGCATGATGCACCAAAGCGGCGAGCGGCCCAACCCTTTGTCGGACAAGAAGACCACCCGCACGCATGCGCCGCTTGCCGTCCACCCGCGCGACACTTCAAGATAGCCGCTGACTTCAGGAACCCGATCCGATCATGAAATTCTGCAGCCAGTGCGGCGAAAAGGTCATCCAGCGCATTCCCGAGGGCGACAGCCGCCTGCGTTACGTGTGCGAACACTGCCACACCATTCATTACCAGAACCCGAACATCGTCGCCGGCGTATTGCCGGTGTGGGACGGCAAGGTGTTGCTGTGTCGCCGCGCCATCGAGCCGCGCCTCGGTTACTGGACGCTGCCGGCGGGTTTCATGGAGAACGGCGAAAGCGTCGAGCAGGCCGCGCGCCGGGAGACGGTCGAAGAAGCCTGCGCTGTGCTCGAAGACCTGCACCTGTACACGATGATCGATGTGCCGCACATCAGTCAGGTGCACATTTTCTATCGCGCCAACATGGCCAGCGCGGATTTCGCCGCAGGCGTCGAAAGCCTTGAAGTGCAGTTGTTCGATGAGGCCGACGTGCCGTGGTCAGAGCTGGCTTTCCACACGGTCAGACGTACCCTAGAATGCTTCTTTCGCGACCGGCGGCATCAAGAATTCCCGGTGCATACCGATTGCCTTTCTGTCTCGCCCCCTCTTAAAACCACTTGATCAGATGATGACGCGCGCTGCCTGCGCGGGCTTCAGGGATATCGTGTAAATGCGTTGGTTGCTTGCCGTTCTATGTCTGTCGTTCGTTCCGCTGTCGCAGGCTGCGTTCACCCAGACCATCGTGCCCAAAGGGAGCGAGCAGAAGTTCGTCGACGGCAAGGTCGTCGACACGCAGGACATCTCCCATCGCACCATCGACAAGATCCTCGTGCTGAAATCCGCGCACCAGTTGCAGTTGATGAGCCAGGGCGAAGCGCTGAAGACGTACCGGATCTCGCTGGGTAAATCGCCCAAAGGGCCCAAGCTTCAGGAAGGCGATCAACGTACGCCTGAAGGTTTCTACTGGCTGGACTACCGCAAGACCAGCGATGCGTACAACCTGTCGCTGCACATTTCCTACCCCAACATCTCCGATTCCGCACGCGCCCGCCGCGAAGGCGTGAACCCCGGCAGCATGATCATGATTCACGGCACGCCGGTCGATGAGAACTACCCGGAGTGGTACTTCCAGACGCTCGACTGGACCAACGGCTGCATCGCCATGAAGAACAGCGACATCCGTGAAGTCTGGGACCTGGTCAAAGACGGCACGATGATCGAGATCCGACCGTAGCCACTTTGATACCACTCGACGCCCAGCGCGTCTGCCCCCTTCTTCAGTACAGCCCCGCCGCCGATTCGCCGGAGAGTAAAAGCTCTCTGGCAGTCTGAGTTCGTCCAATCGTCACCAGCCTGTGACCAAAAATGTCTGCACCTGATACCACTGCCGTTGACGTGGTATGCAAGTGGTATTACTTTGGACTGCATTCTCCGAACACAACTTCTAACGCCTTCGGAACCGACATGCATTCGATTCTTACCCTGCGCCCCGACGACAGCCTGCCGACGCCGCTCTATCTGCAGCTGGCGCGCAATCTGGAAGCGGCTATTCACGCCGGACAATGGAAGGCCGAACAGGCGCTGCCCTCCGAACGCAGCCTGAGCGAGACGCTGAACATTTCGCGGGTGACCGCCCGCAAAGCGCTGGAGATCCTGCTGGAACAGGGCCTGATCCGCCGCAGCCAGGGCTCGGGGACGTTCATCACGCCGCGTCTCGAGCAACCGCTGTCGCGTCTGTCCAGCTTCAGCGAAATGCTCCGGCTCAAGGGCTTCACACCCAGCTCTCAATGGCTGGAGCGTGAAATTGCCCTGCCCACCCACGAAGAACTGATCCGGCTCAGCCTCTCCCCGACCGAAAAAGTCGCGCGGCTCAAACGTCTGCGCAAGGCCGATGGCATCGTCATGGCCGTCGAATTCAGCGCCCTGCCCGCCGCGCTGCTGCCGGATCCCGAAGCCATCGGCGATTCGCTCTATGCGCATCTGGATGCGATCGGCCGCCCGGTCGTGCGCGCGCTTCAACACATCCGCGCGATCAACGCGTCTGCGGACATGGCCGCACGGGTCGGGATCGACACCGGCACGGCCATGCTGCTCATGACCCGGATCGGTTACCTGGCCGACAACACGCCCATTGAATTGACCGACACCTATTGCCGCGACGACTACTACGACTTCGTCGCCGAGCTGCGTCGGTAACTGTCGCGCCGTGCAGCGCGAACAACGTATTAACGGAGCAAGCATGTCCGACTTCAACATCCTCACACCCGACGGCTGGATCTGCGGCCAGCTGCAGCACCGCAATGGCCGGGTGTCGAGCATTCAGGGCATTCCCTGTGATCCGGCGGACAACGACCTGCCGTACCTGCTTCCCGGCTTCATCGACCTTCACGTTCATGGTGGCGGCGGCAGCGACATCATGGAGGGCGCCGAAGGCTTCGCCACCATTGCGCGCACCCACTTGCGCTTTGGCACCACGTCGATGCTGGCGACAACGATGACAGCGCCTGCCGCCGAGATCAGTCAGATCCTGGGTCAGTTAGGTGAGTATTGCGAGCATCGACCGTCAGCCACTGCCCGGGTTCTGGGCGTGCATCTGGAAGGGCCTTACATCAATCCTGGAAAACTCGGCGCACAACCTAACCATGCCCACGCGGCGTTGCTGGGCGAAGTTGAGGATTACCTGCGCCTGGCGCCCATCAAGGTGATCACCATCGCGCCGGAAATTGCCGGGCATGTCGAGTTGATCAGCGCCCTGGCGGCGCGAGGCGTGAGGCTGCAGATCGGGCATTCGCTGGGCAGCTACGAAGAAGGCGTGAAAGCCCTCGAAGCCGGCGCCACCAGTTTCACTCATCTGTACAACGCCATGAGCGCCCTGCATCACCGCGAGCCCGGCATCGTCGGTGCCGCGCTGGCTCACGCGCGCTATGCCGAACTGATCCCCGACTTGCTCCACGTGCACCCCGGCGCCATTCGTGTCGCGCTGAGGGCGATCCCGTGCCTGTACTGCGTGACCGATTCCACGGCCGCCACCGGCATGCCGGACGGGGAATACAAACTGGGCAGCCACACGGTGACCAAATGCTTGGGCGGCGTGCGTCTGGCGGACGGCACCCTTGCGGGCAGCACGCTGACGATGGATCAGGCGCTGCGCAATCTGGTGAAGATCGGCGTGCCGCTGGCAGAAGCCTCACAGCGGCTGTCGCAATTTCCTGCGGAGTATCTGGGTATCGATGATCGCGGTCGCTTGCAGACCGGAAGCTGGGCCGACGTGGTGTGCCTGGATCGCGATCTGAAACTGACTGGCGTTATGGTTGAAGGAGAAACCATTGAACTCGAAAATGCTTGAAGAAGCGCTGGCGTCCGCACAGGTCGTGCAGCGACAGCTCGAAGTGCTGGAACCACGCCTTGTCGAAGTCGCGAGCCGCTTGCGACAGGTCGATCCGAAGGTGATTCTCTCGGTCGCGCGGGGCAGCTCGGATCATGCCGCCAGCTATTTCGCTTATCTGACGATGCAACTGACCGGCGTGCCCGTGGCGTCGCTGCCGATGTCGGTGGTGACGCTGCATGATGCGCCGATGAAGGGCAGCGGCCAGCCGGCCATCGCGTTTTCGCAGTCAGGCCAAAGTCCGGACCTGATCGGCACGCTGCAGGGTTTGCGCGCCCGCGGGGCGCTGAGCATCGCGATGGTCAACGTCGAAGACTCGCCCCTCGAGCACGCCTGCGAATACGTGTTGCCCCTCAGCGCCGGGCCGGAAATCAGCGTGGCAGCCACCAAAAGTTTCATCGCGACCCTCAGCGCCAGTGCGCGGCTGGTTGCTCATTGGCAGCAGGACGCCTCACTGCTGCAGGCCGGTCAAAGCCTTGCACGGCGCCTGAACGACGCCGCCCGGCAGGACTGGTCTTTGGCCGTCGATGCCCTGCGGACCTGCCAGCGGCTGATGGTCATCGGTCGCGGGGTCGGGTTCTCCATCGCGCAGGAAGCGGCGCTGAAATTCAAGGAAACCTCGGGCATCCAGGCCGAGGCGTTCAGTAGCGCCGAGGTGCGCCACGGTCCGATGGCGCTGATCGACGAGCAATACCCTCTGCTGATCTTCGCCCTGCGTGGCGCCGAGCAACGTGGCCTGCTGGAGCTTGCCGATGACATGCGCAAGCGCGGCGCGCGGGTCTTGCTGGCTGCGCCCGAGGACATCCCGTCCCGCGACCTGACACTCAGCTGCGCCGACCACCCGGCCCTCGACCCGATCCTCGCCATCCAGACTTTCTACGTCATGGCCGCGCATCTGGCCGAAGCCCGTGGGCTGGACCCCGACCAGCCCAGGCACCTGAGCAAGGTCACACGAACCCGTTAAAAAATCCGAGCCGCTGTTGCGGACGCCAACCAGGACGATGTCATGCATAACAATAAACAAATGACGCTCAGTGCCCCGTTCAGTGGTGCCGTGATCACGCTGACACAGATTCCGGACCCCGTGTTCGCCAACGGCGCGATGGGCGATGGCGTGGCCATCGACCCTCTGGACGATGTGCTGCACGCTCCGTGTGCAGGCGTGATCATCAACATCGCGCGCACCCGCCATGCCATCAATCTGCGCGCCGACAACGGCAGCGAATGGCTGTTGCACGTCGGTATCGACAGCGTCGAACTGGAAGGTGAAGGCTTTGAGTCACTGGTCAAGGAAGGTCAGCGTGTGACTGAAGGGCAGCCGCTGCTGCGCATTGATCTGGATAACGTGGCGCGCCACAGTCGCACGTTGATCAGTCCGCTGATCCTGCTCAACAGCGACCGGTTCACCTTGAGCCTGGCGCGCACCTCAGGTCCGATCAATGTCGGCGAGCCGTTGCTGACCATGACCGCGGTGGCCCGACATGAACAAGATGACCCCTCATCCGATATTCGGGCCAGACAGGTGCGGGGCAGCATTCGCGTCGCTCACACTGGCGGACTGCACGCACGCCCGGCTGCACTGGTGCGCCAGACCGCGCGGCAGTTTTCCAGCCATGTCGAACTGCACTTCGCCGGGGCCAGCGCTTCCACCGACAGCGTGACAGGCCTGATGGGGCTTGGCATCGCCGAGCAGGATGAGGTGGAAGTGGTGTGCCTGGGCCACGACAGCGAAGTCGCGCTGCAAGCGCTGCTCAAAGCGCTGTCGACGCCCTCGCCCGATGAAAAACTTTCGCCACCGGTTACAGCCGATCTGCCGCGCACTGAGCATGCCGAACGCGAGCCCGGCGTCATGATCGGCGTCACCGCGTCTCCGGGCCTGGCGAGCGGTCCGCTGTTTCGCCTCGATACGATCGAACTGGGCGACGATCCCGGTGGCCATCGTCCTGATGAGCAACGGCAAATCTTCACCGAGGCGCTGGCACAGGTTCGCGCGGATATCAGCGGCTCCCTTGATCACCAGAATCATGAGCAGAGCGCTATCTTCGCCACTCATCTGGCGATGCTCGAAGACCCGGCTTTGCTCGGCATTGCCCACGATGCCATCGACCAGGGTCACAGCGCCGGCCATGCATGGAGCGAGGCGGTGCTCAGGCAATGCGCGATGCTGGAAAACCTCGATAATCCGCTGCTCGCCGAGCGAGCCAACGACCTGCGCGACCTGCGTCAGCGCGTGCTGCTGACCCTATTGGGCGACGCCCGTGACGTCGAGGTGCCACCGGGCGCCATCGTCGTTGCCCGGGAACTCACGCCTTCGGACTTGCTGATGCTGGCCGAATGCGGCGTCGGCGGAATTTGCATGGCCGATGGCGGCGCGACATCGCACGTCGCCATTCTTGCCCGCGGCCAGGGCTTGCCGTGTGTGGTGGCGCTGGGCGCGACGCTGCTCGACGTGGCCATCGGGCAGGAAGTCGTGCTCGATGCTGACAATGGCCGCCTTGAACTGAGCCCCGATGAGGCGCGCCTGCGCGGAATTCAGGGCCTTCGCAGTCAGCGCTTCGAGCAGCGCCAGCGACAGCAGCAACACGCGCACTTGCCTGCGCTGACGCAGGATGGGGTGAATATCGACGTCGCCGCGAACGTTGCCTCCCGCGCTGACGCCGAGAACGCCCAGCTCAATGGTGCCGACGGCGTCGGCCTGTTGCGCACCGAATTCCTCTTCGTCGACCGCAGCACCGCCCCTACCGAGGACGAACAACGGGCGGCCTATCAAGCCGTTCTCGATGCGATGGACGCAAAGCCAGTGATCATTCGCACCATCGACGTCGGCGGCGACAAGCAGCTCGAGTATCTGCCGCTGCCAGCCGAGGCCAATCCGGTGCTGGGGCTGCGCGGTATCCGCCTGGGCCAGGCCCGGCCTGAACTGCTCGATCAACAGTTGCGTGCCTTGCTGCGGGTTACGCCGCTGGCGCGCTGCCGCATCCTGCTGCCGATGATTACCGAGGTCAGCGAGCTGCTGGCGGTGCGCGGGCGTATCGATGAACTGGCTCAGGCGCTGGGCCTGACGGAGCGCCCGCAACTGGGCGTGATGATCGAAGTGCCCTCGGCGGCGCTGATGGCCGAGCAACTGGCCGAACACGCGGATTTCCTCTCGATCGGCACCAACGACCTGTCGCAGTACACGCTGGCGATGGACCGGGATCATGCCGGCCTGGCAGCCCGGGTCGATGCACTGCACCCCGCCCTGCTGCGGCTGATCGCCATGACGTGCGACGCCGCCCACAGCAAAGGTCGCTGGGTCGGCGTATGCGGCGCATTGGCGTCGGACCCGCTGGCTACGGCCGTGCTGATTGGCCTCGGCGTGCGCGAACTGTCGGTGAGCCCGCCAAACGTCGCGCAGATCAAGGCGCAGGTGCGCGAACTCGACACTCGCCATTGCCAGACACTGGCCCACCACGTGCTGAATCTGAGCGGCGCCGAAGCAGTGCGTGAAGCCTGCCGCACCTTCCAGACCCAAGTCGTGGCGCAGAAAAACATCGCCTGAATAACAAGAACGAGAACCTCAAGGAGAGACGCCGTGTATCAACACTTCATCGAAGGTCTGCAACGGCTGGGACGCGCACTGATGCTGCCCATTGCGATCTTGCCGATTGCCGGCCTGTTGCTGCGCCTTGGCGATACCGACCTGCTGGACGTCGCGATCATCCATTCGGCCGGCAACGCGATCTTCAGCAACCTGGCGCTGATCTTCGCCATCGGCATCGCGGTCGGTTTCGCGCGGGACAACAATGGCACCGCCGGCCTGGCGGGCGCGATCGGTTATCTGGTGATGACCTCGACGCTGAAGGTGCTCGATCCGCACATCGACATGGGCATGCTTGCCGGGATCATCGCAGGGCTGCTGGGTGGCGCGATGTACAACCGCTTCAAGGACATTGCCCTGCCCGAATACCTGGCGTTTTTTGGCGGCAGGCGCTTCGTGCCGATTGTCACGGGGCTCTCGGCGGTGGTGCTGGGGCTTGTGTTCGGCCTTATCTGGCCGCCGGTGCAGGCAGGCATCAATGGTCTGGGCCAGTTGATGCTGGAGAGTGGCAGCGTCGGTGCGTTTTTCTTCGGGGTGTTCAACCGGGTTCTGATCGTCACCGGCCTGCATCACATCCTGAACAATCTGGTGTGGTTCGTGTTCGGCACTTTTACCGATCCTGAAACCGGGCGCGCGGTGACCGGCGATCTGGCGCGCTATTTTGCCGGTGATCCTCACGCCGGGCAGTTCATGACCGGCATGTTCCCGATGATGATCTTCGGCCTGCCGGCGGCGTGTCTGGCGATGTACCGCAATGCGCTGCCCGATCAACGCAAACTGATCGGCGGAATTCTGCTGTCGATGGCGCTGACATCGGCGCTGACCGGCGTCACCGAACCCATCGAATTCGCGTTCATGTTCCTGGCGCCCATGCTCTATGTGCTGCACGCCTTGCTCACCGGGCTGTCGATGGCGCTGACCAACCTGCTCAATATCCACCTGGGATTCACCTTCTCGGGCGGGGCGATCGACATGGCGCTGGGCTGGGGCAAGTCCACCAACGGCTGGCTGGTGTTCCCCGTCGGTGCGGCGTATGCGCTGATTTACTACGTCGTGTTCGACCAGTGCATCAAGCGTTTTAACCTGAAAACGCCGGGCCGTGAGCGGGTCGCCAGCGCGTCCGCCCAAGTGGCTAAAAGCGACCGGGCAGCCGCCTACATCAATGCGCTGGGAGGCGCTGAAAACCTGTTGAGCATTGGCGCCTGCACCACCCGCCTGCGGCTCGAAATGGTCGACCGCAGCCTGGCAAACGATGCTGACTTAAAAACGCTGGGTGCGATGGCGGTGGTCCGACCTGGCCATGGCGGGAGCCTGCAGATCGTCGTCGGACCGCTGGCCGACAGCATCGCCGATGAACTGCGCGACGCCGTGCCGCTGACGGGCAAAAGCCCTCGCCCCTCCACCCTCGATGCGTCGGCCACACAACAACCTGTCGATGCCGGACAGGCGGCCCAATGGTTCAAAGCGCTTGGCGCAAAAGGCATCGTCTCGGTAGAGTGCGTCGCACTGACCCGCCTGCGCGTACAGTTGAAGGACGGACAATCCCTGGCGGCGAATCAACTCGACGCACTCGGGTGCCAAGGCCTGAGAAACCTGGGCAATGGCGTGTGGCATGTTCTGGTGGGGAATGGCGCTCAAGGGCTGAGCGAGGCGTTGCGGGGGATGGTGAAAGCCGGTTGATACATCGATCACCTAACTGCATGTGATCTTTACGGAGCGAGTTTAATTGCGGGCGTCGGGTCAAGCACAGGTCAGTGTTGTCGCGAATGGATTCGCGGTGGCAGACGTTTGTGCTGACGGACAATCTCAGAGATCTTCCAACCTCCACACTTCATAAGCCGGGGTTTCGTAGGGGTGGCTGCTTTTCAGGGCAGCCACGACCTGCTGGATCAGCTCATCGGCGACGACAAGCTCGACCTTCCACTCCTGAACCTGCTCGATCTCACCGGCCTGCCCAATGAACGGCTGGCTGCCGTCCAACGGGCGAAACTGGCCCTGACCGAGCACCTGCCATGAGCAGCTGTCGTAAGCGCCGATTCGCCCCGCACCGGCGGCGAACAACGCACGCTTGACCTCTTCCACATGGCTCGGCGGTACGAAGAAGGCGAGCTTATACATCCCTTATCAGTTAACCCAGACGCGAGCGTTGCGGAACATGCGCATCCACGCGCCGTCTTCAGCCCACTCATCCGGACGCCACGAGTTGTTCACCGCACGGAACACGCGCTCAGGGTGCGGCATCATGATGGTGACGCGACCGTCGCGAGTGGTCAGGCCGGTGATACCGCGCGGCGAGCCGTTCGGGTTGGCCGGATAGGTTTCAGTGACCTTGCCGTGGTTGTCGACAAAACGCATCGCCACCGTGCCGGACAAATCGCTTTCGAGCAGCGCTTCGGACGACTTGAACTCCGCATGACCTTCGCCGTGGGCGATGGCGATCGGCATGCGCGAACCGGCCATGCCTTGCAGGAAGATCGACGCCGATTTCTGGATTTCGACCATGGCCACCCGCGCCTCGAACTGCTCGGAGCGGTTACGCACGAAGTGAGGCCAGAATTCGCTGCCCGGAATCAGTTCGCTCAGGTTGGACATCATCTGGCAACCGTTGCACACGCCGAGGGCGAAGCTGTCGCTGCGCTCGAAGAAGCCCTGGAAGGCATCGCGGGCACGGCTGTTGAACAGCGCGGATTTCGCCCAGCCTTCGCCTGCACCCAGAACGTCGCCATAGGAGAACCCGCCACAAGCGACCAGGCCCTTGAAGTCGTTCAGGTCGACACGACCGGCGAGGATGTCGCTCATGTGCACGTCGACGGAAGCGAAGCCTGCGCGGTCGAAGGCGGCTGCCATTTCGACCTGACCATTGACGCCCTGCTCGCGCAGCACGGCCACTTGTGGGCGAATGCCTTTCTTGATGTAAGGCGCGGCGATGTCTTCGTTGACGTCATAGCCCAGCTTCACGCTCAGGCCAGGATTGTCTTCTTCGAGCAACGCATCGAATTCCTGATCGGCACAGTCGGCGTTATCACGCAGACGCTGGATCTGATAGCTGGTTTCAGTCCACTGGCGTTGCAGCAGACGACGATCGCCTTTGAACAATTGCTCGCCATTGAGGCTGACGATCACTTCACTGTTGTTGACCGGCTTGCCGATCACGGCAACGCAATCTTCGCCCAGTCCGGCAGCGCTGAACTGCGCCAGCACCAGCGGTGTTGCGTCCTGACGCACCTGAATCACCGCACCCAGCTCTTCGTTGAAGAGGATCGCGGCGGCTTTTTCACGCTTGCCGGTGAGGGTGTCCAGTTCCAGGTCCAGACCGCAGTGGCCGGCGAATGCCATTTCCAGAGCGGTCGCCATCAGGCCACCGTCGGAACGGTCGTGGTAGGCCAGCAGATGGCCGTCAGCGTTGAGGCCCTGAATGACGGCAAAGAACGCTTTCAGGTCTTCGGCATCATCGACGTCCGGCGCAGCGTTGCCGAGCTTGCCGTGGGTCTGGGCGAGAATCGACGCGCCCATGCGGTTCTGGCCACGACCCAGGTCGATCAGGATCAGGTCGGTCACGCCCTTGTCCATGCGCAACTGCGGGGTCAGGGTCTTGCGAATGTCAGTGACCGGCGCGAAACCGGTGACGATCAGCGACAGCGGCGAGGTGACGGTCTTCTCGGTGCCTTCATCGCTCCAGCGGGTCTTCATGGACATCGAGTCCTTGCCCACGGGGATGGTGATGCCCAGCTCTGGGCACAGCTCCATGCCGACCGCTTTCACGGTGTCGTACAGACGCGCGTCTTCGCCCGGATGGCCAGCGGCGGACATCCAGTTGGCCGACAGTTTGATGTCGGAAATCTTGCCGATGCTCGACGCTGCGATGTTGGTCAGGGTCTCGCCGATCGCCATGCGGCCGGAAGCCGGCGCGTCCAGCAGCGCCAGCGGCGTGCGTTCACCCATCGCCATCGCTTCGCCGGTGTACACGTCGAAACTGGTGGCAGTGACCGCGACGTCAGCCACAGGCACTTGCCACGGGCCCACCATCTGATCGCGATTGACCAGACCGGTGATGCTGCGGTCGCCGATGGTGATCAGGAAGCTCTTGCTCGCCACGGCCGGGTGATGCAGCACGCGCTGAACGCTTTCTTCGATGTCCAGAGCACTCGGGTCGAAGTCGTCGCCCAGCTCGGACTCGCGATTGGCCGAACGGTGCATGCGCGGCGCTTTGCCGAGCAGGACTTCCAGTGGCATGTCCACCGGGCTGTTGCCGAAATGGCTGTCGGTGACGGTCAGTTGTGGCTCTTCGGTTGCCTCGCCGACGACGGCAAACGGGCAACGCTCACGTTCGCAGATGGCTTTGAAACGCTCGAAGTCCGGGGCGCTGACGGCCAGCACGTAGCGCTCCTGGGATTCGTTGCTCCAGATTTCCAGCGGCGCCATGCCCGGTTCGTCGTTCGGCACGTTGCGCAGTTCGAAACGACCGCCACGGCCACCGTCGTTGACCAGTTCAGGGAACGCGTTGGACAGACCGCCCGCGCCGACGTCATGGATGAAGGCGATCGGGTTGGCATCGCCCAGCTGCCAGCAGCGGTCGATGACCTCTTGGCAACGACGCTCCATTTCAGGGTTTTCACGCTGAACGGAAGCAAAATCCAGATCGGCCGAGCTGGTGCCGGTCGCCATGGAAGAAGCGGCGCCGCCGCCCAGGCCGATCAGCATTGCCGGGCCACCCAGCACGATCAGCTTGGCGCCAACGGTGATTTCGCCCTTCTTGACGTGCTCTTCGCGGATGTTACCCATGCCGCCCGCCAGCATGATCGGTTTGTGGTAGCCACGAACCTCTTCGCCACGCGGGGTGGTGATCGATTGCTCGAACGTGCGGAAATATCCGGTCAAGGCCGGACGACCGAATTCGTTGTTGAAAGCAGCGCCGCCCAGCGGGCCTTCGATCATGATGTCCAGCGGCGTGACGATGCGCTCGGGTTTGCCGTACGGCTTCTCCCAAGGCTGTTCGAAACCCGGGATATTCAGGTTGGAAACTGTGAAACCGGTCAGGCCGGCCTTCGGCTTGGCACCGCGACCCGTCGCGCCTTCGTCGCGGATCTCGCCACCGGAACCGGTCGATGCGCCCGGGAACGGGGCAATCGCCGTCGGGTGGTTGTGGGTTTCGACCTTCATCAGGATGTGCACCGGCTCCTGCACCGCGCCGTAATGGCGGGTTTCAGGGTTCGGGAAGAACCGACCGGCGACGTTACCGACGATGACCGACGCGTTGTCCTTATAAGCAGAAAGGACACCTTCGTTGTGCATCTGGTAGGTGTTCTTGATCATGCCAAAGAGGCTTTTTTCCTGGCTCTGTCCGTCGATGTCCCAACTGGCGTTGAAGATTTTGTGACGGCAGTGCTCGGAGTTCGCCTGCGCGAACATCATCAGTTCGATGTCGTGCGGGTTACGCGCCAGGCCGGTGAATGCGTTCACCAGATAATCGATTTCGTCTTCAGCCAGGGCCAGGCCCAGTTCGACGTTGGCCTTTTCCAGCGCAGCGCGACCGCCGCCCAGCACGTCGACAGCCGTCAGCGGCTTGGGCTCGGCATGGCTGAACAGACCGGCAGCGTCTTCCAGCGCGCCCAGCACCAGTTGGGTCATGCGGTCGTGCAGGCTGTCGGCGATCAGTTGCGCCTGAGCGTC
>Ga0213834_100429_pt1 | contig 22177 bp, 23 predicted proteins | sample SWPTP12_FD_160580 | JGI IMG/M metagenome (GOLD analysis project Ga0213834, IMG submission 160580) | Coastal seawater microbial communities from Marineland, Florida, United States - SWP TP1 #2 | ecosystem: Environmental > Aquatic > Marine > Coastal | place: USA: Florida | collected 2016-08-06 | reverse complement strand
CGTAGCGCTTGTCGAGCGTGTCGCGGATGGCTTTTTCTTCCTTGCCGGCCAGCTTCAGGCGCAGCCAGTCGTTCTTGACGCGCTTCCTCCACAGGTCGCGCACCTCGTCCTCGTTTTTCGCCCACGGGGCTTTTTCGCGGTCGAGCTGGAGCGTCTCGTCGACGGTGAAATCGAGCCTGGTCTTGAGCAGGCTGCGCGCATAGTTCATGCGGTCGGCAAAGCGCTGCTGGTACAGGTTGTAGATCGCGAACGGCTGCGTCAGGTCTTCGTTGTTGATCGCGTCGTCGAAACGGGTACGCATCGGCGCGAAGCGGTCGATGTCGGCCTGGGTGAAATACAGCTTCTCGCTATCGAGCGTTTCGAAATAGTTATCGAAGATTTTTTCCGACATCGCATCGTCGAGCGGCAGCGCCTTGTAGTGGTAGCGGCCCAGCACGCGCGAAGCCCACAGCGCGGCCTGCGTCTGTGCGGCGATCGGCTTCATCTGGGTGGACGCGACTTTTTCCGGCTGTGCGGTGACCGCGTGCGTCGACATGGCGCAGGCGGCGGCCAGGGCAACGATCAACATCTGCTTCTTCATTAGTCGTTCTCCGAATGGATAAATGCTATTGGCCGGCGAATACCTGCGGTATCGACGGCACGCGAACCCATTCTACAGGAACGCGGGCGCGCGTCGAGCCGGCTTGTGCGGGGCGTACGCTCCGGATTAAGGCCGGCTTAAGGCGCCGTGGTCAGCTGTTTATCAGGCGAAACAGCAAGTCATGCCAAAGGGCCAAGGCGCCGCCCAACGCCAGCAGCACCAGCCAGGGCCAGGAGCGGACCGCCAGGCGCCAGTCCACCGGCGACGGCCAGAACGACAGGTACTGCGGCGCGAGCAGCACGGCAATCGCCAGATCGACCGGCATGAAGTGCCAGCCGGGCCGGGTGCGCCAGGCAGCCACGCCCAGCGGCAGCAGCAGGATCAGCAGCGGCGCCAGGGCGGCGGGCGCGGCGTTGTACCAGCGCAGGTTGGAAAAGGTGACCGAGCCGAGTTCCCACAGCTTGCCCTTGCGGCGCGGGAACAGGCTGATGTTCACGGGCTCGGCGTTGGTGAGCAGGCCGACGCCGAAGTGCGCCAGCTCGTGGCACAAGGTGCCGGGCGCGGTGAGCAGGAAGAAGGCGGGATGCGCGCTCGCGAGCATCCAGAACAGGAAGGCGAGCGCCAGCGAGGGCGCCAGGTAAAGAAGGATGTCGGCATGGCCGCACAGGAAGCCCGGCAGCACGGCCGTGCATGCGGGCAGCAGGCTCATGGCGTGTCAGGAATAGAAACAGCGGCCGCAGGCCTGGCGGTAACTCTCGTTGCCGCCGATGCTGACTTGTTCGCCTTCGCGGATGCGCTGGCCGTTCTCGTCGACGCGGACGTTCATCGTCGCTTTTTTCCCGCAGCTGCAGATGTTCTTGATTTCCTCGATGTCGTCGGCCAGCGCCAGCAGGTAGGCCGAGCCCGGGAAGGGGTCGCCGCGGAAATCGCTGCGCAGCCCGTAGCAGATGACGGGCACACCGCGCGCCTGCGCCAGCTGGTGCAGCTGCTGCACCTGTTCCTTGGTGAGGAACTGGGCTTCGTCGACCAGCACGCAGGACACTTTCGGCGCGGCGGCCAGGAAGTTGGTGCCGCCATCGAAGGTATCGACCTCGCGCTGCGGCCCGAGCCGCGACGTGATCAGGCCGACGCCGTAGCGGTGGTCGATCGCCGCCGTGTAGAGCTTGACCTGCTGGCCTTGCTCTTCATAGTTGTGGGCCACCTGCAGCAGCGCGGTCGATTTGCCGGCGTTCATCGCCGAGTACCTGAAATAGAGTTTTGCCACTGCCCTGCCCGTGCGCTGAAAGATGTGAAGACTGAAATTCGCGAAATTATAGCAAGCGCCGCGCCTGCCGCGCCAGCTCAGCCGTTGGCTTTGGCGCCCACCACGCGCGCCGGATTGCCGGCCACGGTGGCCCCCGCCGGCACGTCGCGCGTAACCACACTGCCGGCGCCGACGATCGCATCGTCGCCGATCGTCACGCCCGGCAGGATGATGGCGCCGCCGCCGATCCAGACATTGCTGCCGATGGTGACCGGCACGCCCGACTCCAGGCCGCTGCGACGCACGGCCGGATCGCGCGGGTGGTCCGCCGTATAGATCTGGACGGCCGGGCCGATCCGCGTATCGTCGCCGATGGTCACCGCGGCCGTGTCGAGGATGACGCAGTTGTAGTTCAGGAAAACATTCGCACCCAGGCGGATGTTGAACCCGTAATCGCAATAGAAGGGCGGACGCAGCATGGCGCCCTCGCCCACCGCGCCCAGGCGCTCGCCCAGCAGGCTGCGCCAGACCGGCGCCGCCTCGCCCATCGCCGCGTTGTAGCGGGCCAGCCAGGCCGCGCAGGCTTCCAGTTCGGCCTGCACTTCCGGGCTGTTCGGGTGGTACAGCTCGCCGGCCAGCATCTTCTCTTTTTCACTGCGTGTCATTTACTGTCCCGGGTGGTAACTGCGTTCGAGCTGCTTCTCGATGTCTTCCTTGTAGAAGAGCACGTCCTTGAACTCGCCGCGGCTGTACATGGCGGCCTGGTCGTCGAAATGCTTCGAGGCCGGGTCGCCGCTCTGGCCGCCGGCCAGAATGCTTTTCGCCTTGATCCTCGGCCCGAATTCGACGGCGGCCACAAAACTGTTGCCGCGGTCGCCGTAGATGCGCTTGGTCTTTTGCTTGGCCACCATGCCGAACGAGGCGAGCGAACCCCAGTTGGCCGAGGTGAAGGCGACCGGCCAGCTGGGTTTGCCGTCATCGTATTGTTGGTCGATGTCGCCGCTGATGCGCTGGAAGCGGTTGATCTCGCCCCAGGGCGTCTTCCAGGTGCCGAAGTCATTCTTCAGTTTTTCGCTGGCGCGCTGCAAGGCATCGAGGCGTTCGTCGCTGTCGAGTTTCGTGGTGATGAAGTCGACCGTCGGGATATTCGCTTCGCGTGCGCGTTTTGCGTTGGCCGCCACCATCTCCTGGCCCCAGTAGACGGCCAGCGCGGTCGGCACCGAGTTCGCGGCCCAGCGCAGGTCCCACGCGCGCAGGCTCGCTACCTGCTCGGCCAGGGCGCCGCGGCGAGCGTCATCGGCCGGCAGTGCGTCGAAGTCCCTGGCCAGTTGCGGCACCAGCGGCTCGAACGCCGTCAGGTAGGGGTCGTAGGCGGAGGCGATCAGGCTGTCGATGTTCAAGCCCTGCGCCACTGTGAGCACCCGTTCGGCGTGGCGGCCGCGCGCGTTTTCCGGCAGCGACCACATGTAGTTCGGATAATCGGCTTGTTTCGGGCTGTTCGCGCCCGACGCGCTGAAGGGCCAATTGTTCGTATTCGAGATATAGCCGCTGGCTGGATTGAAGAGCGTGATCGTGTCCTCCACCGCGTGCAGGCCCTGCCATTCGGTGGCCGGATTGCTGCCGTCCACCGGTTGCGACCAGTCGAATTTCGGGTCGCGTTTCGGAATGAAATTCCCGTGGAAATAGGCGATATTCCCGTCGGCGTCGGCATACACGGTGTTGTTCGAGGAATTCGTGCGCAACTCCATCGTCTTGTAGAAGGCCGCATAGTTTTTCGCCTTGGTGCGCGAATACGACTGGGTCAGCGCCTTGACCGGTTCGTCCATGATCTTGATCGCGACCCATTTGCCGTCCTTGCCGCGCACGATGGGACCGTGGTGGCTGAAGTAGGCCGTGACCGTGCGGCTGCCCATGCCGCCATCCGGCCGCTTGAACGGCAGCCTGATCGGCACCGCGCGCAAAGCGCGCTCCTTGCCGCCATACTTGTAGAAGAATTTGCCTTTGCGTTCGACCACCGTCTCCAGGTATTCGTCGATCACGTCGCCGCCGCCCGAGGTATGCATCCAGCCGGCGCGCTCGTTGAACCCCTGGTAGATGAAGAACTGGCCCCAGGTCACGGCGCCATAGGCATTCAGCCCCTGCTCGCTCACCATGTGGATCTCGGGGCGGAAGTAAAAGGAGGTGTGCGGATTAATCAACAGCAGCGGATGGCCGGAAGCCGACAGCTTCGGCGCAATCGCGAAACCGTTCGAGCCGCGCGGCTCGGCGTCGCGCAGGTTGATGTTATCGGCAAGCGTGGCCTTGGGCGCCCTGTCATAGAAGGCTTCCAGCTCCTTGAGGTCGATTTCCTCGATGTCGCCGCCGATGCTGCCCTCGCTGAAGGACAGCGCCATCCAGGGCTCGAAGCGGGTGAGCAGCTTCGGCCGGGTGTCCGGGTGCGTATGCAGGTAGAAATTCAGGCCGTCGGCCCAGGCATTCATCAGGTCCTTGAGCCAGGCCGGGCTGGCCGCATACTTGGCGCGCATGTCGCGCGGGTCGATATACAGCTTCATGCGCAGGTCGCGCCAGACTTCCTTCTCGCCCTCGACCTCGGCCAGGCGCCCCATCGCGTTGATGTAATTGCGTTCGACGCGATTGAAGTCGTCCTCGGCCTGGGCGTACACCATGCCGAAGACGGCGTCGGCATCGCGCTTGCCGAAGACGTGGGGAATGCCCCATTTGTCGCGCATGATCGTGACCCCGTCCGCCGTTTTTTGCCAGCGCGCCAGTTCGGCCGCCGTCGGCGCCTTGCGTACGGGCGCGGCCAGTGCTTTTTGCACCGGCTCGGCCGATGCGGGGAAAGCGGCGCCGGCAACCGCTGCGCCGGCCAGGGTCAGTGCGAGGAGACGGGACAGGGTCATGCGTGAGGCTCCGGTTGGTTTTAAAAGGACGCTAGGCGGCGTGCGCGAGCTTTTGCTTGAGGACCTCGTTCTCGGTCAGCAGGCTCGCCATGCGGTCTTTCAGCGCGGCGATCTCGGCTTTCAGGGCGGCCTTTTCGTCGATCGGCTCGCCATCCGGGCCGAGCTTCTTCGGCTTGCCGGCCGCCTTTTGCTCGCGCACCTGGCGCGCGGCCTGCTGGAGCTCCTTGCGGCCGCCGGCGACGGCGGCGATCTGCTCCGATTCCGGGAGCGAAGCCACGTTGGCGGCGGCATTGATCGAGATCGTGCCCGAGCGCACCGCTTCGACCAGCTGCGGCGTGGCCGCTTTCTGGATGCGTTCGATCTGGCTGATGGTATTGCTCGACACGCGCGCCGCCTTCGCGACTTCCTCGCGCGTATTCCATGGCGGCGGCGGGCGCGCGTCCATGTCGTCCGGGTTCGGCACCGGCGGTTCCTCGGCCATCTTCTGGGCCATGCGCGCGGTGACGATCTCTTTTTTCTTCAGCGCCAGCAGGCCGCGCTGGAAATCCGAGACGCTGCGGCGCGCCAGGTGGTTATCGATCATCCACAGCATGACGTCTTCGATGGTCTCAAAGCTGTTGTTGTGGACGGTGCGGAAAGGAATGCCGTTGCGGCGGCAGATCTCGTAGCGGTTGTGGCCGTCGATCAGGACGTCGCGCCACAGCACGAGGGCGTCGCGGCAGCCCTCGGCGAGCAGGCTGCGCTCGAGGGCCTCGCGTTCGATCTCGGTGAGCGGGTCGACGAAGGCGCGCAGCTGGTCGTGGATGATGATGTTCGTGGTAGTCAATGGTGGTCCTTGTGCCTCTTGTCACGGCGCTCAATGAAGCGTTCTCTGCGCCGGGAAGCATGCTACACCATTCGCTGGCCGGGCCAAAGGCTGGCCTTCGTTGCCACAAGAAATCTTGCAATTTCGACCCCGCGGGCGACGCCTGTGCTAGAATCCTGCCGCTGCCCGGATGGTGAAACTGGTAGACACCCGGGACTTAAAATCCCGTGCTCGCAAGGGCGTGCCGGTTCGATTCCGGCTCCGGGCACCAGCTATTCGTGTCGAGGCGTCGCTCGATGTCTCAGAACCCGCCGATCTTCGTCTGACGGCGGGTTTTTTATTGATCCTGGCGCGCCGGCTGCGCAACGCTCACTGCCGCCACCTCGGGCCGCTGTGGATCCGGCGGCAACGCCGGCTGGCGCGCCGCGATCTCGCGGTCCGCCTGCGCGTACACCCGGTTGCTGTGGCGCCACCAGAGCACGCCGGCCACCACGCCGGCGGCGATCGCGACCGGCGAAGGTGCGGACATCAGCACCATCAAATTGTTGACGGCGGCGCCGCCCCAGAGCGAGCTCGTTTCTTGACGACCATCCGCCTGTCGTTTTCCGGCAGGCGGTCGGCGAATTTGACCATTCCGATCTTGGCGCCGGTCAGTGCGACAAGCCCGAGTGGCGACGTCGAAATCAGCCCATTCATTTCCATCGCGCCGCTCGACAGGGCCAGTCCGGTGCTGACGCCGTCCGCGACCGCCGCCTGCATGGCGTGCTTGTCGAGCCGCTCGATCCGCTGTTGCGGCGACGGCGCCTGCGGACTGCCGCTTGCACACCCCGTGAGCACGGGAGCGGCGAGCAGGACGGTCGCAGCCGTCCTGGCCAGGTGATGTTCGAGCGCCTTGCGCAGATCAGCCATGATCCAACTCCTTGCAACGATGGTTCTGCAGAGGCTGGGTGCCCGCCGGCTATTGCCATTCAGGCAAGCTCAAGAACCAGTAAATACCTTTTTGGCAAGGCGGAAATGCGACGCAGCAGCGCAGGGATTGACGAAAATCACGAGAAAAGAAAAAGGCTTGGGCTGGTGATGCTGCTGAACGAATGGCATGCGTTCGCCGGCACCGCGCTTGGCGTGCTCAGCCTGGTGATGGTGGTGACCGGCATCACCAGGAGCCAGTAGGCCGGCGAGCAGGTGCGCCGCCGATCGCGATGAGCCTGGTTGCCCCGAATGGCCCGCAAGGCCTCTGGCGTGCGGCCGGCGCCGATCGCAGCGCGCGCGGCCCGCATAACGTGACGGCGTCCCCCACTGCTCATCCGGGCACTGGGTGTGGTGGCGCACCGACGGGCAATCGCCTGGCGGTTAGGCTGGTGCAGTTGTGAGGTCGCCCCGCTCGTCCTGGCGACGCTCTGCACTTGCCCTTCCTTCCGACTCCGTATGCTTATGCTGGCCAACGCGGCAGCTCCGGGATCGCCGTCGTCATGTAGTCCACGAAAGCAATCAATGTCCTTCAATAACACCGTTGTTTGGCTCGACCATACCAAAGCCCAGATCATTCATTTCGACAAGAATGCATCCGAGTCCGAGTCCCTGAAAACCCACTCGACCCACCCGCACCCGCGCGACAACCACGGCGACAACCACGTCAACGGCGACGACAATACGCTGTTCTACAAGGACATCGCCGACGCGCTGGCCGACAGCGAGCAGATCCTGATCGTCGGCCCTGCGGAAGAAAAAACGAGCTTCATGACCTACCTGACCGGCAAGCTGCCTGCGGTTGCCGGCAAGATCAAGGCGGTCGAGACGGTCGACCACCCGTCGGACAAGCAGTTGCTGGCCTACGCGCGCCAGCATTTCGTCAGCAGCGGCGGCATGCAGTAACACATTTAGCAACACCCGCCGCAGCTGCTGCGCACAACCCGCTTGCCGTCACGGCAAGCGGGTTTTTTCATCGCGCCAGCAGGCGCGTGGCGGCCGGGGCGCCGGTGCGCTCGAGGCGGAACTCGCCGACCAGCGCCACAAGCGTGGCCGCCTGCTCCTGCAGGCTTTCGGTGGCCGCCGCCGCCTGTTCGACCAGGGCCGCGTTCTGCTGGGTCGCGTCGTCCATCTGGACGATGGCCTGGTTCACCTGGGCGATACCGGTGCTCTGTTCGGCACTGGCGGCGCTGATCTCGCTGACGATGTCGGTCACGCGGCGCACGCTGTCAACCACCTCCCGCATGGTCTGGCCGGCATCGAGCACCAGCTTCGAGCCCATGCCGACCTTGTCGACCGAGTCGCCGATCAGGCCCTTGATTTCCTTCGCGGCCGCCGCGCTGCGCTGGGCCAGGTTGCGCACTTCGCTGGCCACGACGGCAAAGCCGCGGCCCTGCTCGCCCGCCCGGGCAGCCTCGACCGCCGCGTTCAGGGCCAGGATATTCGTTTGAAAGGCGATGCCGTCGATCACGGCGATGATGTCGACCACCTTGCGCGACGAGGCGTCGATCGAGGCCATGGTCTCGACCACTTGCGCCACGACGTCGCCGCCGCGCACCGCCACTTGCGAGGCCGAAGCGGCCATCTGGTTGGCCTGGCGGGCATTGTCGGCGTTCTGGCGGACGGTCGAGGTCAGTTCTTCCATCGAGGCCGCGGTCTCCTCGAGCGCGCTGGCCTGCTGTTCGGTACGCGCCGACAGGTTGGCGTTGCCCTGGCGGATTTCGAGGCTGGCGCCGGCGACGCTGTCGGAACTGGTGCGCACGCTCATCAGGACGCCCTGGATCTTGGCGACGAAGGTGTTGAAGCCGCCGGCGATCGTCGCCAGCTCGTCCTTGCCCGCGACCTCGAGGCGGGCCGAGAGGTCGGCATTGCCGCCGGCCAGGTCGCGCATGGTCGCTGCCAGGACGCGCACCGGCCGCATCAGGCGGTGCAGCACGGCGATCATGGCGACCGCCGCCAGCAGCGCGCACAGGATGGAGACGAACAGCGAGTACTTCCCCAGTTCGCGCGCAGGGGAGGTCGCGACCGCATGCGGGAAGCTGAGCTGGACAGCCCAGGGCGCCATGTCGGGATGCGGGCGCAGCGGCTGCAGCAGGCGCACCATGCCGCGCGCGTCCGTGAACTCGTAGGGCTTGCCGTTGCGGATGCTGTCCAGGCCGGCGGCGGGGATGTCGTCCGCCTTCTTGCCGTTGCGCGCCGCGTCCGGGTGGCTCGCATACAGGCCGCCGTTCGACACCAGGGTCAGCACGCCGCCGTCGATCGGTTTCATCGCGGCCAGGATCGCCGTCAGCTTGGATATCATCATGTCGCCGCTGGCGACGCCCTTGAAGACGCCGTCGATCATGATCGGCGTGACGAGCGAGGATATCAGCACGTCCTTGCCGTTGACCGGATAGGCATAGGGCTCGGTCAGGACGCGCTTGCCGGTGGCCTTCGGGACCTCGTACCAGTCGTTCGCACCGGGCACGGCCGTGAACATGACCGGTTCGACGCGCAGCGCGCCATTCTCGCCGCGCGTGTAATACGGCATGTAGCGGCCGCTGTCGTCGTACTCGGGCTTCTTGCCGGCGAACTCGGCATCCTTGCCGTCGAGCGCATTCGGCTCCATGGCGACCATCGCGCCGACGAAATCGTCGGAACCGAGCAGCAGCGATTTGGCCATGGCCGACACCTGCGTGCGCGCCGGGAATTCGCCTGCCGCGCCGGTGGCGCGCATGGCGCCGCCGAGCGTCGCCACCGCGCTCAGGTTGGCGCCGATGCGTCCGTCCAGCAGCGCTGCCGTTTCGCGCGCGGCGGTGCGCGCCAGGCGCATCGCCGCTTCTTCCGACGTCTCGCTGCCCTTCAGGCCGATGACGGACGAGGTGATGCCCAGGCTGAGGACGACCAGCGCGGTGGCGGTGGCGCAGATGCGCGCGTTGAGCGAGAGCGCGAAGCGCGCCGAAGGTGCGGGAGAATCGGTATTCATCATGATCATGGGAAGTCGGGTCAGAAACTGCGGGTCAGCGTCAGGACAAGCGTGCCCTTGGCCGGATTCGAATAGGCGATATGCCCGGCGGCGTCAGGCACGCCGGTGCTGTAGCGGTCGTAGGCATCGGTGGCGCCCCAGGCACGGGTCCAGGCGCCGGCCACGCTCCAGCCGGCCGGCAGGCTGCGCGTGACGCCCACTTTCACGTCGCGCCAGTCCCAGACATCGTTGCCGGCGCCGGCCACCCGGCCCTGGCCCGCGTGCAGGTTGAGCGTGGTTGCGGCGTCGAGGGCGAGGTTGGCGCCGCCGTCGACATAGCCGGTGCCGCGCGCATGCGTGATGCCGAAGAAGTCGCGCGTGACGGTGCTGTTGTACTTGAGGTAGACCGACTTGCAGGTCAGGCCGGCGGAGAGTTCGCCGTAATCGAAACGCGTGCCGGTGGCGCCGATCGCCGCGCCGGGATACCGGTAATAGAGCGCGCTCAGGTTGTACCCGAGGGCGCCCAGGTTGCCGCTGTAGCCGCCGTACAGGTCCCACTCGAGCTTGCCGTTTTCGATATAGCGCTTGCTGACCGTCGAGACCCAGCTGCCGGCGCTCCAGCCGCTGCTGTGCGCGATATCGATGCCGGCCTGGGCCGCGGGCTTGCCCCAGGTCTGGCGAAAGCCGCGCGAAACGTATTGCGACGCGATGCTCGCGTTGCCGGTCAGGGTCCAGGCGCTGGTGGACGTAGTGGAAGAGGCGGAAGCGTCGTCGGCATGCGCGCAGGGCAGCACGCACAGGGCAAGCCCTGCGAGCGGCGCGAGGCGCCGGGTGAAGATTGTCATGGGGATTGGTGAGCGCGGTGCGCTGCTGTCAAAAACAAAAGATTCCGTAGGGCAAATTTCCTACGGGAATTCTATTCGTCTTTCGACCCAATTCCGGATTACATGACAGGATGGAAACTAGATTATTGCTGCACTGCATCATTCGCACAACAAAACAGTGCTGACTCAGCTACCTTGGTAAATCAGCACCGCGCAGGCGGCGGCGCCGATGGCGAGCAGGCCGTACAGGAAATACCGCATCGCCGTTGCCAGTCCGGCAACGGCCCTGTCGGCATCCTTGCTGAGCATGCCGCGCTTGCGGCCGGAGTTCATCAGCATCGCGACGAAAACGAAGCTCGCGAACAGGATCAGGACAAATTTCATGGCGCCGGCGTCAGGTACGGGCTAGTACCAGGGCCAGCGACACGATGCCGAGCACGCTGGACGCTGCGGCCACGAAACCGATCAGGCTCAGGCGCTCGCGCGCGGCCTGCAGTTTCGCGATCAGCTGGGCGTTCTGGTCGGCCAGTTCCGCGATCACTTTCGACGCTTCGCGCATCTGGCCCTGCAGCTGGACGATCGCCACGTCCTGCTGCTCGACCTGCGCGGCGACCATCGCCAGGCCATCGTCGAGCGGCATGCGCGCCACCGTTTCGTCGAACTCCATGTTCGGCTCGACGATCCCCTTGCGCCCCACCGTCTCCCACAGCCTGCGCGCGCTGCTCGCCACTTGCGGTGCGGCCGAGATTACCTCGCCCCAGGGAACCGATTTCAGTACTTTCAGCCAGGCTGCCGCCATATTGCTCTCTCCTTGACTTGTCATTTTTACAGGATAGCATCACCCTGCCCCCGCACCGCCCAGCCCAATCGTGCGCAGAGGGTTTTCCAGTACCATCACTTCCATGTGTGGACGATTTGACCAAAGCCAAACGGCGAGATTCTATGCGAACGTCTTCGGCTGGGCCGATGCCGTGTATGACAGTGAATCGACGCCTGCCTACAACGTGCCGCCCGGCACCTATCGCCCCGTCATGCACCTGCGGGACGGCGAACGGCGCATCGACGATGTGTTCTGGAGTTATCGCGCGAAATGGGCGGAAGGCAAGCTTCCGATTTCGATCAACGCCCGCCTCGACAAGCTTACCAACCGCTACTGGAGCCGGCTGCTGAAGAACGGCCGCGCGGTTGTGCCGGCCGACGGCTGGTACGAGTGGACCGGCGAGAAGGGAAAGAAGCAGCCCTGGCACATCCACCGCAAGGACCGCGCGCCGCTGTTCATGCTGGCGCTGGCGAACTTTGGAGAATTCGTCGAGAACCGCGCCGAAGCGGGCTTCGTGCTCGTCACCGACGATGCCGCCGAGGGCATGCTCGACATCCACGACCGCCGCCCCGTGGTGCTGGAGGCCGCCGACGCCGCGCTCTGGCTCGATCCGGACATCAGTCCGGAGCAGGCCCTCGCACTGGCGCGCCAGGCGGCGCTGCCGCCGGACGCCTTCGAATGGTTCAAGGTCACCCCTGACGTCAACCGCGCGAACGCCGACAGCCCGGCCATGGCGCTGCCGATGTCCGGGTGAGCCTGCGTCTTAATCCAGCATCGTCAGCAAGGCAACGATCCCCAGCGACAAACCGATCAGCACGCCGGCGCGGTTGCGCAGGCGCTGGCCGCGTTCGAGCATGCGCTTGGCGACGTCGCGGCGCGGACGGCCTGCATCGTCGAGGGCCGATTCGTGTTGTGTTTCTTTGGTGTTCATTTCTACGATATCCATTGTGTGTAACCCGGAAAACAGCGAGTAAATGTGCGGTGCCTGGCCCCCGCGGTGCGGTGGCGGCAAAAGTGGCTGAAGGCTCGGGCACGACGCGCGCGGCGTCGGCCGAGCTCAGGCAAGCCGGGCGAGCGGCCTTGGAATCGAGGCGCCGGGCGCGCCATGCTGGCATCGACTGCGGCAGCGCCCGTGAGCGGAAATGAAAACGGTACGGACAGGCGCCGCGCCGTCGCAGGACGTGAAGCTGAAGGACTTGAAATGCACAGTGCTTGACATGCCTGGTACCGTAATCGATCTGCTGCCGGGAGCACCGCGTGCCGCCGGGACGTCCGTCCCGCCCCGCAACATCAAGCGATTGATTCTACACGAAGCCCTGTCCTGTTCAATACGAATTTGCAACACATGTTTGCGCCAGGTCAAGACGCAGGCGACATGGGGTGAGTTCTCGCGAAATCGGACAGAACCATGATCCATGTCGTGCTCGACGCCGCAACTAAAGAGAAGTGGCCCCTGTCATATCTGGTATTACCCGATTCCGACGTGCGAGGACACCGATGGGCATTTATATGCAACTACGAGACACGCTGAAGGAAGGCGAACATTACGCCGGCATCATCCTTGGCAAGGGCGGCGAACCCGACCACCACCTGATCCTGCTACCCGGGGACGCAGCCGATGTCGGCTGGCCGGGTGCGCTCGAATGGACGGCGGCGCAAGGCGGCGAACTGCCGAACCGGCGCGAGTTGTCGCTCTTGTTCGCGAACCTGCGCGAGCAGTTCGAGCGCGAGTGGTACTGGTCGTCCGAACCGCACGAAACACGTGCGCAACTGGTCTGGGGCGAAAATTTCGCCAGCGGCATCCAGACCGTGTACGGGCGGCCCTTCCGCGGTCACGCCCGGGCGATCAGGCGGGTACCGATCGAATAAGGGCAAGGCCGGGCCGCGCTGCGCTGCCCCGCCCTGCCATGGCATGCTCTCAACGGGCCGGCACGACCGCGCGTCCAATCGGTTCCTCGACGTTCGCCAGGAACCAGGCCGTGGCCGTCATCAACGCAACGTGGCGGCGCAGGTTGTCGGGGTCGACCTTGTCGAGCGTATCGGCTGCCGTGTGGTGGTAGTCGAAATAGCGCGAGGTGTCGATCAGCGGTGCGAAGCTGGGCACGCCGGCACGCTCCAGGCCCGACAGGTCGCCGGTCGAGAGCGCATCCTGGCGCTGGAACACGCCCGCGCCGATCGGCTGCAGCGCTGCCTGCAGGGGGGCGAACACGCGGGTCGCGCTGACCGGCACGCTCGCGCGCAGGCCGAACGGACGCCCTGCTCCGTTGTCGCTTTCGATCGCGCCCACGTGGTTCGCGGCGTTGGCCGTGTTCGCCTCGAGATAAGCGCGTGCGCCGCGCGTGCCGTTCTCCTCGTTCATCCAGGCGATCAGGCGGATCGTGCGGCGCGGCCGGTAGTCGAGCTTTTTCAGGGTATCGAAGACGGCCATGGCGCTGGCCACGCCGGAGGCATCGTCATGGGCGCCGGTGGCCAGGTCCCAGGAATCGAGGTGGCCGGAGACGATCACGACTTCGTCCGCCTTGTCGGTACCGGGCAGGTCGGCGATCACGTTGTAGCTGTCGGCGTCCGGCAGGATCTGCGGCGTGAGCAGCAGGCGCAGGGTGAGCGGGCCGCGCTTGGCCAGGCGGCTCATCAGCATGGCGTCCTCGACCGTGACGGCTGCGGCCGGGATGCGCGCGCCATCCTGCAAATTGGTCGCGCCCGTATGCGGCAGGCGATAGGTCGCACCGCCCACCGAGCGCACCAGCGCCGCTGCCGCGCCCAACTCGGCAGCCATGCGCGGCCCGTTGGTGCGGTAGTTCGATCCCTGGCCATAAGCCTGGCCGGCGAGGCCGTGGTCGGCCATGTTCTGGTCGAAGGCGACGTCGAACAGCACGATGCTCCCCTTCACCTCGCTTGCCCGCGCCTTGAGTTCGTCGAAACTCGACACCACGATCACCGGCGCCGTCAGGCCGGCGGCCGGGGTTGCACCCGAGCCGCCCAGGGCGGTGAGCACCACGCGCTGGCTGATGCCGGCTGGCCGGCCGCGGTATTCGACCAGCTCGGCCGATTCCTGGCCGCGCACCCAGTGCGGCACCTTGACCGGCTGCAGCGTCACCTTCGCTCCCAGCTTGCGCATCGCCTCCGCCACCTGGGTCACGGCCGCCGCCGCGCCGGGCGAGCCCGACAGGCGCGGACCGATCAGGTCGGTCATATCCGCCATCCGTTCCCAGGCATAGTCGCTCTGCAGGGCGGCGTCGCGGATCTTTGCCAGCGCAGCCGGATCGTTACCGGGGCTGGCCGCCTGCGCGGCGCTTGCGAACAGGGCCGCGGCAAGCAGACCGAGGGGGAACTGGTGGAGACGGTTCATGCGGACTATCCTTCGAATGGTAAGGATCAGCAGGTTAGCGCATACGGCAACATTTTGCTGTCTTTACGAGGGCAAATCCCGTCACGCAGGCACCAGCCGTACCAGCGTGATCTCCGACGGCGCCCCGAAGCGCTTCGGCGGCCCCCAGTAACCGGTGCCGCGGCTGGTGTAGACCCACAGCCGCCGCACCCGGTGCAGACCGGCAACAAAGGGCTGCTGCAGCGGCACGAACAGGTTCCAGGGGAAGAACTGGCCGCCATGGGTATGCCCCGACAGTTGCAGGTCGAAACCGGCCGCCGCGGCGGCCGTCGCGCTGCGCGGCTGGTGCGCCAGCAGGATGCGCACGGCCAGGCCCGGCGGGGCGCCGGCTGCCGCCGCTTGCGGATCGCTGCGGTGCGCGGGATTGAAATGGTGGGCCGAAAAATCCGCCACGCCGGCGATCATCAGGGAGGCGCCGCCGCGCTCGCGCACCACGTGCTGGTTCAGCAGCACCGTCAGGCCGAGGCGGCGCAATTCGACGATCCACTCTTCGGCGCCCGAGTAGTATTCGTGGTTGCCGGTAACAAAAAAAGCGCCGTCGGGCGCCGCCAGTCGCGCCAGCGGCTGGGTATGCGCGGACAGGCGCGCCACGCTGCCGTCGACCAGGTCGCCCGTCACCGCGATCGCATCGGCCCCGAGGCCGTTGACCCGTTCTACGATGGCATCGAGGTAGGGACGCTTGATGGTGGGGCCGACGTGGATATCGGAAATCTGCGCGATCGCATAGCCGTGCAGCGCTTCGGGCAAGTCGTCGATCGGCACGTCGACCCGCACCACGCGCGCCACGCGGCGGGCGTTGACGAAGCCGACGATCGTCACCGCCAGCGCCAGCAGCGGCACGCCCAGCGCGCTGTAGTAATTCAGCATCATGCTGCCGAAACCGGCCAGCGCGGCCGCCAGCAGGAACAGGTCGCGCAGGAAGGTCAGCACCAGCAGCGAGGAGAACAGGCCCATCGCCAGCAGGCCGACCCAGGTCAGCTGTTCCGACCAGCGCCGCCGGCGCAGCGACGAGGACAGCAGGCCGACCGGCACCAGCAGCGTCGACAGGAGCAGGAAAACAGTTCCTGCGAGCATGCCGGGCAGGCCCAGATCCAGGTCGGGCATCAGGCGCAGGCCGATGTACACGTGCAGGAGCACCAGCAGGGAGAGGACGACTAGCAGGTTACGGCGTGCGGACATAAAGGCTCGAATAAAGGGGGCAATACAGAGGCAGATGGGGGATTGTGGTCAATCTGCAAGGCTTGCCAAAAGAATGTTACTGGGTACGGATCAGATGTAAGAATCTGTATTAACCCGTGCCGTGCGGTCCAGCCCCCTTTATAGTTCATTCCATGCCCCGGCGTCACTGCGATCATGTCGATCCTCGTTGAGGCAAAAAAGGAAAAGCCATGTTGAATAAAAAATGCTTTGGTGCGGTGATCCTGGCCGCTGTCGCCGTCTCGCCCTCGGCATTCGCTGGCGACCGCGATACGAATACGGCGGTCGGCGCGGTGCTGGGCGCAGCGATCGGTGGCACTGCGGGCGGTGGCGGCGGCGCGCTGGTCGGTGGCGTATTGGGTGCCGCGATCGGCAATTCACTCGGTGGCCACAACGACCGTCGCTACTACAACAACAACCGCGGCTACGCCTCGGTGAATTACTACCAGCCGGCGCCGGTGTACTACGACCAGCCACGCCCGGTGTACTACGAACAGCCACGCCCGGTGTATTACGAGCAGCCGCGCTACTACCGTGAATCGGCAGTCGTGTATGTCGCACCACGCGGCGGCTACCGTGACCATGGCTGGGATCGCGGCCATGGCCGGGGTCATGGCGGCTGGGACCGCGACGGCCGCGGTGGCCGTGACTGGGACCGCGATGGCCGCGGCGACCGTCACGACGGCTACCGCCGTTAATCGGAATCTGCAGCATGCAAAAACCGCGTCTTCGGATGCGGTTTTTTTTCGTCCCGCGCCTCGAAGCCTTTGCCCCTCCCCCCGCTAGCGCTTGACGACGGCAAGGGCCGTCGTTTTCGAGGAGAAGCATGGTGCAAAGCGGCGATATCGTGACGCTGGGAGCGGGCCACTACCGCCTGCAGGCGCAACTGGCAGCGTCGAGCTACGGCGTGGTCTGGCGCGCCGAGCGCGATGGGCTGGGCCCGGTCGCGCTCAAACTCGTCAACCGCACGCAGATGGACGCTGCGGAGCCCTCCCTGCGCGCTGCCTGGCGCGACTGCGCGGCGCGCGAAATCGCCTTCCTCTCGAGCCTCGCACCCTGGGATGCGCGCCACATCGTGCGCCTGCTCGACCATGGCACCCACGACGGCTTGCCGGCGCTGGCGCTCGAACTGTGCGACGGGGACCTGGCCGCGCACATGGCGCGCGCGAACGCGTCCGGACAAGGCATTGGCCTGGCGCAGGCCCTGGCCTGGCTCGGCCAGGTGAACGCGGCGCTGGCCAGGGTGCACCAGCACGGCTGGCGCTATCTCGACCTGAAACCGGCGAACCTGCTGGTCGATGCGGCCAACGATGGGACCAACGTCAGCCTCAAGCTCGCCGATTTCGGCACCAGCCGCAGCCTGGCCGACGCGCAAGCCCATTCCTATGTCGGCACCGCCAGCTGGCAGGCGCCCGAGCAGTTCTTCCCTGCGCTGCCCGGCACGCCGGCAGGCTACCTGACCGATGCCCGCGCCGATTATTTTTCGCTCGGCGCCCTGTTCTACTATCTCGTCACCGACGGCGCCACCCTGCGCTATTGCAGCGCCTGCGGCGACGCCTTTCGCGCCCATGGCCGCGCAGGCGCCGCCCAGTTCGCGGGCACGCCGCCGACTATCCTGGCCGAGGATGAAGCCGCGCGCTTCCTGGCCGGCGCCGGCGCCGGGGGCGAGGTCGATTCCGGCGCGGCCTTGACCCTGCTGCGCGCCCTGCTGGCGCGCCGTGCGCAAGACCGGCCGCCGCACGCGCTGGCCATCAGCCGCCTGGTCGGGGCGGCGCTCGGCTCCGCCTGGCGGCGGGCGGCATGATGCGCATCGGATCCAGGACCCTGGCCTGCGCCGCGCTCGCGCTCCTGTGCCTGCTGCAGGCGCTGGCCGTGCTGCGCACGCCGCCCGCCTGGCTGCCGGCCGCGATCGAGGTCAGCTTGCCGCCCGCTGCCGAAACGGTGCTCGGACGTACCGAGCTGGCCGCGCCCCAGGCCGGGCAGCGCCACCTGCGCCTGCGGCGCGACGCCGCCGGCGCCTGGTTCGCCGCCAGCGCCGACGGCGTGCAGGGCCTGCGCTTCGAGCGCGGGGCCCTGCGCATCCGGAGCGGCGCCGTTGCGCTGCGGGCCGGCCAGCAGTTCCAGCTGGGCGCCGTTCGCTACCGGGTCGACGCCGCCGGCAGCAGCGCGGTAGCGTTCAGCGACGGCCTGCATGCCTGGCGCTACGACGGCGCCACTGTCCGGCGCGACGGCGTGGCGCTGGGCGCCTGTCCGGGTGCGGCGCCCGGCGCCCGCCTGCTTGGCCTGTGGAACCGCTGGGCGCCCGGCGCGCTCACGGTGGAACGCGCGCTGCGCTTTGGCGGCAGCCTGTCCTGCGGCACCCAGGTCGGCAATGCCGATGCGCCGGCCGGCAGCGCCCAGCTCAGTATCGAGGACGGCGTGCCGCTCCTGATCGCCGCCGCCAGCCTCGAACGGGTGCCGCTGCTGGTGATCGACGCCGGCCTGCCGCGCGACCTGGCGCTGGCCGAGCAGCCGCTTGCCGGCCTCACGGCCTTGACGGTCGGGCGCACGCGCATGCTGGCCAGCCTTGACCAGGGCGTGCTGCGCCTGCAGCCGACCCAGCGTGTGGGCCTGTCGGCCAGGCCATCCATCCAGCTGCCCGAAGGCGTGCGCTGGCACTGGCAGCAACGGGACGCCTGGGCCTGGCCGGCGAGCCTGTCGTGGTGGGTATGCGGTGCTGTCGCAGCCGGCCTGCTAGCGGCGCTGCTCGCGCGCCGTACCCGCCATCGCAAGGACCTGCCGGCCTGCGTGCGCCTGGGCGCCTGCGCCGCACTCGCCATCGCCGGCCTGGGCCTGCTGCTGGCCCAGCGCGCCGGCGGCGCACCGGGGGTGATGCCTTCGCTGCTGCTGGCCTGGGCGGCCTTGTGGACGGCCATGGCCGCGCGCCGCACCGGAGCGGTGATGCTGCTGGGCGTGCTGCTGCTGGCCGCCGGCCTGCTGCTGCAGCTGGAACTGGGCATCGGCGCGCCCGACACCTCCTGGCTGCGCCACTTCCAGAAGACGGCGGCCGTCAGCACGCTCGGGCTGGGCCTGGTGGGGCTGGTCGCGTTACTGAAAGGCGCCAAGCCGCCCGGCCAGGCCGGCGTCGAGACCCTCCTGCTGCTGCTGGCCGGCGCCGCCCTGGCCGCGCTGCTGCTGCAGGTGGGCTGGGGCAACGAGACCGGCGTGTTCGACCTGCAGCCGGTGGAATTCGCCAAGCTGGCCCTGACGGTGCTGAGCGCCCATTGCGTGGCGCTCGGCCTGGGTAAAGGAGAAACGCGCGGCGGCGCCCTGCTGCGCTGGCTGCGCCTGGCCTCGCCCGCGCTGCTCTTCATCCTGCTGCTCGCGGTCGCGCTGGTGCAGGTGGACGACTATTCACCCCTGATCCTGTTGCTGGTCTGGGGCGCGGCCATGCTGCTGGCCTGGTCCTGCGCGGCGCGCAAGGCGGGACCGGCCTTCGCCGTGCTGGCCCTGGCGGGAAGCTGCCTGCTCGCGCTGAGCGTCCTGCGCGGCGCCGCGCCCGTGGACGTCGCGCAGTGGAGTTTTTACGGCGAGCGCTTCGGCGTCTGGCTCGACCCGGCGGCGCATCCGCACACGGGCCAGCAATTGCTGCTGGGCGCGCAAGCGATCGCCGATGGCGGCTGGTTCGGGGCCGACGGCCTGTTCGGCCTGCAGGCGCTCGGCGGCGCCGCGCTGGAAGCGGTGGCGATCCCTGCGGTGCAGGACGATTTCGCGCCCTCCTTCCTGCTGCAGCGGCACGGCTTGACGACAGCATTGTTGCTGTGGGCGCTGCAGGCGCTGTTCCTGGGCGCCTTGCTGCATGCGGCCTGGCGCGCCTGGCAGGCGGGCAGCACGGCGCGCGATTACCGCCAGACCTGGCTCGGACGTTTTCGCAGCTTCGTACTGTGCGGCGGCGCGGCCTTCGTGTTCGGCCACTTCCTGCTTTCCTGGGGCACCAACCTCGCCTTCTTTCCGATCATGGGCCAGCCGATGAGTTTCCTGTCCGCCGGCGGCTCGCACCTGCTGTTTTTCATCTTCCCCCTGCTAGCCTTCGGTGCCGCAGGCGCCCCATCAATCGAGGAGAATCCATCATGCCGGTCTACGTCCAACACGAAACCTTGAACCGCGTCAGCGACGTGTTCAATGCCGAAGCCCTGTGGCAGGCGCCGGGCCTGGCGCTGCTCAATCGCCGCCCTTTCCTGCGCGACCTGCTCGAGCGCGCGCCGCGCGAGCAGCGCGGACGCGCCGCCACGCGCTGCTTCTCGCACGTGACCCTGGTGCTGCCGCAGGAGGAAGTCGACGACGACCGCCACCTGACCCGCGGCGCCCGCATCCGCGACCTGGCGCAGACGCTGCAGGCCCTGCACCAGAAGGATTTCGGCGACCTGCTCGGCCTCGACGACGTGCGCTACCACGTGCTCGGTTCCGAAGCGCTGGAAGCTGGCCAGGTCGAGGTCAAGTTCGGCCACGCCGTCTACCTGCCGGCGCCGGGCGAGCAGGTGCTGCACACGGTCAGCGTCTCGCGCGACAGCGCCATCTGGCAACCGGTCTGCCCGGTCTATCCGAACCAGCGCCTGACGGTGCTCGGCGCCGACGCGGCCCAGGCCACGCATGCCGTCCCCGGCTGGCCCTTCGCCCAGGATGCCAACATCCTCCTCATCAACGACGGGCCCGATGCCCCGGTCGAGGTGCAGGTGCGCCCCAAAGACGCCTTCGAATGCAGCTTTGACGCCGCCAGCGGCTACTACACGATCCGCGCGCGCAGCAGCGAGCTGCCAGGGACCGCGCCGCGCCTGCTGTTGAAAGTCACGCCGAGCCAGCCGGCCGCGCGTGCTGCGCCGCGGCCCGTGAGCGCGCCGCCTGCTCCCCGCGCGCCCGCCGTCTGGAAGTCGCGCACGCGGCCCCTCGACGATGCCGAGCTGACCGCCGTGCCGGTCATGCACCGCGCCAGCGCCGCGGCCGAACCTGCAGCAAGCCTGGCGCAGGACGCCACCTATGCACCCGTGATGCGCCAGCGCGTCAGCCTGGCCGCGCTGGCCTTGCCGCGCCTCTCGCGCTACCGCGACACGGGCGCCGGGGGCATCGAGTTCGGCCTCACGCGCGAGCTCGCCATCGGCCCCCTGACGCCGGACTCCCTGCTCGGCTTTGCGCTCGACGCGAGCGACGCCGTGCATGCGGTCACCAGCGACGGACGCCAGCGCATCGCCGTGCCGAACCGCTTCGCGCCGCGCGACGGCGTCGACGTGCGCGTGCTCGCGCCAGCGCCGCAAATGGCCGAGCGCTACAGCGCCATCGTCTGCCTGCCGCAGCCGCACAGTCTGCCGGTGCTGGGCGGCACGCGCCACGTGTTCGGCCGCGCGGCGCCGATGCTGTCCGCATTGCGCGTGCTCGACGCCGCGACCTGCCTGCGCGGCGCCGACGGCGTGGATGCCGGCGGCGCCGACCGCCTCGGCCTGTCGCGCACCGCCTTCGGTTTCGAAGCGACGTCCGATGGCTACCGCATCACCCGCGAGTCGCCGACCCAGGCCCTGTACCACCTCGACGAGCGTTTCGGCTTCGTGGCCACGATCGAGAGCGCGACGGCGGACGCTCCCTATATCGTGCCGCTCGGGCACCACATCGTCGCCGGTCATTACGTGCTGCGCGTCGAGGCCTGACGATGGCCCCGGGCCTGCTCGCCCCCGCCTGCTTCGGCGCCGCGCTGCTGGCGACCCTGGTGCTGGCCGCGCGCTGCACGCCGCGCGCCTGGTGGCGCCGGCCGAACGCGCGCGCCTTGGCGGTGCTGGTGCTGGGGACCGGCTTGCTTGGCGGCGCACTGTGGTGGTGGCTGGCGCCGCCGCGCAGCGCCGCGCCGACCGCTGCGCTGGCTGCCCCGGTCGAGCCTGGCCTTGCGACGCCACGCGCCGGACGCAGCTACCGCGTGGCCGATGCGCTCAACCTGCGTTCCGAACACGGTGTCGGCGCGCGGCGCGTGCTGGTGCTGCCGCCCGGCGCGCTGGTGCAGGCGACCGGACTGCGCGACGGCGACTGGTGGCAGGTGGTGCACGAGGCCGGCGGCCAGCGCTTCGAGGGCTGGGCCAGCAGCCTGTGGCTACGCCGCGCCGACGAGCACGGGCGTTGAATTTTATGCCGGCACGTAGCGCATCGGATTGAAATACAGACCCTTCACGCACTGGGTCGGCGCGGTCCGCTCGAAGCCGAAGGCCGCATATACCGGCACGGCATGATTCGAGGCGTTGACCGTAAAGCTGCCGTTGCCGCCGCGGTCGATGGCCGCGTCGCGCGCCGTCTGCCACAGGCGCCGCGCCAGTCCCTGGCCGTGGCGGCGCTTGTCGACGAACAGGTGGAACAGGTGGCTGTCGGCGCGGATGGCGATGAAGCCGGCGATCTCGCCGGCATCCTCGGCCACATGGTAGACGTGGCCGGCGGCCAGGTAGCCGCGCATGCCGTCTTCGTTGTTCTCGCGCAGGAAGGTACAGGCGCCTTCGCGCG
>Ga0213834_100427_pt1 | contig 22267 bp, 18 predicted proteins | sample SWPTP12_FD_160580 | JGI IMG/M metagenome (GOLD analysis project Ga0213834, IMG submission 160580) | Coastal seawater microbial communities from Marineland, Florida, United States - SWP TP1 #2 | ecosystem: Environmental > Aquatic > Marine > Coastal | place: USA: Florida | collected 2016-08-06 | reverse complement strand
CGCGTCCATTAATGGACACGAGCATCAAGACTCCCCGGCCCTGCTGGCGGGTGGCGTAGATTACCATGGTGCCGTTGGGCGCAACAGTAGGCGACTCATCAAGGTTGCTGTCTGTGAGGATTTTTACGCTACCGCGCTGCAAATCCTGAGCCGCTACCTTGAAGTTGGTGAAACCATCTTGACGATGGATCATCACGAGCGTCTTTTCATCAGCCGACAACTTAGGGTTGGCGTTGTAGTTACCGATGAAAGTGACACGCTCGGCGCCGCCACCATTAATGCTGGTTTTATAGATCTGTGGCTTGCCGCCGCGATCAGAGGTGAAATAAAGCGTCGAACCGTCTTTACCGAAGAAAGGTTCGGTGTCGATGGACGAATCATTGGTCACACGCGACAACTGACGAGACGCCAGATTCATCACGTAGATTTCCGGGTTGCCGTCCTTGGATAGCACCATCGCCAGCTTGCTGCCGTCCGGAGACCAGGCCGGTGCACCGTTCAGGCCTTCGAAGTTGGTGATCTGCTCACGGCGGCCAGTATCGATGTGCTGAACGAAGATGCGCGGACGCTTCTGCTCGAACGACACATAGGCGATGCGTTTGCCGTCTGGGGCGAAGCGAGGCGACAGGATCGGCTCGCGCGATTGCAGCAGTGTTACTGCGCGGGCGCCGTCATAGTCCGAACGTTGCAGCGTGTAGCGGGTGTTGTTCGCCGCGAAGCGCTCCGCAGTGACGTACAGCATGCGGGTGGAGAACGCGCCTTTGATGCCGGTCAGCTTTTCGAACGACTGGTCGGCGATGTAATGCGCCATGTCACGCAACTGATCATTGGTGCCGGTCACGTTACCGGTCAGAACCTGCTGCTCGGTGGCCACGTTGAACAGCGCGTACTGCACCTGAAGACGACCGCCAGCCGGCGTGATGCTGCCTACCATGACGTATTGAGCGCCCAGGGCTTTCCAGTCGCGGAAGATGACTTCGCTCGCCTGACTAGGCTGGCTGATCATGTTTTCCTTTGGAATCGGCGAGTAATAGCCAGAGTTCAGCAAGTCATTGCCGATGATCTGAGCCATGTCTTCCGGCAGAACGCTGCCGCCCTGCAGGCCAAATGGCACGACTGCAATAGGCGTGGCGCGGTCACTGCCGCTTGTGACCAGAATGTTCTTTTCGTCGGCAGCGGCGAAACCCGCTGCGCAACAAAGAACGACAAGCAATCCTCGAAGAAGGTTAATCACAAGGCTAGGTCCTCAGGTGTGAATGTCATCTTGAATGAACGGTAAGGCGCGAAATCCGAAGGTTTCAGCCCCTGCATCTCTGTCAAACGACCAATGTTCTTGACCGCTGCTACTGCCGAACTGTCGAACGGACCATCGCCGCTGGACTTGCTCACGCTCACCGAAGTGATCGTTCCGTCCGGCAACATTGCGATCTGCAACACGACCGTCATGCCTTTGCGCGCCGAAGGTGGACGTGCCCAACCTTCCGCAGCCCGCGAGCGAATCAAGTCATCGAAGCTGCCCGCAACTTCGTCGCCCTGTTCATCGGCCAGCGCCTGTTGGCGTTCCGGCTTGTCGGAAAGCAGATCGGCCAATGCTTGCGCCTTCTTGTCTTCCGCCGATTTACGGGCAGCATCCTGGGCTTTCTTCTTCGCGTCGTCAGCAGCCTTTTTCTTGGCATCCTCAGCCGCTTTCTTCTTCGCGTCTTCGGCGGCCTTTTTCTTGGCGTCTTCTGCAGCCTGTTTCTTCGCGTCCTCGGCAGCCTGTTTCTTGGCTTCCTCAGCGGCCGCGCGCTTGGCGTCTTCTTCGGCCTTTTTCTTCGCGTCGTCTTCGGCTTTCTTCTTGGCTATATCAGCCAGTTGTTTCTCTTCAGCGGCTTTCTTGGCGTCGTCCGCTTTTTTGGCTTCGGCTTTCTTGGCATCGTCGGCTTTTTTGGCCTCTTCCGCTTTCTTGGCTTCCTCGGCCTTTTGCTCTTCGGCTTTTTGAGCGGCATCGGCTTTCTTTTGTTCCGCCGCCTTTATCGCCTCTTGCTCAACTTTTTTCTGCTCCATCTGCTCGACTTCAGTCTGTCGTGCAGCGGATTTCTTCGCCTCGCCAGCAAGCTTCTGGTTGGTCTGGGTGGTCGCCTGACTCTTGGATTTCAACTGATAGAGCGTTGCCTGAACAATAGGCTTCGCCTCAGGCAGCTCAGGTGTCATCGCGAAGCTGACGAACAACAGGCCAAAAATCAGGACGTGCAGCGCAACAGCCCAGACAGAGGGCCAGAAGTAGCTTTCCGAGGCAGACGGCTCTCGAATCGGCTGCATCAGGGCGCCTCGGTAATCAAACCAACGTTCCCGACTCCGGCCTTCTGCAACCCGCCCATCGTGCCCATGACGGCACCATAGTCGACGGTTTTGTCGCCACGAATGAACACCTGCGTCTGCTTGCCTGCCTCACGACCGGCCGCGATGATTTTGGTCACGGCGCTGGTCAGTTGCGGCAAGGTCATGGCCTTGTCCATCTGTTTGTCGGTATCGACTTCGCTGCCAAGGTTCCAGTAGTAGGTCTTGTCAGCCTTGATCGAAATGGTCAGGACCTGATTGTTGTTGTCCTGCGGCAAAGCCTCGCTGGAGACCTTCGGCAGATCGACTTTCACGCCCTGGTTAATCATTGGAGCGGTCACCATGAAGATGACCAGCAGCACCAGCATCACGTCGATGTAAGGCACCACGTTCATTTCGGCGACCGGCTTGCGTTTGCCGCGTCGGCCGCGAGCGATTAAAGCCATTGGGAAATACCTGCTTAGTCTTCGCTGGTGTGCACTTTACGGTGCAGGATCGCCTGGAATTCGTCGGCGAATGTGTAGTAACGGCCAATCAGGTTCTCACCGCGGGCGGCGAAACGGTTGTAGGCAATTACTGCAGGAATCGCAGCGAACAGGCCGATGGCGGTAGCGATCAGCGCTTCGGCGATACCCGGCGCCACGGTGGCGAGAGTGGCTTGCTGGGCAGTGGCCAGACCACGGAAGGAGTTCATGATCCCCCATACGGTACCGAACAGGCCGACATACGGGCTGGTGGAACCGACGGTCGCCAGGAACGGCAGGCTCTGCTCGAGCTTTTCTTCCTCGCGGGAAATGGCAACGCGCATGGCGCGAGCCACACCCTCCATCACTGCATCCGGGTCTACGCCCGGTTGCTGACGCAGGCGCGAAAATTCCTTGAAACCGGCACGGAAAATCTGCTCCACGCCTGAATCAGGATCAGGATTGCTGCCGGCCTGACGATACAGTTTGGACAGGTCGATACCTGACCAGAAACGCTCTTCGAAGCTGTCCAGTGCCCGGCGCCCGGCGCGCAGCATGGCGCTGCGCTGAAAAATCATGATCCACGAGGTGACCGAGGCGGCCACCAGGATCAGCATGACCAACTGTACGACCACGCTGGCATTGCTGACCAAACTCCACATGGAGGAATGGTCGACGACGTTAGCTTCCACGCTGTATCTCCTGCTCTGAATGTGTACCCGCGCCGCCCTGACCGGCAAAGGCCGTGCGCAGAGCTTCGGGAATGGCCCGGGGTTTCAAACTATCGGCGCGCACACACGCCACCAAAAACTGCCCTTCACAGAGCAGCACATCATCCGCAGCCCGCCTGACCTGTTGCTGAAAGCGCAGGCTGGCGCGGTTCAATTCGATCACTTCGGCGCTGATCAGCAGCTCATCGTCCAGCCGCGCCGGCTTGTGGTAACGAGCCTCGCTGGAATGGACGACGAACAACAGGTTCTCGACACCCGCCATTGCCGACTGGGCGAAACCCAGCTCGCGCAACCGCTCGGTACGAGCCCGTTCCATGAATTTCAGGTAATTGACGTAGTAAACGATGCCGCCGGCATCGGTGTCCTCGTAATAAACGCGACAACGATGTGCGAACGACTGAGCCCCGTTTTGCGCGCGCATACTCTAGTGCTTACTCCTCAGGTTGCCAATCCGGCCAGGCAACTGTTTTTCATCGTTTTTAGCGCCAGACGGCAGGCCGTAATCCGGCGACTGCCCGTCTGACCATGAAACGTACGAATAAATCGGTCAGCGTCATCTTTATTCGTCATCTTCGACCAATTCATCGGCAACCGGCCGCTCCCCCATTCGCGAAGGAATGTTCAGCCCGAAATGCAGGTAGGCGTGACGCGTGACCATGCGCCCGCGAGGTGTGCGCATCATATAGCCTTGCTGGATCAAATAGGGTTCCAGGACGTCCTCGATCGTATGCCGTTCTTCGCTGATGGCGGCCGCAAGGTTGTCGACACCCACCGGCCCGCCATCGAACTTCTCGATCATCGTCAGCAACAGGCGCCGGTCCTGATGATCGAAACCGCGCTCATCGACATCGAGCAGGTTGAGCGCCAGGTCTGCGATCGCCTTGGTGATCTGTCCCTTGGCGCGCACTTCGGCAAAATCGCGCACCCGGCGCAGCAAGCGGTTGGCGATACGCGGGGTGCCCCGTGCACGCCGGGCAATCTCGAACGCACCCTCATCCTCGATGTGCAGACCCAGAATACCGGCCGAACGCGACACAATGGTGGCAAGGTCAGCGGTGCTGTAAAACTCCAGACGCTGAACGATGCCGAAGCGGTCGCGCAGAGGATTGGTCAGCATACCGGCACGGGTCGTTGCGCCCACGAGCGTGAACGGCGGCAAATCCAGCTTGATGGAACGGGCCGCCGGCCCTTCACCGATCATGATGTCGAGCTGAAAATCCTCCATCGCCGGATAGAGCACTTCTTCAACGATGGGCGACAGCCGGTGGATTTCGTCGATGAACAACACGTCGCGGGGTTCGAGATTGGTCAGGATCGCCGCAAGGTCGCCGGGGCGCTCGAGCACCGGACCGGAGGTGCTCTTGATGGACACCGACATTTCCTGGGCGATGATGTTGGCCAGGGTGGTCTTGCCCAAGCCCGGCGGCCCGAAAATCAGGGTGTGATCAAGCGCTTCGTTGCGCCCGCGGGCGGCCTGGATGAACAACTCCATCTGCTCACGCACGGTCGGCTGGCCGATGTAGTCGGCCAGGCTCAGCGGCCGGATCGCACGATCCAGTTGCTCGTCACGGTCACGCCCGGTCGCGGCGATCAGACGGTCAGCTTCAATCACTTACAGCATCCCCTTGAGTGCGCGGCGAATCAGATCTTCGCTGCTCAGATTCTTGTCCTTGATGGCCGTGACCGCCTTGCTGGCTTCCTGCGGCTTGTAGCCCAGGGAAATCAGCGCGCTGACGGCATCGGATTCGGCAGTCGCCACCGGCGTCGGGGCCCCCGGCCCCTCGGACACCAGCGCGAAGGTGCCTGGCAACGCATCCCAGGCCTTGAAGCGATCTTTCAGTTCGACCAGCAAACGTTCGGCGGTCTTCTTGCCGACGCCCGGAACGCGAGTCAGCGCCGAGGTATCCTGAGCCTGCACGCAACGCACCAGTTCGTCGACTTCCAGCGTAGACATCAAGGCAAGCGCCAGCTTGGGGCCTACGCCATTGAGCCGGATCAGTTCGCGAAACATCTCGCGATCACGCTTCTCATAGAAACCGAACAGCAGATGAGCGTCCTCGCGGACCACCAGATGCGTATGCAGCGTCACGGTTTCGCCCAGATGAGGCAGACGATAAAGCGTGGTCATGGGTACTTCTACCTCATACCCCACACCGTTGACATCAAGCACCAGATGCGGCGGCTGTTTCTCGACCAACGCACCGCGTAAACGTCCAATCACGTATCAGATCCTTTCCGTTAGCCCGTCGCTGCGCTAGCCCACGCTCAACCCAGGCCGTCATGTTTGCAGGACTCACATGAGCCGCAAGTAAAAATTTATGAGCGAATGATGCTATCAGAGACGCAGCCGACCACCACGACTGCGTGCAGTATTGAGGCCGTGCGGTATCAGGCTGGAGCGGGTATGCGCATGACACAACGCGATCGCCAGCGCATCCGATGCATCTATCTGGGGCTTGGCGGTCAGTTTGAGCAAGTGCATGACCATCATCATCACCTGATCCTTGTTCGCGCCACCCGTGCCTGCCACCGCCTGCTTGACCTGAGTCGCGGTGTACTCAGCGATCTCCAACCCCTCCTCGGCACCCGCCACGATGGCTGCGCCCCTGGCCTGACCCAGCTTGAGGGCCGAATCGGCGTTTCGCGCCATGAACACCTTTTCGATCCCCATGGTCATCGGGCCATACGTCTGAATGACCTCGCGCACGCCGCGATACACGATCTGCAGGCGCTCATGCAGCAGCCCGCTGCCGGTGCGGATGCAGCCGGAGGCCACGTATTCGCAGCCACGCCCGGTATCACGCACCACACCGTAACCGGTGATTCGCGAACCGGGGTCGATACCTAAAATAAGAGTCATAACGCCTGCAGCTTGAGAGGTGACGCGCACATTTGAACGCAGCATAAAGGCAGAAGCCGGAGGCCGATAGCGATGATCGAATCAGCGCTTCGTGCCTCCGGCCTCAGGTCCAGACAACAGTGACGGTCAGCCAAGCTGCTCCATCACATCATCCGGGATTTCAGCGTTGGAATAGACGTTCTGCACGTCGTCCAGGTCTTCAAGCATGTCGATCAGTTTAAGGACCTTCTCCGCCATCTCCAGATCCAGAACGGCGCTGGTGGTCGGTTGCATCACGATTTCGGCGTCAGCGGCCTTGAAGCCCGCCGCCTCCAGCGCATTGCGCACGGCATAGAATCCGGCGAACGAGGTGAAGACATCGATGGAGCCATCCTCGTGCGTCACGACGTCGTCGGCATCAGCCTCCATCGCCGCTTCCATCAGCGCGTCTTCGTCAACGCCTGGCGCGAACGAGATCTGACCCTTGCGCTCGAACAGATAGGAAACAGAACCGTCGGTGCCGAGGTTGCCGCCACATTTGCTGAACGCATGCCGAACGGCGGCCGCCGTACGGTTGCGGTTGTCAGTCATGGTTTCGACCATCACCGCCACACCACCAGGGCCGTAGCCCTCGTAACCCAGCTCGACCATGTCGTCGGCATCGGCGGCGCCGGCACCGCGGGCAATGGCGCGATCAATGATGTCGCGGCTCATGTTCGCGCCGAGCGCCTTGTCCTGAGCCAGACGCAAACGCGGGTTCGACGCCGGATCGCCACCACCTTGCCGGGCGGCAACCGTCAGCTCACGAATCCACTTGGTGAAGATCTTGCCTTTCTTGGCATCCTGACGCTCTTTGCGGTGCTTGATGTTCGCCCACTTGGAATGACCAGCCATAACACGCTCCAAACCTTGAAACTCGCACGCCCTCTCGTCGAACCCGACAGAGAACGCTTCACTCGAATAGGTGCCTTTTAGGGCCTGGGTGTGAAAGCGGGCCATCGCTGGCCCGCTCTACCCGGTGTTACTCAGCCTTCGGCGTTTCGCGCAGGCGGATATGCAGCTCGCGCAATGCCTTGGCATCGACCGCGCCTGGCGCCTGAGTCATCACGTCGGCCGCGCTCTGGGTTTTCGGGAACGCGATGACTTCGCGGATCGACTGAGCGCCCGTCATCAGCATGACCAGACGATCCAGACCGAACGCGAGACCGCCATGCGGTGGCGCACCGTACTTGAGGGCGTCGAGCAGGAAGCCGAACTTCTCCTGCTGTTCGTCTTCGGCGATACCCAGCAGACGGAACACCGCCTGTTGCATTTCCTTGCGATGGATACGGATCGAACCGCCGCCCAGTTCAGTACCGTTCAGCACCATGTCGTAAGCGCGAGACAGAGCCGTGGCCGGGTTGGCTTCCAGTTCTTCAGGCGTGCACTTGGGCGCGGTGAACGGGTGGTGCAGCGCGGTGAAGCTGCCGTCGTCGTTCTCTTCGAACATCGGGAAGTCGACGACCCACATCGGCGCCCATTCGCAGGTCAGCAGATTGAAGTCGTGACCCAGCTTGATACGCAGCGCGCCCAGCGCCTCGCTGACGATCTTGAATTTGTCCGCACCGAAGAAAACGATGTCGCCATCCACGGCACCGACGCGATCCAGGATCACGTTCAGATTGGCTTCCGGGATGTTCTTGACGATCGGCGACTGCAGACCTTCGACACCTTTGGCGCGCTCGTTGACCTTGATGTAGGCCAGGCCCTTGGCGCCGTAGATGCCGACGAATTTGGTGTAATCGTCGATCTTGCTGCGCGGCATGCTCGCGCCGCCAGGCACGCGCAGGGCGGTCACGCGGCATTTCGGATCGTTGGCAGGACCGCTGAAGACCTTGAACTCGACGTCTTTCAGCTGATCCGCAACGTCTACCAGTTCCAGCGGGTTGCGCAGGTCTGGCTTGTCGGAACCGTAGCGGCGCATGGCTTCTTCGAAGGTCATGTGCGGGAAGTCACCGAATTCCAGATCCAGCACTTCCTTGAAGAGCTTGCGAATCATGCTCTCGGTAATGCCCATGATGTCGGCTTCGTTGAGGAAGCTGGTCTCGATGTCGATCTGGGTGAATTCCGGTTGACGGTCGGCACGCAGGTCTTCGTCACGGAAGCACTTGGCGATCTGGTAGTAACGGTCGAAACCGGCCACCATCAGCAGTTGCTTGAACAATTGCGGCGACTGCGGCAGCGCGAAGAAGCTGCCGGCGTGAGTACGGCTTGGCACCAGGTAGTCGCGAGCGCCCTCAGGCGTTGCGCGAGTCAGGATCGGCGTCTCCACGTCCAGGAAGCCGTTGCCGTCCAGGAAGCCACGGATGCTCGAAGTGATCCGCGAGCGCAGACGCAGCTTCTCTGCCATTTCCGGGCGACGCAGGTCGATGAAGCGATAACGCAGGCGGGTTTCTTCGCCGACGTCGGAATATTCGTTCAGCGGGAATGGAGGCGTTTCCGACTCGTTCAGCACTTCCAGCTCGTAACCCAGCACTTCGATCGCGCCGGAAGCCATGTTCGGGTTGACGGCACCGGCCGGACGGGCACGGACCTTGCCAGTCAGCTTGACGACGTATTCACTGCGAACACGGTCAGCGATGGCGAATGTATCCGCGCGATCAGGATCGAACACCACCTGCGCCAGCCCTTCACGATCGCGGATATCGAGGAAAATCACTCCCCCGTGGTCGCGACGGCGGTGGACCCATCCGCAAAGGGTAATTTCCTGACCTTCCAGGCTCTCGTTCAGTTGGCCGCAATAATGGCTGCGCATCATGATCGTGTGTTCACTTCTCGTAATTCGGAATTCGGTGGAGCTCTCGCCCGTCGCCAGTGCGCAATGGTGCAGGAGCCTTGGCATGCAGTTCAACCCGACGGTCAGTCCCTGCCTTCCAGAGTAAGGCGGGGGATTATATAGGGTTAATCAAGGCTGTGCAGCCGCGCAGGCCGATACTGATCAAGAAGTTGCCCGGCATGAGGCTGTCTCACCGCCGGGCCTACCGCGAAACCGGGCTCGCCTTGGCGAACCCGTGGAATAGGGGGTCGTGCCGGATTCAGATCGGCGAGAGCCGAAAGCCCTCGGCATTGAGCAGATGCGCTACGCACACCACACGAATCAGGCCACTGAAGTTTTTGACGCCGCCGTAACGCAAATGGACTTCACGGTCGATGAAGGACAGGACCGCATTGATCGAACAGTTATTGAACCTCGCGATTTCCGACAGGATGTCCCAATACACCTCTTCCAGCCGCAGGCAGGTGGCCAGCCCGTTCAGCCTCACCGAACGCGAATGCGGTTGAGCCAGATCCATGTTGAAAGTTTCTATGAAAGGGTCGCCCCGAACGTTCAAACATCGGTTCGACTCCCTGGGATCCTGCGCAATATTTTCACTCATTTAGTTGCCCTCGAATGCAGTGGTAGACAGCGTGTTGGAAACATCTGAAATCAAATCAACACGATGCCTATCAAGCCGTATTCCTCGGGGCTTAGCCAGCAGAAGCAACACCTGAAACACGTAGGACATCACCACAGTTTGATGGTGATTTTCGACACTTAAAAGACGGGTAATTCCTGAAACTTAAGATGGTATTAAATATATATTTTTAACAAATTAAATGCGCAGAAAATCCGGCAACCAGGTGATGCCCGGCCACTCATATTCAACAGACTAAACGTTTCATTTTGTCGGTCAGCCAAGGGGCTTGGTCGGCCGGGGGACGCAACTGCAGGAAGGGAGGTATCGATGGAATGCAGGCAGGCGACCGAAGCCGCCTGCCTGACGGGTATCACTGGTTCTCGAGCATCGCGCGCAGCATCCACGCGGTTTTCTCGTGAACCTGCATGCGCTGGGTCAGCAAGTCCGCGGTCGGTTCGTCACTGACTTTATCCAGCAGAGGGAAAATACTGCGAGCGGTCCGGGTGACGGCTTCCTGACCTTGAACCAGCGAACGGATCATGTCTTCGGCAGCCGGCACGCCCTCTTCTTCCTTGATCGAGGACAGACGTGCGTAGGTCGAATAGGTGCCGGGCGCCGGAAAGCCCAGCGCGCGAATGCGCTCGGCAATCAGATCGACCGCCAGCGCCAACTCGTTGTACTGCTCTTCGAACATCAGGTGCAAAGTGCGAAACATCGGCCCCGTGACGTTCCAGTGAAAGTTATGGGTTTTCAGATACAGCACATACGTATCTGCCAGCAGGCGGGAAAGACCGTCCACGATAGACTTGCGATCTTCTTCGCTGATGCCGATATCGATTGCCATGCTTAGTCCTCTTTATATGATGGTATTGGCCAAACAACTGCCGACCACTCTACCAAGACGCACAGGACTGCGCAGCCATCCATCCATATAACCCGCTGTCAATGTTGCCCACTGCTGGCATTCGGCACGGGTGAACGGCGGCAGACCATCGGAATTCTGCTCGATCCGCGCCTCGACGGCTCTGGAACACGGGTCGAGCTGGAAACCGCCAGATATGGACAAATGGCCACCATCTAACGCGGACGCTAGCGCTAAGCGCTTGATTTGAGTAGCTCTCGGCTTTGCTGTTAAATACAGATGTGTCGCAGCTGGACCTTATCTCGGGACAACTGTGCATAGGCTGGACCGACGCTCGTGCATCACGCCTCCCTTTTTTCAGAAGCGTACCGAAAATCACCAGCTATTTCCTTGCGATCCATCTTAATGTGAGTCATCAAAATGTTGAAAATAGTCCATCTGCTAACGGGCGCAGCTGCCCTGCTGCTGTCATTCATCCCTAGCCTGCGTAGTGAAGCGCTGTCTTCTTACCTGTCCCAACCGGATGCGCTGTACCTGGCGTTTTTCGGCCTCATCAACCTGGTGCTTGCGCCAGTGATCCCGTACTGGAACAAAGGTCCGCGTCATCAACTGCAAAATCTGGTCAGCGTCTTGCTCGTCCTGGCCGTGGTTCTTCAAATCCTCACGTTGCTCGTCCCTCTGGAAACGATCGCTGGACAACCGGCCGTTCTGGTCAGCCTGTTGGCCGTCGTGATCGCGGTTGCCGTGCATCTGGCCGTGAGCTTTTACAGGTCATCGCCTTCACCTGCGCCGCAGTCGCACGACCTGGGTAATCGCGACACAGGTACGGTGAAGTGGTTTAACACCTCCAAAGGCTTCGGCTTTATTTCTCGTGACTCCGGGGACGATATTTTCGTGCACTTTCGGGCGATTCGCGGTGAAGGCCACCGCGTCCTGGTCGAAGGCCAGCGCGTTGAGTTCTCCGTGATGAATCGCGACAAAGGCCTGCAGGCCGAAGACGTGATTGCTGCATTGCCGCGCCGCTGATCGCGACGTCACAAAAAAAACCGCGCTCAAGGGCGCGGTTTTTTTTTGGCTTCAAGCCCACATTAATAATGAGGGGGAGGCGCTTCTTCCTCGAATGCCTCGAACTGCCCGCCCATTTCTTCCTGGCGCTTGATGAGGGCGGCCATTTGCAGTTGCAGACGCTCCATGCTGCGCTGTTGGGCGATGAGTACATCGTTGAGCGCCTGAATGGTGTCGTCCTGAAACGCAAGACGACTCTCCAGCTCCATCACACGTTCTTCAAGGTTCATGGCTGCTCCTGCGCGAATACGAATTCGCTCGTCAACACGGGTTTCAACCTGGACATGATGTCGGCCACCTCGCCTGCAGAATAAGGCGAGGCCGCCATTTTACCCCAGACAGGAGCAGGCCAGGCAGCATCCCCAACGTGACGGACAATGACATGCATGTGCAGTTGTTTGACCACATTACCCAATGCGGCAACATTCATCTTATCTGCACTAAATAGCTCGCTAAGTATTTGCGCCAGCTGCGAGGTCTCTTTCCAGAGTTGAGCCTGTTCCGATTCGGAGAGCTCGAAGACTTCACTTATATCCGCACGCCTAGGCACCAGGATGAACCACGGATAGTTTGAGTCATTCGACAGCAACAACCGACACAGCGGGAAATCGCCCACCGGCAAAGTGTCGTGTATCAAGCGCGGATCAAGTACGAACACGCCATTACTCCTGATCAATGGATGAGCTCGGCGGCGCACGCGGAGCGTCGAAATAAACCGTCAATTGCGGGCAGGATACTCGGGAAACCCGTGCGATTCACCCCGAGCACGCGCAATCGGAGCATTTTGCACGGAAGGTGTTGATTCACGGTCATCGCCACCGGAATTTGCAGGACGCACCGGTAACGTACGTTTTTGTACTGAGCGCACTGGTATGACGCAGCGAGAAACGGCGACCGCTGGAGAGCTCAATCGCCCGTAATGCCGCTGTAATGCACGATTTAGAAGGGTCCACCCATGATCGGAAATGATCAGTGCTGACTTTTCGGTCAAGAGTCTCGTTGACGAAGGCACGTCCGTACCAATTTCAGGCGATTTGTCGGCTCCATGCACCAAAACGACTCACTCTTGAAGCGACGGACCTTAGAGTTATCCGGGAATTACCCACTCGCTGTCGGTAACAGGTAACGTCAGTGACATTTTTCTCCTCTACCCTCAGCGAAACGTAACGGAAAAGCTTTTTTTCTCAAATTTTTTTATCCATCAAAATCAGCGGTTTAGCCCAAACACTCAAAGTCATTGCACGGGTTTGAGGATTTTTTTTCAGGCGACCGGAACTTTGTGCACGGTTGTTGCTTTGTCACGGACAGGAACAGAAATGCTGGATCATTGAAACCCGGCTTTCTGGTCAAGCAAAAATGGCGAGCATGCTTCTGGGGGCGTTCGGAATGGCTTGACCTCGATCACTGCGGACAGGGATCAGGCCTTCGAAGAGTACTGCGGTAGTTGTACGTCTTTAAATATGGAGCTGTTCAGTAGCGACATGGACAGAGCTGATTTGCGACATGGCCGTAAAGAAATTGAAAGGATAGGTTCGTAACTATCGCCAATAATGTCAGCGTGCTATAAGTTTCGCCGACACCAAAAAGAAAGAGCCGTTCAGATAAAAAAACAGGTGAACGGCGGTACTCTTCTTAAAACCAAAGGAGCAAAGTCACGATGAGAGTGATGAAGTGGAGCGCAATCGCCCTGGCAGTTACTGCGGCCAGTACCCAATTGGCATCGGCTGCGGCATTCGTAAGCGATCAGTCCGAAGCAACTGGTTTTGTAGAAGGCAGCAAGCTGGACGTCAAAGCTCGCAACTACTACTACAACCGTGACAAGAAAGACACCTTCAACCCTTTCAGTCACAACGTTGACGACAAAGACTGGACTCAAGGTTTCTGGGGTAACTACAGCTCCGGTTACACCCAGGGTCTGATCGGTGTTGGTGTGGATGCCTTCGGCTACGCTGGCTTCAAGCTGGATGGTTCCAACAAATATTCGGGTTCTGGCAACCTGGTTACCGACAGCGATGGCAGAAACGAAGACAGCTTCGGTAAAGCCGGTGCCGCTGTTAAGTTCCGCGTTTCGAAAACCGAGCTGAAAATCGGCGACATGCAGCCGCAGAACCCGGTCTTCGCAGTGGGCGGCTCCCGTTTGCTGCCACAAACTGCTACCGGCGTGACTTTGCAGAGCAGCGAGATCAAAGGTCTGGATGTCGAAGCAGGTCGCTTCACTTCCGGCACCAGCCAGGACGATACCAACCGCAGCGGCGACATTTGGGCGACCTACGCAGGTGTGACATCCAAGTCTTCCACCTACGGCGGCGGTAAGTACTCGATCACCGACAATCTGGGCGTCGGCTTCTACTACAACAAACTGGAAGACGTCTGGAACCAGTACTACGGTAACGTGAACTACGCACTGCCGTTGTCCGATGACCAGTCTCTGGCCTTCGACTTCAACTACTACAACACCCAGGACACTGGCAGCAAGAAAGCAGGCGACATCAGCAACAACGCCTACTCCCTGTCTGCAGCGTACTCGTTCCTGGCCGCTCACACCCTGACACTGGCTTTCCAGAAAGTTAACGGTGATACACCGTTCGACTACATCGGTATCGGCGACAACAACCGTGGTGGCGACTCGATCTTCCTGGCGAACTCGATTCAATACTCCGACTTCAACGCCCCGGGTGAAAAATCCTGGCAAGCTCGCTATGACCTGAACATGGCAACATACGGTGTCCCAGGCCTGAGCTTCATGGCACGTTACATCAGCGGTTCTGACATCGACGGTACCCACACTCCGTCCAACAGTGCCTACACCGGCCTTTACGGCGCAGATGGCAGCCACCACGAGACCAACGTTGAAGCCAAATACGTTGTTCAGACTGGCCCGGCGAAGGACCTGTCGTTCCGTATCCGTCAAGCGTTCCACCGTGCCAACACGGACGAGGGCGAAGGCGATGTAAACGAGTTCCGTCTGATCGTCGACTACCCGATTTCGGTCCTGTAATCGCGCTTTCTGACACTCGCTACAGAAAAAGCCCGGCCTTGTGCCGGGCTTTTTCGTATACGGAACATCAGGTATCCGACCGCCCACGACGCCCTCCCGCCCTGTACTCGACCGTATCACCACCGTACAATGCCAGGTCATTTCCCAGTCACAGCAACCGACAACGGCCGACCATGCGTACCAGTCAATATTTGCTCGCCACACAGAAAGAAACGCCATCCGACGCGGTCGTGATCAGCCACCAGCTGATGCTTCGCGCCGGCATGATTCGCAAACTCGCTTCCGGCCTTTATACCTGGCTGCCCATGGGCCTGCGTGTACTGCGCAAGGTCGAGGCCGTCGTTCGCGAAGAAATGGACGCTGCTGGCGCACTGGAAGTATTGATGCCCGGCATTCAGCCGGCAGAACTGTGGCAGGAATCCGGCCGCTGGGAACAGTACGGCCCTGAACTGCTGCGCCTCAAGGACCGCCACGATCGCGACTTCTGCGCGGGTCCGACTCACGAAGAAGTGATCACCGATCTGGCGCGTAACGAGCTCAACAGCTACAAACAGCTGCCGATCAACATGTACCAGATCCAGACCAAATTCCGTGACGAGATCCGTCCACGCTTTGGCCTGATGCGCGGTCGCGAATTCATCATGAAGGACGCCTACTCTTTCCATGCCACCCAGGATTCCCTGCAGGAAACCTACGACCGCATGCATCAGGCGTACTGCAACGTCTTCACCCGCCTGGGTCTGAACTTCCGCCCTGTGGTTGCGGACAACGGCTCGATCGGTGGCGCCGGTTCTCACGAATTCCACGTACTGGCCGAATCGGGCGAAGACGATATCGTATTCAGCGACACCTCTGACTACGCCGCCAACATCGAGAAGGCAGAAGCGATTCCACGGGAAACCAGCCGCCCTGCCCCAACCGAGGAGCTGCGCCTGGTCGATACCCCGGATGCAAAAACCATCGCTGCGCTGGTCGAGCAATTCGGTCTGGCCATCGAAAAGACTGTCAAGACGCTGGTCGTCCACGCTGCGGAAGAAGGCAAGCTGATTGCGCTGATCATTCGCGGGGACCACGAGCTCAACGAAATCAAGGCCTCCAACCATCCACTGGTTGCCAGCCCGCTGGTCATGGCTTCGGAGTCCGAACTGCGCGAAGCGATTGGCGCCGGTGCCGGTTCGCTCGGCCCGCTGAACCTGCCGCTGCCTTGCATCATCGATCGCTCGGTCGAGCTGATGAGCGACTTCGGGATCGGCGCGAACATCGACGACAAGCACTACTTCGGCGTGAACTGGGAGCGTGACCTGCCCGTGCCGGAAGTGGCAGATCTGCGCAATGTCGTCGAGGGCGATCCAAGCCCTGACGGCCAGGGCACGCTGATCATCAAGCGCGGTATCGAAGTCGGCCACATCTTCCAGCTGGGCACCAAATACAGCGACGCGATGAAATGCCAGGTACTGGGCGAGAACGGCAAGCCGGTCACCCTGGCCATGGGCTGCTACGGCATCGGCGTTTCGCGCGTGGTTGCGGCGGCCATCGAGCAGAACAATGACGAGAACGGCATCATCTGGAGCGACGCACTTGCGCCTTTCCAGATTGCGCTGGTTCCATTGCGTTACGAAACCGATGCTGTTCGCGAAGCCACCGACAAGCTGTACGCGGAACTGACCGCTGCCGGTTTCGAGGTATTGCTGGATGACCGAGACAAGAAAACCAGTCCGGGCATCAAGTTCGCGGACATGGAACTGATCGGCATTCCACATCGCATCGTTGTCAGTGACCGCGGTCTGGCCGAGGGCAATCTCGAGTACAAGAGCCGCACCGAACCGCAAGCCCAGGCGCTGCCAGTGGCCGATGTGTTGTCCTTCATCAAGGGCCGCATCAACCGCTAAGTCGATGGCGCGTCCGCGTTGATGCGGGCGCGCCGTTGCGACCTGTTTTGTCCAGGCAAGTACCCCTTACCTGCAGCAAGAGATCTCATGTTCAAGCGAAAATCCTCAAGCCTGGCGGGCGCCGTTTTGTCCGCGAGCCTGTTCGTCAGCGGTTGCGCCAACCACCTGTCTCAACGCAGTGAGCATGAAGAGCGCGTCGAGCGCAAATTGCTCGACCACAGCTTTCAGGTCGACATCGGCGAGCCCAAGACACTTGAACTGCCGCAGCGTCGCATACGCATTCATGAACTCAAGACCTTCGACGTCACCGAGTTCGAAGTCACCCGCCATTACGATCGCTACACGCCGTATCAGCCGTGGCGCGAAATCTACGAAATCCCGCTGGGCGCAGTCGCAATCGTGGCAGGCGTCGGGGCAAACGTAGTGAACGTGGTCACGTTCGGCAGCCTTCCCGACAGCGTGACCAAAGACTGGCTCAGCTACGGCGTAGCCGGCATCAACCCGTTCATGAACGCCCCTTCGCACGGACGTGCGCAGCAGAACCTGGCGAGCATCGATGAAGTCCAGCTCGATCATCGGGTCGAGCATTCGAGCCTGCCATGGAGTGAAGCGCCGGTGGAAATCACGGCCGGAAAGGACATCAGCGAGCTGGATACCGATCGCAACGGCGTGTTGCGCATTAACCTGCTGGACAGCCCCTTCGCCGAGCAGAACCTGAGCCACGTCACCCAACTGACGTTCAAAGTGCAGGACGATCAGAGCAACGTGCAGGCGACAGCCAGCCTGCCGTTGAGCAAATCCCTGCGCGGCAAGCTGATCGAGGCCCACGATCTGATTTATGACGATCTGGAAGACGATGAAGTGAGCCAGTGGGTACACCGGATCAAGCGCCTTTCCGAGCTGGGGCTGGAGGAACAGGCCAGCGATCTGGAGCAGTCATTGATCGAGATGACACGCAACGATCCGCAACTGCAGCACGAATTCCTCAGGTCACTGGCCAAGGATGCCGGCCGCCTGGTAGCGGTTCCCGTCGGCAGTGAATGAGCGTCTAGCTGAATAACTCCAACTGTTCATGGGCGCCGCGCAGATCATGCAGGCGCACCCCGATCCCCAGCAGGCGCACCGGTTTTGCGCCCCGAGCAAAGGCCTGGGTCAGCAGTTGCTCGTAGCTGTCCAGATCGCGTCCCGCACCGGCCTGCTCCAGCGTCGTCTGGGTGAAGTCATGAAACTTCACTTTCACGAATGGCTTGCCAGGTCGATAAAGCGTGTCGATGCGCGCGATGCGTCCGTTCAGGTTCTCGAGCAAGGCGGGTAACTCCAACAGGCAACTGGCCAGATCAGGCAGATCCGTGTCGAACGTGTTCTCGACGCTGACCGACTGCCGGCGGTTGTCATTCTGCACAGGGCGCTCATCCACACCGTGTGCCAGATTCCACAGCCGCTCGCCGAACGAGCCGAACTCCCTCACCAACGACAACTTGCTCCAGTCACGCAGGTCCGTGCAGTTGACGATTCCCAGGCGTGCCAGCTTATCGGCAGTGACCTTGCCGACCCCGTGCAGCTTGGACACCGGCAATTGCGCGACGAACGCTTCGACCTGATCCGGAGTGATGACGAACAGGCCATTGGGCTTTTTCCAGTCACTGGCGATCTTGGCGAGAAACTTGTTGGGCGCGACGCCCGCTGAGACCGTGATGTGAAGCTGGGTGGAAACCCGCCGGCGGATGTCCTGAGCGATGCGCGTGGCGCTGCCGGAAAAATGTTCGCTGGCAGACACGTCCAGATACGCCTCATCCAGCGACAACGGCTCGATCAGGTCGGTGTAGTCGCGGAAGATGGTGTGAATTTCCTTCGACGCTTCTTTATAGGCCTCCATGCGAGGCTTGACGATGGTCAGGTCCGGACACAGAGAAATGGCGTGCCGCGACGACATTGCCGAACGCACACCATACGCCCGCGCCTCATAGTTGCAGGTCGCAATCACGCCTCGCCGGTCAGCTGAACCGCCCACCGCCAAGGGTTTGCCTGCAAGGTTCGGGTCGTCGCGCATTTCTATGGCTGCATAAAAGCAGTCACAGTCGATATGGATGATTTTGCGCTGCGGCATGACGTCGGTCGTAGGAAAACGGTTGTGCAGTATCTCACTCGCGTAAGCGTCTGACACTCTTCAGGGCAAATGACTTGCCGAAAACCGATGCCTCCCCGCGCGTGAGAAGCGCGGCATACCGCGGCGCCGAGCCCCGCACGGCATGGCTTCAGCCGGCCGCCTGGCCCAGGCAGATCGCTAACCAATTGAAGAAAAAGCAGTTTTTTCCGATGATTGCTTGACAGGCTGGCGTTCCTCTGTAGAATGCCGCCACACAGACGCGGGATGGAGCAGTCTGGTAGCTCGTCGGGCTCATAACCCGAAGGTCGTCGGTTCAAATCCGGCTCCCGCAACCAAACATCAAAAAAGGCTACTCGAAAGAGTGGCCTTTTTTGTGCGCGTCTGTTTTTCAGACGGCGCCTCGACCTTTTCATTCATACAAATGAAACATCATCGACGGATGATGGCGACCTGCCCTGCCGAGCCGTCGAGATAAAAGCCTTGTCCGATCGCCACTTAGGCGCGCCGTCTGCGCAAACGCGGTTATTTTGTCGATCCTTGGCATTAAAGGTTGACACTTTATCGTTCGACTGTAGAATGCCGCCTCACAGACGCGGGATGGAGCAGCCTGGTAGCTCGTCGGGCTCATAACCCGAAGGTCGTCGGTTCAAATCCGGCTCCCGCAACCAAGCGTCTAAAAAAGGCTACTCGAAAGAGTGGCCTTTTTTTTGCCCTGACGAAAGGCCCACGAACAGCACGCGTAAATGTTTGTCACATTCCGAAGTCGAGAGCGGTCGTCCGCATCGGCTTGTTACTGTATGTTGCCGGGCGCGACAGTTTTGCTCCCCTCTGCCGATATGCTGGCCAGCAACTGAACCTAGACTGAACAGTCACCGAAACGTAACTGCCGTATTCGCTCGTTAGACGTTGAAGCGCTAACATCCTGAATTATTTTTTGCGTAGGGATTGGTAACTTGGCTGTATACCCCCATCCTGTCGCGCACGATCCAAGGAGTGATTGATGCGCGCCAACCCATCTGACACAAACGAAGCAGTCCCGGAGAGCCCGCCTGCGGCTCCCACCAGCCGACTGCGCGTACGCGAACTGGTGAGCAAGTACCGTCAACCCATCGGGCTCGCCGTCACGATCATCCTGTTCGCCCTTGCCCTGATTGCTTGCCGCCACATGCTGACAGAGCTGGACATCTATGCTCTGCAGGACTCTCTGCTCAGTGTTCCGCTGCCCTCGCTGGGCGGCGCTGTGCTGGCAACCATCATCGGTTTCACCATTCTGCTGGGCTATGAATGGTCGGCCAGTCGCTACGCCAATGTCGATCTGCCTGCCAAAAGTCTGGTGATGGGCGGCTTCTGCGCGTTCGCTATCGGCAATGCTGTCGGCCTGTCGATGCTGTCTGGCGGTTCGGTCCGTTATCGTCTGTATTCGCGCTTGGGCCTGGGCGCGGGCGAAGTTGCCCACATGACCCTGTTTGCCAGCCTGTCGCTGGGTTGTGCCCTGCCGCCTCTGGCCGCGCTGGCAACGTTGAGCGATCTGCCGGCGGCCTCTCTCGCATTGCACTTGTCGGTGCCGGTACTGGCAACGGCGGCCGTCGCCGTGCTTGCGATCAGCCTGATTCTGGGCGTTGCCGTGTACCGTCGGCGCCTGCCTGAACAAACCATCCCTCACAACCTGCTGGTCCGGGCGGGTCGTCGCACGCTGCGCCTGCCAGGCCTGCGCCTGACACTGATGCAGCTGGTGATCACGGCACTGGATGTCGCGGCAGCGGCTGCGGTGCTTTATCTGCTGTTGCCGTCCGCCCCGCCGTTCGGCGCCTTCCTGCTGGTGTATCTGTTGGCACTGGCCGCAGGGGTGCTCAGCCATGTACCCGGCGGTGTCGGGGTCTTCGAAGCCATTCTGCTGACTGCCTTCGCCGACGAACTGGGCGCCGCGCCACTGGCGGCCGCACTGTTGCTGTATCGCTTGATCTACGTCGTGTTGCCACTGTTGATCGCGTGTCTGGTCTTGCTGTTCAGCGAGGCCAAGCGTTTCCTTTTTGCCCGCCAGGCCATGCGCGTGGCATCCGGTCTGGGCGCGCCGATCCTGGCGCTGCTGGTCTTTCTATCTGGCGTGGTGCTGCTGTTTTCCGGCGCCACGCCGGAAATCGACACCCGCCTGGAGAGCCTCGGTTTTCTCATTCCCCATCGACTCATCGACGCCTCGCACTTCGGCGCCAGCCTGATCGGCGTGCTGTGCCTGTTGCTGGCTCAAGGCCTCCGTCGTCGGCTGTCTGCAGCATGGATGCTCACCACGATCCTGCTGTTCGTGGGCTCGATTCTGTCGATCCTCAAAGGCTTCGACTGGGAAGAAGCGAGTCTGCTGCTGTTGACCGCTTGCCTGCTGGCTATCTTCCGCCGTTCGTTCTACCGGCCGAGTCGTTTGCTGGAACTGCCGTTTTCGCCGCTGTATCTGGTCGCCAGCGTGTGTGTTCTGGGTGCATCGTTCTGGCTGTTGCTGTTCGCCTATCAGGACGTTCCCTACAGCCACCAGTTGTGGTGGCAGTTCACCCTGGACGCCGATGCCCCGCGCGGTCTGCGTTCGGCGCTGGGCAGTGCCGTTCTGCTGGTGATCGTCTCGCTGACCTGGCTGCTGCGCACGGCGCGTCCGCAGATCGTGCTGCCCGACGAAACCCAACTGGCCAAGGCCGCAGAGATCATCAAAGCCTCCAGCCAGCCGGATGGCGGGTTGGTGCTGACCGGCGACAAGGCCGTGCTGATGCACCCGGACGGCAACGCGTTCCTGATGTACGCCCATCGCGGCCGAAGCCTGGTGGCGCTGTACGATCCGATCGGCCCGACGCAACAACGTGCCGAGTTGATCTGGCAATTCCGCGACCTATGCGACGTGCACCACGCGCGTCCGGTGTTCTATCAGGTGCGTGCCGAAAACCTGCCCTTCTACATGGACATCGGCCTGACCGCGATCAAGCTCGGTGAAGAGGCGCGGGTCGATCTGCACAAGTTCGACATCGACGCCAAAGGCAAGGAAATGAAGGACCTGCGTTACACCTGGAACCGGGGTGGCCGCGACGGTCTGTCACTGGAAATCTACGAAGTCGGCCAGGCGCCGATGGATGAGCTGAAAGTGATTTCCGATGCCTGGCTGACCGGCAAGAACGTGCGCGAGAAAGGCTTTTCCCTCGGCCGCTTCAGCCTGGATTACCTCAAGCATTTCCGGATCGCCATCATCCACTTCGAAGGCAAACCGGTGGCATTCGCCAACTTGCTGGAGACGTCGCGCAATGATCTGGCGAGCCTGGATCTGATGCGCTCGCACCCGGATGCGCCGAAGCTGACCATGGAATTCATGATGGTCGGCCTGATTCTGCATTACAAAAAGGAAGGCTATGCACGCTTCAGCCTCGGCATGGTGCCGTTGTCTGGCCTGCAGCCGCGCCGTGGCGCGCCGTTGACCCAGCGTCTGGGTTCGATGGTGTTCAGTCGCGGCGAGCAGCTCTACAACTTCCAGGGACTGCGTCGCTTCAAAGACAAATTCCAGCCTGACTGGGAACCCCGTTATATG
>Ga0213834_100412_pt1 | contig 23201 bp, 19 predicted proteins | sample SWPTP12_FD_160580 | JGI IMG/M metagenome (GOLD analysis project Ga0213834, IMG submission 160580) | Coastal seawater microbial communities from Marineland, Florida, United States - SWP TP1 #2 | ecosystem: Environmental > Aquatic > Marine > Coastal | place: USA: Florida | collected 2016-08-06 | reverse complement strand
TAGCGAGGTGGTCCCACTCCTTCCCATCCCGAACAGGAACGTGAAACGCCTTTGCGCCGATGATAGTGGACGGACGTCTGTGAAAGTAGGTCATCGTCAGGCTTTTATTACCAAAACCCCGCTGGAGCAATCCAGCGGGGTTTTGCCATTGGGCCAACGGATTGCTCAGTGGCTGCAGTGGCTCGGGCGCCCTGGTTGCGCGAATGCATTGTCAATCCATGATGAACGCCTCCCTGTTGCCCACTCTCGTCATACAGCGAACATCTGCCTTCAATTCACGCATTGCAACGCCTCGGGCATTGATCATCGAGCAGCAAACAGCGAACAGCAAACAGCAAACGGCAAGCAGCAATGGTCGAGTGGCGTCAATCAGAGCGTTATGATGCACAGTTATCCGCTGACCCTGCATCGACTGAGTCCTGCCGGCAACACTTGAGAGACTACGTGCATCATTCGCCTTCAAACATGCCCGCCACCGTCGGCGAGCCCCTCTTTCTTGAGCACCGCTCGATGCCCGTAAAAGCGGCTGCGGTGATCTTCGGCGTGATGGTGTTGACGGCCTCGTCCTACGTAACGATTCCGATGGTGCCTGTGCCCATTACGCTGCAGACCTTGGTTGTGACTTTGATCGGCGCCTTGTATGGCTGGCGACTCGGTGCGTTGACCGTCGTGTTGTGGCTTGCGGCGGGCGCACTTGGTCTTCCAGTGCTGGCCAACGGCGGATCCGGGATGACAAAGTTCACCGGCCCGACCGCGGGATACCTGGTTGCATTTCCGCTCGCCGCGGCGATGATGGGCTGGCTCGGGGCGCACGGTTGGGGTGGTGCACGACTGTCACGTGCGTTCGGCTCGATGTTGCTGGGCACTGCGCTTTGTCTGGCTGTAGGCGGTGCGTGGCTTGCCTACACGATTGGCTTGGAGAAGGCATGGCTGAATGGCGTGATGCCATTCCTGGTAGGCGGCGTGCTCAAGTCGCTTGTGGGGGCTGTGCTGCTGAAGGTGTTGTCGACGACTTCCAACAACGTGGCGGTGGCCTGATGCTTATCATTCATCATCTGGGTAGATCCCAATCGGAACGTATTTTGTGGCTGTGCGAAGAGCTCGGTCTGCCTTATACGATGGTCAAACATGTGCGCGATCCGGTGACGATGCTGTCGCCGCCAGCCTTGAAGGCCCTGCATCCGTTGGGCGCAGCGCCTGTGATCGTCGACGGCGATTTGATGCTTGCCGAGTCGGGTGCGATCGTGCAGTACGTCATCGAGAAGTACGGCGGCGGCCGGCTGGCATTGAATGCGTCCGATCCAGACTTCGCCGCCTATTTGTACTGGTTCCATTTCGCGAATGCCAATCTGCAAGCAGTGATGGGGCGCAACATGCTTTTGCGCCGCCTTGACCTGCCGCAGGACAACGCGGTGATGTTGAGCACGCGTGAGCGTCTCTCGAGAGCGTTGGGAACGGTGGAAGCGCGTCTGGGTACGGCCACTTATCTGGCGGGAGACGCGTTTACTGCAGCCGATATCATGACGGTATTTTCACTGACCACGATGCGGATTTTCATGCCGGTCGATTTGTCGGTCTATCCCAATATCCTCGCTTACCTCGCGCGAGTAGGGGCGCGAGAGGGATATCAGCGCGCAATGGCGAAGGGCGATCCTGATCTGGTTCCCATGCTGACGTGAACAATCCCGAGCAATGCTGAGCGTGATGTGCAGCGGTGCGCGTCGCGCGCACTGCCGAACGCTGTGGAGGGGATTGAAGGTTTGCGCAAGCCCTGCACGCCAGCCGCAGGCCTACTGATTGAACGCCGATTCAAACTCGTCGGAGAAGATCACAGCGAGAGATTGTCTTAACGCTGCAGCGCGTTCGGCGCCATAGACCTCTTCGAATCGATCTTGCGCATGGCGCCAAAGACGATTCGCCTCATCAAGCTTTGCTTTACCCGCCTTGGTCAATTCAAGCCTGCGGCTACGGCCGTCATGGGCGTCTCGAACCTGGACCAGGTAGCCGTCTCGTTCGAGCGGCTTGATGTTGTGCGCCAACGCCGAACGGTCCAGCACCAAGGCATAGGCCAGTTCCGTCATTGTGGGTTGGCCCGCGCGATCGATGTGCACGAGAATGGAACGTTGTGACGAGCGCAACCCGGAGGGCGCGAGCATGCTGTCGTAGAGTTGCGTAATGCGGCGCGTGGCCTTGCGCAATGCAGCCGCGTTGCACACGAGTGGATCTTTCGGGGTGGTTGGGGGCATCCTGAGCGCCTCTTTGGTGGTGCCGTCTTCAGTCTACCTTGCCTTGACAGGTATCTGCATATGCAATTAGATTGTGCCTTCACATACGTGCATATGCAAATACATGTGCCAGCGCGGAGTCGTTTGATATGCCATCGCCCGGTTCGATACCCGCGACGCCCGCAGAGGGAATAGCGCCGATGCATCCCCGTCTGCGTGCGATGCTGCATGCGCCGATTGCGCCCACGTTGCTGAAGCTGGGATGGCCCAACGTGTTGATGATGCTGGCGCAGGCTTCTACCGGCCTGATCGAGACGTGGTTCCTGGCCAAGCTCGGTACCGATGTGTTGGCCGGCGTTGCGGTGGTGGTGCCAATACTGATGTTGATGCAGAACATGTCGCAGGGCGCGATGGGCGGCGGCATTTCATCGGCGATTGCACGGACGCTGGGTGCCGGCAGGCATGCGGATGCGAATACGCTTGTCCTGCATGCCGTTGTTATCAATGCCGCGCTGGGCGTGTTCTTTTCGGTTGTGCTGCTCAGTTGCGGGCCGATGATCTACCGGACCCTCGGTGTGGAAGGTGCCGCTCTGACGGCGGCTTTGACGTATTCCAATGTGGTGTTTGGCGGCGTGGTGCTGCTGTGGCTGATGAATGCCTTTGCAAGCGTGATCCGGGGCACCGGCAACATGGCGGTGCCGGGTGCCGTCATTTGCGGTGGCGCTTTGGTGCTGATTCCATTGTCGCCCTGCCTGATCTTCGGGTGGGGTCCGTTTCCAGCGCTTGGTGTGATTGGTGGCGGGCTTGCGCTGATTACTTACTACGGCAGTGGCATGTTGATATTAGGCTGGTACTGCTGGTCGGGGCGCAACCCTGCGCGCCTGATACGAAGCCGGATTCGTTGGGCATCGATGCGCAGTATTTTGCAGGTGGGCGCATTGGCAGCGATCAATCCCGTGCTCACCAACGCGTCGATTGCGTTGACCACGGCGTTGGTGGGGCGGTATGCCGGAACCGCGGCATTGGCCGGCTATGGCACGGCCGTGCGGCTCGAATATCTGCTGATGCCGATTGCCTTCGGGCTTGGTGCACCGATGGTGGCCATGGTGGGATCCAACATCGGTGCCGGGCAACCTGATCGCGCACGACGGATTGCGCTTGTTGGCGGGGGCATGGCATTCGTGATCGGCGAGACGTTGGGCATTGCGGCAGCGCTTTGGCCGTATGCGTGGCTGCGGCTGTTCGGTGCCGATGCAAGCATGCTCAGTACGGGGGCCACGTACTTGCACATCGTGGGCCCGTTCTATGGATTCTTCGCAATGGGCTTTGCGATGTATTTTGCGTCTCAGGGTGCGGGGCGACTGAAATGGCCGCTGCTCGCAGGCCTTGCGCGGTTGATCGTGGCTGTGGGGGTGGGCGGCGCGGTGTTGGCGCTGTCGGGCTCACTCGTTGCTTTTTTTGCGATCGCTGCCGTGGCCACCAGCTTGTACGGCTTGATCGTGCTGTGGGCAATCGCTTCGGGGACGTGGTTTGCGGGTCAGTCTCGTGCAGAGGGCGCCATTGTGAGTTCCGCCGCGCGATAGCCCGCGGCGGTGTGCGGTGAGGGGTCGATCAATCGCCGTTTCTATCTGCTGCCATCAACGCTTTCAAGACAGTTTGGAGAACAGCATTTTCAAACCGGCGTAGCTGAAGAAAACAGCAACCGTGCCCTCGAATCCACGGCGAATGGCGCGGTAGATACGGCGTGCCAGCGGGGTGGAGAACAGGATCGCGTAGCCGCCGAAAACGCATACGCCGAGGATATTGCATCCGATGACGATGGGAAGTGCCTGACCGGGCGCCGCCCCGGCGGGCAAGGCCATCGACACAATCGAGAGCCAGACGAAGATGGCTTTGGGGTTGGTGAGATGCATGGCTGCGCCGCGCGTGAACAGGGCCGCCCGGCTGCTGGCGGCGAGGGCACCGCTCTGAACGGGAATGTCACCTTTGCGAAGCGCGGAGCGTGCGGCCTTGAATGCCAGCCAGAGCAGGTAAAGTCCGCCGATCACTTTGAGCACGATCAAGGCATGCGACCACGTGGCCAGGACGGTGGCCAGGCCGAAGGCGGCGAGCCATCCCCAGGTAAGTGATCCCATCACCACGCCGGCCGCCAAGGTTAAAGCGGATGCGCGTCCTGCGTTCATCGCTACGCTCATGATGGCCATGTTGCTGGGGCCTGGACTTGCCGTGCCGATGACGTAGGCGGTGTACGCCAGGATCAAGTTGGGCGAGAGGGTGATCAGGTCGGTCATGGTCGTTGTGACGAAGTTGGAAGCGGAGCGACGAGTCTGCGTTGTGAGTATATCGGTCGCATGATCCGGCGACACGAATGCATCCACCTGATTCACGCGTTTGCGGCATCGACCCATCCCGGGCTCGGCCCACCCCAGGTCTCGACCTATCCCAGGTCTCGACCCATCCCAGGTCTCGGCCCACCCCAGGTTTCGGCCCACCCCAGGTCTCGGCCCACCCCAGGTCCCGACCCATCCCGAGTATCGGCCTATCCCGGTCAGCGATTCGTCGACGGTCGGCCGAGTCTGCTGCGAAAGAACGGCCGCGCGACGATCGAGAACAGGGCGAGCCAGATCAGGGCGAACGCGATGACCGAATTGTGCGAGACATCCTGCCGATAGACCAGCAGCGCGATCGCAAACTGCGTGGTGGGCAGGACGAATTGCAGCAGACCCATGACGGACAGCGACAATTTTCCTGCCGCATAGGCGAATAGCACCAGAGGGAATACCGAGGCCACCCCGGCCAGGATCAGCATGACCCAGGAGTGGTAGGCAAAGTTTTCGGGGATGGCGAGCGTCACGGGCGAGGCCAGCAATAGCACGATGCAGCCCATGGAGAGAAAGAGGGTTTCGACCAGCAGTCCGCTCAGGGCATCCAGCCGGGTGAGCTTCTTCAGGCATGCATAGACGCCCCAACTGCCGCCGATCGCGAGATACACGCCGTGATTGAGTTCGCCGCTCTTTGCGATCAGCAGGACGACGGCCGCGCCAATGACGGCGAGGGCGAGGGCACGCACACGATCGAGTTTGTCGCCGAAGAAACCGACGCCGACGCCGATCGCGACGCATGGGGCAATCAGGTAGCCAAGCCCGCTTTCGACCACATGACCATGGATGGCCGACCAGATGAAGGTGGTCCAATTGATGACGATGAGTCCGGCAGCGGCGAGGTGGATGCCGAGCACTTTGAGGTCGATCTTGCTGCGCAGTTGCGAGAGTTGGCCGTAGGCTGCCATGGCGATCAGCAGCGTGGGCAGCGAGAGCAGGACGCGATAACAAACGATGGCCGCAGGACCCAGGTCGCCCAGTTCGCGCCAGTACAACGACGAGGCGCCCATCAAAATATTGGCGCACACCCCGGCAAGCGTGGCGACGGCAGCGGCCGATGCATTTGACGATCTATGCACTGCGATGCTCCCTGCGCTCGGGTAGGGCAACATCCAGGCGGGAATCGGAGGAGCGGGATAAAGGAAGAATCATTCGGCGCGAGCGGTTGGCGCGAGACTTACCAGTGCGCAGAGCGGCATACCGATACATCAACGTGCACAGGAGTGAAGTCGGAAGCATACCCCCCGATGCCATGCGGTGCGGGCGATGACCGGGAACGAGGGTTTTTACGCCACTGCCATCCCCTGTGCCAGATCCATTGCCTGGCGCTCGAACTGACGTCGATAAATGCCGTCGGCCTTGCTGATGAGAACGGCATGGCTGCCTTCTTCGACGATGCGGCCGCGATCGAATACGAGGAGACGATCCAGTTCGCGGACGGTGGACAATCGATGTGCGATGACGAGCGTCGTGCGGTTCTTCATCAGTCGCTCCATGGCTTCCTGGATGAGGGCTTCGCTTTCGCTGTCCAGACTCGACGTGGCTTCGTCGAAGATCAGAATGGGGGCATCGGCCAGGAAGGCGCGCGCGATGGCGACGCGTTGACGTTCGCCGCCGGAGAGCTTGACGCCACGTTCGCCCACCAGCGTTTCGTAGCCGCGCGGCAGGTTCACGATGAAGTCGTGAGCGCTGGCAAGGCGGGCGGCCTGTTCGATCTGGGCGCGGGTGGCGCCTGGGCGGGCGTAGGCAATGTTCTCGGCCAGGGTGCGATGAAAGAGCACCGGTTCTTGCTGGACGATGGCGATCTGGCTGCGCAGCGAGGCCTGCTGCACGGTCGCGATGTTTTGACCGTCGATCGTGATCGCGCCGTGATTGACGTCATACAAGCGCTGGATCAGTTTTATGAATGTGGTTTTGCCGGAACCGGAGTGTCCGACCAGCCCGACGCGCTCGCCGGCGTTGATTCGCACCGAAAAGTTGCGATAGAGCGGCGCGGCATGTGCGCTGTATTGAAAGTCGACGTGCGCAAACTGGATCTCGCCGTTTTCAATGGCGATGCGCGGCGCATGCGGCACGTCGGCCACACCCAGGGGTTGGCGTTCGAGCGCAACGAGCTCTTCCATGTCGTTGACCGAGCGTTGGAGGTTGCGGATATGTTGGCCCACATCGCGCAAATAACCTTGCAGCACAAAGAACATGGTCAGTGCGAAAGTAATGTCGCCGACACTGGCTTCGCCCCGCAGCCACAGGAGAAGCGCCACCCCGAGAATGGCGACTTGCATGAGCACCAGCATGGCGCCTTGCACGCCGCCGTTGATGGTGCCGCGAATCCAGGTGCGGCGAGTGCGGCGGCTCCATTTATTGATGACCCAGGCCAGGCGCGACTCTTCGCGGGTTTCGGCACCGAAGGCCTTCACTACCGGATTGCAGCTGACCGCATCGGCGAGCGCGCCGCCCATGCGCGTGTCCCAGGCATTGCCCAGACGCGCGGCGGGTGCCACATAGCCCAGCGACAGCATGACGGTGACGGCGATGTAGATAAGCGAGCCGCCGCCCACGACGGCCCCCATGAGCGGCCAGTGCAGGCCCAGCAGCACCGTGGCACCACCCAGCATGACCACAGACGGAAACAAGGCGATGAGCAGGGTGTCGTTCAGCAGGTCGAGCGACCACATGCCGCGGGTGATCTTGCGGACCGTGGAGCCGGCAAAGCTATTGGCGTGCCAATCGGACGAAAACCGTTGCACGCGGTGGAACGCCCCGGCGGCGATTTCGCTCATCATTTTCAGCGTCATGCTGGTCAGGTTCAGAAAGATGAACTGACGCATGATGGTGGCGCCCAGGCCCAGCGCGGCCAGCGTCCAGAACGCGGTAAGCGCGGCGTGCCACACGATGGCCTCGGAGGCCGCGCCCGATGCGACCGCGTCGACCAGTCTGCCCGCGAACAGAGGCGTCATGACATCGGCGGCGGCCGAGAGCAGCGCAAGCATCAAGATGAGACCAATGCGCCAAGGCTGATGCCGCCAATGCCGGAAGGTGAACCCCAGGACGTTCTTGAACGCCTGACCGCGGAAATCGAGTTTATTGCGTGCCATGGACTACGAGCGGCTGCATGAGATCAGCCGGCTTTGTTGAGCGTAACGCGAGGAGAGACGTGACGTGGTGGACTTGAAGACATTGAACGGCGGTCAAAGAAGCGGCGTGTGCAGCGCCGCCTCCCCGCATTTTCGATACTACAGGATCGAACTAGGCGCCCATATCCATTTTGTCGGGGTCGGGCCCCAGGCGGCCGGTCGTGGGAATTGTGGCGAGCGCTTTCATTTCCGCCGGCGTAAGTTCAAACGTAAACAGGTCGATATTGGCAGCAATTCGTTCGGCATTCTTCGAACGCGGAATGACGATGTGCCTGCGTTGCAGATGCCAGCGCAAGATCACGTGCGCCGGTGTTTTGCCGTGTGCATCCGCTATCTGCTTGATCACCGGCTGCTTGAGCAGTTCGCCACCCTGGCCCAGCGGGCTCCACGACTCCGTCGCAATGCCCTGGCCGCGGCACCACTCGCTCACTTCTCCTTGCTGAAAATCGGGGTGAATTTCGATCTGATTGACCGAGGGCACTACACCGGTGGCGTCGATGATGCGTTCCAGGTGCGGCACATTGAAGTTTGAAACGCCGATCGAGCGCACTCGCCCCTCTTCGCGCAGTTTCGCGAAAGCGCGCCAGGTGTCGACGTAAGCCTCTTTTTTGGGCACTGGCCAGTGAATCAGATAGAGATCGAGTTGTTCGAGTCCCAGTTTTTTCATGCTCGCATCGAACGCGCGGAGTGTGCTGTCGTAGCCTTGGTCGGCATTCCAGAGCTTGGTCGTGATAAAGATCTCTTCACGCGGCAATTCGCTGTCGGCCACGGCGCGGCCCACACCGGCTTCGTTGCCATAGATCATGGCGGTGTCGATATGACGGTAGCCCGCGGCCAGCGCCGCTTTGGATGAGGCGTAGGCTTCATCGTCGGACAGTTGCCATACCCCAAGACCGATCTGGGGAATTTCGACGCCGTCGTTCAGGGTGATCAGGGGAGCTTTCGACATGTGTTGGCTTTCCTTGGAAGGTTGTGAGGGCCGGCGCGGCTGCACGGCAAGAGGAGTTGCCGTTTGGGCGGCCGGCCGTCGATGAGGCGTTCGCCCGCAAATACTCTGCCTGCCAGGCTGGTGGACACTATCGCCTGGGCCAGGGCCGCGATCCTGGAACGACTCGGCCGAAACGGGCACCTGCACGGTGCCCGTTTTCGTTCATGTCATCAAAACGTTCGCCGGTCGCTATTCAGTACTGCAGCGTGTTGACCCCAACTGCAAATGATGAACGACGTCTGGCAGATCATGAACGACCTCGATATCGCCGTCAGTCTTCGAGCGTATAGGCTAATACCGAGTCGCCCGGCGTGGTGCCGATCGAGCCGTGGCCGCCTGCGGCAATCACCACATACTGCTTGCCATTGGCGCCGCGGTAGGTCATCGGTGTGGCCTGGCCGCCGGCGGGCAGGCGTGCCTTCCATACTTCCTCGCCGGTGCTGACGTTATAGGCGCGAAGGTAGTTGTCGAGCGTGGCGCCGGCGAACGACACCCCGCCCGCCGTCATCAGCATGCCGCCGTGGCTCACGATGCCCATCGGCAACGGAATCGGGAACGGGAAGGGCAGGAACGAGGTGTTCTGATCCTTGACCGTGCCGTTGCGGCGCGTCCACACGGTCTTGCCCGTGCTCAGGTCGACGGCGGCCATGGTGCCCCAGGGGGGTGCCTGGCAAGGCAATCCGAGCTTGGACCGGAAGTTCTGGATGTTGACGGCGAAGCGCGCGCCAAAGTTCTCATTGAACTTGGGTGTGTCGGGCTTCGTCACCATCCGGGTATCCGGCTTGTCCTGGTAATCGGGCCGCTCGACGAAGTTGTACAGGTAGGACAAGCGCACCGGCATGCCGATCATCACCTGGCGCACGGGATCGACCGCTACGCTGCCCCAGTTGAACACCCCGATGTTGCCGGGGTAGACCAGCGAGCCGGCAATCGTGGGCGGCGTCCAGGGATTGCCATCGTAGCGATGCTGCTTGAAGGTGATGCGGCACATCAGCTGATCGATTGGGGTGGTGCCCCACATATCCGATTCCTTCAGCACCGGTGGAATGAAGTTGACGGACGACACGGGCTGCGTGGGCGACGGTTTCTCGCCGGGGATATCCGTGATGGTGGACACGTTGACTTCTTCGACCGGCAGCACGGGCTTGCCGGTGCGGCGATCGAGCACGAACAGGTTGCCGCCCTTGGTGGGCAATACCATTGCGGGCACTTGCGCGCCGCCGACCGTCAGATCGAGGAGTGACGGCTGCGAGGGATTGTCGCGATCCCACAGATCGTGATGCGAGGTTTGAAAGTGCCAACGGGGCGCGCCGGTGGCCAGGTCCAGTGCAACGATCGTGTCGGTGTAGGTTTCATCTTCCGGCGTGCGATTCATCCCCAACTGGTCGGGCGATTTGTTGCCCAGCGGCACGTACACCAAGCCCAGGGCCTCGTCGGCCGCGAAGATGGTCCAGCTCGTTGGCGAATTGGCAACGTAGGTTTCGCCGGGCGCCAACGGCTTGTTCTCATTCGGCTTGGCGGCGTCGAATTTCCAGACGATCTGGCCGGTGCGCACATTGTAGGCGCGCGTCACGCCGGAGGGATTGTCGACGTAAGCGTTGTCGATGATCGAGCCGCCTACAATGGCCAAGTCGCGCGTGACGGTGGGCGGCGAGGTCTGCATGTAGCTCGATTTCTTGACGTTGGGCATGCCCTCGAGCAGATTGATGTACCCCTTGTCGCCGAAACTTTCGCACAGTTTGCCGGTGTTGGCGTCCAACGCGAACAACCGTGCATCGGTGGTGGCGGCGATGATGCGGCGGCTGCAATCGGCTGACGCGGTCACGTTGGCCACAGCAGCGGTCGGTGCAGCCGGTGCGGGCATCGCGGTCGTGCCGGTGGACGCCGGTGCCAAGGCGCCCGTACTCGCCGTGACTGGCGTAACCGCAGCATTGCCAGTGGATGCCGCTGCCTGGTCATCGTGATACGACACTCCCCGGCAGGTTTGATGTTGCAGCATGGCATCGGCAGGCACGACGGGGTCGAAGCGCCAGCGTTCGCGGCCGGTGGCCGGCTCGAGGGCCACGATGCGGTTGTGCGGTGTGCAGAGGTACAACATGCCATTGACCTTCAACGGCGTGGCTTCGAACGTGTATTCCTTGGCGTCGACCTTGGGATCGCGGGTGTCGCCCGTGTGGTACTCCCACGCCAGCTTCAGTTTTTTGACGCTGTTGAGATCGATGTCCTTCAAGGCGGAGTAACGTTGACCGAGATTATTGCCCCCGTAGGCCACCCAGTCATCGGCGGGCGGTGCCGGCGTGCCCGGCACGGCGGGCGCGGCGTTCGCAACCTGTGCAGGCGGCAACTCGCCTTTCTGCGGGAACGGATCGTAGAAGCTGATGCCGACGGTGAAGACGATGAGAAGCGCCATCGTGGCGGCAAGCAATCCATGGCTGCCGCGCCACAGGGGGCTGGCGTCAGTGGATTTGCGCGCGTCACGCGTGCGGCGGGCAACGAAAGGCAGCGTGAGCCACAGTCCGAGCACAGCCAGCAATGCGCCGCGCGGAATGAACTGCCACTTGTCGAGGCCGATTTCCCACAGCGACCACACGAGGGTGGCCAGCAGCAGCACTGCATAGACGGCCAGACCCGAGCGTCTGCGCCGGGTGATCAGATAGCCTGACAGGAGCAGGCCGAACGCCATGAACACGTAAAAACGACTGCCTTCTTCGGTGGCTAACTGAATCCCGAGACCGAGAATCACCACACCCAGTATTAGCAGCACTACGCCTGAAATGCGCGCCAGCATGACCCAACCCCTTGCCTTTAAAAATCTATCTTGGCATAGGTAGGCTGTCGTTGTCCTGATTGCCCTGCGCGTCGCGCAGGCTTTTTCATTTGACTTGTTGTTTGCCGAGTTTGCGCGCGAGTGTGCGGCGATGCATGCCCAGGCGGCGGGCGGTCTCGGAAATGTTGAATCCGGTCGCCGCCAGGGTTTCGTGGATTTTCTCCCACTCCAGCGTCTTGATGGAGGTGGTGCGCTCGGTCAGCTCGACTTCGACATCGCCGGTGGCGCGGTCGAAGGCAGCTTCGATGTCGTCGGTATTGGACGGCTTGGCCAGGTAATGACAGGCGCCCAACTTGATCGCCTCGACGGCGGTGGCAATGCTGGCAAAACCGGTCAACACGACGATCAGCATCTGGTCGTCGTGCGCATGCAGCAGTTGCACACAGGCCAGGCCCGAGGCGTCGCCCTTGAGTTTGAGATCAACCACCGCGTACCCGGGCGTTTGTCCGCCTTGCAGCACTTCAGCCGTGTTTTCGAGGCTCGTGGCATGAAGCACCGTATAGCCGCGCCGCTCGAACGAGCGTGCCAGCGTACGCGCAAACGCAGCATCATCTTCCACGATCAGCAGGATGCGTTCGTCTTCCATATTGTCCGCACCCGATTCGAACACATCGGTGGGCGATTCATTCATCGACATCTTTCTCTTCTTCTTCGAGCTCGATCGCAGCCAGTGGCAACGTGAGCGTGACCATCGCGCCGCCTTCCGGCCGGTTTTCCGCGCGGACACTGCCGCCCAATGTGCGGGCCACATTGAAAACGAGGAACAGTCCCAGCCCGCCGCCTGGGCGTCCCTTGCTCGATTGATAGGGTTTGCCGAGACGCTCCAGCATCTGCGCTTCGAACCCCGGGCCCGCATCGGTCACCGTGAGCTGCAGCGTGTCGTCGTCTTCGTGCGTGACTTCAAGCCCCACCCAATGCGGTGACGCTTCAAGCGCATTATCCAGCACGTTGTGAATCATCTGCTTCAGCGCCGAATCCGACACGATGCGCAAGTCTTCGCCGAAATAATTGCGGTAGGCAAACCGGCTGACGGCGCGGGTGGCGCGCCAATCCGCCACGAGATCGTCGATGAATGTGTTGACGGTGGTGGCCACGGGCGCCTCGCCGCGTGCTTCGCCCGAAGCCAGCAGAATGCCGGTGACGATGGATTTGCAGCGCAGGATCTGAATTTGCATTTCCTCGACTTCCTGCAGCAGCTCAGGATCGTCGGTGAACGGGGCCATGCGCCGCCAGTCGCCGAGAATGACCGCCAGCGTGGCCAGCGGCGTGCCGAGTTCATGTGCCGCGCCGGAAGCCAGCAGACCCATGCGTACGATGTGTTCTTCTTCGGCGGCGCGCTGACGCAGGGCGGCCAGCCGGGTATCGCGCGCGCGCAGGTTGCGCGTGATCCGGGTGATGAAAATCACGAGCAGCGCGGCGTTCAGGGCGAAGCAGATGAGCATGCCCTGGATGTAGGGGCTGCTCAACCCCTCATCGTGATCGAGGGGCAACGGCAGCGGTACGGCAAAGCGCGCAAGCGCCGCAAAACACGCCACGGTGACCAGCACGATGATGCAGGTGGACCAGACCTTGAGCAGGACCGCGCCCAACGTGACTTGCAGCAGGAAGAGAAAGACGAAGGGGTTGGTCGCGCCGCCGCTCAGATAGAGCTGGAGGGTGAGGGTGCCCACATCCACCAGCAGCGCCACGAAAAGCTCACCGTTGGACACTTCACGCCGAACGCGCAAGCGCAGAAGGCCGGCGATATTGCAGATCACCAGGCCCCCGAGCACCATCAGCATGTAGTGCAGCGGCAGGCGGATGCCGAAGCCGAAGTGCACCAGGAAGATGGTGGCGATCTGCCCGAGCACGGCAATCCAGCGCAGCTGAATCAACTGCTGCATGTTCTTGCGGCCGGTCGCGTCCTTGGGGGCGGCGTGCGCCGCGACATGGGATGGGCCCGCCCCGAGGGCAGCGGCCTCTACGGGGCTTGGCATCTTCACTTTCTCCTAAGAGCGAAGTGTAGTCTGAACCTGGGCTTGGGCGTGGCGGCGGCGCAGGCGGCGTTCGGTACGAGCGACGTACCACGTGGCCAGTGCGACCATCAATGCCAGCCCATACCAAGTGATGGCGTAGACGAGATGGCTGTTGGGAAAGGATATGACGGTCAGGCCGCCCACGGGCCAGTCCGGCTCCTGAGCGGCTGCGGCAGGCGCTGGCGCGGTGCCGGCGGCCGACCCGGCAGGTGGCCTGGACGCGCCGGCGGGAGCGCTGGGCGGTGCGGTGACCGGGGCAGGTGCGGTGGTCTCGGCGGATGGGGATGCGCCAGGCGTGGTCCGTGACGGTGTGGACGATGACGAAGAGGCGGCGGAGGGCGGCGGCGTAGACGATGACAACGAGCCGGCAGATGGCAGCGCCGCGGCATCATCGAAAGATCGGCCGAAGGGCGAATTGCGGCCCGCCGGCGCCAGTTGACGCCCGAATCCCGCGCCGCCTTGACGGGGCGCGGCATCGGCATCGATAAAGTAGGGGGCCGTTTGGGTAAGGCCGCGCGCCTGCGCGATTGCCGCCACATCGCGTGAGTACCACTTGTCGGCAGCGGGATCGTTCTTGCGCAGGAAGCCGCCACCGGGCTCGGTCACTCGCAGCAACCCCGTTACGGTTGTCGTCCCGCTGGGGGCGTTATCACTGCGGCTGGCGGGATCGCGCTTATCCGGCGGGACAAAGCCGCGATTGATCAGCACGGTGGTGCCGTCGGTGCGGCGCAAGGGCGTCAGTACCCAAAAGCCACTGCCCAGATCCGTAACGGCCTGAACCAGCGTCTCGCGATCGTGTTGAAAGGTGCCGATTACGTCCACGTGCTGGTACGCGTTGTCGTCGGCATTGACGCTTGGCCATTGCGCGGCGGCAGGCGCCGGTACGGCAGGGGCGGCCACGCGCGCGTTGACGCGTTCGATCAGGTCGAGCTTCCAGGCCCGGCGTTCAACCTGCCACGTGCCCAACGAAAGGAAGCCGGCGAAGGCGGCCAAGGCGAGCACGGCAAGCACGGCGAGCGTGAAGCGGGAACGCGGGCCGCGCTCGGGCGGATCGCCGGCGGTGGATGCGGCGGGCGCATGGCTGCGGGGGGGCTGGGAGCGGGTAGGGGCGGTCATGTTTCTGTGCACCTGGACGTGACAACGGGCCGGGAAGACCGGCCCGCTGCGGGGTGTTGCGTCATTGCCTGCCTGAGGCTTAAGGCATGTTCTTCATGTCATGCATCATGGCGGGCATCATGTTGGCATTCAGGTGATACATCACCCAGATCGAACCTGCCAACGTAATCACCACAATGACGATGGTGAAGATCAGGGCCAGCATGTTCCAGCCGCCTTCCGACTTGAAGTTCATGTGCAGGAAGTAAACCATGTGCACGACGATCTGCACGACGGCAAAGCCCATGATCACCAGGGCGGTGGTGTTCGTGTTGTCGAACACGTCGCCCATGACGAGCCAGAAAGGAATGGCCGTCAGGATGATCGACAGCACAAAGCCTTTTACATAGTCGGACATCGTGCCATGCGCGACGTTGTCGTCGTGATGGTCGTCATGACCGCCGTGGCCGTGCGTGCCCTCTGCCGACACGTCGCCGTGACCGATCTCGTGACCGGAGTGGGTGATGTTTTCGGTATGCGAGCTCATGCCAGCACTCCCATCAGGTAAACGAAGGTGAAGACGCCGATCCAGACCACGTCCAGGAAGTGCCAGAACATCGACAGGCACATCAGGCGACGTTTGTTTTCGCCGATGAGACCGCGTTGCTTGACCTGGACCATCAAGGTGACCAGCCAGATCACGCCGAACGTGACGTGCAGTCCGTGCGTGCCGACCAGGATGAAGAAGGCCGACAGGAACCCGCTGCGCTGGGGCGTGGCACCCTCGTGGATCAGGTGATAGAACTCATACATTTCCAGACCCAGGAACGCCAGGCCGAAAAGGCCGGTGATGCCGAGCCAGACCAGCGTGGTATTCACACGGTTCTTGTTCATCTCGAGCATGGCAAAGCCATAGGTGATCGAGGAGAACAGCAGGAAGGCCGTGTTGATGGCGACGAGCTTCAGGTCGAACAGATCGGCGCCCGACGGACCTGCCGCGTAATTGCGGCCGATCACGCCGTAGACGGCGAAGAGGGCGGCAAAGATGAGGCAATCGCTCATCAGGTACAGCCAGAAGCCCAGCAACGTCCCGTTTTGCGGGTGATGCTCTTCGGGAACGTAGAAGCGGAGGTTATCCGGCGCGTCTACGTCGCCGGGGTGGGTGAGAGCGGTGGTATTAGACATGTTTTGCAAGCAGGCTGGTGCGTTCGCCTTCGACGCGGGTCACTTCGTCGGCAGGAATGTAGAAGTCGCGCTTGTAGTTGAAGGTGTGGCCGATGGACACGCCGATCAGGACGATGAACGCCACGACCGCCAGGGCCCACATGTGCCAGATCAACCCAAAGCCCAACACCGTGCTGATCCCGGCGATGATGATGCCGGCCGAGGTGTTCTTCGGCATATGGATCGGCAGGAAGCCCTTGAGGGGACGCTCGTAGCCGCGCTGCTTCATCTGGTACCACGCGTCGCCGTCATGGATCTGGGGCGTGAACGCGAAGTTGTAGGAAGGCGGGGGCGACGACGTTGACCATTCGAGCGTACGGCCATTCCAGGGATCGCCGGTGTGGTCGCGCAACTGGTCGCGGCGCATGAAGCTCACCACCAACTGGATCAGGAAGCTGGCGATACCCAAGGCAATCAGGACGGCGCCGAAAGCAGCGATCTGGAACCAGATCTGCAGCGACGGATCTTCAAAGTGGCTGACGCGGCGGGTGACACCCATGAAGCCCAGGATGTACACGGGGCCGAAGGCTACCCAGAAACCGATCTGCCAGAACCAGAACGAGCACTTGCCCCAGAACGCATCGAGCTTGTAGCCGAAGGCTTTCGGGAACCAGTAGTTGATACCGGCCATCATGCCGAACAGCACGCCGCCGATGATGACGTTGTGGAAGTGAGCGATCAGGAAGAGGCTGTTGTGCAGGACGAAGTCGGCGGGCGGGATGGCCAGCATCACGCCGGTCATGCCACCGATCACGAACGTGAACATGAAGCCCACGGTCCAGAGCATCGGCACTTCGAAACGGATGCGGCCGCGGTACATCGTGAAGAGCCAGTTGAAAATCTTCGCGCCGGTCGGGATCGAGATGATCATCGTCGTGATCCCGAAGAACGAGTTGACGCTGGCCCCCGAACCCATGGTGAAGAAGTGATGCAGCCACACCAGGTACGACAGCACGGTAATCACGATCGTGGCGTAGACCATCGAGGCGTAACCGAACAGGCGCTTGCTGCTGAACGTGGACACGATTTCGGAGAACACGCCGAACGCCGGCAGGATCAGGATGTAGACCTCGGGGTGACCCCAGATCCAGATCAGGTTCACGTACATCATGGCGTTGCCGCCGAAGTCGTTCGTGAAGAAGTTGGTGCCGATGTAGCGGTCGAGCGACAACAGGGCCAGAACGGCGGTCAGGATCGGGAACGCGGCAACGATCAGCACGTTGGTGCAAAGCGAGGTCCAGGTGAAGATGGGCATCTTCATCAGGCCCATGCCGGGCGCGCGCATTTTGACGATGGTGACCAGCAGGTTGATCCCGGACAGCAGTGTGCCGACCCCCGCGATCTGCAGCGACCATATGTAATAGTCCACCCCCACATCCGGACTATGCAAGATCCCCGACAACGGCGGATAGGCCAGCCAGCCGGTCTTGGCGAATTCGCCCACGAACAACGAAGCCATGACGAGCACGGCGCCGCTCGTGGTCATCCAGAAGCTGAAGTTGTTCAGGAAAGGGAAGGCCACGTCGCGCGCGCCGATCTGCAGCGGCACGATGTAGTTCATCAACCCGGTAACCAGCGGCATGGCCACGAAGAAAATCATGATCACGCCGTGAGCGGTGAACACCTGATCGTAGTGGTGCGGCGGCAGGAAGCCGGCGTTGTCGCCGAAAGCCATGGCCTGCTGGGCGCGCATCATGAGCGCATCGGCAAAACCGCGCAACAGCATGATGATCCCGAGGATCATGTACATGACCCCGATCTTCTTGTGGTCGATACTGGTGAACCACTCGCGCCAGAGATAACCCCAGACGCGGAAATAGGTGAGGGCACCCACGAGCACGAGGCCACCCAGCACGACGGCCGCGAAGGTCACCAGCAGAATGGGTTCGTGATAGGGGATCGCCTCCCAGCTGAGGCGGCCGAATATAAGCTTGGTTAGGTCGAGGTTCTCAAACATCTTTTGTACCGTGGCCGAAGGCGCGTGGTGAATGGTGTGCCGGGCGAGCCGTCACAGCGTCTGATTGGTGAGCGTCGCCGGCGCGGCAAACGCCGGGTCGCTGGGGCCGCACATGGCGCCGACGTAGGTGCGCACGGGCTGGTCTTGCAGGCCCAGGCGTTTACGCGTCGCTTCGTCCAGCGAAGCCACATTGAAGGCGCCGGGGATGCCGAGGCCGCCCTGCGCATCGATGGCCATCACGTCTTTCATGCACATGCGATTGGCTTCGACGCAGCGATTCAGAATCGCGTCGTACAGGCCGTTGGCAACGGTGGCGTAGTGGCGTACGGGCTCACGCTCGCTGGGCTTTTCAAGTTTCAGATACGCGTCGCGGTTGAGCGCGGTACCGTTCGTCTTGACCTTCTTGACCCAGTCGTCGAAGCCTTCATTGGTGACGCCATGGAACTTGAAGCGCATCCAGGAGAAACCGGCGCCGCTGTAGTTGGCCGAGAACCCTTCGAACTCGCCGGGCTTGTTGATGACGGCATGCAGCTTGGTTTCCATTCCCGGCATGGCGTAGATCTGACCGGCCAGGGCGGGGATGAAGAACGAATTCATCACGGTGGACGCCGTCAGCTTGAACTGAATCGGGCGGTCCACCGGCGCGGCCATTTCATTGACCGAAGCAATACCCTGTTCCGGATACAGGAACAACCATTTCCAATCGAGCGCCACGACTTCCACCACGAGCGGCTGCGTTTCGGCCGGCACGTCGCGGCCGGCACCGATACGGTCCAGGGGGCGGTAGGGGTCGAGTTGGTGGGTGCTGACCCAGGTCAGCGCGCCCAGCGCGATGATGATGAGGAGCGGAATCGTCCAGATCAGCAACTCAAGCATGGTGGAATGGTGCCATTCTGGGTCATACTTGGCGTTCGCACTCGCGCGGTACTTCCACGCAAACAGGAACGTCATCACAATGACAGGGATGATGACGATCAGCATCAGGATGACCGACCAGATGATCAGGTCACGTTGCTGGGAGGCGATGTCGCCGGAGGGGGACATGACTACCGCGTTGCAGCCCGACAACAGGGCGAGGACGGGGAGTGCGAGTAGTCCGCGAAGTATCTTAGAGGAAGGCATGCCGGAAGAAGCTTGAGCGTGGCCGAGGAAAAGGATGCAAAATGTACTGCCAGCGGCGAGCTGCGGGAATTGGACATTTTGTCCTATGGCGGCGGCGGCCGACTAATGCGATCCTTACGATCTGCAAAAAATACCCCGATTTACGAGCAAGCACAATGTCCAGCATGACTCCAACACATAACGAGCCGTCTTCAAGCGCCGCCGAACGCGACGTGCGAGAAATCACCGCCTCCCACTCCAAGGTGGCACCGGGTGAGATCGCCATCGGCGTCGTCATCGGGCGCGCGTCCGAGTACTTCGACTTTTTCGTATTCGGCATCGCCTGCGTCCTGGTGTTCCCGGCCGTGTTCTTCCCGTTCGAAGAGCCGCTCGAAGGCACGCTGTGGGCCTTCGCCCTGTTTTCGCTGGCATTTATCGCGCGACCCTTCGGCACGGCCATCTTCATGGCCATCCAGCGCCGCTGGGGCCGGGGCACCAAGCTCACCGGGGCGCTGTTCCTGCTGGGCACCGCAACGTGCGGCATGGCGTTCCTGCCGGGCTACGCCACGCTGGGCAGCTACTCGATCATTCTGCTGGCGTTCTTCCGGATCCTCCAGGGCATCGCCTTCGGTGGCTCGTGGGACGGTCTGCCGTCGCTCTTGAACCTGAACGCCCCTCAAGGCCGCCGCGGTTGGTTCGCGATGCTGGGTCAGTTGGGTGCCCCGATCGGTTTCCTGATCGCCAGTGCGTTGTTTTATTACCTCCACGTCAGCCTGAGCTCGAAAGACTTCCTCGAATGGGGCTGGCGTTATCCGTTCTTCTGCGCTTTCGCCATCAACGTGGTGGCACTTTTCGCGCGCCTGCGTCTGGTCGTGACCCATGAGTACACGACGCTGATGGAAGAGGGTGAACTGCAACCCGTGCCCGTGCACGAGATGCTGCGCGGCCAGGGTTACAACATCTTCATCGGCGCCTTCGCCGCGTTGGCCAGCTACGCGCTGTTCCACCTGGTGACAGTGTTCCCGTTGTCGTGGATCAAGTTGAGCTCCACGCAGTCGGTCAACGACGTCTTGATCGTTCAGGTGATCGGCGCATTCGTCGGCATCGCCGCGACCATTTTCTCGGGTTGGCTCGCCGATCGCATCGGTCGCCGCACGACCCTGGGCTCGCTGGCTGTGCTGATCGCCATCTTCGCGGTGGTCGCGCCTTGGCTGCTCGACGGTGGCCCCACCGGGCAGGATACGTTCATCATCCTGGGCTTCGCGCTGCTGGGTGTGTCGTACGGTCAGGCTTCGGGCACGGTCACGGCCAACTTCTCCAAGAAGTTCCGCTACACGGGCGCCGCGCTCACGTCGGACTTCGCCTGGCTGGTGGGCGCTGCTTTCGCACCGGTGGTGGTGTTGGGTCTGTCGGCCAACTTCGGTCTTGTCTACGTCAGCGCCTATCTGCTGTCGGGCGCGGCCTGCACGCTGATCGCGTTGCGCATCAACCGCGTCCTCGAAACGCGCGACTGATTGATGGTGCTGGACGGTGCCTGAGGGCACCGGGCTGGAGGCACCTCGGTGCAGCCTGCTTCGGACCGCAGGCTAGGAACTGCGCATTCAGTGCAACCGACTCGGTCTCACCCCTCGGTACAGCCAGATTCCGGCGCACCAATGAAAAGGCCAGGGCGACCTGGCTTTTTCTATTTCCGTCGGCAATGCGCGTCGCCGCAAGCAGCGATAGGCGCACTGCATCGGTGTCCACCGGGCGTGGCATCAAGCTTCTGCTTTCAGACGCCGAGCGATGGATTCAGCAATCTGTCGCTGGCGTGCGGCGGGCATTCTGGCCAAAATGCTGGACACGCTGAGTGCGAAGGTCGGCCGGCCCTGTGAATCCAGCAGCGCCACGCCCACGCCCAATACCCCCGGCACGGCGCTATTTCCCACCACGGCCCAACCGCGATCACGTGCGCTCTCGACCAATTTGTGGAGCCGCTCGCCATTCATTGCGCCGTAGGCATTCAAGGCATTTTTGTTGTGCGCAATGATTTCGTTTGCCTCGTCAGGCGGTAACGCGGCGAGGTAGGCCAGTCCAGCGGCGCCCACTCCCAAGGGCTGCCGATGCCCGATGGTGACGGCAAGCACCTGGACCGGATAGTTGCCTACCTCTCGGTGCAGGCAGAGTGAATCGTTGCCAGCGCGACAAATCAGAAACGCGGAATCACCGGTGTCATCACTGATGGCACGCAGCGCCGGCGCCCAGCGCGCGACGGCTGCGGCGTGCGGGTCGGCAGTCATCCCGATCGGATGCGCGAGACGGTAGCGCGGCGCGGCGGCGTCACGTGTGGCCCAGCCGGTTTCAAGCAGGACACCCAGAAAGCGGTAGACGGTGCTGCGCTGCATATCGGCCGCACGGGCGACGTCCGTGACGTGCAGACCGTCGGGTCCTGCATCTTGCAGTGCTGCCAGCACACGCAGTCCACGTCTGAAAGTACTCGGTCCCGCAGCGTCGGTGCCGCGCGCCTGGTTTGTGCCAGGTTCGGTCTGCGATGCAGTGTTTTTGTTCATATTTTGGACAATCCATTTGTTCTATAGCGTTGACGCACTCATGATATCTGCGACAGACACAGATCTGTTCAAAGATTAGACAACAGGAGACATCATGAATCGTCACGCATTTTTGCGAGCGTTGTCGCTCGTCGTAGCGCTTGCCGCTGTGGGATCGGCTTCAGCGTCCGAGGGTAACTACCCCACGCGGCCGATTACGCTCGTGGTCGGCTATGCCGCGGGAGGCGCCACCGACATTGCGGCTCGCATCGCCGCGAAAGCATTGTCGGAGCAACTCGGGCAAACCGTGTTGGTGGAAAACAAGGCGGGCGCGAACAGCAACATTGGAGCGGAGCAGGTTTTTCGCGCCAAGCCGGATGGCTACACGATCTATGTGGGGTCGATTGCCAACACCATCAATCAAACCCTTTATCCGGACCTGAGCTACAAGTTCAACCAGGCCTTCGAGCCGGTCGGATTGCTGGCGACCGTGCCAAACATTCTTGTGGTGAATCCCAGGTTGCCGATCAATTCGGTGCAGGAGTACATCGACTATGCGCGCAAGAATCCCGGCAAGCTGACCTGCGCGTCATCGGGAACCGGGTCGTCGATCCATTTGTCGTGCGAGATGTTCAAGCTTCAAACCAAGACCGACATTCTGCACGTGCCATACAAGGGCAGTGGACCGGCTGTGACGGATCTGCTGGGCGGGCAGGTCGATTCGATGTTCGACAACATGCCCTCGGCGCTTCCCCATGTCCAGGGCGGGAAGCTTCGGGCATTGGGCGTGACATCGCCCGAGCGTGCCCCGTTTTCGCCGGATACCCCTACGTTGGATGAGCGCGGCGTGAAGGACTTCGCCGTGCAGTCCTGGTTTGGCTTGGTGGCGCCGAAAGGTACACCGGCGCCGGTTGTTCAGCGCCTGAACAAGGCGCTCAACGCGATGCTGGCGTCGGATGAAATCAAGCAGGCCTACCAAAAGAGCGGCTTCGTGATGCCCCCGCTGCCGAATACGCCCGCAACGTTTCAAACATGGATCAACGAAGAGACCGCGAAGTGGGCGGACGTGGTGACGTCGGCCAACATCAAGGTCCAGTAAGCAATTGGAGTCATCGTGTTTCCCATAGACTTTTTCTTTCGTGCCGCGCAGCGGTATCCCGATCGGATCGCGCTGGAGAGCGCCACGTCCAGTGTCTCGTATGCGAGCCTAGCGCGACAGGTGCGCGCCCTGGCGGCGGGTCTGCAAGCCATTGATCCCGCACCGCAATCGCGTGTCGGCATTTGCGCCGGCAATTCGGCCAACCACATTCTGGCCTTGCTGGCGGTGCTGGCTGCGGGCAAGGTGTGGGTGCCTTTGAATTACCGCAGCACGGTCACCGAAATCGGCCGCATTCTCGACGCGACCGAGCCGACGATTCTATTCGCGGATGCGACCGGGAAGCCGCTGTTGCAGGCCGGGATGGCGGTGATCGTGTCGCTCGACGACGACGCGGCGCAGGCTGGGGGCAGTGCTGCCGGTAACAAGGCGGAGAGAACGGCAGCAAACCAGGGGGGTGCAAATAAGGAGGCCGCGAACAAGGGGGCCGTAATCGAGGGGGCTGCAAACCAGGAGAACGACGAAAAAGGCTTGGCAAAGGTGACGACGCCTGGCGGCCACGGCCCGTCGCTCACGGCGCTGCTGCGAGCCCATGACGGCCAGTCGCCTGCCGCCTGCGCGCTGACGCGC
>Ga0213834_100411_pt1 | contig 23409 bp, 20 predicted proteins | sample SWPTP12_FD_160580 | JGI IMG/M metagenome (GOLD analysis project Ga0213834, IMG submission 160580) | Coastal seawater microbial communities from Marineland, Florida, United States - SWP TP1 #2 | ecosystem: Environmental > Aquatic > Marine > Coastal | place: USA: Florida | collected 2016-08-06 | reverse complement strand
CTTGAAGCGGCCGAAGAAATCGCCCGTCAACTGCGCCTGCGCGACATCGGCGGCCTGATCGTCATCGACTTCATCGACATGACGCCTGCCAAGAACCAGCGCGCCGTGGAAGAAAAGGTTCGCGAAAGCCTGGAAGCCGACCGTGCCCGAGTTCAGGTCGGTCGCATTTCGCGTTTCGGCCTGCTGGAAATGTCCCGTCAGCGCCTGCGTCCGTCTCTGGGCGAGAGCAGCGGCATCGTGTGCCCGCGCTGCAGCGGCACCGGCATTATCCGCGACGTCGAATCGCTGTCGCTGGCGATCCTGCGCCTGATCGAAGAAGAAGCCCTGAAAGACCGTACCGCCGAAGTCCGCGCTCAAGTGCCGATCCCGGTGGCTGCGTTCCTGCTCAACGAAAAACGCAATTCGATCACCAAGATCGAGCTGCGCACTCGTGCACGCATCGTCATCCTGCCGAACGATCACCTCGAAACGCCTCACTTCGAAGTGCAGCGTCTGCGTGACGACAGCCCTGAAGCGCACAGCCTGCAGTCGAGCTACGAGATTGCCGCGGCTGCCGCCGAAGTGGAAGAAGTCCAGCCGACAGCCGCCACTCGCACGCTGGTTCGCCAGGAAGCAGCGGTCAAGACCGCGCCGGCCCGCGCCAACGCGCCAGTGCCAACCGAAACCGCTGCACCGGTCGCTCCGGCGCCTGTCGCTCATGAGCCAAGCCTGTTCAAAGGCCTGGTGAAATCCCTGGTCAGCCTGTTCGCGACCAAGGAAGAGCCTGCTGCCCCGGCCGCCGTCGTCGAGAAACCGGCCACCGAGCGCCCTGCCCGCAACGAAGAGCGTCGCAACGGTCGCCAGCAGAGCCGCAGCCGTAACGGCCGCCGCGATGAAGAGCGCAAGCCTCGCGAAGAGCGTGCGCCGCGTGCCGAGCGTGAAGAACGCGCACCGCGCGAAGAGCGTGCACCTCGTGAAGAACGCGCCTCTCGTGAAGAGCGCGCTCCCCGCGAAGAACGTGCCCCGCGCGAGCCGCGTGAAGCCCGTGACGAAACCGCCGCACCACGGGAAGAACGTCAACCTCGTGCGCCGCGTGAAGAGCGTCAGCCACGTGCACCGCGCGAAGACCGCAAGCCGCGCGAAGAGCGCGTGCGTGAACTGCGCGAACCACTGGATGCCGCTCCGGCAGTCAATGTGCCGCGCGAAGAACGTCCCGAGCGCGCCCCGCGTGAAGAGCGTCAGCCACGTCCGCCGCGTGAAGAGCGTCAACCGCGTGCCGAGCAGGCTGCAGCGGCTGCCGAAGACGAAACATTGCTGAGCAACGAAGAGCAGCAGGACGATAACCAGGAACACGCCGAAGGCGATCGCCCTCGTCGTCGTTCCCGTGGTCAGCGTCGTCGCAGCAACCGTCGTGAGCGTCAGCGCGATGCCAACGGTGATGTGATCGAAGGCTCTGAAGGCAGCGAAGGCGGCCAGGAACAGGCCGCTGAAGTCCGTGACTCGGGCAACAGCACTGAAATCGCCGCAGGTCTGGCGGTCACCGCAGCCGTCGCTGAAAGCGTGATCAGCGCCCCGGCCGAGGCTGAAGCCCACCGTCAGGCAGAGCGCGCCAACTCGGCAGCCGAAACCTCGGCGGTTGAACCGGCCGAGAAAGCGCCTGAGCCTGTGGTGCAGGCGCCTGTCGTCGAAGCACCTGCCATCGAAAGGCAGGATGCACCGGTCAAACGTTCGGTCATGCCGGAAGTTGAAGTGGCTCAATTCGATGCGTCGCTGAGCCCGTTCGAGCGTCAGGTCAAAGCAGCTGCTCAGGCTGAGCAGGTCGATGCCCCCGCTGCAGAACAAGCGCCAGTCGCCGTTGAAGCACCGGCTCCTGTAGTAGAGGCCGCGGCCGCTGCTCCTGTCGAAGCGCCGAAAGCCGCCGAGCCAGTGATCGAGAAGCCAGCCGCTGTCGCTCCTGTAGCCGAAGCCGCTGTAGCCGAAACCCCAGTGGTCGACGCCCCCGTGGTTGAATCGGCTGACCAGACGGCAGCGCCGGAAATCGTCGCGGCGCCAGTTGCCGTCGAAGCTGCAGCTGCTCCGGCGCCTGCCGCCGAGAAGCCGGCACTGCCAATGGCCAGCACCGGTCGCGCGCCGAACGATCCTCGTGAAGTTCGCCGTCGTCGCCTGGAAGCCGAGCGTCTGCAGAAGGAAGCCGAAGCTGCCGCGAGCGCTGCACCTGTCGCTCAGGCAGAAGCTGCCAGCCCTGCTCCTGCCGTCGAAGCCGTCTCCGCTCCAGCCCCGGCTGTCAGCGAAAACGTCGAGCCGGCCAAGGCTGTCGTGACTGAAAACGGTGAAGAACTGGAAGAGAACAAAGAGCCTAAACCGCTCGCGTAATCCTTCAGTCAACAAAAAGCCCCACCTGTGTGAGCAGGTGGGGCTTTTTTTATGGCAGCGATAAGGAAAACCCGGTTATTTGAAAACCAGCGCGGCAGGCACGTCCACATCCCACAGCACGCCTGAGTCTTCTGTATGGAGCTCTTTGACGTTCGACCCTTGAAACAGACGTCGGGCGCCCTTCTCGCCTGTCAATGCCATCAGTGAAGCACCGAAATGCCGACCAAAGCCCACCGGATGCCCGTACTTGCCGGCATGCACCGGGACGCTGATCGCGTTGTCCTCAAGGCTCGACGCAACGTACCGAAGGGTTTCGGGACTGATGAAAGGCATGTCGCCCAGGACGACGAGCCAGCCGCGATGATCAGGTTCGGCCGCCACGGCAGCGGCAATGCTGTCGCCCATTCCGGTCGAGTCCAGCACGACGACCTGACAACCGTGGCGCAGGGCGAGTTCGGCCACGCTGCAATAGTCGGGGCGGGTCAGCAGCACGATGGTGTCCGCAACGGTGCTGACGCTGACCAACACCTGCTCAAGAACCGAGCGCTCGACCCCGTCACGCCCGGTGCATTGTGCCAGCAGCTTATTGCGATGGCTGCCGGCGACTTGACGAAAGCGGCTGCCCAACCCGGCGGCAAGCACGATGGCACACAGGGTTTCACTCATGCTTGACCTCTGTACTCAATGACAGACACGCCCTGACGGCAAATACCACGGCAAAGCCCGGCCTGGACCTCAGTAGAGATTAGGCTCCATTTCCAGCGTCACGCCGAAGCGCTCGAGGACATCGGCCTGAATCCGCTGAGCCAGATTGAGCAGGTCGTGTCCGGAGGCTGAGCCATAGTTGACCAGTACCAGCGACTGCAAAGCATGAACGCCAGCATCGCCTTCACGAAAGCCTTTCCAGCCCGCTTGCTCGATCAACCAGCCCGCCGCCAGTTTGACCTGTCCGTCAGGCTGAGGATAAGCCACCAGTCCGGGATGAGCCTGCTTGATGCGTACAGCAACGTCGGCCGGCACCAACGGATTTTTGAAGAAACTGCCGGCATTGCCGAGCACTGCCGGGTCGGGCAGCTTCTCGCTACGGATCGCACAGATCGCTTTGCTGACGTGCACAGGCGTCGGGTCCTTGATGCCCTGCTCCTCGAGGCGCTGGCGCACAGGCCCGTAATCCAGGTGCAGTCGGGCAGCAAAGGTCAACGCAAAGCGCACCCGCAGAATCAGCCAGCGGCCGGTCTGATGCTTGAACACACTGTCGCGATAGCCGAAGGCGCAGTCCTGTAGCGAAAACTCCCTCAACTCACCGTTGAGCCGGTCCATGGCGACCAGGCTGTGAAAAACATCTTTGATCTCGACGCCGTAAGCACCGATGTTCTGCATGGGCGCAGCCCCGACCGTGCCCGGGATCAGGCTCAGGTTCTCCAGTCCGGCCAGGCCTTGGGCGAGCATGTCCTGAACGAACGGGTGCCACGGTTCGCCTGCCTCTGCCTCGACGATGGCGCGATCGCAGTCCTCATGAACGATGCGAATGCCACGACTGGCCATGCGCAGTACCAGCGCATCGACATCACCGGTGAGCAACAGGTTGCTGCCGCCGCCCAGCACCAACAGGTCGATGCGGTTCTGCGCCGAATAGGCCAGCGCTTCACGCACATCCTCGTCGGTGCGCGCTTCGGCAAACAGGCGCGCACGCACGTCCACCCCAAAGGTGTTGTAGGGCTTGAGTGACACATCGGATTGCAGCTGCAGGGTCATGGGCGAACCTGCGTGCGGGGCAGCGAAACGGCAAAACCCATGCTCATCAGATCTCCAGCAAACGCCGCACGCGTTCCAGGTCTTCAGCGGTGTCGACACCCGCCGGAGGTGCTTCGAGGGCGTCCGCGACGTGGATACGCACGCCATGCCACAGGGCGCGCAACTGCTCGAGGTTTTCGGTGTTTTCCAGCCAGCACGGTCCCCAGCTGACGAAGTCATGCAGGAAACCGGCGCGATAGGCGTAAATCCCGATGTGGCGGCGGTACGGCACGCCTTCAGGCAACGTGTCGCGGCTTTTTGCCAGCGCATCGCGAGCCCACGGCAGCGGCGCACGACTGAACGTCAGGGCCAGGCCGTTGATATCGGAGCAGACCTTGACCACATTGGGATTGAACAGCGACGTCACGTCTTCGATGGGCTCGGCCAGCGTCGACATCCGGGCTTCGGGATGCGCAGCCAGGTTGTCGGCGACCTGATCGATCACCGCCGGAGGAATCATCGGCTCGTCACCCTGGACGTTGACGACGATGGCGTCATTGGCCAACCCCAGCAGCGCAGCGACTTCCGCCAGCCGGTCGGTGCCGGAGTTGTGGTCGTCGCGGGTCATCAGCACTTCGGCGCCGAACGCCTGACAGGCCTCGACGATGCGCGCGTCATCGGTCGCAACCACCACGCGCTCGGCGCTGCTTTTGCGCGCCTGCTCCCATACGTGCTGAATCATCGGCTTGCCAGCAATGGTTTTCAGGGGTTTACCGGGAAAGCGGCTGGAGCCGTAACGCGCGGGAATGACAACGGTAAACGGTGCGGTCATTTGTCCAGACGCTCGTCGGTGGTCAGGGTGCGGGCTTCGCTTTCCAGCATGACCGGAATGCCATCACGGATCGGATAGGCCAGGCCTGCGCCTTTGCTGATCAGCTCGGTTTTATCGGCGCTGAGCTTGAGCGGACCTTTGCAGATCGGGCAAGCGAGGATGTCGAGCAATTTGGTGTCCATAGGAAATCCTGAGCGAATCATGGCAGAAGACGGTTTAACTGCGAATCGAACCAACTGACGAAGGCAGCGGAAGGCACGGCTTCCACGGCCAGGTACCACCAGTCGGGGGCCGCGAAGGATGCACACTTCACGGCGTCTTTCTCGGTCATGACGATGGGCAGCGCGGGCGTGAACGCAAGGGCCTCTGCGCTGAACACCGCATGATCGGCGAATGCATGGGGAACAGGCCGCCAGTGTAGTCCTTCAAGGGTTCTGAAGAAACGTTGCGGGTTACCGATTCCGGCGACCGCATGCAGCGCCTGGCCTTCGGGAAAGTGATCGACCGGGTGACGCTCGCCACTCAGCAGATTGACCAGCGCGCTAGGCTGCAACTGAAACGCGTAGCCGTCATCGCGATCATCCGCCGCGCCGTTGTAGAGCAGCGCGTCGACGCTCTGCAGGCGCTCGACCGGTTCGCGCAGCGGGCCAGCCGGCAGGCAGCGCCGGTTTCCCAGCCCGCGAGCGGCGTCGATCAGCACCAGTTCGAGATCACGGGCCAGCCGGTAATGCTGCAGACCGTCGTCGGAAAGAATCAGGTCCAGCGGCTCCTGTGCCAGCAGGGCTCGCACCGCCCGGGATCGGTCAGGATCGATCATCAACGGCACACCCGTGCGTTTGACGATCAACAGCGGCTCGTCACCCGCCTGGGCCGCGCTCTGCCCGGCCGCCACGCGCCAGGGCAGGCTCGGCGGTGTGGCGCCGTAGCCGCGACTGACGACGCCGACCCGTAATCCGCGGCGACGGCAATAATCGATCATCCAGAGAATCAGCGGCGTTTTTCCCGTGCCGCCGACGGTGATGTTGCCGACCACGATAACCGGCACGGGGGCCTTGTAGATATCACCCTGGCCGGCGAGAAAACGCGCGCGCTTGCCGTCGACCACCCACCGATACAGGCTTTCGAGCGGACGCAGCAAAGCCAGTGCCGGATGGCCTTTGTACCAGGCGTCAAGCAATCGGTCGGTCAGTGCCATCAGTTAGCCGATGCGGCCTCGACAGTGGTCATGCGCAAGTGAGCGAAACCCAGTTTGCCCGCCGCATCCATCGCCGTGATCACCGCCTGATGAGGCGTCTTGCCATCGGCGCTGATCGACAACGGTAGATTGGTGTCGCCCCCCGATTCTTTCTGCAGGGCGTCGATGAGGGTTTCCAGCTTGCTGTCCGCCAGCAGCGTGTTATTCACCGAATACACGCCATCGGCGTTGATCGTGATGTCCACGTGCTTCTTGTCGACATCGTCGGCCGACGCACCGGTCACTGCTTGGGGCAGGTCGACGCGCAACTGGGTTTCCCGCGTGAAAGTCGTGGTCACGACGAAGAACAGCAAGAGGATGAACACCACATCGATCAGCGACACCAGATTGATGTCGATGGTCTCCCGAGGTTTGCGACGGCGGAATTTCACTTCTTCCTGCCCTCGCCACGCGCGGCCGCCTTGAGGTCAGGTTTGGCGCCGGTCAGATCGACATCGCGGTCGCCTTGCACCACTTCCACCAGTTTGATGGCTTCCTGTTCCATGCCGACCACCAGTTCGTCGACGCGGTTTTGCAAGTAGCGATGGAAAAAGATGGTCGGGATCGCCACGGTCAGGCCCGAGGCCGTGCAGATCAGTGCCTTGGCGATGCCGCCTGCAAGCATGCCCGCGTTGCCGGTCATGCCGGTGCTGGTGAACGAGCTGAAAATGTCGATCATGCCCAGCACGGTACCCAGAAGACCCAGCAGCGGCGCCATTGCCGCGATGGTGCCCAGCGTCGCAAGGTAGCGCTCCAGCTCGTGAATGACGCGGGCTGCGGCCTCCTCGATGCATTCTTTCATGATCTCGCGGCCATGCCGGGAGTTGGCCAGGCCAGCGGCGAGGATTTCACCCAGCGGGGAGTCGGCGCGCAGTTCTTTGAGCTTTTCGCCGCTCAGTTGTTTGTCCTGAATCCAGCGCCACACCTGACCGAGCAGATGCGGCGGTGTGATGCGGCTGGCGCGCAGTGTCCAGAGGCGCTCGATGATGATTCCAACGGCGGCAATGGAACTCAAAATGATCGGTAGCATCATCCAGCCACCAGATTTGACCAGCTCCCACACAGCGACCACCCCCTGAAAAAAAGTGGCGCCACTCTAACATAGGCTCGCCGGATCGCGTCGTCGGCTGGGCAATCGCGGCGATGAATAACCGCACATCAGTCGCGCCAGAAGCGCTTGCTCTGGCGCTCCCCGCTCGCGTCCTGCCGAGCGCCCAGCTGCAGCGTGATAGCGCCCGATTCGGCACTGTCATACACCCGCATGCCGGACCACTGATAGCGAGACATCACCAGCGGGTGCGGATGGCCGAAGGCATTGTTGCGCCCTCGCGAGATCAACACGCTGTGGGCGCCGACCGCTCGCAGAAAAGCGCGAGACGACGAGCTGCGGCTGCCGTGATGAGGCGATTGCAGCCACTCGGCGCGCGCATCGAACCCATCGGCCAGCATGGCACGCTCGGCATCGACATCGATGTCGCCGGTCAGCAACAGCCGTTCGCCTTTGGCCTCGACTTTCAGCACGCAGGACGCCTGGTTGCCTGGCGCCGCGTTTTCCCAGATCCACGTGGAAAAAGTCACTTCATCCCACGTCCAGCTTTCGCCGTTACGACAGGACTCGACCTGCAACTCGGCAGGTAAACGTCCTACGTCGCCTGCCAGTACCCGGTCGACCGACAGCCCCTCGAGGATCGCCGCGGCGCCACCGGCGTGATCGGCGTCGGCGTGGCTGAGCAGCATGACGTCCAGACGAGTGAGCCCGGCGCGCCGGATCGCGGGGAGCACCACTCGCTCGCCGATATCGAATTCGCCAAAGCGCGGCCCGGCATCGTAGAGCAAGGTGTGCTGCCGGGTTCGCAGCACGATCGCCAAGCCTTGGCCCACATCCAGCTGCTGCACCTGTACCTCGCCCGCCGGCACAGTTTGTTGAGGAGGAAAAACGCACAACGCCAGCAACGGCCAACCCAGCAGACGCATGGGCACGCCTTCAGGCAGCAACAACACGAGCGCGCCAAGCAGGCTGATGGGCCAGATCCAGCCGGGCACCTGCGGGCCGGACCACGCCGGGGCGACTTCGGCCATGACAGCGAGGAAGCGGAACAGCCAGTCCATCGAGCCACCCGCCAGCCAGAGCAGCGGCTCACCGAAGACAGGCAGGGCCAGCAACAGCGTCCCGAGCAATGCCAGCGGGAGAACGAAAAGGCTGATCCACGGCACGGCCAGCAGATTGACCGCGGGGCCGCTGATGCTCACTGGCAGGTTCAGCGCCAGCAGGACCGGCAGCAGACCGACGGCGATCAGCCACTGCGCCCGGGTCCAGCTTTGCAGCCACGTCCAGCGACCCAGCCGTCCGCCAAAGATCAGCATGAGAATGCCCACCGCGGCGAAGGACAGCCAGAATCCTGGCCTGAGGCTGACCAATGGCTCGGTGATCAGCACCAGATTCAGCGCAATCAACAAGGGCCATGTGACACCCAGATGGCGAAAGCGCAGCCGCCAGAGCAGGACCAGTCCGAGCATCACGCAGGCTCTCTGCACCGGCACTTCGAAACCGGCGAGAAACCCGTAGGCCAGCGCGCCGCCGAAGGCAACGATACAGGCACTAGGCAACCAGGGCAGACGCCGTGGCCATGCTCCCCAACGGGCAAGCCCGGCAACCAGCCCGTACAACAGACCGGCAAGCAAGCCGATGTGCGTGCCGGAGATCACCAGCAGATGGATGGTGCCGGTGTCTTGCAGCACCTGCCAGTCCTCGGGGCTGAGGCCTGAGTCGTCGCCCAGCACCAATGCCGCCAAGCCGCCTTGCCGGCCCTGCGCATCAACCGCGAGCAAACGCTGACGCAGGCCGTCGCGCCAGTTGCGTTGCGCAGGCGCGAGCATCTGTCCGTCGACCACAGTGCCGGTCGCGCCAATCCGCTGAGACAGCAGCCAGGCCTCATAATCGAATGCGCCAGGATTGACCAGACCGCCCGGTCGCTTGAGCTTGACCGCCAGCCGCCAACGCTCGCCACTGTTGACCGGCGGTCCGCCATACCAGCCCAGCCGGATCTGCTCGGGTAGCCGGGTCCGTCGGGATTCGGGCTGCTGCAGCTGAAAACGCACGACACCGTCGATGGTTTGCGGCAATCCGGCGACTCGGCCTTCCAGCCAGAACGTCTGGCCGTCATAGCGCTCGGGCAACCGGTCGTGCAGGGCCGACCTGGCCGAGAAGCATGCCCAGGCGAGGCCGAACAGAAAGAAGGCCAGCGGATACGTTCGAAACGGCAGCAGCATCAGTGCCACGAGCGGCATGACCAGCAACAACCAGACCGGCGGCAGCACGGGTAGAAACCGCAACAACAGCAATCCCGTCGCAAGCGCGACCATCCCTGTGCGCATAAGGCTTTCCTTGTCATCGGGTGAAATCCACCTTCATGACTTAGCCCACCCACGCTCCCGCCGATTTATTAATTGTCACAAAGTCTGAATTTTCGCAGGTCACTATCCGTGCATACTTGCCCGAATTTTCCGCCCTCACTGCCGGATTCACGTATGCCACGCCATCTGTTCAAGCGCTACATGCCCGATCCGAACAGCATCCGGGAACACAAGTCCTTACGATTTCTCGGCACCCTCCTGCATGATCCAAACCTCTGGCACCTCAACCGCCACTCGGTTGCGCGAGCCATGGGCATCGGCCTGTTCGCGGCGCTGATGCCGATGCCGCTGCAGATGCTGCTGGCGGCGATCCTCGCGATATGGGTCCGCGCGAACATGCCGATCGCCGTCAGCCTGTGCTGGCTGACCAACCCGCTGACCATGCCACCGGTGTTCTACATCACCTACAAGATCGGCGCGTTGCTGCTGGGGCTTCCACCGCGCAGCTTTCCGGACGAACTGAGCTGGGACTGGATCAGCGGCCAGCTGACTACGCTGTGGCAGCCGTTTCTGCTGGGTTCCTTGGTCGCAGGCGTGGTCGCGGGTCTGGTGGGGTATTTCGGGACGATGGCGTATTGGCGCTGGTGGGTCGGGCGGCAGTGGAAAGCCCGCAAGCGCAAGCGTAACGCGCTGTAGCGCGTGACTTGTCGCGGGGTCTGCTGGCAGCAGCAAACCCGGATAGTGAGTCATTTCAGCGAAGCCGGCGTCATCGGGTTGATGGCCGGGCTTCGCTGATCGCGGGGCAAGTCACGGGCCTGGGCGGTGCTCAGTGGCGGAACGTTACTGACGCATCCCGCGCCCGCTGACCAACAACCGCGCGCAGCCCAGATACAGGACGATGGTGGCCACGACCATGAAAGCCAGCGCGATGCTGATCTTGATGTCGGACACCCCGAGGATGCCGAAGCGGAAGGCGTTGACCATGTGCAGCACCGGGTTGGCGAGCGATACGGTCTGCCAGAACGGCGGCAGCAGGTTGATCGAGTAGAAAACGCCGCCCAGGTAGGTCAGCGGCGTCAGCACGAACGTCGGGATGATCGAGATATCGTCGAAGTTGCGCGCAAACACGGCGTTGATGAAGCCCAGCAGCGAGAAGATCGTCGCCGTCAGCACCACGACCACCACGGTGACGCCCAGGTGATGAACCTGCAGATCGGTGAAGAACATCGACAGGATCGTCACGATCACGCCCACCGCCAGCCCGCGCAGCACGCCGCCGATGGTGTAGCCGATCAGGATCGTGTGCGGCGATACCGGCGATACCATCAGCTCCTCCACCGAACGCTGGAACTTCGCGCCGAAAAAGCTCGAGACCACGTTGCCGTAAGAGTTGGTGATCACTGACATCATGATCAGGCCCGGAACGATGTACTGCATGTACGTGAAGCCGCCCATGTCACCGATTTGCCGGCCGATCAGGTTACCGAAGATGACAAAGTACAGCACCATGGTGATAGCGGGCGGCAGCAGCGTCTGCGGCCAGATGCGCATGAAGCGACGCACTTCGCGATAGACGATGGTGTTCATGGCGATCAGGTTGGGGCGCAGCTCCGAACTCATACCGCCACCTTCGACAAGTTCTTTTCTACCAGGCCCACGAACAACTCCTCCAGGCGGTTGGTTTTATTGCGCAGGCTCAGTACCTGAACGTTTTGCAGGGCCAGTTGACCGAACAGCGCGGTAATCCCCACGGTTTTGTCGACCTGCACTTCCAGCGTATGGCTGTCCACCAGCCGCGACGGGTATCCCGCCAGCTGCGGTGCGGTCTGCATCGGGTCCTTGAGGTCGAGCAGGAAGGTCTCGACGTGCAGCTTGTTGAGCAGCGTCTTCATACCGGTGTTTTCGATGATCGTGCCGTGATCGATGATGCCGATGTTGCGGCACAACTGTTCAGCCTCTTCCAGATAATGCGTGGTGAGGATGATGGTGATGCCCTTCTCGTTCAGCTCGGTGAGGAATGTCCACATCGAACGACGCAGCTCGATGTCCACGCCGGCGGTGGGTTCGTCGAGGATCAGCAAGCGCGGTTCGTGAATCAGCGCGCGGGCGATCATCAGACGACGCTTCATGCCGCCTGACAACGAGCGCGACGGCACATTGCGTTTGTCCCAGAGGCCCAACTGCGTGAGGTACTGCTCGGCGCGTTCTTTGGCGATCTTCGGCGGGATGCCGTAATAACCGGCCTGGGTCACGACGATGTCGAAAGTCTTTTCGAACTGGTTGAAGTTGAATTCCTGCGGCACCACGCCGATCGAGCGCTTGAGCTGCGCCGGATTGCGGTCCAGGTCATGACCGAAGATGTTGACCGTGCCGCCGGTCTTGTTGACCAGCGTCGAGATGATGCCGATGGTTGTGGATTTGCCGGCGCCATTGGGGCCGAGCAATGCGAAGAAATCACCCTCGGCGACGTCCAGGTCGATGCCCTTGAGGGCCTGGAAACCGTTGCCGTAGGTCTTGGTTAGCTGCCGGATGGACAGAGCTGAACTCATGACTGAAAACACACCAATAGAAAGGAAAAAGGAAAGACTCACGAATACAAAAGTTAAAACCGCCGCGCCCGCTGAGGGGTTGCATGGGCGGTGTCGGCAATGTTGCTTGCCGACACCCCGCAAGTACAGCGAGATATATTGATAGTACTTATCAATGCAACGCGGTCAGCTTCAAGTCAGCGCGGTCATGACCGCCTTGCGGTACGCCTCGCGCTGCTGCAGACGCTCATACCAGGCTTTGAGATGAGGCAACTCGATGCGTTCAATCGGCATCTCGAACCAGGCATAAATAAAGCTGCCCAGCGGAATGTCGCCCATGCCGAATGCGCTGCCGGACAGGTAAGGCTGGGTCGCCAGGCATTTGTCGACGATGCGCAACATCCCTTCGATGGTGACCTTCGCGACGTTGATCTGCGCCCAGTCCTGCTGCTCGGCCGGTGTCCGCAGCACGCCCCAGAACACCGTCCGGAAAGGGCCGGCGAAGGTTGACGTGGTCCAGTCCATCCATTTGTCCGCTTGCGCGCGGGCCTTGGGTTCGGCCGGGTACAGCGCAGTCTGCGCGCCGTACTGGGCGGCCAGGTAACGAACGATGGCGTTCGACTCCCACAACACGAAGTCGCCGTCCTCGATCATCGGCACCACGCCATTGGGATTCTTGCTCAGGTACTCAGGCTGATCGTTGACGCCGAACGCACCGCCTGCATTGATCGACTCGTATTGCAGCCCCAGTTCCTCAGCGATCCACAACGCCTTGCGCACGTTGGAGGAATTCTTGCGGCCCCAGATCTTCAGCATGTTTTTTATTCTCCCGCGCTGGAAAACAGCAGTAAGTGGCTATACCGGCGGGCGACAGTTTAAACCATCGACGCAGGGGAACGCTGATTTCAAAGCAGCCGCATGGCCTGTGGGAACGAGCTGGTCGCTTCACCGCGCCCGACGGTTGCAACGCTGCCCGATGCGGGTGTTCGAGCCACACCCTCGCCTGCATCGGCCAGCCCTCGAACTCCCATGACAGCACGGGGTCACTATCGATGCGCGGGCCAGAGCGGCCGACTGCGTTGCCGATGGCGCTCTAAGCGTCATCATCAAGGAGGGCTGTTTATGCTGTTGTTGTGGATCGTTGTTCTGGTGATCGGCGTGGCGCTGTTAGCGCATCGACGTGTCGCCCCCTTTCCCGCGCTGGCTATCGTCGCGGTTTACCTGCTGGCGATGGGCGCCTTCAGTCATGCCCATGGCTGGATGATCATTCCCTGGTTGCTGTGGCTGGCCGTCGCGCTGCCGCTGGCTCTGCCGGACCTGCGCCGCAAACATTTCAGCGCGCCGATGTTCGCCTGGTTTCAGAAAGTGTTGCCGCCGATGTCCGAAACCGAGCGCGACGCGATCGATGCGGGCACGGTCTGGTGGGACGGTGAGCTGTTCAGCGGCCGTCCGGATTGGGACACGCTGCTCAGCTATCCGAAATCCCGGCTGACCGAAGAAGAACAAGCGTTCATCGATGGCCCTACCGAAGAGCTGTGCGCGATGGTCAGCGACTGGGAAATCGGTCAGGCCATGGACTTGCCCGCCGAAGCCTGGGCGCACATCAAGGCACACGGCTTCTTCGCCCTCATCATCCCAAAAGAGTACGGCGGCAAAGGCTTTTCGGCCTACGCCCACTCGCAGGTGGCGATGAAACTGGCGACCCGCAGTGGCGACCTGGCCTCGACCGTCATGGTGCCCAACTCGTTGGGGCCAGCCGAATTGCTGCTGCATTACGGCACTGACGAACAGCGCAACCACTACCTGCCTCGCCTGGCGCGTGGCGAAGACATTCCGTGTTTCGCCCTCACCGGCCCATTGGCAGGTTCGGACGCGGGAGCGATGCCTGACACCGGCATCATCTGCGAGGGTCAGTGGCAAGGCGAAGAAGTCATCGGCCTGCGCCTGAACTGGGAGAAGCGTTACATCACGCTTGGCCCGGTCGCCACGCTGCTCGGCCTTGCGTTCAAGGCGTACGACCCTGAGCATCTGTTGGGCGAAGAAGAAGACCTGGGCATCAGTCTGGCGTTGATCCCCACCGACACACCGGGCGTGGAAATCGGTCGCCGCCACTTGCCGCTTGGCGCCGCCTTCATGAACGGCCCCAATTCGGGCAAGGACGTGTTCATTCCACTGGAATACCTGATCGGTGGGCAGGCCATGCTCGGCAAGGGCTGGATGATGCTGATGAATTGCCTGTCGGTGGGACGCTCGATCTCCCTGCCGGCGGTCGGCACCGGTGCCGCCAAATACACCAGCCTGGTGACCGGTCAGTACACGCAGATCCGTCAGCAGTTCAACGTGCCGCTGGCAGCCTTTGAGGGCATCCAGGAATCGCTGGCTCGCATCGGTGGCAACGCCTGGCTGATGGACAGCGCGCGCATGCTGACTGCCAACGCCGTGGACCTCGGGGAAAAGCCGTCCGTGCTGTCGGCGATTCTCAAATACCACCTGACCGAACGCGGTCGCGAGTGCATCACCCACGCCATGGACGTGCATGGCGGCAAAGGCATCATCATGGGCCCGAACAACTATCTGGGCCGTTCGTGGCAGGGGGCGCCGATCTTCATCACCGTGGAAGGCGCCAACATTCTTTCGCGCAACCTGATGATCTTCGGCCAGGGCGCGATCCGTTGCCATCCGTTCGTGCTCAAGGAGATGGCCCTGGCCGGTCGTGAAGACCAGGACCGCGCGGTGGTTGAGTTCGACGGCCTGCTGCTGCAGCACATTGGTTTCGCCGTGCGTAATGCCGCCAGCACGCTGGTGCTCAATCTGGGTTTCGGCCACTTCGAACGCATGCCGGGGGACCGTCTGAGCCAGGGTTATTTCCGCGCACTCAACCGTCAGGCCGCGGCTTTCGCCATGCTCGCTGACCTGAGCATGATGCTGCTGGGCGGCGAGTTGAAGCGCCGCGAACGCTTGTCAGCGCGCTTGGGCGATGTGCTCAGTCATCTGTATCTGGCGTCGGCGGCGCTCAAGCGCTTCCACGACCTGGAGTATCCCGATGCACTGGTTCCTTTGTTCCGCTGGTCGATGGAGGAAGCGCTGGGTGAGTCGGAACGCGCACTCGATGAGCTGCTCAGCAACTTCCCGAACCGCGTGCTCGGGGCGATGTTGCGGGTCATCGTCTTCCCGTTCGGCCGGCGCCACAAGGGACCTTCGGACCTGCTCGACGCCGAAGTCGCCGACATTCTCGGCCGCGCCAAAGGGGATCCGGCGCTGGAGTCGCTGCTCGCCGGCTGCTATCGCCCGACCTCGGCAGACGATCCGGTCGGCGCGTTGCAACACGCAAGCGACCTGCTCGGTGCCGCGAAAAGCTTGCACGGCAAACTGCATCACGGCGTGAAAAGTGGTCAGGTCAAAGCGGCGGGCGGCGAGCATGTGATCGATGCGGCGTTGAATGCCGGCGTGCTGCAAGCCGCCGAGGCGCAGACGCTGCGCGAGGCGGAAGCAGCACGGCGCAAGGTGATCGACGTGGATGACTTCGACAAGGAAGAGCTGACGGCGAGCGAAGGAAAGATCCGCTGAGCCTGTCAGTTGTCTGAGTGGCACAAAGGCGCTTCCCGAGGGGAAGCGCCTTTTTTAATGCCCGCCGCCAGGTGCGGCCTTGGCAGTAAACGGTGGTTTGGCCAGCCAGATGATCAGAATCAGCGTCAGGAATATCCAGCCCATCATGTAGAAGTAGTCAACGGTGGACATCATGTACGCCTGACTAGTGACCATACTGTCGAGCTGCGCATAGGCCTGATTGCTCGCCCCACCCAACGTTTCCAGCGCATGCCGCGTCGTCGGCTCATAGCTGTTGACGTTCTCGCTGAGGTACGCGTGGTGCTGGTTGGCCCGGCGGATCCAGATCCAGGTCGTCAACGACGCCGCGAAACTGCCGCCCAGGTTCCGCAAGAACGTCGCCAGCCCCGAGCCGTCGGCAATCTGTGAGGGCGGCAGGTCCGATAGCAGAATGCTCAGCGTCGGCATGAAAAACAGCGCAATGCCCGCCCCCATGAACAGCTGCACCAGCGCGATGTGGGTAAAGTCGACCTGGCTGGTGAAGTCCGCGCGCATGAAGCAGCTCATGCCGATGCCCAGAAACGCCAGCCCTGCCAGCAGGCGCAGGTCGAACTTGTGCGCATATCGACCCACGAACGGCGAGGCCAGCACCGGCAGCACGCCGATCGGCGCCACAGCCAGCCCCGCGTAGGTGGGCGTGTAGCCCATTTGCGTCTGCAACCACTGTGGCAGGATCAGGTTGATGCCGAAAAACCCTGCATAACCGAACACCAGACAGATCGTCCCGACCCGGAAGTTGCGATAGGAAAACAGCCGCAGATTGACCACCGGATGGTCATCGGTCATTTCCCAGATCACGAACGCCGCCAGGCCAATGGCCGAAATGACCGTGCCGATGACGATGAAATTCGACTCGAACCAGTCCAGGTCATTGCCCTTGTCGAGCACGATCTGCAGGGCGCCCACACCAATGATCAGGGTGATGAGGCCCACATAATCCATCGGCTGACGACTGGTCTTGACCGGGCGGGCGGCCATTTGCGTGCGCACCACGAACGCGGCGAACAAACCGATCGGCACGTTGATGAAGAAGATCCACGGCCAGGTGTAACTGTCGGTGATCCAGCCACCGAGGATCGGCCCGGCAATCGGCGCGACCACCGTCACCATCGCCAGCAGTGCCAGTGCCATCCCCCGTTTCGCGGGCGGATAGACCGCGATCAGCAGCGTCTGCGTCATCGGATAAAGCGGCCCGGCGACGACGCCCTGTACGACCCGAAAACCCACCAGTTCAGGCATCGAGGTGGAAATTCCGCAGAGAAACGAGGCCATCACAAACAGCAGCGTGGCCCAGATGAACAGCTTCACTTCACCAAAACGCCGACTGAGCCAGCCGGTCAGCGGCAAGGCAATCGCGTTACTGACCGCGAAAGAGGTGATGACCCACGTGCCCTGCTCCGAACTCACCCCGAGGTTGCCGGAAATCGTCGGCAGCGCGACGTTGGCAATCGTGGTGTCGAGCACCTGCATGAAGGTCGCCAGCGACAGGCCTATCGTCGTCAACAACAGGCTTGGTGGCGTAAAAGAAGCGGGAGCGTTGTTACTCATCGCACATCCTTTGACACTCAAATGTCGCTCCGGCCAAGGCCGGAGCCATAGGTCAGCGCTGGGCCGTCTTGCCGGGAGCCGATGCGCTGTTTTCGTGAATCAGGCGTGCGATCAGCGTGTCGGCATCAGCCAGTTGCTTGACGTAGACGTCTGTGGTGAACGACGCCTGCTTTGGCGGCTGCTGCGCCAGGACCGGGCCGCTCTGGTCGTGCAGGTTCACATCGACGACCGTCGACAGGCCGATGCGCAAAGGATGCTGCGCCAGCTCGTCGGGATTGATGTGAATCCGCACCGGGACGCGCTGCACGATCTTGATCCAGTTGCCGGTGGCGTTCTGCGCGGGCAGCAGCGCGAATGCGCTACCGGTGCCGGCACCGACACTGTCCACCGTGCCGCTGTACTTGACGTCACTGCCGTACAGGTCAGCTTCGATGTCCACAGGCTGGCCAATGCGCATCTGGCCCAGCTGGGTTTCCTTGAAGTTGGCGTCGATCCACAGCTGATTCAGCGGAATCACCGCCATCAGCGCCGTGCCCGGCTGAACCCGCTGCCCCAACTGCACGGTACGTTTGGCGACATAACCGGTGACCGGCGCGATCAACGTACTGCGCGCGCTGTTCAGGTAGGCCTGACGCAACTGAGCGGCGGCAGCCTTGACGTCCGGGTGCGACGAAACCTGCGTGTCGTCGACCAGCGCGGTGCTGGTCGCCAGTTGCTGCTGGATGTTGTTGAGGGCGTTCTGCGCACTGGTCAGGTCGTCCTTGGCGTGGGACAGCTCTTCCTGGGAAATCGCTCCGCCGGCGGCCAGATTGCGCCGACGGTTATAGTTGTCCTGAGCCTTCTGCACTTCGGCGCGCTGCGCGGCCAGCTGGGCTTTCATGCCGTCCACGTTGCTGTACAAGCCACGGACCTGACGCACCACTTTACCCAGGTTGGCCTCGGCGCTTTGCAGCGCGACTTCCGCATCGTTCGGGTCGAACTGAACCAGAACCTGCCCTTCGCGGACCAGATCACCATCATCGGCGCCGATGCTGACGACGGTGCCGGTGACCTGCGGCGTGATCTCGACCACGTTGCCGTTGACATAGGCGTCATCGGTGCTCTCGTACCAGCGGCCGTACATCTCGTACCAGCCCCAGACGCCAAGACCGGCCAGCACCACAACCACCGCAAGGCCCACAAGCAGCCATTTGCGCTTGCGGGGGTTACGGGCCGGCTGGCCTTGTTTGTTTCCGGAGTCCTGCGAGTCCTTTGCGGCGTTCTGGGCATTCTGGCCCTGAGCGTCCTTTTGTTCGTTTGCAGCGTTGTTTTCGTTATCGGCAGTGGCCATGACGAGTACCTTAATGGGTCAGCGAAGCAGTTGACGGGACAGCCGGGGCGGCGTTTTCGCCGGGTCTGCTTTCTTCGAAGCCTCCCCCCAGGGCCTGCATCAACTGGATCGAGAGATCGATTCGTTCCGCGTTGAGATCAGCCAGTTGGCGCTGCGACTGCAGCAGTTGTTGCTCGACGCTCAGCACATCCAGGTAGTTGCCGATGCCGGACGAATAACGCTGAGTGGCGGTGTTGAAGGACTTCTGAATGACGTCTGTCGCCTGCTGGCGCGCGTCGATCTGCGCACCGATCGCGCGCAACTGGCCGATGTTGTCGCTGACATCGCCCAAGGCGCGCACCAGGCTTTTGTTGTACTGCGCGACCGCGAGGTCGTAATCGGCATCGCGCGCATCGAGATCGGCGCGTCGACGGCCGCCGTCGAAGATCGGCAACGAAACCGTCGGCGCGACATTGAAGAAGCGACTGGCCGAGCCGAACATCGCACCGCCCAACAGCGACTCTACGCCTGCCGACGCGCTCAGATTGAGGTTCGGATAGAAGTTGGTCTTGCTGGCAACGATGTCCTTGCTCGCCGCCTCGACCCGCCAGCGCGCCGCCACCAGATCAGGACGACGACCCAACAGCTCGGCCGGCACCACCGATGGCAACGCCACCACAGCAGGCTTCAGAACATTGGGCCGAACGAGCTCTTCGCCGCGATCCGGGCCTTTGCCCATTAACACCGCCAACGCGATCTTCGCCGAGCGCAGGCGTTTTTCTGCATCGACCAGCGCCTCGCGGGAGCCGGCTTCCAGACTTTCGGTCTGCTGATACTGGTATTCGCTGTCGATCCCGGACTTGAAGCGCCGTGCGCCCAGTTCCAGCAACTGGCGTGTGCGCTTGAGGTCTTCGGCGGCCAGATCGCGCACCACGTAGGCCTGCCCCAGATCGCTGTAGGCGCGGGCGACGTCGGCGGCGAGCGTCAATTGCGCCGCGCGCTGGTCGACTTCGCTGGCGCGGGCCTGGCCAAGGGCCGCTTCCCACGCGGCACGCTGTCCGCCCCACAAGTCGAAGTTGTAATTGAAGTTCGCACTCAGGCTGCGCAGAGTGCTGTAACGGCTGCCCTGCCCCAACGGGTCCTGATCGCGGGCCAGACGCGAGCGGCTGACACTGGCGTCGGCATCGACCGTCGGCATCCGGTCAGCGTCGGCGGCGTAGGCGGCGGCACTGGCTTGATGGCTGCGCGCAGACGCGACCTGCATGTCAGGGCTGTCACGCAAGGCCTCGGTGATCAGGCCGTTGAGTTGCGGGTCGCCCAGGCTGGTCCACCAATCCGGCCGAGGCCAGGCCGCGGCGGACAGATTGACGCCCTTGAGGCTTTGTCCGGCCTGCAACGTGTTAGCGTCCAGACCCACGCCTTCAGTGTCCAGGCCTTTGGAACTGGCACAACCGGCCAGCACCATCGCCCCGAAAATCAGGCTCAGAGAGGTGCGCAAGGCAGCGCCCTGTTTGCGTTGAATGTTCATCGTTCGGCAATCCTGGCGAGCGTGATGGGATCGGCCGAGGCAACCAGAATCTTGGTGAGGATCTTTTCCAGCATGGCCAGTTCGCTGTCGTCCAGCACGCCGACCATCTCGTTCATCGCCTGAGCGCCAATCTGCGGGAGCAGATCGGACAGCGCCTTGCCGCCCTCGGTCAGCACCAGCCGGATCTGCCGACGATCCACTTCCGAACGCGTGCGGGCGAGCAGGTCTTTCTGCTCCAGACGGTCCAGCATGCGGGTCATCGAACCACTGTCCAGCGAGAGCATGCGGCATAGATCCGCAGGCGCTTCGGCACCGAATCTGGCGATCATGATCAACACTTTGAACTGCTGGGCAGTCACGCCCTGCGGCTCAAGATGCTTGTCGAGGATGCGGTTTTTCAGTTGTTCAGTGCGGCCCAGAAGCATGCCCAGCAGGCTGTCCTGGAAATTTTCGGGAGTGAAATGCGCCATTGATAGTCACCAATTATCTGCCTAGGCAGTAAGTGAGTGAAAATATAACTGCCTAGGCAGCTAACACACAATGAAACATTTTTTAGGATGCAAAGTTTCAGACAAGCGTGCTTGCCGAATGCAGATCCGAAGGATGTCGCCAGTCTCGCTGGCGCAGGGCGAATGGCGGACAGGCGCACGAAGCGCCTGATCAAAGAGAAGGGTCTAAAACGCCGGCACGCCGCTATGGAAGCGGAAGTCTTCATCCGGGCTTTCGATGAGTTCGCGTTCGGCCAAGCGGATTTCTTCGATCTTGGCGTCCACGTCGGCCTCGTCGCCATAGGTGTAGGCCAGCTTCAGATAGTCCTGAAAGTGCCGCGCTTCGGACTTCAACAGACTGGCGTAGAACTTCGACAGGTCCGCATCCAGGTGCGGCACCAGCGCAGCAAACCGCTCGCATGAGCGCGCCTCGACGATGGCGCCGACGATCAACGCATCGGTCAGGCGATAAGGATTGTGGTTGCGCACCCGCTTGCGCAGCGACCCGGCATAACGCGCCGAACTGATGTTGGCCATCGGAATGCCACGCTTTTTGATGATGCCGATCACTTGTTCGAAATGACGCAGTTCTTCCCGGGCCAGGCGCGACATCTTCGCCAGCAGGTCGAACTTGTCGTTGTACTGGAACATGAACTGAAAAGCGGCGCCGGCGGCCTTCTTTTCGTTGTTCGCATGGTCGATCAACAGAATGTCGAGATTGCGCAGGGCCGCCTGAACCCAACTGTCCGGGGTGGGGCAAAGCAGGAAGGCGTCGACTTCTGGATAAATCTGCATGAGTTCACAACTGACTGGCTGGGCAAGGCGCAGCATTATACGGGGCCTGCCGGGCAGAACCAGCCTTGGACGCATCAAAAGGCTGAACCTGATCAGCTCCCTGAGTGAGCGCAGGCATCTATAGTGAAATGGCAGGTGAAACGGCAAGTGAAAAAGGAAGAGTCAACAGGCGCCGATGACCGAAGGTTTCGGGACGCCTTTCAGGGGAGATCAGCTCATGCAATCGATTCGCAGGATTCTCGTCGTCATCGAGCCCGACGCCGAAACCGATCAGGCTGAAAGCCTGGCCATGCGCAGGGCCTGCCTGCTCGCCGATCACACTGGGGCGAGCCTGCATCTGCTGGTATGTGACAAACATTCCAACCATGCCGAGTTGCTGACGACGCTCAAGCACGACCTGCTCGCCGAGGACTTCAATGTCACGGCCCAGCAGGACTGGCATGAAAGTGTGCACCAGACCATCATCAACGTGCAGCAGGCCGAGGGCTCGGATCTGGTCATCAAACAGCATTTCCCCGACAGCCCCTTGAAGAAGGCGCTGCTGACGCCCGATGACTGGAAGCTGCTGCGCTACTGCCCGTGCCCGGTGTTGCTGGTCAAAACCGACCGACCGTGGAAAGGTTCGCCCGTGCTGGCAGCGGTCGACGTGGGGAATCCGGATGGCGAGCACTGCGCCCTGCATCACAGTATCGTTCAGTACGGCTATGACCTGGCCCGTCTCACGGGCATTGACCTGCACGTCATCACCGCCCACCCCTCCCCCATGCTGTCCGCCGCCGACCCGGTCTACCCGCTGTCAACGGACGTCGAAGCGCAGTATCGCGAGCAATGCCGGGCGTTCCAGGCCGAGTTCAACGTCGACGACAGCCACCTGCATATCGCTCAAGGGCCAGCGGACGTCTTGATCCCTCACACGGCGCATCATCTCAAAGCCGCGGTGACGGTGATCGGTACGGTGGGCAGGACAGGCATTTCCGGCGCGTTGATCGGCAATACTGCAGAAGTGGTGCTCGACTCACTGGAAAGTGACGTGCTGGTGCTCAAAAGCGAGGAAATACTCAAGCACCTGGAAGAGGCGCTGGCGAAGGGTTGATGGGCTGGCGACTGGCGCAATCGCCGACAAGCGCGCCCCGCAGTGCGTCTGACGCGATCAAACCCCGCCCATGGCGTCCTTCAGAAAGCCTGGCGCGATGTAGCGTTCATAGTGCGCTTCGGAGAGCAGGAAAAATTCCCGATCAATGGCATCTCGCAATTCGGGCAGCGACCAGTCGCGAAATTCAGGCAGCAACACCATGCCGTAGGCGTCCAGCTGGTTGATGACGCGCGCGCCGCGAGCGATCAACTGATAGGCCCAGCAGTATTCGGACTGCTGCGGCACGAAGCGGATCTTGCGTTGTTCCAGTTGCAGGCGCAGCTTGTGGGGATCGAACACTTCGACTTTTGCCGCCATGACCTGCACCAGCAGTTGCTCCAGGCGTAACCACACCGCTCGCTTTTCATCTTCGTTGTAGCCATTCCAGTGAATGACCTCGTGATGAAAACGCTTGCAGCCGCGACACACCAGGTCGCCGTAGACGGTGGAACACAGCCCCACGCAGGGCGTTTTGATGATGTGGTTGGGCATGGCGGGAAGACACGGCGGCGGACAAAACGAGCCCGCATGTTAGCCCTTTGTCTAACGCCGTACACCCCTGAAGATGTAGGGGCTAACTTACCTTTAGTTTTTTTTTGCCGTAGAATCACCGGGCCTTTTAAGGCGCCAATGTCCGTTGGAAGCTGTTTTCAAAGCGTCACGAGCACAGTCAGGGCTTTCCTTGAAAGCCTACCCCGCAGACGGTTCCACGACGCAGGCTCGCCTGCGTCCCCTCCGCCGAACCGCTCATGCAGGCGTAAAACTTTGAAAACAGCTTCTGTTGGAAATCGTCAGCTTCCTGCCAAGAAACTCAAAAAGTTTTGACATGCACGGTCGCGGACCTTTTCCGGATGAGCGTCCCGGACACCCATTTGGGACCACTGATGAGGGTAATACTGTGCTTGAAGCCTACCGTAAACACATCGAAGAGCGTGCCGCCCAGGGTATCGTGCCCCAGCCGCTTAACGC
>Ga0213834_100406_pt1 | contig 23783 bp, 20 predicted proteins | sample SWPTP12_FD_160580 | JGI IMG/M metagenome (GOLD analysis project Ga0213834, IMG submission 160580) | Coastal seawater microbial communities from Marineland, Florida, United States - SWP TP1 #2 | ecosystem: Environmental > Aquatic > Marine > Coastal | place: USA: Florida | collected 2016-08-06 | reverse complement strand
TCGTTAAAGTTATAGGTGATCTCCTGGTAGACGACGCGCGATTCCTTGTCAGGCAACAGGTCCAGACGCGAAACGGCGCGCTTGGCCAGGCCGTGCATCGGCGCATTCACCTCGGTACCGTCCGGATGGATCGCTTCTGGCATGAACGAGCGGAACTCGATGCCCAGGCGGGTGGCGATCGCCGGGTTAGCCTGGAGGAAATCCCGGACAGAGGCGTCGCCCACGTTGTTGAACAGGTCAGGCAGCTCGTGCAGCTCGAAGCGGCTCGACCGATTGCTGGTGGCCGAGGCGTACAGTTTGCGCAAGTGACCATAGTGGACCATCATGATGCGCGCTTCAGACTGGAGGCCCGAGGCGAGCATCTCCACTTCCGGCGGGATCACCTGGCCGCGGCGGTCAGCACGGCCGATCGCCTGCACATAGTCAACGATGTCGCCGAAGACCTGGCAGAACATCTCGGTGCGCTGGCGCTGGTCGCTGAAGTCCTCCGAAGCATGCAGGCTCATGCCGGTGGACATGGCCTTGTTGCCCACCAAGGCGTCGTAGTCGCCGAAATTGAAGCCGCGCTCGATGTTACTGATTTTCGACTCGTGCGCTGGGCGCGTCGAGACCACCCAGTGATCCGGGTGCATGCCGATGACCTTGTACTTGCGGCCGGTGGCCTCGCCGACGGTGTAGCCGGCCTGGCGGATAGCGTTGCAGATCGTGTCGATTGGCGAGCAGTACAGATCGTCAGGCAGCTCGTCGATCATCGAGTCCAGCGTCTGCAGGCCTTCCTGGATCGCATCGCGCTCGGTTTCGGACGCCATGAACTGAGAGTCGAGGACGTTACCTTCGATGCGATTACCGTCCGCGTCGACGTGGGTCATGCGAACGACCGTGTCGTACATCGCGCGCAGGGTCAGCTTGAGGGTCTGGGGACGGATGCTGTAGGTGCCGTCGGCGTTCTTGACCGTGTCCGGATCCTCTAGGGCTTCCTTGATGCGCTGCTCGAAGGTCTGCTCCAGGAAGATGATTGGCTTTTTGCCCTCGCGAATCTTGGCAACAGCGCGCTCGCCAGCGAAACGGGCCTGCAGCGCGACGTTCAGGGTGCGCTGCGTCGTGAAAAGCAAGCTGCCGAAGCTGGTGGTCTGGGTCTTGACGCCATCGATCATGCGCTTGATGCGGCGCATTTCGCCCTGCAGACGCTTCAATGCGTCCGCGTCGTCGCCGAGCATGCGGATATCGGAGGACAGCTTGTCAGCCAGCTCGGCGGTCAGGCCCAGATCCTCGACACGCAGGTCCAGCAGGTTCGTGAGCGTGCCCTCGACAGGCTGCGTACCGTCCAGAACAGCGTGCGCAGCATCGGCGGCCAGCGACTGCGCGTCGATAACGTGCGCGGCGTGGCCAGAGGCGAGGAACTCCTCGTTTTCCGGCTCCGCCTGGGCGGCGATCGCGTCCTCGTTCGCGATCTGCTGTGCAAAGCTGCTCGCCACGAGGGCGGCGGCCTGGCGCGCCGCTTCGTCGATCGCGTCGTCGTTGCCGCCGTCGACCTCGCCTTCCGGTGCGTTCGCATCCTGAGCCGAGCGCGCGCGCAGGGCTTCGATCGCCTGACGCGACGAATTGTTGGCGCGCTCCAGCGTCGCGGTGATGTAACGCTGCGCGGTATCGAGCTTCTGGATCTGGGCGCGGGTCAGCCGGCGGCCCACCTGGTCGGTAACGCCGCAGAGGCGCTGGAGACCCTGCAGGATGATCGCCACCTGGTCGGAGATCTTTTCGTTGTCCGACAGGCGTGCATCGTCGACGGTCATCATGATGTCCAGCTGCGAAGCGTCACGCTCGCGGCGGATGAAGAGACCATCCTCGGCCAGCATCGCGGTGAACACTTCCTGGATGCTTTCGCCGCCGGCCTGCATTGCCTCGGACACCATCGACGTGTCGATCGAAGCTGGCAGCATGCGGCTGTAGAAACTCATCTGGCGCGCGTCCTTGAGCCAGGTGGCCGACGAATAAACGACTGCCTTGGCGCCGTTGGCCACCGCCGTGCACACCGAGCCCAGCTGGGAGGTGTCGCCGGCAGCGATGTGCGACTCGTCGAAGATCACGACGCACTTCGGTGCGATCGACTTGATCCACTCGCTCTTGTCCGAGTCTTCGCCTTTGCTGAACTGCGAATAGGTGCAGAACACGAGGTTCGGGTTGTCGAAACCGTCCAGCCCAAACTGGAAATTCTCGGTGAATTTCTTCCGCGATACGCCGCTTGCGATCTTGTCCAGGTTCTCGGAGAACTGGTCGACCACTTGGGCGCTGTGATTGAGCACCATCGGGCGCAGCTGCGTGTGCAGGCCGGTCTTCTTCAGGTCACGGTAGAAGTCCGAGAACAGGCTGTCCTGCTTGGTCACGAAGAGCACCGACAGGCCGCGCTGCCATGCGTAGGAGACGGCAGTGGCGATCGTCGCGCCTTTGCCGGCGCCGGTCTGGTCGCCCAGCACGAAGCCCTTGTCGCGGTCCAGAGCGCTCACCATCAGGGCGGACGCGTCAACTTGCTCAGGAGCGAGGTAGGCAAACTGCTCTTCGGTGAAGCCGATGGCGTTACGGACGTATTCGTCGATGTTGCCGCTGCGGTCCTGCAGGCCCTGGAGCGCCTTGTAGGTCGGGCCAGCGAGGTTGCGCGGGATCATCAGCTGGATATCGCCATTGCGCGAGAAAGCGTCGTACGGCAGCTGGTAGCTGTTTTCCGCGTTCTCGTTCGCGCGCAGCGCGGCTTCTTCTTCGGCCGTCATCTTGTGGCCGGCCGACTCGTGCACACGCACCAGCACGTCGTTGGTGAAGGTGCGCAGCGCATCCCAGTCGTACATGGTGTCCTGCTTGCGCGGCACCCAGTCTTCACCGCGCAGCTCGCGCTCCTTGGTGCTGAACTTGCGGCCAACGGTGACCATCATCAGGCCCGACGACAGATTCATCTTACGGCGCATGACTGGGGACAGCAGGCCGATGCCCAGGACGTCGTAATCGACCTGCAGGGCGCGCAGGAAGGCCGTGACGCGCTCCTTCTCGGCCTGGCGATCGACGTCAGCGGCGCTCGAATACTCGGGGAAGGTCAGGATCGACAGGCCGTTCTGGTGGCGGCGGGCCATGGCGTTGCGCATTTCGGCCAGGGACTCGGCCGTCACATCGTCGCGGCTCAGCAGCGACTGGCGGTGCGGGGGTACGGATTCGGTAAAGGCGCGCTCGACCACGTTGACCGTGGCCGGCACGAACGCGCGCAGGGCGGCATCGGCCGACTCGGGCGCCGCGGGATCGGTCAGCGTGACGTACGAAGGGCCGAGGAGCGAGGCGATCGTGCCGTCATTGAGTTGCGGGATGTAGATCGGGATCTGGCCTTCGCCGCCGAACGCGCGCACCAGCTCCTGGGCGGCAACAGCGGCCGGCAGCGGGAGGGCGCCAGCGCCTTTCTGTGGCCCGACATAGGCAGGCGAATTCTCGTACAGCAGCTGCGCTTCACGGTAGGCGGCGTCGCCGGCCAGCTCGTGACGCTCCAGCACGCGGTTTGCCATTTCCGATTCGATCGTCTGGGCGACTTCCTCGACCTTGATGCGATCGAGCGACGCGCCGCGGCCGTACAGCACGTCAACGAAACGGTTCACGTCGGCCACATCGGCGTGCGAACCGGCCATCAGGCCTGCGATGAAGCCGCGCACACAGCTCACCAGGTTCGTTTCGTCCGCGCGCAGCATGAATGCAGCTGGCATCGTGCCTTCTTCGACGCGCTGGCCTTCTGCGTCAACCAGGAAGCGGCTGCCCTCTGGGCGCTCGAATACGCGGTGGCTCATCAGGTTCATTCCGATCGGAGCGGCGACGCGCATTGCAGCGGCCACTGCCATCTCTTGAGGCGAGAGCTTGGCGCCGCCTTCCAGACGCAGGCGCACTTCTTGAGCAGCTGCGATCTGGACCTGGCGGGCCTGCGGGAACACGGTGCGAAACTCCGACAGCTTCGGCGTCTTCGTTGGCGAGAACGGGCGGATCAGGAACGGCTTACCGGTCGGTACCGGCTTGAAGTTCAGAGGAGCGCCTTGGCAAGCGTCCCACTCGGGCGAACCCATCGGCACGCCTACAAGGATCAGAAGGTTTTCCTTGAAACCGTCTTCCTTGATGAACCGCAGCTTTACTTCCGGCTTACCGAGATCAAACCAACTGGGCATATCTGCTCCTATCTATAAATTCTGGTGATTGCATGTGACCTGTAGCTCTACGGTAATAGAAGTTTTGCGGCGTGGTTGCGCCAAGGCACGAATAAACGAAAAAAAGCCCCGCACTGTGGCGAGGCTTTCACTAACCGCCGCTTTCGCGGCGGTCGGCGGGATTACTGACCTTGGGCGAAGGCTGCTGCATCGCCCAGGCCGCCGTCGTCTTCACCCAGGATGTCCGAGGCCGACAGCGACTGGTCGTCGTCTTGCTGCGATGCTGGGGCCGGCTGCGACTGCGGTGCGACCGGTGCAGGGTGCGAACCAGATGCTGCTTTGACCTTGTCGTCGACGGCGCGGGCCAGGGCGATCGTGAACTCGTGCTGGGCGGTGAAGTCGTTGACGGTTTCGAGCAGCTTGCCCGAGACCGGGTGCTTCACTTCGATCTTGTCGATTTTAGGGATCACGACTTCGCCTTCGCCGTACTTGTTGGTCAGCTTCTGGTCGCCTTGGTAGCCGACGAGACGCACTTCGTCTTTCGGGCGGATCGTTTCGTTGCCGTCCTTGTCCTTGCCTTTGGTGCCGGCGGCGAACAGGTAGCTCTTCAGGGTGATCGGCTTCGACAGGTCAGCGGCGTTGATGGCGCCCAGGACCTGCAGCGCGCTGCTGCCCATGCTGAACTTCACGACTGCGTCTTTGCCGTCGGGGCTGCGCAGCGAGACCAGGATCTTGTTTTCCTTTTCGCCCGGCTTCTGGTACACGTCTTCTTCCTTGATCATTACGCGGCGCACGAAGGCGGAGATGACGTCCGGATACTCTTCCTTGAACACGGTGCGATTGGTCGTGGTCTTATGCTCGCGCAGGGTGCCTTCTGCGTTCTGGGCCTTGTGGTCGATGGTGAACATGCCGTTCTTGCCGTTGTAGTTGACCCAGGTGGTGGTGCCGTTTGCGTTACCGTTGATGCGACCGAACATGATTGAATCCTTTAGTAGAGATAGGCCCAGATCTTGAGGACAACGTCTGGGCCGTCGACGAAGTCATTTCGCAAAAAATTTCTGCTTTAACCGCTTCAAACGATCTCTGTTGCGATCGCTGATGAACCCATCATAGAAATTTCGGTCAGGCGTGGTTGCAAATAATGCTTGCGTTGTTCGAGATCGATGTTTTGGCCGATCAGGCTGCGTTCGCTGGAACCGGGCTTGGGAAGGGCACGAGGATCATGCGTCCCTCTGCCGCGACGCGCACATGCCGGCGCACCACGAAGTTGAGCTCGCGCGTGAACTGGTTGACGTAGCCCAGCCGAGGAGACGCGAGGGCGGCGAACAGAATCATGACGATCACGAATATAAACGTGACGAAGGACAGGCTGCGCTCGACGGCGCCTATCAGTTCGGCCGCCGGCGCCGCGCGCAGCGCTTCCACAACGGAGGCGGCGGCAACGGGGTCGATCAGCACAATCGCCAGCCCGATCCACACCAGGCTGATCGGCACCGCGAACAGCAGCATCTCGGCAGCGCGCGCAACTACTTTCGCCAGATTAGCCAGCTGGGCGCGGTAGACGCGCCAGTCCTCATGCACGGCTTTCTCGTACCTGGCATAGGTGTCGTCCGACAGCTGCCCTACTCGCACATCGTTCACCAGCACTTCCCATACCCTGGCAGCAGGCCGGTCTATGCGCGCCTGGAGAGCCGCGTGCTGCCCTTGGCGCCCACTTGCGGCCGCGAGCGCAGCAATGGCGCCCATCCCCATTCCAAAGATCGCATCGGCCATCAGACCAGTGACGCATGCCGCGATCAAGCCAGTAATCGCTCCCGTCGCCACGTCGCCGCGGCTCAGGTTTTTCAGCTTGCTCTTCATGGTTTTAACTTTCTGTGTTTCTGGCGCGTCGCCAAAGGATGGGGCGGACCCCGGCGGGAAACGCCCGAGCTGCCTATTTTTTGTCTTGCCCGATAGAAAGCGACTGCTCTCTAGGGCGAACCGAGTTGAAGCGCCCGAGTTATCCACATTTTGTGTGGATAGAATCGGGCGCCTTTTACGCCGCGTGCAGGAGACGAACGTCCTCGTGATATTTCGTAGCCAGTTCGGCGGCCACGATCGAGGTGATGGTCGTCGCGCGGTCGCCCACGCGCTGCGTGCCCATCATGCGGCTGCGCTGCTCCAGGTAGGATGCGGCCGAGCCTTTCGGGAACTCGCGGGCGAGATACTTGAGGGCTTCGGTCTCGCCGATCAGCTCTTCCAGTTCGTTTCGGAGAGGAGAGTCGGTGTCGTCGGTTGTATAGCACCAGGTCTCGATCGGACCGACTTCGTTGTCGAACACGGCGGTCACCTGGCCATCGCGCAGGCGGAACCACGACCAGATGCGGCCCTGGCGATCCAGGCCATTGCGCAGGATGTCCAGGTCGGTGTTCGACAGCGCCAGCTTGTCGGCGGCGTAGACGTTCTGCTGCTCGGACTGCTGGCCGGCCACCATCACGGTCGTCATGCCGTCGAGGATCGCTTGCGGATAATCGGTGATGTACTGGGTCACGAAATTGAGGTAGACCTTAAACTTACGAGTCTCGCGCGTTTCCTTGATGTTCAGGTTGACGAGCCCTTCCACCGAATTCACGTTGTGCCACTCCTCGTACGTCAGCACCTTCGGCGTCTGCTGGATCTCCCGCACACGGCGCACCTGGTATTCCCGGTACTGAGGGCGCACCAGGGTTTCCATCTCGTCGACGTCGAGGAAGAAGTTGCGCGCGCCCAGGTGGCGGGCGTACAGGTACATCATGCCGGCGAATTCCTTGCCGCTTGCCGAGGAGCCGCCCAGCACGTTCTGTAGGTCGACCACCATGATCCGGGCGTTGTCGGTGTTCACGCGCGTGACGCCGGAGAGGACCGCGTATTCGTTCGTGGCGTTCAGCAGGGCACGCGAGGCGCGCTCGATGAGCAGCTCGCCATCCACCTTCGCCGTCCCATACACGGAGCGAACACGGTCGCTCTGAAGCACCTTCGTCATGTCTTCCATGCGCGGCACGGCAAAGCGCTGCGCGATGCGCGCCGATTCGATGCGGCCAGCGGCGAACAGCGCGTCGACGACGGTGTAGACGGTCGGCGGGCGCACTAGGTCGAGCTCGAAGCCGATCTCGTGCAGCTCGCGGGTGATGTCATCGCTATAGGCCGACTGCCAGATGCGCGCGTCGGTCGACTCGGGCGAGAACATCCTGTATGCCTCGGTGATCATCGACTTGATGAAGGCGCCGGTTTCGTCGCCGAGGCCCTTGAAGATCACCTCGTAGACAGCAACCTGGAAGTCCATCTCGCCACCAGTCGGACGAGTGCAGCCGAGCTGGAGGTCATGAGGATTGGCGCAGTATTCAGCGTCGTTGATGACCTTGAAGTAGTTCAGCTGGTCGTGCATCGATTTCGGCAGCACCGTGCGCAGGTGGCGCAGGAAACCCTTGCCGGAGGCGCCCACGTCGATCACCAGGCCATACGGCAGCTGCTGGGCGCCAGGCGAGAGAGACAGGCAGTACATCACACGGTTGATCAGGAACGACTTGCCCGAGCCGGATGGCGCGACCCAGCCCGAAACGAACGACGCGTGCTTGCGCGAACCGATCTGCACAGGATAAATCACGCCATCGCTGGTCTTGAACTGCAGCTGGCCGAATTCCCAGGGTGAGGCAGGCCGCATCAGGGGCGACATGTAGATCGCATCCGACAGCGGCGCCGGTACAACCGGAGCGCAGCTGGACGTCGTGTACTCGGGAATGGCTGCAAGGCGCGCGACATCTGGCTCGCCCGTCTCGTGATTGGCTTGCATGCCGCCCCAACTCTTCACCGCCAGGTCGAGTTCGAGCAGGCCGCTCTCAGCCTTCTCCTGGGACCGCGCCCAGGTCGAGAATGACACGCGAAGCCCAATAATCGGGTCCGTCGCAGCCTTCTGCTCGTTATGCGCGCGCAGCTCCTGGTACGCGTCGCGGATCTGGCGATTCGTTGCATTGATCGGGGCAAGGAACGAATTCAGCAGCTGATTGAGCTTGTTGTATTCCAGCCCCTTGGGCAGGATCTCGTACGAGATGCTCATAGGGATGCCCACCGCACGTACCTTCTGCATCAGCGCAGAGAAGATCGTTTGCGACGGGAGGTTGCGTGGGGAGACCGGGCCAACTTCCATGACCGCGGTGCCGTACCAGGTGTGGCCAATGGTGGCAGTCTCGTAGTTCCCGATGTGGCCGATCACCTTGCGCGTCAAAACCTGCATGCCCAACGCCAGTGGCGCCGGCGATCCCTTGTCGGCCGTGGCGGAATAGATCGCGCCTTCTTGCCCGAGCAGGCGCGCCGTCCAGCCTGGCTGGAAGGGGATTTCGCGGTCACCGAAGCGCTTTACACGCTCGAAGGCCTCACGGACAGCAAGCAGCTGCATGGACAGGCCGATCGCGCGGCTGTTGAAGTCGCTCAGGAGGCTCTTCACGAGGCCCTCGTGGCGCTGCAGGATCGCCGGGCTGCGGCTGAGCAGCACCTGGCCGAAGGGCGACACCAGCGCCAGCGGGACATTCTTGAGGCCCTTCCCCGTGGTCATGATCTTCTTGACCATGTCCTGGTACTGCTCGGTTGCGCGCTTCATCTCATCCGGGCGCAGCGCCTTCATGTGCGTGCGCACCGTCAGCAGCGTCATCTCTTCCGCCGCGCCGCTGGACAGGCGCGAACCGAGGTCGCGACGGTAGGATTCGGCGTCGCCACCCAGACGCTTGGCTGTGGCCAGCATCGGAGCGATTTTTTGCTCGAAGACTTGGGCGGCCGTGTTCGGGTCGTGCAGGAAATACAGGCCGAACGAGTACGAGCTGCCGTTGCCGCCGGCCATATACGCCGCAACCTTGGTCGACACCAGCTCAGCCATCCGGGCAGCATCGGCCTCGCGGATATTGTTACGGGCGCCGCGCACGAGCAAGAACGACACGAGAGTGCCATCAGCCATCTCCAGGGAGTATGGCTCCGCGAACGGCCCGGCATCCTCGCCTACAGATCCGCCATGCGAGCTCTTCGGCAGGTGGCTGTCCTGCAGCAGCTCACTGATGAACGCTCCCTGGTCGAGGCGCTGCGACGGAACGACTGCGCCTCGCCATTGACAGTGTTGCGTGGCGCTGCCACCCCCGACAGTATCGTGGGCGGATTCAGCAATGGAGAGCAGGAGGTTCGTCATGTCGAAGGTTCTGTGAGGTGATATGCGCTGCTTACGCGGCGCGTGCTGAATTCTGGACTTGCTCGGCCGCTTCATGCTCGGCCCGGCGGTCCTGCGCCATCTGCTTCAGGCCCGGCAGGACGTCCGGCGCGCGCAAGATCTCGACGATCTTCGGATCGCGCTTGGCCGCGGCCGTGATGATCTCCATGAGCCGGGTGATGCGGTTCACTGGGGCCATGTGGAAGATCTTGTCCATTTCGGCGGTCAGTTCCAGCGGCAGGCGCCAGACGATCTGACCGATCGCGCGGTCGAGGGGATCAATGGGAATGATCGGGGCTAACATAGCCAAACTCCTGTAGTAATGCGTTCCAGCGAGGCATCGTGAAATCCATCGCGATTGCCGCCTGTTCCAGTTCGACCAGCTTTTCGCGGTCCACGTTGACGATCACGGATCCATTCCCATAGCCAGACACGGGGAAGCCAGCTTGCTGCATACGGAGCGCCGCCTCGAAGCAGATTGCCCGGTCATGGGCGCGCAGCCAGGTGCTATGCAGATCGTATTCATTGCTGCCGGTGACGCGGGAAAACTTCGCCGACATCAGCGCCTGGCAGTGGATGTACGAAACGATCCCCGAGCCAGGCAGGGCCTTGACCAACCGGTCTTGCGACAGGCCTGGCGGTAGCTGGCAACCGGTCGGAAGCGGCAGGCACGTGGAGGACACGAGATACGACTTCACGTGAACGCGCGCATAGCGGCTCACCCAGCGATATTCGACGTCCGTCATCCATGTGCGCTTGGCGCGCTGGCGGCTGGCGCCGATGCCATACGCAATCAGGGAAGCCACTTCCGCGGGGACGCCATCGAACTCGACGACTGCCTGGATCAGCGTCGGCGGAAAGGTGCCAGCCATTACCGCGTCATGGTCGAATCCCACGTCGGACAGGGCATGCGACCAGCCCGCATCGGGAACCGGATTGCTCAGCAGCCATTCAGCGTACGGCATCCGGTTAAAGCGCAGGCGCACTCGGACGCTGTTGTCCATAAACGGCGTGTAGTTCGATGACCAGCTCTGGTGCGCGGCCGCGAGTTTTTGCAGCAGCATATCTTTCGACGGCGCCGCCGGCGGCAGCACCTTGCCGATGGTAGCCACCAGCGTATCGTCCTGAAGGTTGCGCGTCGGATCGTCCAGGCCATAGACCTCGACAGCCATGCGCACAGCGTGCTCGACATAGATCACCAGCGCCTGGCCGCCTTCGAGCGCGTGGTGCCCGTCGATGCGAATGCCAAAGTCTTGGGCGATCTCCGACAGCTTGAGCCCGAGATACCCCGTGCGGCGAACATGGTGGAGCTGCGCCTGGCCAAGCTTGCGGAAGTCCTGAAAATCGCCGGAGGAGATCCACATTGCGTCGTTTGGCAGGTCAAACAGGCCACGTACGCGAAATGGCGCACGGCCCGGCAGGAACGCCCAGCCTTCGGCGAGTGTATTGCGATTGTCGTGCAGCACGATGCCGACCATGAGCTTCTCGGCCACCTCGCGGGGAGACGGCTTTGGCTCGGCCAGGGCCGCACTACGATGACTCACGTTCCGCTCGAACATCTGATCCTTGTACTTCGATGCTTGTAATTACGTTATTGAATCGCCATGCGGCGGGTAAAGATCGAGGGCCAGGCCGAAATCGGCAGCGACGCAAACTCGTCGCCGAACTTTCGTGCCTGCTTCACGACCACGCCCAGGGCAAACACGACGCGCAGACCTTTAAGCGGTTCAGCGCGCGCCGCGTACACGGGGTCTGATACTTCTTTCATCGCGATCGCAAAGTGCGCCGCTTTCGACGAACCCCAGACCGACTCGATGTAGTGCGAATATTCGAGCAGGCTGGCATGCAGTACCTTCGCATCCGCCTTCGCTTCCTCCGACGCGTCCGGGCTGGCCAGGACGTGGCCGACGGTGCGCATCAGGTGGGACAGGTCCGACTGCTGCAGGTCTGGCAAGAACGCCAGCTGCGACACGCTGCCCGCGAGCTCGGATTCGTCCGCCCGCAGCAGCCGACTTGCCAGCTCGCCGATATGGTTCACTGGGTGGCAAAACACACACTGCGGAGCGAAGTTCTCGTCCGCATTGTTTGCGTGATTGCAGTCCTTGTGATGGATCTCCAGGCCGCCACTCGACTTCACGGCACAGGCTTGGCACGTGAACTGAGCGCGCTGAAGCACTGCCGGTCGCTTCGCACGATATGCAGCGTCAGCCGCTTCCGCTTGCGGATCGTGGTCCCGGAACGTATTCCGGCTGACGCCTGGGATAAGCTCGGCCATGCTCTTACTGGATGTTCGAGGTCGAATTCGACGCGCTGCTGCCCATGACGGTCTGCGTCATGGTGTCGGTCGTGGCGGTGACGGCAACCAGGATCGCGCCGGCGATGAATTTGAGGCCAATGCTGCCCCAGGTCGTATCTTCGCCGCCGCGGTTCTTCGACTTTTTGAGCATTTCCATGCCGCCCCAGCCCACTCCGCCCAGGCCGACGAGGAAGAACAGATAGATCGCCGCTTCCTTAATGACTGGCAGCTTCGTGGTGATCGTGCGGACGCGATCGAAGACGTCATCAGCGTGTGCGGGCGTTGCCACCAACATGCTCATGGCGATAACTGGCACCACGACCGACAGGATCTTTTTGAGGTTTTTCATTGGGACTTCCCTTTAATTGAAATGAATTTTTAACTACATACCCGGTGTATAACCGAATTCTTTTTGCGTGGTTGCAAGCTCAGATGAGCGGAGCAACGAACCGCCATAAATTGACGCCGAAGGCACCTGCAACGATGAACACTGCAGCTGTCCAGCCCGGATCTTCCGTTTGCGACTGGCCGCCGTCGGCTGACTTCACGAGGAGACGCGTGCCCTTGATGATCGACAGCACACCGAGGGTGGCCATCCAGGCGAGGACGCACTGGAGAATCATCTTCGGGACGCTATCCCCGGCAGGCGGCATAACGGACATCGAGTTCGCCAGGGGCATGGCCTGGCCGGTCCACGTCATCACCTGCATATTGATGTACGCATTCGCGTTGATAAAGAAGGTGCCGACGATGAAGCGGACTGAGACAGAACCCCATCCGTAGGTGCGGCGGGTGTCGCCCCACCTCAACATGCGGTAGGCCGCGCTGCCGACCAGGAACCAGCCCAGACACAGCGAGCACAGGGCGATTGCGAATTCCTTGACGGTGGTGGCGCCCTCAGTAAAGGTGCCAAGCAGTGCGTTGAGGTCCATGTGCTCTATCCAGGGCTGTTATTGGTAACGAACGCCGTTGACCTCAACGACAGGGTTGCCCGCCGCGTCAACCGCAACGGAGCTGACCGTGCCGAGACCAGGGATCGCCTCGCCGGCTGCCACGCGGTGCTTGGCGCCACCGAAGTCGATGAGCGCCGTGGTAACGCCGTGACGCGTCGAAACGCCGACCACGCGCACGTTATCGTTCGCCAGTACCGCCGGCTTGCGCATTTCGACCACCGCAGGGGCCGGAACAGGCCTGTAGCTAGGCGCCGGAACGACGGCCGCAACACGGACCTGCGCTGCTGCACGCGCGACCTGGGCACGCTCACGTGCTTCCGAGCGCTCATAACGGGCCAGGCGCTTCTCCAGGGTAGCAACGCGTGCGGCGAGTTCCTCTGGCGATGCCGGGACCGCAGGCGCCTTTTCCTTAGCCATTACCAGCTTCTCGGCAGGGGCAGGCGTTGGTGCAGCCGGAGCTGCGACTGGCTTGGCAGGAGCTGCCGAGACCGCGGCCGGTGCAGGCGTGACCACAACTGCAGCAGGAGACGCTGGCGCCGGCGTTGGTGCCGCTGGTGCTTGCGCTGGTGCCGCTGGCGCCGGCGCGGAAGACGATGCTGACGCAGCTGCTGGTGCTGGCGCTGGTGCACCCGAGGCTGCTGGCTGGGCACCAGGCGGGACGTCGAGCGGATCTACGGCGGGCGCGCCGCCCATCACCGTGGTGGGCTCAGCTGCAGCTGGCGAAGCCGTCTGCTCGGCTACGGCAGGCGCGCCGGCAGGTGGCTTCGGCGACGCGGTACCTTTCTGCGGCCCTGGATCGAGCACGATGACAAGCCCAAGGAACGCGGCGATCAGGCCGCCGACGCCGTAGGCGACCTTCTTTCCGGTCGACAGCTTCTTCTTCGGCGTTGCAGCCTTGCCGATTTTCACGGACGCCGCGGCCGGCGCAGCGCCCAGCACAGGTTCAGCAGGTGCAGCGCCGAAGCCAGCTGCGGGAGCCGCCTGACCGAACGTGTTTTGTCCCGCGGTACCCAGTGGATCCATTTGATCGCCATACCCTGGTGCAACGGTACCAGTCGTAGCGTAGAGGTCATTTTCAGCCATGTCTTTTTTCCTTTTACCTGCCGCCCTGGCGGGGCTGGCCAGCGAGGTCTGATTGATAGATCGATTCTTCAAAAACGATGCCGATCTGCTTGCCAGGGGCCAGCAGCACGTGGCCTTCCTGCGGGCCAGTCGCAAGCGCGCGCGACACCTGATTAGCGCCTGACGAATACATTGCGTTGCGTGCCTGTTCTGCCGACGGCGCCGGGGTCTGCTGCGCCCCGGTTACGGCGCCCGCACCGGCCCCTGGGAGCGCGATCGCGATGACCTGGGTGCCAACCTGCGCGCGGGCGCCGGCATAGGCCTTGACGCCTTCTGCAACCACTGGGAAGACATAGCGCTGCATGTAGCGGCCGTCGTATTCGCCGCGAACGATGTCGCCTGGCGCTTCGCCGTCCATGCCGTATGCGGTGATCTTGATCGTTTGGCCGTTAAACGAGGCCGTGGTGAAGTCAGCTTGAAAGCCCTGGTCGCCAATTCGACGGGTAGTGCCGATAGCCACAGCACCGGCGAGTGGGCCACTGAGAATGCGTGCACGTACCTTCCCTGGGGTGTCCGAGTCAGCACCGCTGATCATTTCGGCGGCGTAAGGCGCGTCGTAGGCTTTGACAATCATCAGGTCGTTTGCTGCGCGCTGGCCCGAGGCTCGGTTGCCGCCTTCCTGGTTCGTCTGGTTGCCGGTGGGGCTGTTGCCCCCCTTGCGGGAATCACGAACGTAGGTCGAGAGCGTGCGCTGGCCACCCTCCCCTGCATTCATGCCCCATGCAGCCATCATGCTGGTCATCTGCGACTCAAGGCCCTTCATTTTCGATTCGTCCGGACCTGCCGGCGCGCTTGGCGCCGGTGCTTGGCCGCCGTTCGACTGCGACGGTTGCTGCGGCTGGTTCAAGCGCACCTCGCCCTGCTGGGTCAGAGGAGCGTTTGTTTGTGGTTGAGCGCTGATTGGCTGGGCTGCCCCTGGCTCTACGGCGGTACCGACAGCGCTCTGGTGGCCTGCAACCGCGGCAGCAATGCGCGCGTTTTCCTGTGTCTTGAGCGCGGCACGGTCGGTCTCACTCAACATGCCGTTAACGGCCGGCTGGTCTGAGCGAGCCTCGACGATTACAGACGCTTTCTTGTCCTCTTTGCCTTTGCCGCCCAAGAAAAGGATCATCAGCATGAGGACAGCCACACCGACGACGCCGCCAATAACGATCATGTTGCGCCGGCCCTTCGGATCCCAACGTGGCTTTGCCTGTGCGGGTTCCGCGCCGCCAATCGCTTCGTGCGAAACTGGCGCGGCGCCCTGCGCCGTGGTGTCGTAACTTAACTGCATCAGATTTCCTTTGCTTATTTCAGACGAGCCGCGCTGGCGACCGGCGGGATGTATGGCAGATCGATCACGGCATTAACTTCGCGGCCGTCAACGCCCATGCGTACGAGCGACGTGTAAGGCAGCTTGTAGACCGCGGTACCATCCACAGCAGCCTGGCGGTTGAACCAGCCTGGGCTAAAAATGGTGTGTGGCGTGCGTACATACAGGTGGCCACGCCACATCCATGCCGAAGTAGAGGCTACCTGGGAGACCTTCACATCAACGGCGCCGTCCGGGGCAATACCCATCAGGAACCCTTGCATCTCTCCGACCTGTGTGCCGCCATCAGCTTCCAGGCGATCGCCTGGTAGAACGCTCTTGGCAGGGGTCAGCACCGGGACGACGGCCTGGATCATGCTGTCGACCGTCTTGCTGTCGTTGCCGACCCGTACCTGGAGGAGGATGGGGTTGGGCACGCCGACAAGGCGAATCATCACGTTGCCGTTTCCGCTGATAGCCTTCGCAGTCACCTCGACGGTCGACGAGCCACGTTCCTTCACTTCATCCGTCTGCAGCACTCCCACATCGAACGCGTACGAAAAGCTCTTGGCGCCGTCGACGATCAGGGGCGAACCAGACCGATCCACAAACGTCACCAGGGCGCCGTGATTGAACGCGATGTCGACAGCGCCTGGGCGCGAGTTCGGCTCAAAGCTGATCGGCATGATGCGGCTCCCCTTGACCGTGTACGGACCGCCAGGGGTCTCGGCCATGGCGCGTGCGCGCAGAAACATGAGTTCCTCGAATTTGCGGATCTCGGCAGGGTCCATTGGGGAAACGCGCTCGACAGCCTCGGCTGGATAGTCGATTTTTGCTGCTTTCAGATTCGGGTCAGGCAACTCACTACCGGTTACACGGCGGCTTCCCGCAGGCCCGCTTGCGCGGCCCGCACCGGCGCCAGCCGGGCCGATATCGCCGGACGGACCGTTCGACGTCGGACTCTTGGCCGGCGGGTCAAGCTTCTCCCAGTTCTGTTGCGCTGCCTGACGGGTCGGGAAGTTCTCCACGACGGCACCCTTTGCAGGGGCAGGTTGAGCTGCGGCAACGGGCTGCACGTTTTGTGCACATACAACAGAACACGAGTAGGCAAAAAAAGCCACAACTGATGCTTTTAACTTCATTGGATGGACTTTCAGAAGAAGCTGCGGCCGGCCACGAGATTGATACTCTGGCGGAAAGCGAAAATGGAGTACAGATACTGGCGAACGAAGCCGTTCGGTGCCCTACGCATCGCGTCGACAAGCTCAAGGCGCGGGCAAATATACGGGTCGATGTCCTCGATCCATTCGGCAAACTCTGGATGCTGAAGGAGGACACGTTCGTGCTCAATCTGGCACAGTTCGATTACTTTTGCTTCGTCACCGGAGAGCATCGCTTCCAGTTCTGCGTCGCCCAGCACGTTGGTCTGAATATTCATGCGTGATACTTCCTTATCTGCAACTGCTCGGCCACTGGTTGTCATGGCTGCCACGGTACCAGAACCACGTTTTGAAGGCGCATGCCCTCGATATGCGAATCGTAGGAGACGCGAACGACGTCGGACTGGAAGGCATACGACACTGGGCGCGCCGTGGTGTTGGCCTTACCGCCACGATAGCCGATATCGATGACGCCCTGGATGTGGAAGACGTTTCGGGCGCCGCTGCCGCTGCCCATGACGCTTCGGGTATTGATGAATGGCTGGATGACGAAGCTGCTCGCCATGTTCACGTCGTCCTTCTTCATGCGCTCCAGGAACGGTTCCATCACCTTTCGCACCGAATCGCTACCGCCGCCAGTGAAGCAATCGCCGATCGCGCGCTCCACGGTGGACTGGTAATTGTGGAAAGCGTGGTTGAACAGGAAGTTAATGCAGTCGCCAGCCATGCGCGTGATGCGCGCGTCAGGCGGGTCGCCTTTCGTCAGCGGCATGACAGGGTAGGCGCGGCCGCCGGCGTCAAGCGCGATGCGCTCACGTTCGGGCTTGCTGGTCATGCCTGCGATACCGGCTATCAGTGCGACCGACCCGGCCAGGACGGCCAAAGCAACGCCACCGGCGAGCTTGGTGTTCAAAGCACGCAGCCTTACGTTTTCTGCGTGCAGGTCAATCCCGAACAGATCCGGGGCTTGCAGTTCTTCGGCCATTATCGCTTTGCTCCTGCCGACGGCGGCATCTCATTTACTACGATCGGATGCTCACGTCCGGCCGGGTCCATTCCGACGACATCTGCGTCCGGCCGGGTGAAAACAGCAATGCTCAGGACAGTAGCGCCCAGCGCCAGCCAACCGCTGGCCAAGACGGCAGACCGAGTCAAAGCCGCGTTCAGGGACTTCTGACGCAGATAGGTCGGGTAGTCGCTGACAGCGGTTTGCTCGACACCATGTTGCTCAATCTCTGACACTAACAATCTCCGAAAAATCGACAAATACTTGTCGTCAGGCAAGATGATTTCACAAACCTCAACCCCGGTCAATTGCATAGCGTTAGGTATCGGCACCCACCTAACGCTATGCAATTGACCGCATTTCGCGTTTCTACGCGCATAGCAGCATTTTTGTGCCATACTCATACCACGTAACAACGGAAAAAAAATTATGTACGAGAATCGCTTTGTTGCTGTTGGACGAATTGAGCGCCTGATCGCCGCTCCTCACGGCCTAACGCTGGTCATCGGCGGGGCTGGACCGGTCAAGGCATTAGTCGCAGTAGAGCTACGCGATGCCGCGCTGATCAAGCTGGTCACAAACGGGCCGGCCGCCTTTGCCGCGGGCGACGTGGTGAGCATCAGCGGTCGCCTGGAGTTCGATGTGGACACTCTCCGCAACGCCGCTGTGGCCTGTCCTGACGGTGTTTCCCGGATCACTCGGGGTGCCGCGCGCAGCGTCGACCAGGCAAGGCGCGCTCCTGCGCCGGTGGCCGCCCAACCGCAGGCGGCGCCAGGTACCGGGGCCGGCCTGTTCGGCTTCTCCAACGACCACAGCGCTAAGCGCCCCGCCGGCGCCGCAGCGCACGTGCCGTCGATTCCGGATGGGTTTCCGGCGGCGACACCGCTTGACGCTGAGCCAGTCGGACTGAACGACATCTCCCTGTAGAGCCTCACCTTTCCCGACCGGCCTGGCCACGATGGCTGGGTCTTCACTATTGTCAAAGCATTCCCTATGAAAAAGGCAGACCTCCACGACCAGGCCGGCACCGCGCGCACGCCAGCAAGTGATCGAGACGACGTCCGTGCGTCCGGCTTCAACAAGCGCGAGTTCGGCAAACTGGTGGCGGCCCGTTTCAACGTCACGCAGGAAGAAGGCGCGCTGTTCTACGAGGAGATCGGCCAGCAGATGGCCCAAGGCCTCGCAGCCGGCGAAACGGTCTTCCTGTTCGGACAAGGCACCCTCAAGGTCGTCAAGAGCCGCGGCGCCGCCGAAGATGTGCGGATCAGGTTCCGGCCTAGCACCCGCGTCGAGAAGACCGCGACCGTGGCGATCGAGGGGCTGCCTGGCGTTGGCGCTGGTGTCATCCGGGACGTGGTACCGATCAAAAGCATCTCGGCCGGCGATCGCGCACTGCAGGTCGACCGCGCGTGCACGGCAGAAGGCACCAGCGGCCAGCTCGTGGTCTACAAGGACGACGACAGCCAATACCGGGGCGTTCTCTCGCTTACGGGCGCGGCACGCTCCGAGTCCATCATGGCCACGAAGAAAGCTGCGAAAGCCTGGTTGCGCGAAGCCTTCCCCGCCATCCATCGTTAGGCGAAAAAAATCCCCGGACTGGCCGGGGACGGGGAACGCTGCGGCGTCGATTAGCGAGGCGCGTCGTCGAAATCCAGGTCGGATTCGTCGCTAGGCGGCGCCGGCAAGTCGATCGTGATGTGCTCGATCGGCTCGAAACCAGCGCCAGCCAGGCGAGCCGGGATGTCGTCGTAATTCGCCGCGCTCGCCACTGCCACCTGCACGGCCGCGCGGACATCCTGCTCGCTCATGCCAGCCGGCGCGCTGAGGGACACCATTGCCTGCGGGTTGCCATTATCCAGGTGCACAACTGTGGTTGCGTTCGCGCTGCGCTCGCGTGCCGTCTGCTCTTCAAGGACCAACGCTGCAAACGACTGGCAGAACAGAAGCGGGAATTTCGCCATGGCTTCTTTCGCGCTCGGCGCGCCGCCCAGGGCCGCAGCCTGCGACATCTTCTCCATCACCGCCTGGAGATCGTACGATTGCACTTCGGCGCCCGATTGACCCGGCGCGGCTACTTTCGTCCACTTCCATGCCGACACGCCGCCGCCGGCGACAGCTGCCTGCAGGGCTTCACCGACTGCATCCATCGCCTTCTGGCTGACGACCACGGTTCCATCCGGCGACGTGCCCTTCTGTGCCGACTCGCGCAGCGCCGCGAATGCCTCGACCAGCGAGGTGGTGGCCGGCACTGGCGCTTTCACGGCGACGGCTTCGCCTACAGGCTCCATCACCTGGGCAGACACCATGGCGCTGTCGAGCCCGTCGAGGGCTGCGTCCAGTGGCTGGCCAGCGCGGCGCAGGCGCGTTACTTCCTCCGAGCGCTGTACGATTTCCTGGATCTGCTCTTGAGTCAGCTCCACAAAGGAGGTGCTCACGGCACCCTGGCTGTCAAACCGGTTCAGTTCAATACGCATCGTCGTTTCCTTCATCAGTTAAATACATGTTCCGGGGCGTCGGCCCAGGTTGCCGGGTCGGCAAAATCATCTCGGTGCTGCGCGCGCACCTGGTTGGCGCCGTATGCTTCCGCCGGCGCTGCGGCGTGCTGGGTCTCGGCCAGGCCTTCCTTATGTGCCCGCACGATCTTGGCCAGGAAATCGGTAGGCGAGACGCCGCTTCCGCGGATCCAGCTGCAAACCGACTTCACCAGCTCCTGGGCTTTCGGGAATACCTTCGACAAGATCCTGCTGGCGCCGGCCTTCGCCTCAACGCTCATGGCCAGGCTCTCGATCCGGGACAGCGGCATCTGGTTCTTGCGCCACAGCGCGTACGCGTGCGCGGCCGCCTCTTCCCAGCTCTCCATGGCCTGTTTCGCCGCCTCGTGCTCGCCGTGCGACAGGAGTAGCCGAACAGTGCGGACCAGGAGCGGTGCTCCGTAGGCAAACTGGCGCTGGACGTCCTCGCGCTCACGGGCGCTGAAGTGGTGATCGAGAACCAGGTGGAAGCCTTCGTGATCGAGCGCCGCGACCGGGTCTTCAGCGTTGAATGCGATCCGCGCCGTCTTGCCCACCAGTTCTGCGGCCGGCCGCTGCTCTTCGTGCGCCGACATGATCTCGCGAACGATCGACACGCGCATGCGCACATCTTCGCCCAAGCTGGTGTCGGCGCGCAGCTGCAGGGCCTTTCCCAGCTGGGCGGCGCGCACTGGGTCAAAGCTGGCCCGCTCGATCACACGTGCATGCGAATACACCGGCGCGCCGGTGGCAAACTTGTCGCGCATGAGCTGCGTAACCGGCATCACTGCCAGGCGGCGGGCCTGACCCTTGAGCTCGAAGTCACCCAAGTGCAGCTCCGACTGGAAGGGCTTGGCCAGCTTCTTGGCCAGGCTCGGCACGATCTTCATGTAGAACTCGTCCAAACCAGCACTGCCGGCGATCACCGAACCGTTGGCCATGGCCGCGCCATTGATCCATGTGAGCTGAGCACAGCCTTGCTCCACGGCCAGTGTCATCGCCCGGCGCAGGAGGAAATTCGTCCAGTGCTCTGTCTCGGTGACTAGCGGCGCCCGTTTGTACACGCCCTTCCAGTCGTTCGCCCGGCCCTTTTGCGCCCAGTCGCTCTGCAGCTCGTGCAAGAAGAGAGTTCGGACGCCTTCAACCAACTTTACCGACCAGCGCATGTGGGCGAAATCAGCGCGTGCGTCCGGGCACATGTCCTGGAGTTGTGAGGAGAAGTGCGTGCGCAGCGTTACGCCCGTAGCGACACTGTCTTGTTTCTCCATCAGGGCCGATCGACGCGCGTCGAGGCGGAAAACCGCGTCCGGATCTTTGCCGAGTTCGTCGAAGTCGAAGTTCAATGCGGCGATCCGGTCGTCCAGGTCGGCGATACGGTCGGCCAGGTCCTCGTCCACCGTCGGGAAGTAGAACAGGCTTTCGTTATAGTCCTCGCCGGCGTCGGCAAAGGAGTAGCTCCGATATTGCGTGTTGCTCCCGGTCAGGCGGGCTTCCTTGATCGATGGCAGGGCGTACGACGCCACTTCGGCGAGTTCTTCGCGCGTCACCGGACGGTTGCTCTGGTCCTGCAGCCATTCGATCACGTTCGAGTCCGCGATTTCCGACGCCTTGATGCCCTTTTGCGAGAAGCCATTGATCACGTTGATCCATTGCTCGGCCTTCTGCTTGGACTGCTTATAGGCGGCGATCTCTTGCGGCAGGCGCCATGCGAATACTGGGTAGGCGCCGCCTGTGAGTTGGAATACCTTCTTTGCCATTTTGGTGTCACCGGTGTGGGGTTTGAACTGATGCTCGCATAGTGGCATAAGCCCTACCGTTCTTCAGTGCAACCACGCCCTTGTATCTCACGACTACGACAGTGCAACCACGCCGGCATGCATCCGTATCATTATCGTTGTAGAAGAAGCGCGCTAGCTTGAAAACCACTAGAAACTGGCCAAAAGTGGGAAAAAGTCTCCACTCGTCCGAGGGAAGTATCACGATTTGTGGGAAAACCCCCATTTCTGCCTATTTCTAGGACACGAAACGACAAAAATTACATCGACTTGGTGTATAAATTGGCGGACTTATGCCTTATGCCGAAAAGTTTTACATCACACTAATGCTGTGCGGGAACACGACCCGCGGACAATTATGCGCAAGCCATCTCCCCTCCTCAGCAAGACTCAGCTGCTCCGATCGAAGGACATTCTCAACGGTGCGAACGTAGCGAAGACCCTCGGAATCACCGAGCGTTCGGCAGCGAACCTGCTCCAGCGATGGGCCAACGAAGGAACAGTCTTCAGGACGGCGCCGGGCTCGTACATGAGCGTGCTGGCCGAGAGCGACAAGGATCGCCTGGTGCTGGCGAGCTTGAAGAAGTGCGTGGGGTCAAACATCCTGCTGGTCGGCGCCTCGGCACTCAAGCGCGTAGGTTGGTGCGATACCGATTGCCTGCATGTCGCAGTCCCCTGGCGGCCGTCGCGTCCAGTACCGAAAGTGCTCGATACGGTGATCTATCCGGTCGGCGCCAAGGTGTGGCTGCAGCTGGTGAAGCACTCCCTCCAGATGGACCTCGACAAGCCGCCCCTTCTGCACCCTTTAAGCCAAATGCTGTGGTGGATGGACCAGGACTGTCCGATCGAGATGCCCTCGCCAGAGCGGATGAACTGGAAAGCGATCAACGCTGAGCCACAGGTCGCTGAGGCAATGCAACGACACTGGCCGGAAGACCTGCCTGAAGGCTTCGACGTGTCGCTGTTCTACGCGATGCTCCACATGGACCGGCTCACTGGGCGCGTCACCGGGCGCGCTGAAGCGCTGGACGTCGACGCAGGCAGCTTGACCGCGGCAGCCGGCTACTCTGCCTGACGCCAATGAAAAAGCACCAGGGCAGTTCGCTGCATCCTGGTGCTTTCGGCCCTTCCGGGATAAATCGATCAAATGATCATGCCGACCCGGTCGAGCTGAGCCTGTTCCGCCGGGCCGAGACTGGCCTTCGTAGAAATCTGTACAACACGACCGGTTGCAGCTTCCAGCTCGCTGGTCGCGACGTGCATGGCCATCACCGACGTCGGCTCGTTGTCCAGGAAGATGCGCAGCTCCCCGGCCTCATCGAGCAGGGTTGCCCGGCCCAGGCCATGGGCGTCCAGTATTTGTCGAGCTGGCTTCGAGGTTATATTCACTATACTGTTCATCGTTATTCCTTATTATTTCCAGCGTCGACCGGTTTCACTAAAAAATCTTCTTTCTTGGCTCCGGCTTCCAGGAAGGGCACCATCCACTTGGGCGGCTTTCCCCGGCCAGACCACTGCTGACTTGCGCCGGCTGGCCCCTGGTACTTCGCTTGCACATCTGCTCGTCGACCGATCCGTAAACCATCCTTCGCCCGATCGGGCTTATCTGCTCGCTGCCCGCCCTGCGAGGAGGAAGGTTTCACCGCCTTACCAGAAGCGGCATGAGGAACTTGGGCCTGCCCGAAGCCGATTTCTTCAGGCTTCAAGCTGTAGATCCTGATCTTCTCGATCACGTCGGCGATCGCCTTTTCGCGACTTTGTTCCCGCAGCTTGGTTACGCGATCCTGGGCGCGCTGAAGCTCCTCCATCGCGCTCAGCAGCTCCATATCTTCCCCAGTACCGGTCTCCATCACTTCAGCCACGTTAAGCCCCTACTATATTTGTGCGGCAAGTATATTGCATTATTCCTCAGAGTCAACTATACCGAGGCACGGTATAACGAAATACTGGAGGTTATACTGTTTATCCTCCTACCGCGGTGGACTTTCGATGCTGATGTCGTCATCGTGCGCTGCGAGTGCCATGGCGCATGAGATCAGCGCTTCGGCCGGGCTGGCGAACCGTTCGGGCGAGGTCCGCCCATCAGGCCCAACCCAACCGCATGCGATGAAGCCTGGCTCACGGATGACCTGGTATCCCGCCTGCTCTACTTCCGCAAGAATGTTGGACAGGAGACCGGTCGACTCGCAGCAGTCGCGCCAGGCCAGCTCGGGAGAGGGGAACGTCGGCACCGACTGCGCGCTTGCGACGCCAGCGGCGCTGGCTTTCCAGAAGTAGCTGTCGGCCGGGTCTCCATTCTCCACC
>Ga0213834_100404_pt1 | contig 23888 bp, 17 predicted proteins | sample SWPTP12_FD_160580 | JGI IMG/M metagenome (GOLD analysis project Ga0213834, IMG submission 160580) | Coastal seawater microbial communities from Marineland, Florida, United States - SWP TP1 #2 | ecosystem: Environmental > Aquatic > Marine > Coastal | place: USA: Florida | collected 2016-08-06 | reverse complement strand
TCTGAAACCGGCAAGATCGTTCCTAGCCGTATTACCGGTACCAAAGCTCGTTATCAGCGTCAGCTGGCTACCGCTATCAAGCGCGCCCGCTTCCTGGCCCTGCTGGCCTACACCGACAGCCACGGCCGCTGAGACCAGGTTCAGTCGACAAAAAGCAGTAAGGGATAAATCGCATGCGCGCCTTGGCTGAATTCATCATGCGCGGCCGCGTGCAAGCCACTCTCGTAGTGGTGGGATGTGCGGCGTTGCCGCTGTTGTTCTGGTTGAGTGCTGCCGCAGGGTGCCTTGTGCTCCTGCGACGCGGGTTGAGTGACGCCTTGAGCGTTCTCGCCTGGGCTCTGCTACCGGCGTTGGTCTGGTGGTATTTCGGTGAACCTCGCACCCTGATGGTGTTGCTGGGTTCATGGGGGTTGGCGGCCGTGTTGCGCGCCAGCGAGTCCTGGGTCCGCGTGCTGCTGGTCAGCGTAGTGGCGGGATTGTTGTACGCAGTGATTCTGGGAGCGGTTTTCCGCGAGCCCATCGAAGCCATGGCGGGGGAGTTGCAGAAACTTCTGCCCCACGTCTTCGGTGATGTCTACCAGCAGATGTCGGTAGAAGAGCGAGCGCGACTGGGAGCACTGATTACGCCGGTCCTGAACGGCCTGATCGCAGCGTTGTTGCAGATCGTCAGCGTGGTATGCCTGATCCTTGGGCGTTACTGGCAGGCGCTGTTGTATAACCCGGGTGGTTTCGGTCGCGAGTTTCGCAGCCTGAGACTCCCGCGGGCACCGATGCTGGTGCTGCTGGTGTGCATGTTGGTGGGGCCGAACTTCGGTCCGCAACTGGCGATGCTGACACCGTTGTGCAGCGTGCCGCTGATGTTCGCGGGGCTGGCTCTGATTCACGGTCTGGTGGCTGCAAAGCGCCTGACCCGCTTCTGGCTGGTGGGGTTGTACGTCACGCTTCTGCTGTTCATGCAGCTGATTTATCCGTTGCTGGTGGTGTTTGCCATTGTCGACAGCCTGATTGATTTTCGCGGCCGGCTGGCGTCGAAAGATGCCGATGACGGTTCTGCGAACGGTGAAGGTTAAAGTTAAGAGGTTATTACCAAATGGAACTCATCCTGCTGGAAAAAATCGCCAACCTGGGCAACCTGGGCGATAAAGTAAACGTTAAGGCTGGCTACGGTCGTAACTACCTGCTGCCTTTCGGCAAAGCCACCGCTGCAACCGCTGCCAACCTGGCCGCGTTTGAAGAGCGTCGCGCTGAGCTGGAAAAAGCCGCTGCCGAGAAGAAAGCTTCTGCTGAAACTCGCGCTGCTCAACTGGCTGAGCTGGAAGTGACCATCACTGCCACTGCTGGTGACGAAGGCAAGCTGTTCGGTTCGATCGGCACTCACGACATCGCTGACGCACTGACCGCCTCCGGCGTTGAAGTTGCCAAAGCTGAAGTTCGTCTGCCGAACGGCACCATCCGTAACGTTGGCGAATACGATGTTGCCGTGCACCTGCACAGCGATGTTGAAGCTACCGTTCGCGTTGTTGTGGTGGCTGCTTAAGCAGTTCGATTCCCGCGCTTCGGTGCGGGCGTCTGATCGGTTGGCGACTCGCTCATCAGCCGGTTAGCATTGGGCACGATCCTGTTCGCAGGTCGTGCCCTTTGTCATTTCTGAGTATCCTGATTCAAACCCCCTGATTCCGTGTGGCCATGAACGATATTTCCGCTCCCGAGCAATACGATCTGCAAACCGCTGCCCTCAAGGTGCCTCCGCATTCCATCGAGGCCGAACAGGCCGTGCTCGGTGGTCTGATGCTGGACAACAATGCCTGGGAGCGCGTGCTGGATCAGGTTTCGGATGGCGACTTCTATCGTCATGACCACCGTCTGATCTTCCGCGCCATCGCCAAGCTGGCTGATCAGAACCTGCCAATCGACGTCGTGACGCTGTCCGAGCAACTTGACAAAGAAGGCCAGACCTCTCAGGTCGGCGGTCTCGGTTATCTGTCGGAACTGGCGAAGAACATTCCCTCGGTCGCCAACATCAAGGCCTACGCGCAGATCGTGCGCCAGCGCGCGACGTTGCGTCAGTTGATCGGCATCAGTAACGAGATTGCCGACAGCGCGTTCAATCCCGAAGGGCGCACCGCAGAAGAGATTCTCGATGAGGCCGAGCGGCAGATCTTCCAGATCGCCGAGGCGCGGCCCAAGACGGGCGGACCGGTCGGCGTCAACGATCTGCTGACCAAAGCCATCGATCGCATCGACACGCTGTTTAACCTGGGCGAGGGCATCACCGGCCTGTCCACCGGTTACACCGATCTGGACGAGAAGACCAGCGGCCTGCAGCCTTCGGACTTGATCATCGTCGCCGGACGACCGTCGATGGGTAAGACCACGTTCGCGATGAACCTGGTCGAGAACGCGGTGTTGCGCAGCGAAAAGGCGGTTCTGGTCTACTCGCTTGAGATGCCAGGTGAATCGCTGATCATGCGTATGCTGTCTTCGCTCGGGCGTATCGACCAGACCAAGGTGCGTTCCGGTCAGTTGGACGACGACGATTGGCCGCGGCTGACGTCGGCGGTCAATCTGCTCAATGACCGCAAACTGTTCATCGACGATACCGCAGGCATCAGCCCGTCCGAGATGCGGGCGCGCACCCGGCGCCTGGTGCGCGAGCATGGCGATGTCGGGCTGATCATGATCGACTACCTGCAACTGATGCAGATTCCGGGCTCGAGTGGTGACAACCGGACCAACGAAATTTCCGAAATTTCGCGATCCCTCAAAGCGTTGGCCAAAGAGTTCAACTGCCCGGTGGTCGCCCTTTCTCAGCTGAACCGCTCCCTCGAACAGCGCCCGAACAAGCGGCCGGTCAACTCCGACTTGCGTGAATCCGGAGCGATCGAGCAGGACGCCGACGTCATCATGTTCGTGTACCGGGATGAGGTGTATCACCCGGAGACCGAGCACAAGGGCATCGCTGAAATCATCATCGGTAAACAGCGGAACGGTCCGATCGGCTTCGTGCGGCTGGCCTTCATCGGTAAGTACACGCGCTTCGAGAACCTGGCGCCGGGCAGTTACAACTTTGATGATGACGAGTAAAACCTAGCCGCATGGTCGGAATTGGTTATTTTTTGTGCTATTCTCCGCGCCCGCGATTTTCCCCAAGAAACTCGCCTCCCTGATTACGAACACTGGTCATCGACATGCAAGCAGCCAAGCCGTTATTTGACTATCCGAAGTACTGGGCCGAATGTTTCGGGCCAGCGCCTTTCCTGCCGATGAGCCGGGAAGAAATGGATCAGCTTGGCTGGGATTCCTGCGACATCATCATCGTCACCGGCGATGCCTACGTCGACCATCCGTCGTTCGGCATGGCGATCATTGGCCGGCTGCTGGAGTCGCAAGGCTTTCGTGTCGGCATCATTGCTCAGCCGGACTGGAAATCCAAAGACGACTTCATGAAGCTGGGCGAGCCGAATCTGTTCTTCGGCGTCGCGGCTGGCAACATGGATTCAATGATCAACCGCTACACCGCCGACAAGAAAATCCGTTCGGACGATGCCTACACGCCGGGTGGCATGGCGGGCAAGCGTCCCGATCGCGCCAGCCTGGTCTACAGCCAGCGCTGCAAGGAAGCGTACAAGAATGTGCCGATCGTGCTCGGCGGCATCGAGGCCTCCCTGCGTCGCATCGCGCATTACGACTACTGGCAGGACAAGGTTCGCAACTCGATCCTGATCGACGCCTGCGCTGACATCCTGCTGTACGGCAACGCCGAGCGGGCCATCGTCGAGGTCGCCAATCGTCTTTCTTATGGTGAGTCGATCGAAAGCATCACCGACGTGCGCGGCACTGCGTTCATTCGTCGTGACACGCCTGAGGGCTGGTACGAGGTCGACTCCACGCGCATCGATCGTCCGGGCAAGATCGACAAGATCATCAACCCATACGTCAACACGCAGGACACGCAGGCCTGCGCCATCGAGCAGGAAAAAGGGCCGGTTGAAGACCCGAATGAAGCCAAGGTCGTGCAGATCCTGGCGAGCCCGCGCATGACCCGCGAAAAAACCGTCATCCGCCTGCCGTCCATGGAAAAGGTTCGAAACGACGCCGTTCTTTATGCTCACGCCAACCGCGTGCTGCACCTGGAAACCAACCCGGGCAATGCGCGGGCGCTGGTACAGCGGCATGGCGAGGTCGATGTCTGGTTCAATCCGCCGCCCATTCCGATGACCACCGAAGAAATGGACTACGTGTTTGGCATGCCATACGCACGTGTTCCTCATCCGGCGTACGGCAAGGAGAAAATCCCGGCCTACGACATGATCCGCTTCTCGGTGAACATCATGCGTGGCTGCTTCGGCGGCTGTACGTTCTGCTCGATCACCGAACATGAAGGCCGGATCATCCAGAACCGCTCCCATGACTCGATCATTCGCGAAATCGAAGAGATCCGTGACAAGGTGCCAGGCTTCACGGGCGTGATTTCCGACCTCGGTGGGCCAACCGCCAACATGTACCGCATCGCCTGTAAAAGCCCGGAAATCGAATCCGCGTGCCGTAAGCCGTCCTGCGTGTTCCCGGGCATCTGCCCGAACCTTAATACCGATCACTCGGCATTGATTCAGCTGTATCGCAGCGCTCGCGAGCTGCCGGGCGTGAAGAAGATCCTGATCGCCTCGGGCCTGCGCTACGACCTTGCAGTCGAGTCGCCGGAGTACGTCAAGGAACTGGTCACGCACCATGTCGGCGGCTACCTGAAGATCGCGCCGGAGCATACCGAGGAAGGCCCGCTCAATCAGATGATGAAGCCGGGCATCGGCTCGTACGACCGCTTCAAGCGCATGTTCGAGAAGTTCTCCAAGGAAGCGGGCAAAGAGCAGTACCTGATTCCTTACTTCATCGCGGCTCATCCGGGCACGACCGATGAGGACATGATGAATCTGGCGCTGTGGCTCAAAGGCAACGGCTTCCGCGCCGACCAGGTGCAGGCGTTCTACCCGTCGCCGATGGCCAGCGCGACTGCCATGTATCACTCGGGCAAGAACCCGCTGCGCAAGGTCACGTACAAAAGCGACCCGGTGACCATCGTCAAGAGCGAAGACCAGCGTCGTCTGCACAAGGCGTTCTTGCGTTATCACGATCCGAAAGGCTGGCCGATGCTGCGTGAAGCGCTCGAGCGCATGGGCCGTTCCGACCTCATCGGCTCGGGCAAGAACCAGCTGATTCCGCTGCATCAGCCGGAAACCGACAGCTACCAGAGCGCGCGTCGCAAGAACTCGACGCCAGTGGGAAGCCACAAGGTCGCGAAGACTACAAAGATTCTCACGCAGCACACCGGCCTGCCCCAGCGTGGCAGCGACGGCAGCAAACCGTGGGACAAGCGTGAAGAGGCCAAGGCCGCCGCTGCCGCGCGCAACAAGCAGGCGGCCAAGGAGCGCGCTGAAGCTGCGAAAGGCGGGAAGGGCGGCAAGAGCAAGAAGCCGTCCCGTCAGCCGGTGTTTCCACGCTGAATGATGCCGCAGTGAAAAACGCCAGCTTTCGAGCTGGCGTTTTACTTTCTCTCTTTCCAAACCTGCGCGCCAATGACCACGATTCGCACCGTGACCTCCGGCAAATTGGCGGTTCCCGCGTAAATAACCCCACCCGCCTCATTTCCGTGCGACCCTTGCACCGTCCGCCGAAGCTGGCGCGATTTTGGTGCTGTGCTTAGCTGAGCGAGCATCATCAACGCCGAAGGCGCCTGACTTGCCTGGATGGCATAAGTCTTGCGCGGTTCCGCTACCGTCCAGGCTCGCAGGAGGCACGCCGTGTCGATTCACATTGCCTTGCACCACGTCACGCATTACCGCTACGAACGAGCGGTAGAACTGGGTCCGCAGATTGTGCGCTTGCGTCCTGCGGCTCACAGCCGCACGCGTGTGTTGTCCTATTCGCTGAAAGTCCTGCCTGACAATCACTTCATCAATTGGCAACAGGATCCGCAGGGTAATTACCTGGCCCGCCTGGTGTTTCCGGAAAAGACCGACGAGTTGCGCATCGAGGTCGACCTTGTCGCCGAAATGGCGGTGTTCAACCCTTTCGATTTCTTCCTTGAGCCGTACGCTGAGAACATCCCGTTCACCTACGCCCGGGAAGAGCATCACGAGCTGTTGCCGTATCTGGAAAAACTCCCGCTGACGCCGAAGTTTCAGGCGTACTTGAACAGTATCGACCGCACGCCGATTCCGGCCATCGACTTTCTGGTCAATCTCAATCAGCGGCTGGCCAACGACATCGGTTATCTGATTCGTATGGAGCCGGGCATTCAGACGCCTGAGTTCACGCTGGAAAACGCTTCCGGTTCCTGCCGCGATTCCGCCTGGCTACTGGTGCAATTGCTGCGTCATCTGGGGCTGGCAGCGCGTTTTGTGTCCGGCTACCTGATCCAGCTCAAAGCCGACGTTGCGGCGTTGGACGGTCCTTCCGGCACCGATGTCGACTTCACCGATCTGCACGCCTGGTGCGAGGTATATCTGCCGGGTGCAGGCTGGATCGGTCTGGACGCGACGTCGGGACTGTTCGCAGGCGAGGGCCACATTCCGCTGGCCTGCAGTCCCGAGCCGTCTTCTGCAGCGCCGATCAGTGGTCTGGTCGAACCGTGCGAAACCCAATTCAGTCATGACATGTCGGTGGAGCGCATCTGGGAGGCGCCGCGTGTCACCAAGCCTTACACCGAAGAGCAGTGGCTGGAGATTCAGGCGCTGGGCCGTCAGATCGACACTGACCTGTCCGCCCATGACGTGCGCCTGACCATGGGCGGCGAGCCGACGTTCGTGTCCATTGACGATCGTGACGGCAGCGAATGGAACACCGCCGCGCTCGGCCCGAAGAAACGGGCGTTGTCGGCTGAACTGTTCCAGCGCATGCGCAAGCATTATGCGCCTCAGGGCATCGTCCACTTTGGCCAGGGCAAATGGTATCCGGGCGAGCAGTTGCCGCGCTGGTCGCTGAACTGCTTCTGGCGACGTGACGGCGAGCCGGTATGGCGCAACAACGCCTTGATTGCCGATGAAAGCGAAGACTACGGCGCCGACAGCGAGACGGCGGGGCGCTTCCTGCGCAGCGTTGCCGAACGGCTGAAATTGCCTGCCCGCTACGTGTTCCCTGCTTACGAAGACAACTTCTACTATCTGTGGCGCGAGGGTGCGCTGCCGCAGAACGTCACCGCCGAAGACTCCCGGCTTGGCGACGAACTCGAGCGTGCGCGGCTGAACAGAGTGTTTTCCCAAGGGCTCGACAAAGTCGTGGGGCACGTGCTGCCACTGGCCCGCACGGCCGCCGATGATCGCTGGCAAAGCGGGCGCTGGTATCTGCGCGACGAGCATTGTCGGCTGGTGCCGGGCGACTCCGCCCTGGGCTACCGTCTTCCGCTCGCCTCGCAGCCCTGGGTCAAGGCGGCCGAGTATCCGTACATTCACCCCAATGACCCCAATCAGGAATTCCCGGACCTGCCGGACCGTGAAGCGCTTCAGTCCCGGCTGGACGGGCTGACCGAGCAGGCGGACACGGAAGCCGAGCGGGCGCCGGTCATCGACGAGTCCGCCGACTGGTTGACCCGTACGGCGTTGAGTGCCGAGGTGCGAGGTGGCCGGCTTTATGTGTTCATGCCGCCATTGCAGTCGCTCGAGGCCTATCTGGAACTGGTCGCTGCCATTGAATCGACTGCGCAGGAACTGCATTGTCCGCTGCTGCTGGAAGGCTATGAGCCGCCGAGCGATCCGCGTCTGGCCAACTTCCGCATCACGCCGGATCCAGGTGTGATCGAGGTCAACGTGCAGCCGTCGTCCACGTGGGACGAGCTGGTCGAGCGCACCGAGTTCCTGTACGAGCAGGCGCGGCTGACCCGCCTGACCACCGAAAAATTCATGATCGACGGGCGCCACACCGGCACCGGCGGCGGCAACCATTTCGTGCTCGGCGGCGCGACACCGGGCGACTCGCCATTCCTGCGCCGGCCTGATCTGCTGCGCAGTCTGTTGAGCTACTGGCACAACCATCCCTCGCTGTCCTATCTGTTTTCCGGGCTGTTCATCGGGCCGACCTCGCAGGCGCCGCGTGTCGATGAGGCGCGCAACGACTCGCTTTACGAGCTGGAAATCGCCTTCTCGCAGATGCCAGCGCCTGGCGAGGAATGTTCGCCATGGCTGGTGGACCGGCTGCTGCGCAACCTGCTCATCGACGTGACCGGCAACACGCACCGCGCCGAGTTCTGCATCGACAAGCTCTATTCGCCAGACGGCGCCACGGGGCGGCTGGGGCTGCTGGAGCTTCGTGCATTCGAGATGCCGCCTCACGCGCGAATGAGCCTTGCGCAGCAGTTGCTGTTGCGCGCGCTGGTGGCGCGCTTCTGGCGTGAGCCTTACGCCCCGGCAAAACTGGCGCGTTGGGGCACCGAGTTGCACGACCGCTTCATGCTGCCTCACTTCATCGAGCAGGATTTTGCCGATGTGATCGTCGAGCTCAACGCTGCGGGTTACCCGGTGCGCGCCGAGTGGTTCGCCGCGCATCTGGAGTTTCGATTCCCCAAAGTCGGCGATTACGCGGTCAGCGGCATCGAGCTGGAGCTGCGTCAGGCCCTGGAGCCCTGGCACGTGCTGGGCGAAGAGGGTGCCGCCGGTGGCGCGGTGCGTTATGTCGACTCGTCTCTGGAACGCCTGCAGTTGAAGGTCACCGGTCTGCCGCCGCAGCGCTACATGCTGACCTGCAACGGCGTTCCCGTGCCGCTGCAACCCACCGGGCGAGTGGGTGAATTCGTGGCCGGCGTGCGTTATCGGGCCTGGCAACCCTTCAACGCCCTGCAGCCAACGATTCCGGTGCATGCGCCGCTGGTATTCGACATCCTCGACACCTGGATGCAGCGTTCTCTGGGTGGCTGCGAGTATCATGTCGCGCATCCTGGAGGTCGCAATTACGAGACCCTGCCGGTGAACGCCAACGAGGCCGAAAGCCGACGCCTGTCGCGGTTCTTCCGCGTAGGCCACACGCCCGGCAAGCTGTCCGTCCCTGCGCTGACCATCAACGATGAACTGCCCATGACGCTGGATCTGCGTCTGCACCGATAAGATCACGGCCCGCCGATCGCCTGACCCGAACGTCAGGCGATCCGGCACCGCAAGCGGCCGCAAGGAAGCGAGCCTCTGCGTGTCATTGTGTCTGCGCTAATCTGACTCCTTTAGTTGTCTGCCGAGCCTTCCATGCCTGACCTGCTTGACCGATATCCGCTTTCTGCGGGCACTTATCACGAAATGCTCGACGCCAGCGGCGCGGTTCGGCCGCATTGGCTGCGCCTGTACGAGCATTTGCAGCGCAGCACGCCCGCGCAATTGATCCAGCGTCAGGCATTGCTCGCCCGGCAAATTCAGGAAAATGGTGTCACCTACAACGTCTACGCCGACCCCAAGGGCGCGGATCGTCCGTGGGAACTGGATCTGCTGCCGCATCTGATTCCGGTCGACGAGTGGCAACAGGTCGCTGCCGGAATTGCCCAGCGCGCGCGATTGCTCAATGCCGTGCTGGCTGATCTCTACGGCCCGCAGCAACTCATTGCCGACGGTTTGCTGCCGGCTGAACTGGTCTTTGGTCACAACAATTTCCTCTGGCCTTGCCAAGGGATGAAGCCACCGGAAGGCACGTTTCTGCATGTTTATGCGGTGGATCTGGCGCGCACGCCGGATGGACGCTGGTGGGTTACCGCCGACCGGACTCAGGCTCCATCGGGCGCAGGCTACGCGCTGGAAAACCGCCTCATCGTGTCGCGGGCTTTTCCGGAGTTGTACCGCGATCTGGAAGTGCAGCACCTGTCCGGCTTTTTCCGCTCGCTGCAAGAAACCCTCGCGCGTCAGGCGCCGAGCAGCCACGAAGCGCCGCTGGTTGTCCTGCTGACACCGGGTCGCTTCAACGAAAGCTATTTCGAACATCTTTATCTGGCAGGGCAGCTGGGCTATCCGCTGGTAGAGGGCAGCGACCTGACCGTGCGCGACGCCACGGTGTACCTCAAAACCCTGAGCGGGCTGCGCCGGGTGCACGCCATCATGCGGCGTCTGGACGATGACTTCTGTGATCCGCTGGAGCTGCGAACGGATTCCGCGCTCGGGGTGCCAGGCCTGCTCGAAGCCGTGCGTCAAGGTCGGGTACTGGTGGCGAACGCGCTGGGCAGCGGTGTGCTGGAGTCGCCGGGTCTGTTGGGTTTCCTGCCGAAAATCAATGAACACCTGTTTAGCGAAGAATTGATACTGCCGTCCATTGCGACGTGGTGGTGCGGCGAGCCGCCGGTGCTCGCTCAGGCACTCGAGAAGCTGCCCGAGCTGTTGATCAAACCGGCTTTCCCGTCTCAGAGTTTTGCCCCGGTCTTCGGTCGCGATCTTGACGAGGGTCAGCGCCAGGCATTGGCTGCGCGCATGCAGGCCAGGCCCTACGCCTACGTCGCTCAGGAACTGGCGCAGTTGTCCCACGCGCCGGTCTGGCAGGGCGAGGACGGCCAGCTGCAACCTCGTGCCATCGGCATGCGCGTCTATGCGGTGGCGACGGCAGACGGGTACCGCGTGCTGCCGGGTGGGCTGACCCGCGTCGCCGCCGATGCCGATGCCGACGTGGTGTCGATGCAGCGCGGCGGGGCCAGCAAGGACACGTGGGTGCTGGGTGAGCGGACGCTGGGCAGCGAGCCGTGGAAAGGTCGCCGGTCCCTGGGCGTGCATGACCTGATTCGCCGCGATCCCTATCTGCCCTCGCGTGTCGTCGAGAACTTGTTCTGGTTCGGCCGTTATTGCGAACGTTGCGACGACAGTGCGCGGCTGCTGCGCATCATGCTGGCGCGTTATGTCGATGGCGATGACCCCGCTGCGCTGCAAGCCGCCGTCGAACTGGGCGAGCGGTTGAACCTGCTGCCCCGCGAGGACGAGGAAACAGGCACGGCGCTGCACGAGCGTCTGCTGGCCGCGTTGCTCGGCGATGAGTGGCCGTTCAGTCTTCGTTCAAACCTGCAGCGGCTGCAGTGGGCAGCCTCTCAGGTGCGTGGCAAGTTGTCCCGAGAGAACTGGCAGGCGCTGGTCGAGCTGCAGCGCGAAGCGATGAGCCTTGAAACCGACGCCCCGGACTTCGGTGAGCTGCTGGACTTTCTCAATCGGCTGGTGATGTCGCTGGCTGCGTTGTCCGGCTTTGCACTGGATGACATGACCCGCGACGAAGGCTGGCGCTTCTTGATGATCGGGCGTCGCATCGAGCGCCTGCAATTCCTCAGCACGACGCTGGCGGCTTTTCTGCGCAGCGATGCCGTGTTCGATCAGGACGCACTGGACTGGCTGCTTGAGCTGGGCAACAGCAGCATCACGTACCGCTCGCGTTACTTGGCGCTGCCGCAGCTGATTCCTGTGCTCGACCTGCTGCTGCTCGATGACCAGAACCCGCATGCCGTGCTGTTCCAGCTCAAGCTGGTGGCGCGATCACTCAAACGCCTGAACGACGATTTCGGTGCGCCCGCGGACAACAGCCTGACTGTGCTGACCCAGCGTCTGGCGGTGTTTGATCTGGGATGCCTGGAAAATGGCCTGTTCGGCGAGAGCAGTGTCCAGGCTGCGCTGCACGGGCTGGCCGATCTGCTGCAAAGCGTTGGTGATATCAGCGGTCAGGTGTCTGACCGGCTGGCGTTGCGCCATTTCGCCCATGTCGATGATGTCAGCCAGCGCACGGTGTCCGTCTGATGAACAGCGCCCATTACCAGATCCTTCACGACACTCACTACAAATACGACAGTCCGGTGTCGCTCGCTCAGCAGCTCGCGCATCTGTGGCCCAGATGCAGCCCGTGGCAGCGATGCCTCGAACGGGATCTGCAGATCAGCCCGACACCGACCACGCGCCGCGATGAGCTGGATGTCTTCGGCAACCCGCTGACGCGCCTTGCATTCGAGCGTCCCCACGATGAACTGCAGGTCAATGCGCGACTGCGTGTCGAAGTGCTGGAGCGTCCCGCGCTGGATTTCCAGCAGTCGGCTTCGTGGGATCACACGCGTGGCACCTTGACCTACAGCGCGTCGAAAATGTCGCCTGACATCCTCGACGCCTGTCGTTATCGCTTCGAATCGCCCTATGTGCATTTGAAGCAGTCGTTCGTGGCGTTCTCGGAAAGTTGCTTCCCGGCGGGGCGCCCGATGCTGCTGTGTGCGCAGGCATTGATGGAGAAAATCTTCGACGAGTTCACGTTCGATGGCGAAGCGACCCAGGTCGCGACCCCTTTGGTGCAAGTGCTGGAAACGCGCCGTGGCGTGTGTCAGGACTTCGCCCATCTGATGCTGGCGTGCCTGCGCTCCCGCGGGCTTGCGGCGCGTTACGTCAGCGGCTATTTGCTTACCCAACCACCGCCAGGCCAGCCCCGGCTGATCGGCGCTGACGCGTCGCATGCCTGGGTTTCGGTTTTCTGTCCGTTGCTCGGCTGGGTGGATTTTGATCCGACCAACAACATTCAGCCTGCGCTGGAGCACATCAGTTTGGCGTGGGGCAGAGACTTTTCTGACGTCTCGCCGCTGCGTGGCGTGATTCTGGGAGGGGGGAATCACGACCCCGAAGTCCGGGTTACCGTGATGCCGATTGCAGAGTAAGGCGGGCGTGATATCGGTTGCAGTCGCGGACTTGCCCGCGATGCGCAGGTGAGTCCGGCACATCTGTATCGCCGGACAGGTCCATCGCGGACAAGCGCATTCAGCAACGGGTGATTCTGACCCGCAGCAGGCAGGTCAGCGGTCTGCAATCAATTCATTCAGCCGGTTTTTCTTCGCCTGGCTGCTGCTCGGCGGTATGTTCGTCCGCCGCGTCACCCTCGGTCAGCGCTTCGGCTTTTTCAGCCTGTTTGCGTTGAGCCTTTTCCTCTTTCTTCTGCTCCTTGGCCAGATCGCGTTGGCGTTTGGCGAAGGAATAGTTGGGTTTGGCCATGGGCAGTCCTCAAGTGGGGCAATAAGTCCGTTCATTCTGCCTGAGTTCGGCGCTCACTCGGGCCTGTATTTTCGCGGGGCCAATGTGCTGTCCGGCAAAAAAACTGCGCGCGCCGCGTGGTCAGGCACTGCGACCGGCCTGGGCGTAATGGCTATAGTCCTGACGCGCGCTGTCGTAATCGCCGCCAGCGCCACAGGCATAGGCCGCGAGCAGGCTGCGGAAAAAGTGGTTCAGTTGCATGATGATCGTCCTGATAGATGAGTGACAGAGCGATCATAGAAGGCCACAGTGCTGCCCGCCGCTTGATTGTCTCGATGGCCCTGATAGAGCCCTTCTGAACAGTTTCATAATCAGGTGTTGATAAATTGTTTAAAGTTAGGGCAGTCTTTGTATACAAAAATCAGCAGTACCCACTAGGAGACGTACCATGATTCGCAAGCTTGTAGTCGCATCCTTCCTGACCCTGGCCAGCGGGCATTTGCTGGCGGCGGAATGTTCAATCGAGGTCGACTCCACTGACCAGATGACCTTTTCCACCAAGGCCATCGAAATCGACAAGAGCTGCAAGGAGTTCACCGTCAACCTGAAACACTCCGGCAGCCTGCCCAAGAACGTCATGGGCCATAACCTGGTGATCAGCAAAGAAGCCGATATGCAGCCAATCGCCACCGATGGCCTGAGCGCCGGTATCGACAAGCAATATCTGAAAGATGGCGACGCGCGCGTCATTGCCCACACCAAAATCATTGGCGCAGGCGAAACCGATAAGGTGACGCTCGATGTCTCGAAACTCGATCCGGCCGAGAAATACGGCTTCTTCTGCTCGTTCCCCGGCCATATCAGCATGATGAAAGGCACGATCACGCTGAAGTAATATTCGTCGTTTGATTTCCTGTAGGAGCGTGGCTTGTCCCGCGACCGGCGACAGGGTCGTCGTAAATGCTGCAACATCGGTCTTCCTGACACACCGAAGCTGCTGATTTACGGCTGCTGCGCAGCCGGTCGCAGGGCAAGCCAGCTCCTACAGGTATTCACAGGTTTCGCTAATTGAGAAAGCCCTCAAGACGCGGTCATCTTGAAAATGCCCTGCGCGTTGCTGCTGTCGAAGTTGAGGTCGATTTTGCCGTTTTCCGGATCGACCTTGCGCTGGATGAATTCAACGAACGAGCCTGGCACCTGATGCGTCTTGAGCGTGCCCGATGCATCGAGCAGATCCCGGCTGACGGTGCAGGCCTTGTAGGCCGTCTGCATGACGCGTCCGGAACCCGACACCTCGATGCTGTCCTTCATGGGCCGCTCGCGGCGAATCTGTTCCTCGACCGTTGCTTCCAGATCGGCGACTCGATCGGTGAGGTGGTTGAAGCTATTGCCTTCGGTTGCAATCCAGGCCATTTCTGCGCTTTCGCTGAGCAGTTGACGATAGTCGGCTTCGCTGACGACGCCGTGCTGACGGGCAAAAGCGCGATAAAGGCCGGGCAGCAGACGCCTGGCTTCGTCCAGGCTGCAGTGGCGAGTGGCGTGCAGACGTTTGAGGGTGCTCAGGTCCTCGCTGCCCAGCGGGTCACGGCTTGAGCTGACAACGCGGCCGACTGCCTGCTGGAATGCCTCGCTCAGGCGGCCGGGATGCAATTCGGAGACGAAGAACTGCGCGATCTGCTCGGGCAGGTCCATCTGACGATAGCCCCAACCGGTCATGTTCAGTTTTGTCAGCGGATAGGTGCGCACGTCGGTAAAACCCAGCGGCTCCAGCAGGCGGGAAAACGCGAGGCGGCCGCGCGGCAGTTCGCCGTTGTCAGCCCAGTCGACAGTGCGGATCGCCCCGTGGTCGAACACTACCTTGCGGCCCGATTCGAATTGTTCGTTCACATAACGCAGACCGTCCGGCACGGCTTCCACCAACTTGTGGAACAGGCACAGGTTCAGGGCCTGAGCGATCCAGACGCGATGGATCGCGTCTTGCGACCAAGAGAAATCCTGCAAGCCTTGAGGAACCTCGACACGGTGTTCGACCCAGTCAGCAGCGGGCTGGCCAACGGTGGACGCAACAAGATTGAAAAGGCCTTGGAAAGCGGTCATGGATAGCGGCTCTGGGCAAGAATGTCAGGACGCTATGTAAGCTGCGATGACGAACGCCATCAAGCGAAAAAAAACGACGGGTTCATTCCGTTTTCTATTGAATGCCCCTTGCATGCCGACGTGCTGGGCATCCTTTGAATCAACTGCGGGAGCGAACTCGCCCACAAGGAGTCGGGCTCAGCCAACCAAAATGTTTGGGTGGCTGGCCTTTTCGTCCAGATGCGGCCAGGACACCGCTCGCTCCCACAGTTTTGCGCGTTTTCGGATCAATCAATGCGCTTGCTTTACGGCGCGTAAGGCAAGTCGCGTTTGTGCTGAGTCTTGCGATAGGTGTTGACGATGATGTCGAAGGCCTCCTGACGCAAAGGCTGGCCGTGCAGGAATGCATCGATCTCGGCATAGGTCACGCCGTGGGATGCCTCGTCTGGCTTGCCCGGTACGAGGTCCTCGAGGTCGGCCGTCGGTACTTTCTCGACCAGAAACTCTGGCGCGCCGAAACTGCGGGCGATCGCGCGCACCTGGTTTTTCACCAGGCCGCTCAACGGCGCCAGGTCGCAGGCGCCGTCGCCGAACTTGGTGAAGAACCCCATGACCGCTTCGGCGGCATGATCGGTGCCGATGACCAGCCCGCCACGTACGCCTGCGATGGTGTACTGCGCGACCATCCGCGTGCGGGCCTTGACGTTGCCTTTGACGAAGTCGACCGCAGCGTCGGGCTGACCCTCGAACGCTTTGACCTGCTCGACCAGTGCCTTCACCGAAGGCGCGATGTCGACGGTGTGGCGTTCGTCCGGATTGATGAAGTCCACCGAGGCCGTGGCCTCGTGCTCGTCGTGCTGAATGTGATACGGCAGGCGTACGGCAATGAACTGATAGGCGTTGTCGCCGGTGCTATCGCGCAACTCCTTCACCGCGCGCTGGGCCATCAGGCCTGCGGTCAGCGAGTCGACGCCGCCGCTGATTCCCAGCACCAGCACCTTCAGGCGAGCGTTTTGCAGGCAGTCCTTGATGAACTGAATACGACGTGCAACTTCGGTTTCTAGCTCGCCCTGAGTGGCGAAGGGGGCCTGAACCTTGAGTTCCCTGGCGATCTCGAGCTGTACGGCTTGCATGATTTACTCCTCATGAGGAAGAAGAAAAAGAGGCATTTCAAGAAAGTGAAAAGCGGTGCTCGAGTCAGGCTGGCACCTTGAATACGTGACGCAGGTAGGACACGAATTCCGGGTCCTTGCACTGCGTTTTTCCGGGCTCGTCGGAGATCTTCGCGACGGGCTGGCCAGCACAGGCAGTCATCTTCAGCACGATGCTCATCGGTGCGATACCGGGGACGTCGGCGGTCAGGTTAGTGCCGATGCCGAAGCTGACATTGATCCGACCACGCAACGCCCGGAATATTTCCAGGGCTTTGGGCAGGTTCAGGCCGTCGGAAAACACCAGTGTCTTGCTCATCGGATCGATGCCGAGTTTCTGGTAATGCCGGATGCATTTTTCCGCCCACTGCACCGGATCGCCCGAGTCGTGGCGCAGGCCGTCGAAGAGCTTGGCGAAGAACAGGTCGAAGTCGTTCAGGAAGGCGTCGGTGGTGATGCAGTCGGTCAAAGCGATGCCCAGCAGCCCCCGGTATTCGCGGACCCAACAATCGAGCGCGGCGATCTGGCTGTCGATCAGGCGCGGCCCCAGTTGCTGGTGCGCCATGATCCATTCATGGGCCATCGTGCCCAGCGGCTTGAGGTCGAACTTTCGCGCCAGATGGACGTTGCTGGTGCCGACGAACTGTCCGGGGAAGTCCTTTTTCAGGACCGAGACGACGTCTTCCTGCACGGCAAAAGAGAAGCGTCGACGCGTGCCGAAATCGGCGACCTTCAGATCGGCGAGTTCGTCTGCGGTGGCGGTCGCGGTCAGCCAGTCGAACTTGCGATACAGCTGATCGCGCGCCTGACTGAGCAGCGTTTCAGGATTGCGGTGGCGGTTGCGCACTTCGCTGACGATGGCCAGGATCGGCACTTCGAACAGGATCACGTGCAACCAGGGGCCGGCAAGGCGGATGCACAGCTCATCGTTTTCGATGCTGGTGTGCACGTAGCGAAGGTTGAAGCGGAACAGGCCGAGAAAGCGCAGAAAATCCGGCTTCATGAAGTTGATGCGTTCCAGAAAACCGGTTTCTTCCACGCTCAGGGACAGGTCGCAGAGCTGTTCGATCTGCTGACGGATTTGTTTCAGATAAGGGCGAAGATCTTCGTTGTTGCGGCAGCGAAACTCCCACTCCACATCCACGTTCGGGTAGTTGTGCAGCACAGCCTGCATCATGCTCAGCTTGTAGAGGTCGGTATCGAGCAGGTTTTGCACGATGCGATCCGCGAAAGCGCTCTCACTCATTGTGTCGCTCCAGCCAGCAGTGGCCGCCCAGGGTGCGGCCGTGGAATCGGGTCGATGTCGCATACAGCCTTGTGGCAGCAGCAATGTTGGCTTCCTGCCACTACGTCCGGCCTGTTATTGACGATGGCGGACATAATGCCAGTCGTCGTGCGAGAGGGGCAGAAATGTTTCAGCCATTGATTGCGTGCACCTGATAAACACGGGCTGAAACGCCTATGCGTGGACTGCCGAAGCTCCAATTTGTAGGACCGGCTTTAGTCGGGAATGCGTCAGGAGGCATGCTGCAGAATCGATGGTGCTCATACCGGCTGCTTCCCGGCTGAAGCCGGTCCTACGAGTGTGCGTTTTTATTGCGGTGTTTGACACGAACGCGAGTTGTCACTGCGGTGTGGGCTCGTTGAGCTGCTCCAGCATCCACTCCACGAACACTCGAATTTTCGGGACTTCCGCCGCATGTTCCGGATACGCCAGGTAGTAAGCGTCGTGGCTGGGAAGTGCGTGCTGCCAGGGGATGATCAGCTTGCCGTCAGCCAGCTCTTCTTCCACCAGAAAGCGCGGCAGCAGCGCCACGCCGCAGCCGACCTGCGCCGCACGTATGCACATGTAGAACGTTTCAAAGCGCGGGCCGTGATAGCTGTGTTCAGTCTGATGGCCCTGGCTGTCGAACCAGTCATGCCAGGCTTGCGGTCGGTGAGCGTTCTGCAGCAGCACCAGTTCGGCCAATTGCGTCGGATCGGTGAAAGGCTTGTCCGGCAGGATGTCAGGCGCGCAGACGGCAACCAGTTCCTCGCTGAACAATTTGACGCTTTCAGCGCCTGGACGGGCCCCTTGGCCAAAGTAGAACGACATGTCGCAGCGACTCTGCGCCAGGTCGTCGCTCTCCTGTTCATTGACCAGATCCAGATGAATGTGCGGATGCCGCAATCGCCAACCCTTCAACCGCGGCACCAGCCAGCGCGCCCCGAAGGTCGAAGGTGTCGATACACGCAGTACTTCGGTTTCGCCGCCGTAGGAACGCAGAAAATGCGTCGACATCTCCATCTGCGTCAGGACCTTGCGAACTTCGCTCAGGTACAACGCGCCGGCGGGCGTCAGCTGCAAACGGCGCCGCACGCGTCGGAACAACAGGTGCTGCACCAGTTCCTCAAGCTGCGCGACCTGTTTGCTGACAGCGCTCTGGGTCAGGTTCAGCTCCTCGGCGGCGCGAGTGAAACTCAGATGGCGGGTGACCGCTTCGAAGCATTGCAGCGCGGTCACCGAGGGAAGGTGGCGTTTGTTCAGCATATTCAGGCTTGCCCGCAGTCAGCATGAAAAAACGGAATGATATCTCGCTTAATCGTCGTTTGTTCAGCCACTTCCATCCAGCTATTACTACAGGCTGACGCTATCACCGTATGGCCGCACCCACTTCAGTATTGCGCATTCGCGTTTACGGCCCATCCGAACTCAGGAGATACCATGCTAAACGACCTGCTCACCCGCCTCGGCGTTGACCCTGCTCTTTATCAGAAGGGCGACAAGCCTGTGCACACCCCGATCGATGGCAGCCAGGTTGCGTCGGTAAGCTGGGAAGGCGCCGCTGAAGTCGAGCAGCGCATCACCCGCGCCGAACATGCTTTTCAGGCGTGGCGCAAAGTGCCTGCGCCGCGCCGAGGCGAGTTGATTCGCCTGTTCGGCGAGGCCCTGCGCAAGCACAAGGCCGATCTGGGCGAACTGGTTTCCTGGGAAGCCGGCAAGATCACTCAGGAAGGCCTGGGTGAAGTGCAGGAAATGATCGACATCTGCGACTTCGCTGTCGGGTTGTCCCGTCAGATTTACGGCCTGACCATCGCGTCCGAACGTCCTGGCCACCACATGCGTGAAACCTGGCACCCGCTGGGCGTCGTGGGTGTGATCAGTGCGTTCAACTTCCCGGTGGCCGTCTGGTCATGGAACACCGCGCTGGCGCTGGTGTGCGGTAACTCGGTGATCTGGAAACCTTCGGAAAAGACCCCGCTGACCGCCTTGGCTTGCCAGGCGCTGTTCGATCGCGTTGCCGCTGAGTTTTCCGATGCTCCGCCCTACCTTGCTCAGTGCGTTGTCGGGGGCCGTGAAGCCGGCGAGACGCTGGTCGACGACGCCCGCGTTGCGCTGATCAGTGCCACGGGCAGTACGCGCATGGGCCGGGAAGTGGCGCCGAAAATCGCCGCGCGTTTCGCTCGCAGCATCCTCGAACTGGGCGGCAACAACGCCATGATCCTGACCCCGAGTGCCGATCTGGATCTGGCCGTTCGCGCCGTGTTGTTCAGTGCCGTTGGCACCGCCGGTCAGCGTTGCACCACTCTGCGTCGTCTGATCGCGCACAACTCGGTCAAGGCCGAGTTCGTCGAGCGCCTGAAAACCGCATACGCCAAAGTGCGCATCGGCCATCCGCTGGAGGGCAATCTGGTGGGCCCGCTGATCGACAAGCAAAGTTACGACAACATGCAGGAAGCGCTGGAGCAGGCATTGAGCGAAGGCGGGAAGGTCTTCGGTGGCAAGCGCCAGCTGGACGAGCAGTTCCCGAACGCCTACTACGTGTCGCCTGCCATCGTCGAGATGCCGGAGCAGAGCGACGTGGTGCGCAGCGAGACGTTCGCACCGATCCTGTATGTGGTCGGCTACGACGAGTTCGAGGAGGCGGTGCGCTTGAACAACGACGTGCCGCAAGGCTTGTCCTCGTGCATCTTCACCACCGACGTGCGTGAAGCGGAGCAGTTCATCTCGGCGCTGGGCAGCGATTGCGGCATCGCCAACGTCAACATTGGCCCGAGTGGTGCAGAGATTGGCGGCGCGTTCGGCGGAGAGAAGGAAACCGGCGGCGGCCGTGAGTCGGGCTCCGATTCCTGGAAAGGCTACATGCGCCGCCAGACCGCCACCGTGAACTACTCCCGCGAACTGCCGTTGGCGCAAGGGATTACGTTTGATTGATTGAAGCGCGGCCAATAAAAGTGCCGCGTTGACCTTATTCGCGAGCAAGCTCGCTCCCACAAAAAATGGTGCGCACCTTCCGGCCGTATCCATTTTGTGAGAGCGAGCTTGCTCGCGATAGCGTCAGAACAAACAACACCGAATTTGAATCATCGTTGTCTCTTTCCGAGGTTGTGCGATGCCGTTACGCGAAGAATGCTTGTGGGAAACGCTGACGCCGCAGAGGCCTGAGGCGTCGGCGTTGAAAGGGGAGGTTACGGCTGATGTCTGCGTGATCGGCGCGGGGATTACCGGGTTATCGGCCGCGATTCATCTGCTCGAGCAAGGCAAGAGCGTGGTTATCGTCGAGGCCCATCGTACGGGGCAGGGCGGTTCGGGGCGTAACGTAGGACTGGTGAACGCCGGCCTGTGGATTCCGCCTGATGAGATCGAAGCCGGTTTCGGCGAGAAAGTCGGCAGTCAGCTCAACACCATGCTCGGCAACGCGCCATCTCTGGTGTTCAGCCTGATCGAAAAATATGGCATCGAATGCCAGGCCACGCGCAAAGGCACCTTGCACATGGCGCACAACGCCAAAGGTGAACTGGACCTGCGCAGCCGCGAGGAGCAATGGAAGCGCCGCGGCGCACCGGTCGAACTGCTCACCGGCAAAGCCTGCCAGGAGGCGACCGGCACCCGGCAAATCACGTCGGCACTGTTGGACATGCGCGCAGGCACCATCAACCCGATGGCGTACACCAGCGGGTTGGCCGCTGCCGTCACGAAACTGGGCGGGCTGCGGTTCGATCATTCGCCGGTCAAGCAGCTGGAGCGACAGGGCCAACGCTGGTGCGTGATCACGCAAAACGGTTCGGTCCTCGCCGATCAGGTGGTCATTGCTTCCAATGCCTACACCGAGGGTGAGTGGACCGAGCTGCGTCGGCATTTCTTCCCCGGCTATTACTATCAGGTGGCTTCGGCGCCTTTGACCGAAGAGGCCGCGCAGCAGATTTTGCCGGGCGGCCAGGGTTCCTGGGATACCCGTCAGGTGTTGAGCAGTATTCGCCGCGACGCCGACGGACGCCTGTTGCTGGGCAGTCTGGGCAATGGCAATCAGAAACCGGGCTGGTTCCTCAAGGCCTGGGCCGATCGCGTCCAGCAGCACTACTTTCCGTATCTGAAGAATGTCGAGTGGGAATGCACCTGGACGGGCTGCATTGCATTCACGCCCGATCATTTGCTGCGGGTGTTCGAGCCTGCACCAGGATTGGTCGCGGTCACCGGTTTCAACGGGCGCGGCAATACCACCGGCACAGTGGTGGGCAAAGCGTTCGCCGATTACCTGTGCACCGGTGACAAGACCGTCCTGCCCATTCCTTTTGCCGACATGCAGCCGCTCTCGGCTATCGGTTTGCGCAGTGCTTTGTACGAAGCTGGCTTTTCGCTATACCATGCCGGTCAGTGCCTCAGAGTTGTCATCTGAGGCCGCACGTCTACCTTGGACCAACGCTTTGTCGTGCATCCACTAACCTGAAATGGTGCGTCCCGTAGCGGCCCCGCACCGGCGGTGTGCAGTTCGGTGACGCAGGCTGTAACAACAGGGTTGTACAGGTCAGTTTGGCGCGGTTGCGCGCATTATTCGGGAGGGTTGCTCTTTCAATGTCGCAGGGTTGCACCTTGCGCGGTTTAGACGGTTGCACGCCCAGTTAAAAAGGGCTCGAATCAGTCGCATAACAACAAAACGATGACTTTTTTCAGAATAAAAAACCGATGGCACGCCACTTGCTCAGAGCAACTCTGTGGTCGCAGTGCTAATTAAAAAACCTAGGAGCACCAACTCATGTCGCAGACGTTTTACAGGAAAGGCTTTCTGGCACTCGCAGTCGCTACTGCAATGGGTGCGGCTACTTTTGCGCAGGCTGACATCAAGATCGGCGTTGCAGGCCCGATGACCGGTGCTAACGCCTCGTTTGGCGAGCAGTACATGAAAGGCGCTCAAGCAGCAGCCGACGCGATCAACGCTGCTGGCGGTGTCAACGGCGAGAAAATCGCGATTACCGCATACGACGACGCGTGCGAGCCCAAGCAGGCCGTAGCGGTCGCCAACAAGGCGGCGTCGGACAAAGTAGCTGGCGTCGTCGGTCACTTCTGCTCCTCTTCCACCATTCCAGCTTCTGAAGTCTATGACGAAGCCGGCATCATCGCGATCACCCCAGGCTCCACCAACCCGACCGTTACCGAACGCGGCTTGAGCGCCATGTTCCGTATGTGTGGTCGTGACGACCAGCAAGGCGTCGTTGCCGGTGACTACATCGTCGACGTGCTCAAAGCCAAGAAAGTCGCGGTCATCAACGACAAAGACACCTACGGCAAAGGCCTGGCTGACGCCACCGCCAAACAGCTGACCGCTCGCGGCGTGAAGCCTGTGCTGGAAGAAGGTCTGACCCGTGGCGAGAAAGACTTCAGCGCCCTGGTCACCAAAATCCGCTCTACCGGCGCTGATGTCGTCTATTTCGGCGGCCTGCACCCGGAAGCCGGTCCTCTGGTCCGCCAGCTGCGTGAACAAGGTCTGAAAGACGTCAAGTTCATGTCCGACGATGGCGTTGTGACCGACGAACTGGTCACAACCGCGGGTGGCGCACAATACGTTGATGGCGTGTACATGACCTTCGGTGCCGACCCACGCCTGCTGCCAGACAGCAAGGCTGTAGTGGAAGAGTTCCGCAAGAAGGGTTACGAGCCTGAAGGCTACACCCTGTATGCGTACGCTTCGGTTCAGGCCCTGGCTGCCGGCTTCAACGGCGCCAAGTCCAACAAAGGCGAAGACGCTGCCAAGTTCCTGAAAGCCCACCCGGTCAAAACCGTCATGGGCGAGAAAGCCTGGGACACCAAAGGCGACCTGAAAGTCTCCGACTACGTGGTTTACCAGTGGGACAAGGACGGCAAATATCACCAGCTCGAAAAGCAGAAGTGAGTTGAGCTCCTAGTCGGAAGCGTCGTGTCGCGGACTTCGGACCTCGACTCGACGCTCTCCGGTAATCGGGGCTGCGCAGGCGCTGCCCCGGATTTCTTCTGTTGCCATCGTGCCGTCCCGCTGTCTCTCACGAGGAGACAAACCGGTACGCGCCAGGTTGGCCTTTCAAGTTCGTGAGCGTGCGTGATGGATGGTATTTTCCTGCAGCAAATGGTCAACGGCCTGACCCTCGGTTCGGTTTACGGCCTGATCGCCATCGGTTACACGATGGTTTACGGCATCATCGGCATGATCAACTTCGCCCACGGCGACGTATACATGATCTCCGCCTACCTTGCAGCGATCGGCCTGGCCGTGCTGTCCTTCTTCGGCATCGAGTCGTTCCCGTTCCTGATTCTCGGCACGCTGATCTTCACCATCGTGGTGACCGGTGTGTACGGTTTCGTCATCGAGCGCGTGGCTTACAAACCGCTGCGTAACTCGACCCGTCTGGCGCCGCTGATCAGTGCCATCGGTATTTCCCTGATTCTGCAAAACTACGCACAGATCGCCCAGGGCCCTCGCCAGCAAGGCGTTCCCACCCT
>Ga0213834_100401_pt1 | contig 23967 bp, 18 predicted proteins | sample SWPTP12_FD_160580 | JGI IMG/M metagenome (GOLD analysis project Ga0213834, IMG submission 160580) | Coastal seawater microbial communities from Marineland, Florida, United States - SWP TP1 #2 | ecosystem: Environmental > Aquatic > Marine > Coastal | place: USA: Florida | collected 2016-08-06 | reverse complement strand
GCCGACTGGGTTGCTGATCGTCAGGCGCGCGCCCATGGTAGCCGTCGGATCTAAACCTATGCAGCGGGATGGCTGATGCGCGTTTTTCTTGTTCGCCACGGCGAATCCCTCGGTAACCTCGACGAACGGGCTTACAGCCAGTTTGGAGATCACAACGTACCGCTGACGCAGTGGGGACATCGCCAGGCCGCCGAAGCCGGGGCTGTGATCGCGGCCTATATGTCCGGCCTGACCGGGCGGGGGGTGCAAACGCTGCGCGTATGGTACTCACCGTTCCTGCGGACACGGCAAAGCAAGGACGCGCTCCTTGAAGCCTTGCCTGTCGAACGCATTGGCAAGGTGCGCGAGGACTATCTGTTGCGGGAGCAGGATTTCGGCCTCTTTACTGAAATCTATGACCACGCCGAGCGGAAGCAAAAGTTTCCCGACGAATTCGAGAAGTGGGCGAGACTGCGTAGCAACAGCGGTAAATTCTACGCCCGGCCGCCAGATGGTGAAAGCCGCGCCGATGTTGCACAGCGCATGCGGTTGTTCCTGCAGACGATCATGCACGAGGCCCGACACGGCCACGACAACGTGGTGATCGTCGGCCATGGTGTCACCAACCGAGCCTTCGAGATGAATTTTCTGCAGCATCCTGTCGACTGGTTCGAACGTTCGGACAATCCCGGGAATGCTGACATCACTCTGATCGAGGGAACGCGCGAAATGGGATACACCTCGACGCTGTTGCACCAGGCGACCGACCGTCAGCCTGGTCAGAACGATCTGCGACAGGCGTATGGCGCAGAGTTAACGATCAGGCCAGAGCCGGAGGCGTGAAATGCCTTGACCAAACTGGACCTCGTTTTTGCCGGCGATAGATATCAAGCTGAGTATGGGTATCCCGATAACACCCGCCGAATGACACTGCAGATCGATAACCGGGCTCGCTTGTCGGGTACCTCGAGCGATGGCTGGTTCCGTTCAACGTCCCGCAAATCAGCGATGGTGACGTACTGATGCCGGTGGCGGAGAATACCAGCTGACAATCGACTAATCGCTATTTTGGGCACTTGCCTTTGGTATCAATTGTCATCGATGAGATTCTAGGCACGGTAACCAAGCCTCAATACGTTTTCTCTATAAGGATCGGTATCGTCCTACCATTGAGCCTTGGCAGTTTTCCTGCAGCTCATTCAGCAAGATATCGAGGCCTACGTGAGGTTTTTTGGAAATTTGAAAATAAGGACGCGGGTCGTTCTCGTAGCGTCGATCCCGACCATTGCGTTGATCGCTGCTGTCGTACAGGACAATATGAAGCGCCTTGAGCAGGCTTCGGAAGCGCAATCTGTCGCCGAAATTTCTTCGATGGCGCCCGTTATTGGCTCAGCCATCCATGAAATCCAGAAGGAGCGCGGTGCTTCCGCTGGTTTCGTCGGTGCCAAGGGCCTCGGTGAGTTCGGGTCGCTCCTGGAGAAGCAGCGTCTCGCAGCGGATGCAGCACTCGCCAGTTTCAAGGCCTTGAACCTGACGACGAGCGAAGCTCCGGGTGGCCCTGAATTGCAGCAGCTTGCGCTCTCGGCCCAAGCCAAGCTCGACCAGCTCAAGACAATGCGTGACGAGGTTACGGCGTTAAAGGCAGGCGTGCCTGATATTGCGTCCTATTTCGAGGATACGATAGGTAGCCTCATCAAACTGATCGGATCCATGAGCTCGCTCACCAGCGACAGCACGATCTCAAACCGGATTGTTGCCTACTCGGCTCTTCTGCAGGGTAAGGAACGCGCTGGTCAGGAACGCATGATCGGCACTGCAGCATTCGCGGCCGGTAGTTTCTCGCCGGAAGGATATCAGCAGTTCGTGAAGTTTGGCGTCATGCAGAACGTCTACTTTGCGGATTTCAACAGCTATGCAGGCGCACCGCAGCGTGCCGCGCTTCAGACGGCCCTTGCGAGTGATGCCGGTCAGCTTGTCGAGAAGCAGCGCAGCGTCGCGCTGAAGGCTCCGTTCGGCGGACAGATGGGTGGAATTTCCGGTGAAGACTGGTATAAGGCTTCGACCAACCGCATCAACGCGCTGAAGACAGTGGAAGACCAGACCGGTCTGGAGCTAAAGGATTATGCGTCCGCTTCGGCTGCGGTTCAGCACAGTAATTTCCTGATTTCGGTCTTCACCTCGCTGGGCGTTCTGGCAGTCGTTGCTGTTCTCGCGACCATCGTCACCCGCTCCATCACCCGTCCCGTCACGCGGATCGTGCAGACGATGCGTGAGCTCGCGGCCGGCAACGCAGAGGCTGAAATCGATACCATTGCCGATCGAAGCGAAATCGGCGACATGGTCAAGTCTGTTGCCGTCTTCAAGCAGAACGTGCAGGACACCTTGCGCATGGAAGCGGAAGCGCAGGCTAACCGTTCGATGTCCGAACGTCAGCGCCTCGAGCAGCACGAGCGTCAGGCGGAAGAAGCAGCCGAAGTGCAGTTCGCAGTCGATACGCTCGCCGTTGGCCTCGGTGCCATGGCGAATGGCAAGCTGAACCATCGGATCGACCAGGCGTTTGCAGAACGCCTCGACAAGATCCGCGTCGACTTTAACGGTGCGATCGAGCGTCTCGAAGATGCGATCGTGGACGTCAGCGGCAACGCGCAGGCGATCTCGGCCGGTTCGAACCAGATCCGCTCCGCGGCTGACGACCTGGCAAGGCGCACCGAACAGCAGGCAGCATCTGTCGAGGAGACCGCAGCAGCCCTTGAGCAGATCACCACCACGGTTGCCGACACGACGCGTCGCGCAGAAGAAGCAGGTCGCCTGGTCAGTGAAACGCGCAAGAACGCCGAGCACTCGGGCCTCGTGGTGACGAACGCAATCAACGCAATGAATGCGATCGAAGCGTCATCCAACGAGATCTCCACCATCATCGGCGTCATCGACGAAATCGCGTTCCAGACCAATCTTCTGGCACTGAATGCGGGCGTGGAAGCGGCCCGGGCAGGTGACGCCGGCAAGGGCTTTGCAGTCGTCGCACAGGAAGTTCGCGAACTTGCGCAACGGTCCGCAAGCGCCGCCAAGGACATCAAGAGCCTGATCGCCAAATCCGGTGAACATGTCAGAAGCGGCGTTTCCCTTGTCGGCGAAACGGGCGAGGCGCTTGGGCAGATCGTCGATCAGGTCAAGGCAATCAGCGTGAACGTCCTCTCGATCGTGGAAGCCTCGCGCGAACAGTCTGCGGGTATCAAGGAAATCAACCATGCCGTCTCGTTGATGGATCAGGGGACGCAGCAGAATGCCGCTATGGTGGAAGAATCCACCGCAGCGAGCCATTCTCTCGCGAGAGAAGCCGAAACGCTCTTCCAGCTCGTTGGTATGTTCGAGACAGGATCAGTGGCAGGTGGCATTCACCACTCGCATCAATCCGGCGACGCTCCAGCTCCTTCGAAACGGTTGATGACCCGAGTGACCTCGTCCTTCTCCAGACGCGTGGCATAAGCTTCACGGCATCCCGGCTAACCTCCCAAAGCACACGCAGAGAGTGAACCGTAAAAGCCGCCGAAGAAATCCTTTCGGCGGCTTTTGTATGAGGCTGATCCGTGCTGGTTGGTGAAAAGAAGCTTCCAGCTGTCACGACATCTTTCGCTTGATCTGCAGCCGCCAAGACACCCCCAGCCACGTGCTCGTGTCATCGTGGCCGCGATGGACGAAGTGACAGTGAGAGACGCGTTCCTCAAACATCTTCTCATGCTCGCGCAAGATTTCGGCCAACGTCCCCAATCTTCAGCGAGATGCCGTCCCGTCGAAGGTTTCTCGCATCGCCTTGAGGATCACGACCGCGGAGGCAGCGCCCGGGTCGATATGGCCAAGCGAGCGTTCGCCCAGTCTTGCGGCGCGACCACGAAGCGCGATCATGGATTGCGTTGCTTTGGCGCCCAATTCTCCCGCTTCGCAGGCCGAGGACCAAATGTGTCCGGGTTCGCCGGATCTCGCCTCCGCCGCATCGGCTGCCGGCATCCAGGCATCGAGCATGGTCTTGTCTCCGCGCATTCCTTTGCCCCGCTGCTGAATGCCGGTTGTGATGGCTCTCAGCATCGCGACCTGGCCAGCGGCATCGAGAGGTCGATGTGCGTTCATACGATCGGATGCATGGAGAAAGCCGGTCGCATAGAGCGGGCCCGTGGATGCGCCTACCGCATCGAGAAACGTGGTCGCAGCAGCCGTCATGACTTCGGCGGCAGTCATGCTGTCGAGATCGCTCCGCGACAATTCACTCGCAACAGCGCTGAAGCCAAGCGACATCGTGATGCCGTGATCGGCGTCTCCGATCGCCTCATCAAGCTCGGTCAGGTAATCCTTCTCCTTGGCCATCGCATCGGAGATCTTGTTGAACATTCGGCTGAGTAAGCGCGCATCGTTTCCGTGCACCATGTCCCTCCAACTGTTGCACTGTGCCATTGAAAGCCTGCCTTACCCTATTTTCAACGCCGCAGTGTCGCAGGGATGATGGAGCAGAGTAGACAGATCGTCATCGAGATGAAGGATTGAGATCGAGGCGCCGACCATATCCAATGATGTGCAGTAGTGGCCAATCCAGTTTGCTTCGATCTCGATGCCCTTGGCCTTCAGCCTCTGCTCGACACGCCTGAACAGAATATAGAGCTCCATCAATGGCGTTGCACCGAAGGAGTTGACCAGTACGGCGACACGGCTGCCTGCGATCGCCCCCATCTCGTGAAATATGCGATCGATAATCTTGTCCGCAATCGCGTCGGCATTCTCGATCTTCTCGCGACTGACACCCCGTTCGCCATGGATGCCGATCCCGAACTCCATCTCGTCTTCCCCGATCTCGAAACTCGGACGGCGCGTCTGCGGCATAGAGCCGGCTTCGAGTGCGACACCCAGCGTGAATGTGCGGGAGTTGGCCTTGCGTGTCAGTGCTTCGCACGCGTCGAGGGAGTGACCGCGGTCGCAGGCTGCACCGGCGATCTTGAAGGTAAAGAAATTGCCGGCGACACCACGTCGGCCGTCCCGGTCTTCCATGGAGGACGAGGCGACATCATCGGTGGTCAGGACCGTGCGCACCGCGATGCCCTCGGCCTCGGCCATTTCTGCCGCCATCTCAAAGTTCATGACGTCCCCGGCATAGTTGCCGTAGACGAAAAGCACACCGGCATCACCCGAAGCGGCCCGGGCGCAATGCAGGATCGGCATCGGCGGCGGGGAGGAAAAGACATTGCCGACGGCGACCGCATCCGCCAGCCCCTTTCCCACATAGCCGAGAAAGCAGGGTTCATGACCGGAGCCGCCGCCGATGACAAGACCGACCTTGCCGGGCCGCGGACCTTCCCTGGCTATCAACGCCCGGTTGGATTTTCCGGCGGGCATCAGATGTTTCTGATGCGCCCGAACGACGCCTTCCAGCATTTCCTCAACCACATGATCCGGATCATTGAGGAACTTCTTCACGCGATTGCGCGTCCGCGTCCCTGTCCCTTGGCTAGACGGGCTTTCCGAGCGAGGGCGCTGCGCAAGCATCTGGTCGATCACGGTCACGCCGTCGGCATTCAGAATACCCCGTCCGGTCGCCGCATCGGTGATCAGCACGTTGACATAGCCGCCGCGCAGGGCAGCGAGGATCGCTGGCACCTTGTCGAATCCTCCGGCCGCAGCAACGCGGAGGCCGACCGATTTGAGCATGTCGAGTGACATGCCGATCAGGCGCTCGTCCAGCGGCCCTGCCACCGGACGCCCCTGGCCGTCGATGAAGCGGCCAGAGACGGCGCCGACGGCGCCCTTCGCGAGATAATCCTGCAGCGCCACGTCTTCGAAAAAGCCGCTTGTGTGAATGGTCGAATTCGGCCTCAGTGACGAGATGCCAAAAAGTGCCTTGTTGGCACGCGACAGCATGCCGAACTGATCGGCCACCAGCGGCTCTTCCAACAGAGCGTCACGCATCGTTCGAGACGAGAGGATGGCGGGGGCGGATATGTTGACGAGCCTGCCGCCAACGGCCCCGGCGACAGCCGCTGCGCAAAGCTCCGGCGTATAGGAAAAGCTTGCCCGTGTTCCGCCCGCCGCCTGAATGACCGTGACATCCTGCAATCCGGGAACATGGGCAGCTTCGCCGATCGCAAGCATTGTGCGCCCCCAGGAAACGGCGACTGTATCGCCCGACTTGATCAGACGCTGCAATGCCTGGCCGCCGGCAGCACCGATCCGTTCGATCAGCGATTTGCCGGTTTCTTCGCTGGGGACGACAAGACAGTCGACGAGCCCGAAATGCCGCTTGAGTTCGCGCGCGATGGTCAGTGACGCAAGCCGGGCGGGTTCGATGGCGATGTTGACGATGCCGCGCTCACGCGCCTCTGCGAGATAGTTGTTCACCGTGGCGCGCGACACACCCATCGTGGCAGCAATATCGCCTTGGGTAAGGCCATCCTCGTAATAGAGCCAGCAGGCCCAGACGAGGGGGTCGTCGCCATATCTCAGAGACATGCCCTCGCGGGCGTGTTCGACATCGTTGGTGCCGATCATCGCCTTGCCGGACTGCTGTGTCTTCACTGGTGTCAATCCGAAACGTGCTCCGACAGTCGATACGGGGCCGAGCTATCCGGGCCGCCGGAATTTTTTAGGACAATTTATCGATGTTGGCTTCTTATTTCTGGAATTCGACGGCGACCTGCCCGAAAAGGCAGGTCGCCCGGTCCTGGGGGAGGTTTCCTGAGTTCAGGGCGCCTGCAACTTGCCTGACACGCCCTTCGCGATTTCCTTGAGGATTAAGGCGCATGACGTGGCACCGGCATCGAGAACGCCAAGCGAGCGTTCGCCGAGACGGCTGGCGCGCCCGATCTTCGCGACGAGGTCGATGGTGGAATCACGTCCCTTGTCGGCGGCTTCGGTCATCGCCGCCAGCGCGTCAGCAAAGGACTGTCCGCCTGCGACCGTGCTGTCGAACGCTTCGATGGCCGGCACGAACGCGTCGATCAGCGTCTTGTCGCCAACCTTGGCAGAACCGATCGACTGAATGCCGGCAAGGCCCATATGAAGCATTGTCGAGAAGAGGCGAGCGTCAACGACATCCTTGCCTTCGAGCGTTTCTGCGAACTCGGTGAACATCACGCCGTAAAGCGGACCCATAGAGCCGCCAATCTCCGTCATCAACACAGTGCCGAGCGTATCGAAGGCTTCGGCCAGCGACACGTCTTGGGTCTTGAGGCGCTCGGACGTCATGCCGAAGCCCTTGGCCATGTTGACGCCGTGGTCACCATCACCGATCTTGCCGTCGATCTCACTGAGATAGGCGCGGTTTTCGATGATGCGGTCGGCGATCGCAATCACGATATCGCCCGCGTGGGCATTGAGGAAAGTCTGCATCGCCAGGTCCTTAAAGCAGCATGGTGCAGCGCGTCTCGAGATCGAGAAGCGGCTTAGTTTCGTCGTCGAGCGCCATGACCGTCAGGGTCGCTCCCACCATTTCGAGCGACGTGAAATAGTTGCCGATGAAGGTCTTGTAGACCTTCAGGCCACGTGCGGAAATCTCGGTTTCGATCGTATCGTTGAGGATGTAGAGTTCGTTGAGCGGCGTCGCGCCGAGGCCTGACACGAGCACGGCGACTTCGACGCCGGCCGGCAGGTCATGATCGTCGAGCACGATCTTCACCATGTCCCTTGCAACGTCTTCGGCTTTTTTGAGCGGTTCGACCCGCACCCCAGGCTCGCCATGGTGGCCGATGCCGACTTCCATCGTGCCGGGCTCGATCTGGAAATTGGGATGGCCGACGGCGGGAAGTGTGCAGGGGCCAAGGCCGACCCCGATCGACCGGCAGTTGTCGATCGCCTTCTGCGCGACGGCGCGAACCTCCTCGAGCGAACCGCCCTGGCTGGCCTTGGCGCTGCCGATCTTCCACATGAAGATCTCACCGGCGACCCCGCGGCGCTTCTCCCGCTCGGACAGGGGAGCCGAGCAGACGTCGTCGTTGGCGACGACCGTCAAAACCTCGATTCCTTCCTTGGTGGCAAGCTTGGTTGCCATCTTCACGTTCATGTTGTCGCCGGCATAATTGCCGTAAAGGCACACCACTCCTGCGCCTCCATTCGCCTCGCGGAATGCGTCAGAGAAGCTCTTGGCCGTCGGCGAGGAGAAGAGTTCGCCAACGGCGACCGCATCCAGCATGTTCTTGCCGGTGTAGCCCATGAAGGCGGGTTCATGACCCGAACCGCCGCCGGTGACGATGCCGACCTTGCCTTTGACGGGGGCATTCTTCGCCACGACGACACGTGGGTTTTCCGCAAGCCGGACGATATCGGAATGGGCCTTGACGAAGCCCTTGACCGTATCTTCGACGACAAGATCAGGATTATTGACGAAACGCTGCATGGTTTGTCCTCAGAGAATTGTGTAACCGCCGTCGATCAGGAGATCGGCGCCGTTGATCATGTCCGCACCATTGGAGACAAGAAAGACTGCCGCTGCGGCGATTTCCTGCGGGTAGGCGAAACGGCCGATCGGGATACGCTTCTTCGCATTTTCACCCTTTTCGCCGGCCCAAGCCTTCTTTCCGAGTTCCGTCAGCACGACTGTTGGCGAAATGGTATTCACGCAGATACCGTATTTTCCCCACTCGGCCGCGAAGGTCTTCGACATGCCGATGACGCCGAATTTGGAGGCGCAGTAGGCGACGTGCTCCTCGATTGCGACGGTGCCCGCCTGCGAGGCGAGATTGACGATCTTGCCGCCCTTGCCAGCGGCGATCATCGCCCTTCCGACTGCCTGCGTGAAGAGAAAAGTGCCCTTCAGGTTGATGTCGATCGTCTTATCCCAGTAATCGAGCGACAGATCCTCGGCCGGAGCGAGGAAGACGACCCCCGCGCTGCTGACGGCTATATCGATGTGCCCGAAGGTGTCGAGGACGCCCGCGATCGCCTTCTCGACGGAAGATGCCTGCGAGACATCGCAGACGAAGGATTTCGATGCGCCACCGAGTTCGGCCGCTTTTGCTGCGGCCAGTTCGGCATTGAGGTCAAGCACGGCGACGGTCGCGCCCTTTTCGGTCAGCGCGTCGCAGACGGCAGCGCCGATGCCGGATGCGGCGCCGGTGACGACGGCAATCTTGCCGTTCAGGGGGAAATTCAGGTCGATCTGGGGAGCGGTATCACTCATGTCTTCAAGCCTTTGCGACGGAGACGGGAGGGGCGGCGGTCACCGCCCCTCCCTTGGATCGAAAACGAAAAGTATCAGTTACGGGACTCGAGCAGCTTGTCGGCGTTTTCTTTCGTGACAGGCGTCCAAGGCACGAGGTAGTCCTTCTCGGCGCCATCCGCCCACTTCATGTCCGGATACTGGGTCCAGATCTTCGATTCGGGCTTGTAGTCCTTGTTGGCGGCCTTGATGGCGACGTCGAGAGCGCCCTGAGCCTGGGCGTTGGCGTCCTGCAGGATGGAAGCCATCTCGCCGCGCTTCACCGAGTTGATCGCATCCGTCACGCCATCGACGCCGGCAATCGCGAAGTCTTCAACCTTCAGACCTGCAGCCTTGATTGCCTCGATCGCACCGAGTGCCATTTCGTCGTTCTGGCCGATGATGCCATTGATCTGGCCCGGATGGGATGTCAGCCAGTTTTCCATCAGGGTCTGAGCTTCGGCGCGCGACCAGTTGCCGGTCTGCTTTTCGAGAACCTTTACGTCCGGGCAGGCAGCAAGTGCCTTTTCATTGCCTTCCAGGCGCTGGATCTGGCCGGACTGGCCGATCGGGCCTTCGATGATGACGAGATTGCCCTTGCAGCCCATCTTGTCCAAGACTGCCTTGGCTTCGAGCTCGCCGGCTTCCACGTCGTTCGAGCCGACATAGGATGTGAGGAGATCGGAATTGACGCGGGCATTGGAGCCGACAACGGGGATGCCGGCATCATGGGCCATCTGCACAGCGGTCGCGCCGGCCTCGATATCCATCGGCACGAAGATGATCGCGTCGAATTTCTGTGTGATCATCGTGTTGAACTGTTCCTGCTGGACCAGCGCGTCATATCGGCCATCGAACACCGTGACATCGACCTTGCCGCTCTTGACGGCCGGATGTTCCTTCAGAGCCGCCGACCAGATCTGCATGAATTCAGCATTGAGACCATAGGTGGTCGCGCCAATCTTGAGCTTCTTGTCCTGCGCCATTGCGGGTGCCGAAAGCATCGCCGCACTGGCGACGAGAGCAAGCAAAAGTTTCTTCATTTTCTTCTCCTCCACGGAATGTCCGGTCGCCGTTTTGACGCGCGGTACATGTCGGACCGTTTCGCGATCCGAATTGTTCTGGGGTCAGGCCCCTTGATTGCGTTTTTGATCCAGCATGACCGCACCGACGATCAGCGCCCCTTTGAGGACCTGCTGGTAGTAAGATTCGATGCCGAGCAGATCGAGACCGTTGTTCATGACGCCGATAATGAGCGCGCCGATCAGGGTTCCCGTGACGCGACCGACACCACCCGAGAGGCTGGTACCGCCGATGACCACGGCCGCGATGGCGTCGAGCTCGTAGGCAACACCGGCCTGCGGCAGGCCGGAGCCCGTGCGAGCGGCAAGGATCATACCGGCAAGACCCGCAAGTGCTCCCGAGATGCAGTACACGGCGAACTTGATGCGGGTGACGTTGATGCCTGAAGTCACGGCGGCATGCGGGTTGCCGCCGACGGCGTAGATATAGCGGCCAAAGCGCGTGCGGTTGAGAACCCACCAAGAGGCAATGAAGACGACGGCGAGAACGACGACCGGCATCGGGATGCCGATAATGTTGCCGGTTCCAAGCCAGCGAAAATCCGGGATAAGCGCCGGGACAGGTCTGCCGCCGCCATAGATCAGCGTCATGCCGCGTGCCGCCGACAGCATGCCGAGGGTGGCAACGAAGGCGGGGACGGAGAAGCGCGAGACGATTACACCGACGACCATGCCGCATGCGAGACCGACGAGAATGCCCGCCGCGAACGCGACGAATGCCGGATAGGGGCCGCCCGCAACGCCGGCGGTCGCTGAAGTCGTCGCAAGGCTCGCGGCCACCATACCAGCGAGCGCTACGACCGAGCCGACGGAGAGGTCGATGCCCCGGGTCAGGATGACGAATGTCATGCCGATCGCCAGCACCCCATTGATAGATGTCTGTAGAAGCACGTTCGAGATATTGCCGGCGGTGAGGAAGTACTCGTTGGAGACCGACAGGATGAATGCCAGGAGCAGGAAGGCGAGAAAGATGCCGTATTCCTGGATGAGCAACTTGCGGTTATCCGAACCGAACCATGCGGCTGCCGGCTTGTTTTCTGTGGCGGACACTGTTCTTACCTCTTCCCATGCCGATCGAATCTTGAAAATGCGCGTCTGGCCCAGTGACCCGGGCCCGTCACGTAGAAAGGTGCACCAACGCCTGCGCGTCTGTCTCCGCGCGCGGATAGATGCCAGTCGAGCGACCGTTGCGCATGACGAGGATGCGGTCGGACATGCCCAGCACTTCGTCGATTTCCGATGAAATCATCACTACGGTTCCACCGGCCTCGGCGAATTCGCAGATGATGCGATAGATCTCGCGCTTGGCGCCGACATCGACGCCACGCGTCGGTTCATCGAGCAGAAGCACCTTGGGATTGCGCAGGAACCACTTGCCCAGGACGACCTTTTGCTGATTGCCGCCTGACAGGCCCGAGACCGGCATCGTGTCGCGGGCCGCCTTGATCGCAAATCTTTCGATCATGTTCCGGCTGGCAGCCTGCTCGCCGCGGCGACGCATGACGAAATTGGGGCTGAGTTCCGGCAGGCTGGCAAGCGCAATGTTGCCTCTGACGCTATCGGTCAGATTGAGCCCGGTCAGCTTGCGGTCCTCGGTAACGAAAGCGAGCCCGTGCTCCATCGCGTCAGCCGGCTTGCTGACCTTGACCGGCGCGCCATCGATCCTGATTTCGCCGCTATCGAGACGATCGAGACCAAAGATGCAGTTGAAAATTTCCGACCGGCCGGATCCCATAAGTCCGTAGATCCCGAAGATCTCACCCTTGCAAACCGAAAACGAAATGTCGTCGATCTTGCCGGCGGCTGTCAGCCCCGTAACCTGTAGGCCATCCGTTTCCGTCGGCGTGTTGGTCTTGATATATTCCTCGCCCAGTTCCCGACCGACGATCATCTTGATCAGGCTCGGCCTGTCGATATCAGCCAAGTCACCCGAGCCGATATAGGAGCCGTCGCGGAACACCGTGTAGGCATCCGCGATCTGGAAGATTTCTGACAGGCGGTGCGAGACGTAGACGATACCCTTGCCGGCGGCCTTCAGCCGTTCGATCGTTTTGAAGAGCTGCTGCGCTTCCTTTTCGCCGATTGCCGATGTCGGCTCGTCCATGAAGATGACTTCCGCATCGTGGCTGAGCGCCTTGGCGATCTCGACCAGTTGCATCTGCGCAACCGAAAGGTTCATCATGAACTGAGTGGGACGGATCTGGAATTCGAGCTGATCCAGCAACCGCTGGGCGTTACGGTTCATCGTCTTGAAGTCGACGCCGCCGAAGCGCCCGGAGGGTTCGCGACCAAGATAGATGTTTTCCGCCACGGTCATATGAGGGACAGGGCTCAGTTCCTGTTCGATGATCGCGATGCCGGAGGCGAGCGCTTCGGCTGGGCCTGAAAAATCGACGTCCTGACCGCGACGGCGAATGGAGCCGGCATCGCGCTTGTAAATGCCCATGAGGATTTTGAGGAAGGTCGACTTTCCGGCGCCGTTGCCGCCACACAGCGCGTGCACCGAGCCCGGCTTCAGCTGAAAGCGACCCTCACGCAATGCGGCAACGCCGCCGAAGGACTTCTTCAGTCCTTCCACCTCAAGCAGATATTCCACGCTAATTTCCTCCGATGATCCTTCCGCTCGATGAGCGTCGGACCAATCACTGTCTGGGTTAACCGCCCTCCAGCGGCCAGCACGTGACATTTGTCAGATAGTTTTCGACAAATGTCAACATGCCTTCATTGTAGGCTGAAGGTGTCCCTATGGTGAGCAAAAATCCTGTTTTTATCGTTTTAAAACAAACGGATGGACTGCTTGGTGGGGAGAGCGAGACCTTGGGGGCGAAGGGGCGATACGCGCAAGAAAGAAGCGATAGCTGCTGAAAATCTCACCAAACAGCACTTTTCTTTTTCAAACCGGTCGCTATTCCTAGGTCAACCGATGCGCCGAATTTGGCGCCCATCGAGCAAAAGGATCCGATGATGAAAGCCTTGGTACTGGAAGAAAAGGGCGTTCTCGCCCTTCGAGACATTGACCTGCCGCTGGCGGTCGGAGCTTCGGAACTGAAGATCAAGATTCACACGGTTGGCGTCTGCGGCAGCGACGTACACTACTACACGCACGGCGCAATCGGACCGTACGTGCTGCGTGAGCCAATGGTTCTGGGACATGAGGCGGCAGGCACGGTGATCGAGGTCGGCTCGGCCGTTTCCGGTTTCAAGGTTGGAGACCGGGTGTGCATGGAACCGGGAATACCGGACCTCTCGTCGCGCGCATCCAAGCTCGGCATCTATAACGTCGATCCCAGCGTCCGGTTCTGGGCAACGCCGCCGATCCATGGCGTTTTGACATCCGAAGTTGTCCATCCCGCGGCGTTCACCTACAAGCTTCCCGACAACGTGTCCTTCGCCGAAGGCGCGATGGTGGAGCCATTTGCCATTGGCATGCAGGCTGCAGCGCGTGCCCGCATCGCCCCCGGCGATGTTGCGGCGGTGATCGGAAGCGGCCCGATCGGGATCATGGTCGCTCTGGCGGCGCTCGCTGGTGGGTGCAGCCGCGTGTTCATTTCCGATTTCAGCGCACCGAAACTCGCCATCGCTGCCCAGTATCCCGGTATCACCCCTGTCAATATCGGGGAGGAAAGCTTCGCCGAGGTCATCGCACGGGAAACCGACGGCTGGGGCGCCGATGTTGTTTTCGAAGCCAGCGGCAGCCCGAAGGCCTATGACGGGATATTCGACCTCGTTCGCCCGGGTGGAGCGATCGTGATGGTCGGCCTGCCGGTGGACAAGGTTTCGTTCGACGTGGCAGGCGCGATCTCGAAGGAAATCCGAATAGAGACGGTCTTCCGCTACGCCAATATCTTCGACCGGGCGCTGCAGCTGATTGCATCCGGCAAGGTGGACCTTAATCCGCTGATTACCGAGACTTTCCCTTTCGACAAGAGCATTGAGGCCTTTGAGAGGGCAGCAGCCGGCAACCCGTCAGACGTCAAGCTGCAGATCCTTCTGGGTGACGCCGCGGTTTAGGAAAATCCGATCAGTTCTGAAGGCCGGTGGCCGGGAAAGCATGGGATCGTCACGCGAGATCATGCCGTCCCGGCCGCGGCTTTTGCGATGTGACGGTAGGACCACCTGGACATCCCAACGATAGACCTGTCTCTTCGGTGCCAATTGATCGTGAGTGCGGAGGCCGGCCTTAAAGCCGACCTCCGGTTTTGTTACTTGCCCGAGGCCTGGGCAGAGTACATGTAGCTGTCATAGCTGTATTCGGCGACGCGGAACCACTCGAAGGACTCGTCCCTGAACTTCTTCCAGCCCGGATAGATCTTTGCCCATGCCGGGTGCTTGGCGCTATATTCCGCGTAGAGTTCGAACGTCGTCTTGTAGGCTGCATCCATGACATCGCGTGGCAGCGGTCGCAGTTTGACGCCCTTGCCGACGAGCGAACGGATCGCTGCGGTGTTCTTCACATCGTAGAGTGCCTGCATGTTGATGTTCGCCGCCTTGCAGGCGGCATCGAGTGCGGCCTTGTAGGCGGGAGGCAGACCCTCATACTGTGCCTTGTTGATGAAGAAGTGGATCGTCAGGCCACCTTCCCAATAGGCCGGATAGTAGTAGTTCGGCGCAATCTGATAGAAGCCGAGGCGTTCGTCGTCATAGGGGCCGATCCACTCGGCCGCGTCGATTGTTCCGCGCTCGAGAGCCGGATAGATATCGCCCCCCGGTAGCTGCTGCGGCACCACGCCGAGCCGAGACATCACTTCGCCGGCGACACCGGCGATGCGCATCTTGACGCCCTTGAGGTCGGCGACGCCCTTGATCTCCTTGCGGAACCATCCGCCCATCTGGGCACCGGTGGCGCCGCCGGGGATGCCAACCACGCCATAGGCAGAGAGAAACTCGTTATAGGCCTCGTTGCCGCCGCCGTGGTAAAGCCAGGCGTTCTGCTGACGACCATTGAGACCGAAGGGGATGGTCGAGCCGATCGCAAATGTCGGATCCTTGCCGGTGAAATAGTATCCGCAGGTATGAGCGATTTCGACGGTGTTCGCCTTCACCGCATCGATCGCCTGCGGTCCGGGTACGAGTTCGCCGGCCTGAAACACCTGGATCTGGAATTTCCCGTCGGTGATCTTCGACAGCGTCTCCGCCATGACGGTTGCGCCGCCGTAAATCGTGTCGAGGTTGTTCGGGAAGCCCGATGTCAGGCGCCATTTGATGCTCGGCAGTTCTTGGGCAACCGCCGGTGCGGCGAGTGCGGTCGCGGCGACTGTTGCCGCCCCTCCGACTGCGCCTTTCGTCAGGAAATTGCGTCTGTTGATGGTTTCCGTCATTGCGTTTCCTCCTCCTCAGGTTCGGCAGTATCGAACGCACTCTGTGCGATCAAAGCGTGTGTCTAGTTTTTCGGTGCGCCGGAGCTTGGCGTCGGGGACCCGAAATCTGGTGCAGGGATATCGACGGCCGGGGCGGCGGGATCGCCGGAAGACTGCTCCGGTGCGCCGAATGGCTGGGCCGGTGTTCCAAACGGGTTAGCGCCATCGGCACCCGGCATCGGTACGTTGAGCTCAATCGTCGATGGATCGACGACGGCAGATCCTGATTTGTAGTGAGTAACGAGACCCGGAAAGACGATGACGACGACGACCATGACGAGCTGGATCGCCAGGTAGGGCAGGGAGCCCATGTAGATCTGGCCGGATGTGACCGGCTGGATTGTCGCACCGGTGATGCGATCCTTGTAGGCCCTCGTCGGAGCGACGGAGCGCAGGTAAAACAGCGAGAACCCGAACGGCGGATGCATGAACGAGGTCTGCATGTTGATTGCCAGCATCACGCCGAACCAAATCAGGTCGATGCCGAGCGCATCGGCAACCGGTGCCAGCAGCGGGATGATGATGAAGGCCAGCTCGAAATAATCGAGAAAAAAGGCCAGGAAGAATACGAGCAGATTGGCAACGATCAGGAACCCGATCTCGCCGCCCGGGATCGACGTCATCAGGTGCTCGACCCAGACGTGACCGTCAACACCGTAGAAGGTCAGCGAAAACACGCGCGCGCCGAGCAAGATGAAGATCACGAAGGAGGACAGTTTCGCCGTCGCGTAAAGGGCCGACTTCACCATCGCCAGCGTAAGCTTGCGATTGAAGGCTGCAAGAAGCAGAGCACCGACTGCGCCCATCGCGCCGCCTTCGGTCGGCGTCGCAAGGCCGATAAAGATTGTGCCGAGAACGAGGAAGATCAGCACGAGCGGCGGCACGAGCGAGGTGATGACCTTGGCCACAAGCTTCCAGCCACGAAGCGATCGCGCCTCGATGGGAAGAGCCGGCACGCTTGCCGGACGCAGAAAGGACATCAGGATGATGTAGCCGGTATAGGCAGCAACCAGCATGAGACCGGGCACGAGTGCGCCCTTGTACATGTCGCCGACCGACCGGCCGAGCTGGTCGGCCAGAATGATCAGCACGAGGCTGGGCGGAATAATCTGGGCAAGCGTTCCCGACGCTGCGATCGTGCCGGCCGCGACCCGTCGGTCGTAACCATATCGCAGCATGATCGGCAGGGAGATCAGGCCCATCGAGATGACGGAGGCCGCAACGACGCCTGTGGTGGCTGCAAGGATGGCGCCCACGAAGATGACCGCGAAGGCGAGCCCGCCGCGGATCGGGCCGAACAGCTGGCCGATCGTATCGAGCAGATCCTCGGCCATTCCGCTTCGCTCGAGAATCAGCCCCATGAAGGTGAAGAACGGAATGGCGAGCAGTGTCTCGTTCGACATCTGCCCGAAGATGCGGTCAGGGATCGCTCCGAACAGGTTGATGGGCAAAAGGCCCATTTCGATGCCGATGAAACCGAAGACAAAGCCGACAAAGGCGAGTGCGAAGGCAACCGGATAACCAAGCAGCAACACGACGATCAGTGATAGAAACATGATCGGCGCGAGATTTTCCGCAAAGAATGCAAACATATGAGCGTATCCTGCTACGAATTAAAGCGCTTGCGCTTCGGCGTCGGCGAGAGCGACGGCGTCGGGCATCGCACCGCTGAGGATCGCTAGCCGTTTGATCAATTCCGACAGTCCCTGGAGTGCCAGCAGGCCGAAACCAATCGGGATCATGGCCCAGACTGGCCAAAGCACCAGCCCACCGGTATTGTTGGAGACCTCTCCGCTCAAATATTTGGCGATGACGATCGGCCAGGACAGGTAGATGGTGACGAGGCAGAACGGCATCAGGAAGAAGATTGTCCCGAACACCTCGATCCAAAGCTGCGCCCGTCTGGGGAGCTGGCCATAGACCAGATCGACCTTGACGTGCTCGCTGCTCAGCAATGTCCAGGCCGCCGCCAACAGGAAGGCTGCGGAGAAAAGGTACCATTGCGCCTCGAGCCAGGCATTTGAGCTCAGATTGAAGACTTTTCGGGTCACTGCGTTGATGGCGCTGATCAGCACTGCCGCCAACAAAAGCCATGAAACGGCTTTACCGAAAAGCGTGTTCATCGCGTCGATAGCGCGCGACACGGCGAGTAGACCAGACATTACAAACCCTCCCAGGCAAGCTGCCCGAAGGCAGCTGTCCCATGCACTACTATCGCCGCAAATCACACGCGACAAGAGCATTATGACAAGAGGCCAATCTAGCGGTCTGGGAAAAGGCTTCGATACACGTTGCTATGGGCTGGAACAGACAGTGACGCAGGGAGCGCAAACGTCCCCGCTGATTCTCGATTTCGACGCGTATTCTTTTCGCATGCAGGGTGAACGCGTGACGCGCATGACGAGCGATTTTTGTCGTCAAATCAGTGACTTTGAGAAAAGAGACCTGGTTGCATCCGCCGTCGCTTCGGGCGACAATCGACGGATAGTGCACCGACGGCAAGCAAACGGGCGCCTAGGGCGCCCGTCGCAATACAGATCCGGAGCGGCCTTATTCGGCCACAACCGTCTTTCCGCCTTCCCACTTGTAGACGGAAAAGCTCTGCGAGCTGAGATCGCCGGTTTCACCGTAGGTCAGTTCGCCAATGGCAGTCTTGATACCGGTGCCATCCTTGAGCGCGGCAGCAACTGCCTCAGCGTCGTCGGTGCTGCCAGCCTTGGCGATGCCGGCGGCGATGACCTCGACGGCTGCATAGGCGTTGAGGGTAAACGCTTCGGCGGGGATCTTTTTTGCAATGAGCGCATCGGCCGCGGCCTTGCTGTCGGCATTCTTCAGCGCGTCGGCAGCGTTGGTGAAGATCGTGCCGTTGGCTGCGTCGCCGCCCGTGGTGATGAACTCGCTGTTGGAAAGGCCGTCACCCGCGATCAGCTGCACATTCATGCCGGCATCCTTCATCTGGCGCACCAGAAGGCCTGCTTCTGGGTGATAGCCGCCGAAATAGAGGACTTCGGTGCCTTCCGACTTCAGGCGTGTCACCAGCGCGCTAAAATCCTTGTCGCCCGCCGTCAGCGCGTCGTTGAAGACTTCCGTGATGCCGGCCGCATTCAGCGATGCCTTGAAGGCATCGGCGAGACCCTTGCCATACTGCCCCTTGTCGTTGAGGATGGCGATCTTCTTGTCCTTGAATTTCTCGACCACGAATTTCGCGGCAACGTCCGCCTGCTGGTCGTCCCGGCCGCAGGTGCGAAACACGGTGGAAAGGCCACGCGCGGTCAGTTCCGGCGAAGTGGCTGTCGGGGTAACCATCAGTGCACCGTTTTCGGCAAACGCGACCGAGGCGGGGATAGAGACGCCCGATGTGACAGGGCCAACCACGAAACGGATATCGTCGGCAATCAGCTGATTGGCGGCAGATACGCCCTGTTTGGGTTCGCCGGCATCGTCGACAATTTTGAGCACGAGCTTCTCGCCGTTGACGCCGCCCTTCTTGTTGATTTCCTCGACCGCGGTTTCCGCGCCGTTCTTGATCTGCGCGCCGATTGCAGCAACCGGGCCGGTCAGCGGCGCGATGAGGCCGACCGTGATGTCGGCGTAGGCAAGCGGGGCGAATGCGAGTGTGGCAGCGAGTGCCGCAGTGATTGTCTTCAATGTCATGTCAGTCTCCTGGGATGCGGACCTCCCGACCCGCGTGCTAATGGTGCGCCGAACCCGCTCAAACCGTCGGCAATGCCATGACTGGTGGAAGAGGGAGGGCGCGTCCGGTCCGCGCGTGGCCATATTGAGCTTCTCCGCGCATCCGACAATTTTCCTAGAAATATTGGGACGGTGACGCAAGAAGATAACCGGAAGCAGTGGCCTCTTGATTGAATAATTCACGCCTTCTTGTGGGGACGTGATGGGCCGGCTGCAGCCGTGCCCTTTCATGCCGGCAACTCACACGACGGAACCAACCCAGATTCGGGCAGCCGTCCATGGCGCCCGCCGGCGATCAGGCGGATACGTGTCTTTCTCCACACTGCGCCGCGGTCCGAAGACGACGACGGTGGGCATATTGCTGAGAGTGGCGACTCAGATGCTGAAAGCGGCTCCGATCAGCGCCCTTGTGTAATCGGCTTTCGGGGCGTCAAAGATCGCGTCCGTATCGCCTTCCTCAACAATCTTTCCGTTGTTCATGACGATCACATGATCCGCGATGGCCCTGACCACGGCAAGGTCGTGGCTGATGAAGACGTAGGAAAGGTTGTGGTCGGACTGCAGCTTGCGCAACAGGTCGATCACCTGTCCCTGCACGGACCGGTCGAGTGCCGAGGTCGGTTCGTCGAGGATAACCACACGCGGCTTGAGGATCATCGCGCGGGCAATCGCGATGCGCTGGCGCTGACCACCGGAAAATTCGTGCGGGTAGCGATTGCGCGCCTGGGGATCGAGCCCGACTTCGGTCAGGGCGGCGATCGCGCGCCGGTCTCGATCCGCCTTGTTTAGCGAAGGCTCGTGGACGAGCAGACCTTCGGTGATGATCTCGCCGACTGTCTGACGCGGCGAGAGAGACCCAAAGGGATCCTGGAAGACGAGCTGCATCTCCTTGCGCAGGGACCGCATCTGCCGACGGTCGAAGCCGGAGATGTCGGTCTTGTCGAAGCGGTAATGACCATTGCTGTGGAGAAGCCGGAGCAGCGCGCGCCCAAGCGTCGATTTCCCCGAGCCGGACTCACCAACGATACCGATCGTCTGGCCCTGCCTGAGCTTGACGGTGACGCCGTCGACGGCCCGGAAACTCTTTGGACCCTTCGAAAAAAGTCCGCGGCCGATCGGAAAATCGACCGTGACATCGCGTCCCTCCAGGATGATCGGCGCGTTTTCCGCCGGCGGTTGCTTGCGACCCTGCGGTTCGGCATCGATCAGCATGCGGGTATAGGCGGAAGTCGGAGCCTCGAAGATCTGTGATGTGGCTCCCTGTTCCACCACTTCGCCGCGCCGCATGACGACGACACGTTCGGCAAAATGCCGGACAATGCCGAGATCGTGGGTGATCAGCACAATCGCCATGCCGAAACGCTCCTGGAGCGAGCGCAGCAGCTTCAATATTTGCGCCTGGACCGTCACATCAAGCGCCGTCGTCGGCTCGTCGGCGATCAGGACGTCGGGTTCGTTGGCAAGCGCCATGGCGATCATGACGCGCTGCCGCTGGCCGCCGGACAGTTCATGCGGGTAACTGTCAATGCGGCGGGCGGGATCGGGAATGCCGACCAGTTCCAAGAGTTCCAGCACGCGGCTGCGGGCCGCTTTCCGGCTGCCGCCGCGGTGGTAGACGATCGGTTCGGCGATCTGGCGGCCGATCGTGTAAAGCGGATCGAGCGAGGTCATCGGCTCCTGAAAGATCATCGTGATCTTGGCACCGCGGATCTTGTTGAGCTCGTTATTTCGCAGTCCGACCAGTTCCTTGCCCCGATAGGCGGCGGAGCCAGTGACGGTGCCGTTTCCAGCGAGCAGGCCCATAATGCCCATCATCGTCTGGCTCTTGCCGGAGCCGCTTTCGCCGACGACGGCGAGCGTCTCGCCGGCACGGACATCGAAGCCGATGCCCTTGACCGCATTGACCGTGCCATCCGGCGTCGTGAAATTCACTTTCAGGTCGCGGATCGAGAGAATGGTGTCTTTTTGATCGGTCATGTCAACGATCCTTCGGGTCGAGCGCGTCGCGCAGGCCGTCGCCGATAAAGTTCAACGAAAACAGCGTTGCCACGAAGAAGATGGAGGGAAAGATCAGGAGCCAGGGTGCCGACTGGATATTGTTGGCGCCTTCCGAAATCAGAGCCCCCCAGCTGGTCAGTGGCGCCTGAACCCCGAGCCCGAGGAAAGACAGAAAGCTTTCCAGGAGGATTACCTTCGGAACCACGACGGTGACGAAGACGATCACCGGTCCGATCGTGTTCGGGATGATATGCCGGCGGATAATTTGCCAGTCGCTCAGGCCGAGCGCTTGGGCAGCGCCCACGAATTCCCGGCGCTTCAGCGCCAGCGTCTGGCCTCGCACGATGCGCGCCATGTCGAGCCATTCCACAGCGCCGATCACCAGGAAGATCAGGATGAAGGAACGACCGAAGAAGACGACCAGGACGACGACAAGAAAGACGAATGGCAGAGAATAGAGGATCTCGACGAAGCGCATCATGACATTGTCGACACGGCCGCCAAGATAACCCGCGGTCGCGCCGTAGAGCACGCCGATGCCAAGCGAGACGAGGCTGGCCAGCACGCCGACGGCAATCGAGATCTGGCCGCCGAGCATGACACGGGCAAGCAGGTCGCGGCCGTTCGGATCCGTGCCGAACAGGAAGTATTCCCGGCTGACATTCCCTTCGACTTTGAGAACGCGCCCGTCTTTTTCGGTCGCCACTACCTTGGTGTCGTCGAACTCGTTGGCACGGTCGAAATAACGCGTCGCGCGTGGATCGATCGGATCCTCGGCGCTGATGGTCGCGGAAAAGATCTGGCCCGTCACCTCGAACGCGTCGAGGTTGACGCGGGCGCGCGTCGCGACGCCTTGCATGGCGCCCTCCAGCGACGCCTCGTCTGGCCGCGGCTCGAGACTTGGCGCCACCGTCACATAGGAAGAAAAGACCTGGTCATAGCTATGCGGCACAAAAAGTGGGCCGAGATAGGAAAAGAGCGCGATCAGAACGAGCATCACGCAGCCGCCCATCGCCGCCTTGTTGCGACGGAAGCGGATGGCGGCAAGCTGGAAAAGACTGCGGCTTGTGCTCTGGGGCGGGGTGGAAGCCGGATCGGTGGCGATATCAGTCATGACGGACCCTCGGATCGAGCAGGCCGTAGAGAAGGTCGACCAGGAGATTGAAGACGATAACAAAGATGGCGATCAGAACGACGGTGCCCATGACCAGCGTATAGTCACGATTCAGCGCGCCGAGCACGAAATAACGGCCGACGCCCGGAATGGTGAAGATGGTCTCGACGACGGCCGAGCCGGTCATCAATGCGGCGGCACAGGGTGCGAGATAGGAGACGACCGGCAGCATGGCGCCGCGCATGGCATGCGTGATGACGACGATCCTTGCCGGAAGGCCATAAGCGCGCGCGGTGCGGATATGGTCGGCATGCAGCGCCTCGATCATCGATCCGCGCGTCAGCCTGGCGAAAACGGCAAGCTGCGGCAGCGCTAGCGCGATCATCGGCAGGAGCAGGAACGAGAACGAACCATTGCCCCAGCCACCGGCCGGCAACAGCGCAAGAAGAATTGCGAAAATCAGCGTCAAAACCGGGCCGACGACGAAATTCGGGATCGTCGTACCCATCGTCGCGAGTGTCATGATGGAAAAATCGAGCACGCTGTTCTGGCGCAGGGCCGCGATCGTGCCGAGCGTCACGCCGCCAATCAGGGCCAGAAGCAGAGCGTAGAAACCGAGTTCAATGGAATAGGGAAGGCCTTTTCCGATCAGTTCCGCGACGGTGTTGTCCTTGTAGATATAGCTTGGACCGAAATCACCCTGTACGGCATTGCCGATATAGGTGAGATATTGACGCCATAACGGCTGGTCTAGCTGGTAGGTCCGCATGATGTTTTCCATCGTTGCGGGTGGCAGCGGACGTTCCAGGTTAAAGGGACCGCCCGGAGCAAAACGCATCAGGAAGAAGGAGATCGTCACGACGATGAAAAGCGTCGGGACGGCGCTCGCAAGGCGGCGCAGGATAAAAGACAGCATGCAGTAGTCTCCTGCGGGATGGCGTCCGAAACGCTGTCGGACGCCATCCCGTGTCGATTATTCGGAAACGCTCAGGAAGCGGCTCAGGTGTTCATTGGCAGCATTGTCCTGCCAGCCCTTGATGCGGTCCGAAACAAGCCACAGATCGGCCTGGGTCAGGAAGGGAGCAATCGGCTGGTCGCGCATCAGGATTGTTTCCGCCTCATGCATGATCTTCGATCGCGCAGCCGGATCCGTTTCCGCATACGACTTCTTCATCAGATCGTCGAATTCCTTGCTCTCGTAATGCCCGTAATTGAAGGTCTTGTTGGTCGAGAGGTTCAAGGCGAGGAAGTTTTCCGGATCGGCATAATCGGCAACCCAGCCGGCACGTGCCACGTTGAACTTGCCGCCTTCCTGGAGATAGGCGTAGTGCGAGGAGACATCGAGATTGCTCATCGTCACCTTGGCACCGAACGTGTTTTTCCACATGTCGGCAACGGCGGTGGCGACACGTTCGTGGTTCGGGTTGGTGTTGTAGCGGACCTCGATATTCAGCGGCTTGCCGCCTTCACCGTAACCGGCTTCCTTCATCAGTTCGATCGCCTTGTCTTCGCGGTCGAGCTGGGAAAGTTCTGCGAAATCGGCTTTGGCAGGTTCGCCATAGTTCGCCATGC
>Ga0213834_100400_pt1 | contig 24035 bp, 13 predicted proteins | sample SWPTP12_FD_160580 | JGI IMG/M metagenome (GOLD analysis project Ga0213834, IMG submission 160580) | Coastal seawater microbial communities from Marineland, Florida, United States - SWP TP1 #2 | ecosystem: Environmental > Aquatic > Marine > Coastal | place: USA: Florida | collected 2016-08-06 | reverse complement strand
AGCACACTTGCGGCGCTGCGTTCGGTACTCAAAGAAGACAAGATTGCCGAGAAAATCGCGTCCCAACAAGATATAGCTAGTCTCGACCTTTTAATTTTGACGGGCGTCGGCTCCGTCTACCCCATGCTCCGCACGCATACGCTGCTTTCGGCGCTGCACCCCGTCATGGGCAACACGCCTCTCCTGATGTTCTTCCCAGGCCGCTACGACGGGCACTCGCTACGCCTGTTCAACTTGCTCGCCGAAGACCACTACTACCGCGCCTTCCGCCTCGTGCCAGAAACCACGTAGCTACCCGCTCAGGCAGTCCAGAAAGCTCAGGTAGTACACCAGTCAATCAGGGAATCATAACATCATGAAAATCAGCGAACTTTTTCTCAAGCCCATCGACCGCCCTATTAACGGCGTCATCAAGGCCGACCAGATGGACGCCGCTAGTGTCTGGCAAGAACTGGAAGAGTACGTCGTTACCAAGCAAGTCAGTGAGTACCTGCGTAAGTTCTTTGATGCATACCTCGCGGCCATCGACCGTCCACATGACGCTGCTATCACTGACCGCATGGGCGTCTGGGTGTCCGGCTTTTTCGGCTCGGGTAAGTCACACTTCATCAAGATACTGTCTTATCTGTTGGAAAATCTCGAGGCTCATAACCCCGAGACTAGAGAGAAGCGCAACGCTGCACAGTTCTTTGACCACCAAAAAATCAAAGACGCCATGCTGCACGCTGACATACAGCGGGCAGTGGCGGGCTCCGCCGACGTAATCTTGTTCAACATCGACGCCAAGGCGAACAAGTCCGACCCGGACGCCATCTTGCAGGTCTTCCTGCGTGTGTTCAATGAGAAGGTGGGCTTGTCGGGGGACACACCGTACATCGCGGACATGGAGCGCCATTTGATTTCGAAGGGGGCCTTCGAAACTTTCAAGACTGCCTTTGCGGAATCAAACGGCGGAACCTGGGAGCAGGAGAGTGACGCGGTCGCCTTTTATCGCGACGATATCGTGGTCGCACTTGCGCAAGCCTTGAAGATGACGCCTGAGTCAGCGGGCAAGTGGTTCGACAATGCACGAGATGACTATCGCATCACTCTTGAAGGGTTCGCCAAGGTCGTCAACGAGTACCTGGCTTCTCGGCCATTGAGCCATAAGGTCATATTTTTGGTCGATGAGGTAGGCCAGTTCATCGGGGCCAGCTCACCGCTGATGCTCAACCTGCAGACAATCACTGAGCAGCTCGGTGCCCAGTGCAAGGGCCGCGCATGGGTCATCGTCACCAGCCAGGAAGATATCGACGCGGCCATCGGCGAGGACAACAAGTCCAAAGGCCAGGACTTCTCCAAGATTCAAGCCCGCTTTCACACCCGCTTGTCGCTAGCTAGTAGCAATACCGACGAAGTCATCGGCGAGCGCCTGCTTTCCAAAACGGAGGCCGCCCACGTTGCGCTGCGCGATGCCTTCGCCAGTAAGAGCGACATAATCAACAACCAGCTTGCGTTCTCGGGCAACTCGGTGACCTTGCGTGGCTACAGGGATGCGGCTGAATTCGTCACCTGCTACCCATTCGCGCCATACCAGTTCACGCTGCTGCAAAAGATTTTTGAATCCATCCGTAAAGTGGGCGCAACAGGCAAACACTTGTCACGGGGCGAACGCTCGCTGCTGGACGCCTTTCAGTCCGCGGCCGTGCGCAATGCGAACCACGGAATTGATGTGCTGATTCCGCTGTATGACTTCTATCCCGCCATCGAGAGCTTCATCGACGGCGTCGCCAAGCGCTCGATAGACCAGGCGCCGGACAATCCCGGCTTGCAGCCCTACGACTCGCTGCTGCTGAAGGCGATGTTCCTCATCCGTTACATTCCCGACATTGTGAAGCCGTCCATCGACAATCTTGCCACGCTGTGCATAGACCAGATTGACGCGGACAAGCTCGCCCTCAAGCGCAAGATTCAGGAAAGCCTGGCGCGCCTTGAGCGGGAGCGCCTGGTCAGCCGCAATGGTGACCTATGGTTCTTTCTGACCAACGAAGAGCGTGATGTCGCCCGGGAAATCGGCCACGTCGAGGTCTCTGCCGCTGAAAAGTCCCGCGAAATGGCCAAGCTGATTTTTGAGGATATCTTCAAAGACCAAACCAAGGTGCGCCACCGCGACATCAAGGCCGACTACGAATTCAACCGCCTGCTTGACGGCGCGCCGTGGCGCCAGGCCAGCCACGCCCTGAGCTTTGAAGTGCTCACCCCACTGGGTGACGAGTACGAGCGGCTACAGCCTGCTCGCTGCATCTTGCGCAGCAGCGAAGGCAACGGCCGTGCGGTGGTGCGTCTGCTGGAAGGCGAGCGCCTGGATATCGAATTGGCGCTATACCTGCAAATCGAAAAATACATCATTAGTCCCAAAGCTGACCAAGCCAGTCCGTCGCTAAAACGCATCCTAGCCGACCGCAAGGATGAAAACCGTGAACGCCGCCTGCGCCTGGTGCACCAGCTCTCCGAACTAATCGCATCGGGCGACTTTTACGCACTGGGCCAGCCGGTCCAAATCAAGACTGCCAGCCCGGACAAAGCGCTCGACGAGCTGCTCAACTACCTCGTCACCAACACCTACAGCAAGCTCCAATACCTCAAGGTGCGCCAGGTTGACCCAATAGCCGAAATCAAGGCCGTGCTCAGTGCTGACGATTTGGGCCAGCATTCCTTGGGCCTGGACGGTGACGCCGGAAATGCTCTCGCCATTAAAGAAATGCGCGACTATCTGCAACTGGCCGCCAGTCAGAATCGGGTACTGCTGTCTGACGTGGTAGACCGCTTTGCGGGCATCCCATGGGGTTGGAAGCCTGAGTGGGAAACCGTGCTGCTCATCGCCCGCCTGTTCATGTCCGGTGAAATCAAGCTCATGCTCGAAGGCTCCGACCTTGACCCCGTATCTGCCGCAGACCCGCTCACCAGGTCCGCTCGTTTCAACAAGGTGTCCATCCTCAAGCGCAAGACTGCCGATGCCACCGCAATCAAGCGCGCGCGCGAATTGTACAAAGACCTGTTTCAAAAAATGGGTCGTGAAGAAGAGGACAGTCTGGTCGCTGACTTCCGCACCCGACTGACGGAATGGCAAGCTGAGCTCAAAAGCTACGCTCATACAGCCGCGACGTCACACCACCCTGGCAAATCTGGCATCGACGCCGCACTCACCCGTATCGCGCAGCAGCTCGGCACGCGTGACAGCTTTGCTTTCATCGAAGCCCTGCTGGCTGCCAAGAACGAATGGTTAGACGCCGCGGACGATATCCATGACCTGGTCAACTTCTACAAGACCCAGATTACGACTTGGCGGAAGCTGTTAGATGGTCTGAGCGCGTTCGAAAGCAATCGTGAGGCATTGACCAAGGTGCCTCAAGCGGCCGCTGCCTTGATTGACCTGGCCCAAATCCGCGACAACCCCAAGCCGTACGGTCAGGTCAACCGCATTGAGCCGTTGCTGTCATCCATCACGGCCGTTAATGAGAAACTGGCGCACGAAAAACGCGAAAGAGCCTTACTGTCAATTGATGCGAAGCTTATCGAAGTCCAAGCCAAGCTTGAAGCAGCAACTGCGACGCCCGACCTCTGCAACAAAGCCCTGCGCCCGTTGCAGGACTTGAAATCCCGTATTGCCAGTCAGATGAGCATTGCGCAAATTTTGCTGCTGCAAGCGGCAGGCGGCGATGCAATGGACGACGCCATCGATATCATCGAAGCGACTGCGGCCAAACGCCCTGACCATGTCGCGATGCCCGGCAGTACCGCCAAGCCACTGCAGACCGGTCAGCCCAATGTGCCCGCGTCTATCGTCAAGACCACCCGCGTTATCCGTGCCGCTGAACTCTCCAGCAAGACGTATCTGGAAACAGAATCCGATGTGGATGCTTACCTAAGCAAGCTGAAAGACGCGCTTCTTACCGCAGTTCGCGCCGGCCAAATAGCGCGGATTCAATAGCATGTTCGGTAGGTCGCTATCGCACAAATCCAGCCCACTCAATTACTGCCCGCGTGCTGTGCGCCGGCAGCTGAAACCGTAAATGACCCATGAACAAAGCCAGACTTAAGTCTTATGCCCCGCAAGCGCGAAAAGATTTCATAGCCGCTGTCACCGCCCGCGCCAATTTGCTGGGTTTGTCAGAAAAGGGGGGCAAGCTGGAAGTCGCTTCCAGCGGTCCACAGGGGGATGCCACTGTTATTGCAGGTCAAGCTTGGCCTGTAAAGGTCCACAGCCAGCGTCAGCAACTTATTGCCCGCATCCAAAAAGACGGCTTTGCCCAGACCATGGAAGCTGTGGCTTACACCTGGTTCAACCGATTTGCGGCGCTGCGCTACATGGAGCTACACAACTACTTGGGCCATGGTCACCGGGTACTTTCCAGTATCGACGGCACTCTGCCAGATATCCTCGCTCACGCCGCCGAATTAGCCCAAGGCAGTGTTAGCGAGGGCGGACTGGCGGGGCTGAAGCTTGAGTTGGTCGTCGAGATGAAGCTTGCTGGCAACCGCGACGGCGAGCTTTACCGCCTGCTACTGGTCGCTCAATGTAATGCGCTCAGCAATATCATGCCGTTTCTGTTCGAGCGTATTGATGATGAAACCGAGTTGCTGCTGCCAGACAACCTGCTGCGCACGGATTCTGTCGTCGCCAAATTGGTAGGTAGTATCGAAGAAAACGACTGGACAGAGGTTGAAATCATCGGCTGGCTCTACCAATTTTATATGAGCGAAAAAAAGGATGAAGTTATTGGAAAGGTGGTCAAGAGCGAAGACATCCCTGCCGCCACACAACTTTTCACTCCCAGTTGGATAGTGCAATACCTTGTGCAAAACAGTGTGGGTCGCCTCTGGCTTATGGCGAACCCTGCCAGCACGTTGAAGGCACAGTGGCCGTACTATATAGCACCCGCCGAGCAGACGCACGAAGTGCAAGCCCAGCTTGATGCCCTAACTCAAACGCGCATAAATGTGGACGAGGGGAGCCTGAATCCCGAGTCCATTACGGTCTTAGACCCTGCGTGTGGCTCCGGTCATATTCTGGTGGAAGCTTATCAGGTGCTCAAAGCGATTTACCTGGAGCGAGGTTACCAACCTCGTGCTATCCCGCGCCTGATTTTGGAAAAAAATCTATTCGGTCTGGACATTGATGACCGTGCCGCTCAGATGGCTGGATTTGCTCTTCTGATGAAAGCCCGAGCCGATGACCGTAGGCTATTCAGTGAACCTGTCAAGTTAAACGTGATGTCGCTGCAGGAAAGTAAGGGCATTAGCCTTGGTGAAGTTGCCGGTCACCTTGCTCCGTTTGGGTTGAACCAGTCGAATCTGGTGACCTTGCTAAATATTTTCGCCTCTGCAAAAACATTAGGGTCGCTGATTCAGATTCCAGCGGAGCTGAAAATACAACTGACAACGATGGCTGACGGACTACAAAAGGCAACACAGTACGGTGACCTGTATGCTCACGCTGCAGCGCGCGATTTAATGCCTTTGGTGTCACAGGCGATTTTGCTCGGAATGCAGCATGATGCAGTTGTTGCAAACCCGCCGTATATGGGAAGTAAAGGCATGAGTCCTACGTTGAAGGAATACGCTAAGGCTACTTTTCCTGATAGTAAGTTCGATTTGTTCGCCATGTTCATCGAGCGCGGCTTCCAATGGTGTAAGCCAAGCGGTTTCAACAGCATGGTGACGATGCAAAGTTGGATGTTTCTATCTTCTTATGAAACGATGCGAGAAAAATTGTTACAAAATCGAACGATTCAAACAATGGCGCATTTAGGAGCAAGGGCGTTCGCTGAGATTTCTGGCGAAGTTGTACAGACGACGGCGTTTGTTTTCCAATGCCAGCACTTCAGCGGCTTTAAGCCTGTTTTCTTTCGTCTGGTGGACGGCCAAGCGGAGCATAAAGAAGCTGCTTTACGCTCCACACATAGCCGATTTGATTCAAAAATTCAGGACGATTTCAGGAAAATCCCAGGTAGCCCGGTTAGCTATTGGATAGGAAAAAATGCCGCTTCGGTTTTTGACCGCCCGCAAAAGCTTGGCGATATATCGACGTCTTCAAATGGCGTCCAAACTGGCGATAACGGGAAATATGTTCGGTTTTGGTATGAAGTCAACTGCGACCTTCTTCGTAAGAAGTGGTTCGGATATAATAAAGGGGGAGCATTCCGTCGTTGGTATGGAAATATTATGCACGTGGTGGACTGGGAGAATTCGGGCGAACGAATTAAGCGTGAGACTAATTCGTGCACTAGAGGGGAAGAATTCTATTTGAAGGATGGATTAACGTGGTCCGATATCACATCTGGTAGCTTGTCATGTCGCTATTTGCCAGCAGGGAATATATTCGATGCTGCTGGGCCCTCGGCTTTCTTCGATTCAAGACGAAATCTTCTTTCGTCAATTGCATTGATGAATACAAATTTCGTTCTTGAATTCTCAAGAATATTGAATCCTACCATTCACTTTCAAGGTGGTGACTATCGAAAGTTGCCTACGATTCTATCCGATAACATACAAGCACATGCTGAAATTGCCGAGAAGGCCATTGCAATTTCGAAAGCGGATTGGGCACTTGATGAGTTATCTCCAGAATTTGTAAATAATCCTATAGTGAGTTCGCGACAGGCCGACCGTTTATTATCGTCAGCGTGGTTTGCGTGGGAAGCCGAATCGTTGAAAAACATCGCTCAGTTGCACGCCCTGGAAGAGGAAAACAATCGGCTTTTTATCGACGCCCACGACCTTCAAGATGAACTTTCGTCCAAAGTCCCGGAATCCCAAGTCACGTTGACCCGTGCCAACCGCGAAAAAGACTGTCAGCGCCTGATTTCCTACGCCATCGGTTGCTTGATGGGCCGCTATAGCCTGGATGCTCCCGGTCTGATTTACGCCAACGCCAAAAACGGAGGGTTCGACGCCAGCCGTTACAGCAGTTTCCCCGCCGACGCCGACGGCATCGTACCGCTCACCGACGAACTTTGGTTCGAGGACGAAGCCACCAGCCGCATCCGCGAATTCTTGCTCGCCGCCTGGGACGCTGAAACGTTGGCTGAAAACATGGTCTGGTTAGCAGAAAGTCTTGGGATGAAAACCGGAGAAACCCCGGATGAAACCATACGCCGGTACTTGGCCGACAAGTTCTACAAAGACCACCTACAATCCTACAAGAAGCGTCCAATCTACTGGCTCTTCTCTAGTGGTAAACAAGGTGCATTCCAAGCTTTGGTCTATTTGCACCGATACCACGAGGGCACTCTGTCACGCATGCGTGCCGAATACGTCGTGCCCCTCACCGGAAAAATCCAGTCTCGCATCGACATGCTCGAGAAAGACGCAGCAGCGGCCTCTAGTACCGCCGCTCGCAACAAGCTGGTCAAGGAAGTCGAGAAGCTGAAGAAAAAACACGTCGAACTGCTGGCCTATGACGAACAGCTCCGCCACCACGCCGATATGCGCATCACGCTCGACCTTGACGACGGCGTTAAAGTCAACTACGGCAAGTTCGGGGATTTGTTAGCAGAGGTGAAAGCGGTTACAGGTGGGGCGAGTGATGACTGACTCTGCACCCTTTGGAGATACCCAAGAAGGCGCCTCTCAATGAGCCAACAACGTCTGTTTGATAGTTTGACCTCCTTGTTTTCCATGTATCCCGTTGTGTTCTGGCACGACGTGGACACCGAGTTTGCGTCTGTCGTTGATGGGCTGCACTTGGACGGAGTGCAATTGGTACGCCTAGACGACACGCCGGCGCTAAGGGTGAAACTCGACATTGAGGGCGCCTTAGACCAGTGCTGGCTGATTTATAGTTCCAAGCCTGAGCCGGAACCGGCCAAGGACTGGCTGCTCGATGTGCGCATGCGCAGCAAGTCGTTCCGGGCGGACTCCACCTCCATTCTGTTGGAAGACTTGGGCTTGGCCACGCAAGGGCTGCGTCAACATCTGAAGGAGCGTGCCAAGTTCCTACGGGCCAAAGACAGGGTGGACCGCCTCAAGCGGATGGTCCTTCCGGGCGATGGGGTAGAGGACCTGGACCGTAAGATGCTGGCGGTGTTGTCTCGCGCCGACCAACCCGAATTGTTTGCCATGTTGCAGCGCTTGTACGGCGCTATGGTGATGGATGGCGTAGCGGACTTGTCCGCCCAGCCTAAAGCCTGGCAAGACATTGGTGCGAATGATTTGACGCCTGCGTTTTGGGAATTGGTGCAACTGCAACTGGGCTATCTTGAGGCCAATCCCAGCCTACGCGACTTGTTATTACGCATCTTGGTGACAGATTTCTGCCACGGCTTGCAAGGCGATGCCCCCCCTCAATTGGCGCATTTTGTGCTGCCTGACCGCACCCTGGCTGGGAATGCGTCGGTGTTCGCGGGGCGATGGCGCTCGGATATTGCACAGTTTGGCCACTACAACGCGCTGGCGCAGGCCGTGGCCAACGAGCTTGACCTTGTCAGTTTGTTGACGGGCCAGTCCGCTGAGCAACTGGTCGAATGCATGACGTTTGAAGATGTCGAATTAAGGATAGTGCAAGAACTTAAGAAACGCATCGTCGCCGGCGCCGGCGCCAACATGGATGTAGTGCGCGCACTGATGGCGCGCCGCCGCGAGGGACATTGGGCAAACCCCTTGCTGGCCAGTGCGAATGAGCGCACCCGCGCGCTGGCTGCGTGTTACGACGCCTTGACCGCTGCCGCCGACTTTTTCAGTCTGAAGTCGACCCATGCTGCAGGATTCAGTTTTGCTGACGCGGGCACCGCGTTTGCACAATACCGCGATGAGCTGTTCCGCTTTGACCAGTTGTACCGGCACTTTCACACTGCGGCTGATGCTGTCGAACCCATGGGCTGGGCCGTGCTACACGAGTTGCGCGAGACAATTGAGGCAGTGTATTCCGGTTGGTTCATCCCGCACTTAAGCACTGCTTGGTCAAAAGTGATGGAAGGGCCGCAGGGCTTGCTCAAGCACTGGAAGCTGCCCGAGGTGACGCCACAACAAGCGTTCTATGAGCGCAAAGTGCTGCCGCTGTTCGACGGCGGAATTAAACGCGTGTTCGTGGTGATTTCCGATGCGTTCCGATACGAAGTGGCTCAAGAGCTGGTGCAGCACACGAACAGTAAGAGCCGTTTCAAGGCGTCACTGGAGGGCATGTTAGGCGTGCTGCCGAGCTATACGTCGCTGGGTATGGCCGCGCTGCTACCGCACAAGACACTGGCCTACAAGGAGAGCGCAAACCTGGATGTGCTAGCCGATGGGCATCCCGTGGCTACGCTTGACCAGCGCAACGAGCAAATGAAGTCCTTTGGCGGCCTGGCCATCAAGGCCGAAGACCTAATGGGACTGGGCAAAGAAAAGGGCAGGGAACTGGTGCGCGACCAGCGGGTGGTCTACATCTATCACGACCGCATTGACATGACTGGCGACAAGCAGGCGTCCGAGACCAAGACCTTTGAAGCGGCGTCACGGACGGTGCAGGAACTTGCCAACATCCTGGGCTTCATCATCAATAGCCTCAACGGCTCGGCAGTGCTGGTCACGGCGGACCATGGCTTCATGTATCAGGAATCGCCACTGGATGAATCGGACAAGTCAACGTTGGACGAAAAGCCGGCGGGGACATTGAAAGCGAAAAAGCGATACCTGATTGGCCGTGATTTGGGCGCCACCACCAAAGCCTGGTTCGGCAATACGGCGGTGACGGCCGGCACCACACAGGAAGGCAGTCTGGATTTCTGGGTGCCCAAAGGAGCCAGCCGCTTCCACTTTGCCGGCGGGGCACGCTTCGTCCATGGCAGCGCCATGCCGCAGGAAATTGTTGTGCCCGTTATCACGGTGCGCGAGAGCGAGGCAGAGCACGCCAAAACCAAGTACGTGAGTGTCAGCCTGCTGGGTGCCATGAACAAGGTGGTGACGAACACCCAGCGCTTTGAGTTCATCCAGACCGACGCGGTGTCAGAGCGGGTGTTGGCCCGCTCTGTGGTGGTCTCGCTCCGCGATGCGTCGGACAACGACAAGCCCATCAGCAACCTGCAATCCATTACTTTTGACAGCACGTCGCAATTGCTCGATGAGCGCAAACGCTCCGTCTTGTTGACCGTTCTAGCTGGTGCGCATGACCCGCACAAGCACTATGACCTCGTAATGCGCGATGCGGTGAGCAACGTGGAAGTGCTACGCCTGCCCGTCAAGGTAGACTTAGCCTTTGGTAACGACTTCTGAACATTGAAATGATGCAAACCCCGACACCCGCTGCCACACTCGCCAATGAGCTGCCAGATAGTAGCCTGGACACTCTGCTCAACAACCACTTTGCCGGAAAGGTGGTGCGTAAGGACCTGACCAAGCTGATAAAGGAGGGGGCGAATGTTCCGGTGTACGTGTTGGAGTACCTGCTTGGCATGTACTGCGCAAGCGATGATGAGGCCGTCATCCAGAATGGCCTGGTCAACGTTAAGCGCATCCTCACGGAAAACTACGTGAGGGCGGACGAGGCGGAAAAGGTCAAGTCCAAGGTACGCGAGAGCGGCACATACAAGGTCATTGACAAGGTCACCGTCAAGCTCAATGAGAAGCGAGATGTGTACGAGGCGCTGCTATCGAACCTGGGGGTGAAAAACGCCGAGATTTCCAGCAGTTACGTTCGCCAGTTCGAAAAATTGCTGGTGGGAGGCATCTGGTGCATCGTTACCCTGAAGTACTTCTACGAAGAGGACCAGAAGGGCTCACCCTTTACGGTAACGGAGCTTAAGCCCATTCAGATGCCAAACATGGACATGACGGCCTTGTTCGAGGCACGTAGGTCGTTCACGGATGAGCAGTGGATTGATGCGTTGATTCGCTCAACGGGCATGGAACCCAGCCACTTCAAGGAACGCGTGAAGTGGCACCTGTTGGCGCGCATGGTGCCGCTGGTTGAGAACAACTACAACTTCTGCGAGCTCGGTCCGCGCGGCACCGGCAAAAGCCACATTTATAAGGAAATCAGTCCGAACAGCATTCTGGTTTCGGGCGGACAGACCACGGTTGCGAACCTCTTTTACAACATGGCGGCGCGCAAGGTCGGCTTGGTTGGGTTGTGGGAAGTGGTGGCGTTTGATGAAGTGGCTGGCATTAACTTCAAAGACCAAGATGGCGTACAAATCATGAAGGACTACATGGCATCAGGCTCGTTCAGCCGGGGCCGGGAGTCCATCAATGCTAGCGCCGCGATGGTGTTTGTGGGCAACATCAACCAGAGCGTCGAGTCGCTGGTCAAGACTTCGCACCTCCTGGCGCCGTTCCCCGAAGCAATGATTGATTCGGCATTTTTTGACCGCTTCCACGCCTATGTGCCAGGCTGGGAAATTCCCAAAATGCGACCGGAGTTTTTCACGAACCAGTATGGGCTGATTGTCGACTACCTGGCCGAATACCTGCGTGAAATGCGCAAGCAAAGCTTCGCTGACGCCATCGACAAGTGGTTCAAGCTGGGCAACAACTTGAATCAGCGCGACACCATCGCCGTGCGGCGCACGACCTCAGGCCTGCTCAAGCTGGTGTGCCCTAATGGCGAGTACACCAAGGACTCGGTGCGCAAGTGTTTGGAGTACGCGCTCGAGGCACGGCGCCGAATCAAGGAGCAGCTCAAGAAAATCGGCGGCATGGAGTTTTACGATGTTCATTTCAGCTACATCGACCTGGAGGATGGCGTCGAGCGCTTTGTGACCGTGGCCGAACAATCTGGCGGAGCGCTGGTGCCTGAAGGGCGCCTGAGTCCGGGTACCTTGCACACCATCAGCATGGGCGCCGCTGAGATGCCTGGCATCTATCGGATTGAGATTCAATCCATTCCTGGCACGGGGAAGGCGAACGTATCAGGTGTGGCGCCGCGTGAAGCGGTACGGGTGGCATTTGACTATTTCAAAGCCAACTCTTCCCGCGTCAGTGCGTCCATCAAGCCTGGAGAGCGTGACTTTCACACACACCTGGTTGAGTTGCAGAACAGCGGTGCACCACAGGCACTGACGCTAGCTAGCTTCATCGCACTTTGTTCGGCGGCATTGGCGAAGCCGGTGCAGTCGCAGCTTGCTGTTCTGGGTGACATGAGCCTGGGCGGTACCATCGTTCAGGTTCGCAATCTGGCCGAGTGCATGCAGGTCGCGTTTGATGCCGGCGCAAAGCGCATCCTGCTGCCGATGTCGAGCGTGACCGACATCGCGTCGGTTCCTGGGGAATTGTTTGCTAAGTTTCAAACGAGCTTTTATTCTGACCCGGTTGACGCCGTGTTCAAAGCACTGGGTGTGGAATAGCGTATGGCAACTAAAGGAATCTCTGAAGCGTTTGCGAAGTACGGAGCGCGACTCAAAAACGTGAATTGGTCCGTTTCGGCGTGGAACGCTGCTGGGGAACTGGTACTCAGCCTTTGGGCTCATCATTATCGCAAGGGCGAAGGTGGCTCGGCCGAGTATTCTGGAAAATTGTCGAGGTGGGCGGGGCCGGGAAACAATGAGTTCCGCGCGAATATCTCCGATGCTTTTGAACGCAAGTCGCCGGTGCGCCTTGTCCTCGTGCAAACCGAAAATATCGACCACGTCGAGGCCGGGGAGGATGCAAGCAAGGTGAAGAAAGATTTTGCGGCACGAGAGGACCTGCTTGGCGAAGTTATCGAGTTTGATGGCGAGAATTATGTCGTTCGATTTCGGCGCGAGTGACCAGGAAAAAATTCTGGCCTTCGCCGAGAGCTATTGGCATCCCGTCGTGTTGCCAGAATATTTTCATACAGTGGGTGCCGGCTCACTCGACTGATGATTTTTCATGGTGTCGGTTGCGTTATCGAGGAGACTTTGCATGTCAAGAAGGTGACGAAGAGTTCTTCGAATAGGTTCGCCATTGGTTTGTTGGGCAGCTGGGGGAGGGAAACTTTCTCGGGTCGAATAGTGCTCTTGAATACGGTCGTGTATTTCTGCGCAAAGCGCACATTGACGCTTAAAATTCGAGGCTAGCGAAGAGTTTTTCCTCCCCTTTTACGATATTCATTCTGGCATTCGTTCGAGCTTCGACGACCAAATTTCGGATGTCAATTTTTGACCAATTGCCCCGCTCTCCAGCGACTAAGAAAAGCCCAAGTGAACTGATGACTTCAGTAGCCGGAAATCGTTCGCGTTGAATTCGTCGGGCCTTTCCATCGTCGAGGATAACCGTATAGTTCAAGCTGACGGCCACTGCGATGGCCGCGCTTTCGCCATCGTCGAGACACTCCGCGGGCTTGCCGGTAACTAGGTTTAAGTATAGGTCGTACTCCGACGGTGTCATCCGGTGTTTGCGAACAAGACCGTCGATGACGAGCCTTTCCAAGACTTCCTTGTGACACATCCCTTTGATGGGATGGCGCTTAATTTCGGCTAGCGTGCGTTCTTCGATGAAGAAGACTTCACCTATCGAGCGCAGTACATCATCAGGTCGCTGGCACCCCAAAAGGTTGAAGACAACGCTCGCGTCGAGCACCAGTGGCCCACTTGGAAAAGTCTCAGAAATCGAACGCAAGGATACCTCCTCCTGCAGCAGAGACCTCGGACAACATGCGTCGGACCGTCACCAAGTCGAGCTCGAGCTTCCTGGAAAGTTGTTGTTCTGATACCAACTCGCGGTCATAGGCCGCCCCTGCCAGTAGGTAAAGTCGCGGGGTAAATTGCGCATTCGTCGGTTCATCACCAATTTCCCGTCGGACCTCGTCTAGGTGGCGCGTTCCTAGGCCTCGCTCCTTCAGGGAGTCAAACAACCCTTTTGGCACGACGCCCAGCGCTTCTAGTCTTCGCGTGACTGCTTCGACGGACACGCCGAAATAGATTGCCATCATCAATAGATGCCGTACTGAAAATTCACCCGCCAAATTCTTCAGTTCGCTCGCTTTGCGACGCATCGCGACTGCCGGCATTAGAAATGCGCGAGCGAACCAGTCGCAGAACTTGTCTTCGCGGTCTTCAAAGTCGGCGGTTTCAAAAAGTACCGCAAGTCCGGCTTTCCGCAGTAAGGGGTGGCAGATTTCGTGCGCGGCAGTCAATCTTCGGCGCTGGGACGGATGATTAGAATTTAGGAGGACGAATCCGCCATGGTCTTCGTCGAAAGCGACCGCGCCGCTTACCTTCGATGGAAGTGGACGCTCGAAGATTCTCAGCCCAAGGTCAAACTCAATCAGCGCGGTGAGATTTGAAATCGGCCCCATTCCGATGCCAAGGCGTTGGCGCAAGGACATTGCGGCATCCTCTGCTTGCTGCTCGAGCGATTCATCGCGATTTAGACGAATAGTTGGGTAGTCGAGTTTGATTGCTGGACTCTCCAACAATGCCTCTAACTCGACCGTTGACGCGGCCAGTCGGTTTAATAAAGAGCCAACCAAAATCTGGTCCGTGATACCTTCGTCTTCAAATCCAGCCTTCCGGAACTTCACGTCCATGTCTAATGGCTGACGGCCGCCGGTGAGCAGCTCGCTTTCGGAGACGCCGTACTGTTCCGCGAAGGCGCGCAATTCCTCAGACGAAATTTGGCGCTTTCCAGATTCAATCGCGACCACAGTGGTGCGCGCGAAGCCGAGAGATTGTGCGGCACTCTCTTGAGTAAATTTGGCCAACGTTCGGGCGCTCTTGAGGCGCGCGCCAAGAACTTCTGGCCGGACCTGCAGTTCAATTCCCATGTTAACCTCTCGCCATTTGTGCTATCCAGGAATGGTCACCGCATTCAGCGAGGAACCTACTCCATTCCCTTTCGTGTTGTTGAACTAGTCCCATCAATTCGGCGTGAGCTTGCTTCACGTCCAATGCCAAGTATTCGGAGAGTCCGACTGCTTCGCTCCAAAAAATTGGACTTGATGGTTCCTTTGCAAGGTCCGCCATTCTTTGCATGCTACGGATGCTGTTGGCAGCCAAGTCGTTGAACGATTTGATTTCGCGCGGTGCTTCACCTGCGCCAAGTACTGCTAGATGGAGTGCGTGCGCGGTAAGGCTTTCGAACTTGTATGTCGTTGAATCAGCGATTCCAGCAACAATTGCGGACGCCCGACGCAGGATGCAATTTCCGCAGGCTCCACAGTGTACGCGAGCGCCGTCATGATTAGCATGGCGCTGGTCGTGAGAGCATGAACGGTGGTCGCGCAGCCAGGTGCCGACATCGGGCTCTATAGCGGCTAGGGCCTCCATTACTTGCCCTTTGGTTTGGAATAGGGCAGGGTGCTCGAACGATACGTTCTGGCCGGTAAGCTTCTTAAGCAGGTCACGAACGCGCGTCGTAAAGCCTGGGTGACAGCTGCGATGCTTACTTTCATTCCCGAGGGGAACGAATGAACCGCCGAGACTACCTTGGCCGTTTTCCGGTATCAGGACACGACTTGAACCAGTTCGTAGAGCCCCGTAGGCGGACAAAATGTAGTACATGAAGGGACGTGACCGAAACGTTGGTTCAGCATGGTGCGGTTCACTCACATCTACGGGTACTTTAACCGCCCGCACGCCTCCTTGTGGCTTATCCTTGCAGAACTGCTTCCAGGTTTTTGAATTCGATTTGTTGTCAGTGAAAACGCAAACAACTTCGCATCCCGGCTCTCGCTGCTGAAGTAACCGCATTTGTGCATACGAATCCAAACCGTGGCTGTATGGAATGAATACTCGCGAAACGTCGGATGAAGAAATTGCGTGACCTTGGCGGTCATCGCGTGGTCGGGATTTACGTTGGACAAATTTGAAGTGCCAACCATCGCCAGTTAAGTATCCTAGGCATTCTTGAAGCGCCGATGCTACTTCCTCACCTTGCCACAGCGCCGTGTCGAGCACGGGTAATTCGATGTCCAGTCTACGTCCCCAGCCATCGCAATGGTGGCGCTTGACGCTTCTGTCCGCAAAACGAACTGCACCTAGCAGTGACATCAAGTCATGCGTCAGGTCAGTGGGCGAGGAAAAGCAATACTCATCCAATAAGGCGGTGCTGATACTAATGTCGCGACCAAGTTGGGCAATGTACTCGCCATTTTGAGGTTTACTCGGCGAATTTTCGACAACTCGAATAGTGGCACTTACTGGAAACGCCGTTGGAGTTTTCATTAGATATTCAACTCTATTGCTTCGCTGAGCAAAATCGCGACACTGTTGTGTTTGGTGGAGGTCTTGGTCTTGGGTGCTTCCGTGAAGGAACACTTGGTGGCGGCCCGCAGCAGACCTTGTCGAACTTCGAAGGCTTGTTGCGCTCCCCAAATTTCTCGAACTCGTGCCGCGACTTGTTCGATGTCGGCATGCAGCACTTGACGATAAAGTTCGTTGATTGCATGCGCATAAAGGTTGGCGCTGCCATCCCTCGCTAGTAGGCCCTTAGCGATTTCAATGAGTTGACGCTCACGGGGAGTCATATCTTGCCGGCTAAACTCGTCAATGAAGCGCGATAGCCTTTCTTCCTCAAAGAAATCCGTTTCCGAGGGTAGCAACCCTTCCTTGAAGTCGCTTGCCCATTTGGGTTCAAGGCCGGCATTGACTTCACATCGGACTGCTCTCGAAATTGCATCTGGTACGCGCGACCAGTCCGCTTCACGGGATGCGAATTTAACAACGGATTGCCATGGCCGAGTTAGTGGAACAGTTCTATGTAGGTCGTCACGCATCGTGTTTGCCTTTTCACTGAGCAACCATAGTGCGCCGCAAATTTTACAATGTCAATACAACCCAATAAAAAAAATGACATTGTCAAACTAGGGCGAGCAGAACAGAGCGCAAATTCCACCTTACTGCCCTAGCTGTCGCGCGAGGGCTCATTGAACAAAATCGCCGCCGCCACGTTTCATCGCAACCAAAGCACGCACATCAGCTTTGACTGCGGTCTCATCCACTCCCGAAGCGCCTGCCGTCGCCATAGTGGACGGACGCGTCCAGCACGTCGATGCCAGTAATTTCGTAACCCCATCCGTTGGCGATACCGCGCAGCGTCGCCGTACCTATCGCCAGGGCAACCTCCGGCCGGTCCGCGGCGAATTCCCTGACGGCGCGTATCGACCTCCGCGGGTCTGACGGGCTCTTGTTCGCCAGTTCGATGGCAAACTTGAAGAGCCAAGCATCCTTGGCCGCGGCAAACCACTTCACCTCAGGCCCTGGCTGGCTCGCCACCGGGTCGCGAAAGATGCTCTCGTTCGGCTTACCCGGATACTTCTTGGCGATGGCTCTGAATGTGCCCAAATTGGTCGTTGCATACGTCGCCTCAACGGCATGCCGCTCGTACGCCTCGTCTGCAAACCCCGAGTCCAGCACAAGGCCTTCGCGGAACTCCGCAGTCGACGTCAGGGGTATTGAATGGCCTCGTCGCGCCTACCCATCTTGGCCAACGCTTTGGCGCCCCAAACCCTGTAATGCCACGACTTGTGTCTCTACTCAGACTTTGCAATAAATGCGAAGTACTCGTCGTGCCGACCAGCGGCAAACAGCCTCTCCGACACGCGGTCATGCCCTTGAAATATCCGTTCCCGCACTGCGCGTGCATTAGTCTCACATCCTCGTCAACGTTGGCTAAAGGTAGTTGGCCCAGTTGGATGCAATTTTCGGGGTCGTGCACAGCTCGCCCCAGAACTCCCGAGGTACTCGAGGTAGGGCATGCCATCCTCTTGAGTGGAGTACCACAGACGCTCGAGCCATTTCTGTCGTACCGCTCCGCTGACCTTGGCCGCCGCGTTGATTGGCACGAGGGTTTCGATGGCGCGGTTGACAGCAGAGCCAATCCCGTCGGAGCTGCTGTCAACCAGTTGACTGGTGCTACGACTATTAATGGCGGTCCGCCTGGCGCTCCGGTCGAACGCGTTCGGGTATGAAAGTTAACAAGCGAATCCGGAGCATTAAGCACGCGCTCGTTAAAATCAGTGGTCTCGCCAAGAAGGAGTCAATACTAAATGCCGGGGGCGCCGTGTAATTAGCGAAAAGCTGGCGCCGGCTATTGATATTGCTGCAAGCCGGGAGCGCGCGGTAGATACGGGGATGCACTACCAAATGTAAACCACCATGGTAATCTAGGGACAGCAAGTACTGCTTTCTAGTTCCCCGGACAGCTCGCAAGTATAAAGCACATGTGCAATTCTGCGTCCGATTTCGTCAAGCTGGTCGGCAAGTTCTTTCTCGACAGTTGCGGAAGCGCTGTTAGTCCTGCTGCTTTCGAGGGCTTCGACTTGGTGGCATCGCTTGGCGATAAGCTCTTTGAGCAGTGGTGCGTACTCACATGTCGTTAATTGGCAGCATTGAAACGGATTAAATATTTTGATTTGCATAGTTCCTCACTATAAGAATTTCGTTCCTGTTCAAAAAGTTGCCGGCTTGCGCCGCATTTATGGCAGACCTTGGGTAGCTTGTGAATTCGACTGCGACTGCCAAGCCTTCACAAGCGCCAGGACATACGACGCATTAAAACTGACGTCTTGATAGTCGGACATCTGGAAAGACCCTGTCTTATCAAACCGAGCAAGCAAGCCGGAGACAGCAGCCTTACTCTCGCGTCTGGCACCACCTGACGATGCCGGCGTAATTTCCAAGCAGCTGTCGATAACCTCAATCCGGAACTGGGTCTTGCGCACAATCGTCCTCAACGTTTCACCTCGCAGTGTCTTGCAGAAGCCAAATAAGTCATCGGCAGACGGCACGCCAGCGCTATCGACACGTAGCAACTGGCTCACGGTCGTATTTGGCGGCAGCCCCGCGCGCGGCAACACAGGCTGGACGGACGAGTCTACGTTAGGAGACGGGGTCGGCAAGTGCGCGGAACTTCGGGTATTGACGTGTGGGCCTTTACCGTTCCAAGGGGGCGTGAGTGTGTTGATGAGACTATCCTCAAGACCTGCGGAAAGATTCACACTGAACTCACCATGCGCTTGGGTTGGAAGAGCGTGCAACGCATAGATGTCCACGGCCGCACCAGAGGACAGTGCGGTTATGATGTTTCGATTGTTCCTTATGTTGGTAGAGCCACCGCGCTCCGCTGTGCTGGCCGGTGACCGATAGCCTTGCATTCGCTTTATAAGGCTCTGAGTGGTCTTGCCAACATACGCAAGCTTTCCATCGACTACGAACGCGTACAAGACGTTTTGCTCGTGCATAACCGCAGGCTCAAGCGTGAGCCTGAGCACGTGGTTGGCCAGCGACCACCTGCCAGCAGGTTTGAAGCCAATCGCGAGCAACCTATTCAGTGCTTCTGCCATTAAGTCTCCGTTAATCTTCAGTCTGAGGCTCAAGCGCCGTGACCAAGAATTATGTTACCAGAGAGACATGGTAATGCATACCGCCATATACCTCGGCGACCCGGAGTATGGGAGCGGAGACTTCAAGTGGTATAGAAGGCGGCTGCCTTCTGGGCGAACGTCGACATTCCTCGCCAATCTGTTACGGCAAGAGGCGGCAAAACGACGCGAATTCATCAGCGCCGGGACGCATCTTTCATCCTGCGCTAACGCGATACGGGCAGGAACCTAATCGCGCCGCTACCGGCGCTAAAAGGCGGGGACAGTTGCGGCGAAGTTCTGCGGTTGATTGCGCCGACTCACAATACCGTGAACTACGTCTCCCGTAACGCAGCATCTTGGTAACACGAGATTAGCCTTGTTCCCGTTACGCCGTTACCGAGGTCGGCATTCGGCATACGCAGCGCAAAAGATTTTCTGACAAGAAACAGTTTTGTTGCCATAATGCATCTGTAGCACATCGTTCTTTCACAATTTGCCATCACTTTCCTATCCTGTGCACGTGGGGCAGGGTATGCGCAGCGCTGCGCCAAGAGTTAGCGCGTTCATGGTGTCCTCCAAAAGAGTTGTCCTACTCTCGTTGGCCAAGGTTGGCCGACACATCTATGAATAGCTTTCGTCAGTCATTCAATGGCTGACGGCTCGCAAAAAGGACTGCAGTATGAACAACATCATCCGTGTCGTATTCGGTAAAAAGACGTCCACTTCCAGCAACGAGCAGCGCCCTGCGCAAACCCTGTCACACATGCAATTTATTTCGAATCCTGAAGGAGGTTGGGAGCCGGCCGGATTCGACGATAACGGCCACTATGTCATCCTCTCCAGGAAGACAGGGCAGTTGGTAACGCTCAGCCCAAGGTCCCTGGACGAGAATACGCTGCGTGCGGTCGTCGGTAGTCAGTATTGCGACCAAAATTACGCGGAGCACGATAGCAAACTTGAGAAAGAGGTCTTAAGCCCAAGCTGTCTTGCGGGGGAAATCCGTGAAGAGTGCGATGGGCGGGGGCGAGTGGACCTGTCGAGAGTTCGGAGCCCGGGTTTCTATTCCGATGCTGGTCAGCTTGTAGTGCACTTCGGGAATGAAGTGTACGAAGCCAATGGCGAACCAGTCGACACGACTCCTGGTAGGGCTCTGTACGTTTCTGGACAAAGCCTAGGATTCTCGTTCAGCACACCAATCGCAACGCAGGAAGAAGTTCGGCTGCTGGAAGAAGCGGTAAGGGGGTTCAACTTCCAGACCACTTTCGACAGTGTAGCTCTGCTGGGTTGGTTTGTAACGTCGGTCTTTGGCGCTGTGGTCGAGAATCGCCCAATCCTAGCGGTGACCGCCGAGCGTGGGTCTGGTAAGACCACGCTCATTGAGCTTCTGAGTCGGATGCTTGGGCAGCAAGCCTTTCGTCGCGATGGTGTTCCCACTGTCGCGCAGGTGATTTACGAGCTGGAAAACCGTTCTGCGGCCCTGCTTGTTGATGAATTTGAGGCGAAGGGTGCCACGAAGAAGGGGGTCGAGGACTTCCTCTCTTTGGTGAGGACTTCGTTCACTAAATCCACGGACGCGCGTATCACTCGCGTCATCGCTGGACGAATGAGGTCTTACAACCCGCCGGCCGGTGTTCTAGTCGCGGGGATTGCATTGCCGGTTTTCGACGATGCGTCGGATACCCGGACCGTCAGAATTCAAATGCAACCGCTTACAGCGGGCAGTCAACGCGTCAGTAATCCACTTCTCGATTTGTCAAACCACGACGCGGTGGAGGAGTTGGGCGCTAAGATTCGCCGCATGCTGGTAGGCCGCTGGGACATCCTCGTCGCCGTTCAAAAGGCCGTGCGAGAGATGCTTGTAGGCTTTGGTCATGAAGCACGTGCAGCGGACTTGTTTAGTCCGCTGGTTGCAGGATACGTCGCATTAACTTCGGAGGAACTGCCCAGCCAAGAGCGGCTGGCAGCGCTTTTGGAGGACTGTCAGTTGACGACGGTTGCGGTCAGGGATGTGCAACGCGACGGTGAGGTGTGCCTTTCTCTGTTGCTTAACCGGCGGGTTGCTATCTTCGAATCCGTCGACGGTAAGCCAGTGAAGTCGCATGAACGCGTTCGCGATGTCGTCAAGCGCATTATCGGGTCCGGTTCGGATATCGAGACGCGTCAGGGCCTCATCCGACAGCTTGAGAAATTCGGGCTGCGCCCGCTGTGGAGACGGGCCGACAACGAGTGGAAGCTCATTGTTGCCACGTCTGAAATGAACAGTGGCATGCGTCGACTGATGCAGGGGACTCCTTGGTCCTCGGGCGGCTGGAAAGATGTGCTCTCGCGTTTGCCTGGTACCGTTACGGGCCAGCAGCGTGTGGATGGTATGTCCCAGAAAGTGGTGGAGCTGTGCATTTCGCCGGACCTTATTTCACCCGATACTGAAGGTGATTATGAGTTGCCGGCAGGCGCATAGCGAGAGCTGGGCCTATTTGAGTGACATTTGTTATTAAGAGCAATTGCGGCACCAAGACCTCGGTTTTGGTGCCGTTTTTCTTGATGGCGCGCTTTAACGCTTTAATTTAGCCAGGTGCGAGACAGGCACTCTTCGCAGGAAGGCAACGGCCCCTGAACGCCGAGTACAGGGCTTAATGATATGTCAACTGTCTCGGCATACTGGTAAAACTAGGGTGCGACGGGAACCGGTGCTTGCCTTAATTTGCGGCTGTCTCTAGGCCGAGTTTGGCACTAAGAAAATTAATCTTGCTGTCGGAATGACAATGGCGGCAGTAGAATGTGATTTGGTTGCGCTGACTTTCTCAGACGTTATCTCAACCGCCAAGACGGAGCTCGCGTGGAAACTGCGAGTGAACAATTGATAGTGTGACAGAGAAGCTCTTTTTCATAAGGCTAGCTGCCGCGCTAAGATTCTCCCGACGAACTCCCCGCTAACATGATTTTCCGCAATCAATGCCCGGACATCCGCCCTAGACACTGCTTCATCTTTGCCGGCAACTGCAGTTGCCTGCATTACGGCCGCGTACGCGTCTAATACGTCGGCGCCCATGATGTCATAGCCATATCCGCTCGCGATTGCCCGCAGCCCGGTCATGCCGGCCGCAAGTGCGAACTCCGGCCGCTCAGCAGCAAAGTCACGGGCCGCGCGTATGAGCGTGCGCGGGTCTGACGGAGTGCGATTCGCCAACTCGATGGCTAGGTCGAAGAGCCCGGAGTCCTTGGCTGCTGCGAACCACTTTCCCTCTTGGCCGGGCTGGCTTGCAATTAAGTCGCGCAGGATGGTCTCCCTCGGCATGTGCGGATATTTCTTCACGACGGCCTTGAACGTCGCCAGATTGGTCGTCGCGTACGTCGCGTCAACCGCGTAGCGGGCGTATGCCTCATCCGCGAAGCCAGAGTCCAGCAGAACGCTCTCGCAGAACGCAGCAATCGCCACCAAAGGCGCGTTCAAGCCTTTCGAGTCCTCCGCATAGCGGATGGCCTCCTCACACTTTCCGGCGCCCGCTAACGCCTTGGCGCCCCAAATCCGGTAATGCCACGACTTGTACCGGTACTCCGACTTCGCTATCAATGCGAGCAACTCGTCGACGCGGCCGGCCGCGTAAAACGCGCTCAGGCACGCGGTCGTTCCCTTGAAATATCCATACTCGCCAGAGCGGGCGCAGTGGTCCCACATAGTCGTCAACGTCGGCGACAGATAGTCAGCCCAATTGGATGCAATCTCCGGCGTCGCGCACAGCTCGCCCCAGAATCCACCGAGGTACTCGAGGTAGGGCATATCGTCTTCCTGGAGGGCTTCAAAGAGTCGGTCCAGCCACCTCTCTCGCACGGCGCGACTGACGTCGGCCTTCGCAATAATTGGAACGAGAGTTCCGATGGCACGATTCACCACCGAACCTATCCCGCCGGAGCTGCTGTCGACTTGCTCGATGGCAGGCGCCAGCTTCTCCAGGAAAAGTACGGCGCCCTCGGCGGCCAGGACCGGCTCCTTCTTCGAGATAGCCTTGATTTCAGTGACCGCTTCCTTGATGCGCTGGATTGGCGTGTCAGACTTCCAGCCAAACGCGTTGCGGCGAAATCGTGGCGCGAACTGCCATTTGTATGATGTAGCCATTATTTGGAACTTGCCTTTGAAGATTTTCTTGTTGACCGTTGATGGCCGGTCTGTCGCGCATGCTTGAATTTAATGTATCTTTGCCGATGCCAAGTGGTTAATCGTATAAACGATTTGGATTATTTGTTGCGACATCGGCGACTTATTTTGAAGTAGCCAATAGCTCCACGATGTCCTTGACAATTTTCTTTAGGCTCTTGTTGCCGAGTGATGTGGTCGGATACTGTGGTCGCCCGGGTCCCTTCGAGTTGTTGTAGAGCTCAATGATAGACATCTTCGTCCACCGTTTTTTGAACGTCAGGGGCGAGTAGGCCATATGTTCTGGATACAGGCAAAACGCTTCCCCAGTCGCGTCGATAACGTCGCGCGGCGCCGGGTCCACGAAAGCGACGGTTCGCCAATTGTCTTTCGCAGGTTACCCATGATTTGGCACCAATGAGTTCGGTATCAGTGTCTATGATGGTGGGGAGCCGGGGTTTTCGGAACAAGAAGGCCATTGCAGTCATGATGTTTTTTGAATTTTCCGGCGACCAGCTACCTGCGAATCGGTTCGGCGTCTACCGTCCATGAATCACCTGGAAGGAAACGGCCTACGTTAGTAAAGATGACGTCAAGTGTTCGCGTCACCTGATTGCTCGGTTCGCCGAAGCGCACTGCCCTTGACCGGCATCATGCCGCGGGGGGGGGGGGGGGGGCGAACGC
>Ga0213834_100397_pt1 | contig 24319 bp, 23 predicted proteins | sample SWPTP12_FD_160580 | JGI IMG/M metagenome (GOLD analysis project Ga0213834, IMG submission 160580) | Coastal seawater microbial communities from Marineland, Florida, United States - SWP TP1 #2 | ecosystem: Environmental > Aquatic > Marine > Coastal | place: USA: Florida | collected 2016-08-06 | reverse complement strand
ACCAGTTGATCCTTGCCGGTACCGAGAAATACCATGGCGACGAGAAGGTCGTTCCACGTCCACAGGAACTGGAAGATCGAGAAGGAGGCGAGTGCCGGAAACGACAGCGGAAGGACGATCTTGACGAAGATCTCGAAATCGCTGGCGCCATCGACACGGGCGGATTCGATGATCTCCTTGGGCAGACCTGCAATGTAGTTTCGCAGGAGATAGATCGCGAGCGGCATGCCGAACGCCGCATGCGCAAGCCATATCCCGACATAGGAGCGCGACGACACGCCGAACAGGTTGCCGATGTCGTTATAGAGCGTCAGCAACGGGATCAACGTCATCTGCAGCGGCACGACGATCAGCCCGACCACGAGCGCGATGATCAGCGACCGGCCGGGAAACTGCATCCAAGACAGGGCATAGGCTGCGAAGGCTGCGATCAGGATCGGGATGATGGTGGCGGGTATTGCGACCGTCAACGAATTGATAAAGGACTGGCCGATGCCGGCGGACGTCAGTACCGTGCGGTAATTGTTGAGGGTGAAGTTCGGCGGCTGGGTGATCGAGAGATAGATGCGCTTGCCGCGCTTGTCGTCGAATGGGCCGCTCTTCACGTAGGAATAGCTGCCATCCGTGTTTACGGTGAGCTTCTCGCCGTCTCCCAGATCCGCTTCCTTGCCGGCCTCGAATTCTGTCGGTGCAGCGACCCTGGTGCCGAAGGCGACGACACTGCCGCTCTTGACGTCGCCGCCATCGAAGACGGAGCCTGAAATGATGTAGTTGGGTCCGTCCTGCCGGGCGCTTGCGGGATCGCCGAGGCGTGCTGCGCTGGTTTCGGCGGCACCGGTCAGCGCCGTCCACCAGCCCGAGGAGGTGATCTGGCCGGCATCGCGGAACGAGGTGACGAGAATGCCGAGCGTCGGGATCAGCCAGATGATGCAGATCACCAGAACCGAGGCATGCAGGATCAGTCTTGGAACGCCGATGCGGCGAAGGCTTGCGACAGCGCTCATCTCAATGGTCTCCCATGTCGCGGTTCGCCTGACGGATGTTCCAGATCATGATCGGCGTCACCGCCGCCATGATGACCAGCGCGATGACGGCGCTTCGGCCGCTGTCGCCGCCGCCGCGGAACATCCAGTCGAACATCAGGTTGGCAAGCACCATCGTGTTCCACTGGCCATTGGTCATGGTCAGAACGATGTCGAACACCTTGAGAACGAGAATAGTGATCGTGGTCCAGACCACAGCGATCGTGCCCCAGATCTGCGGCACCATGATTTTCCAGAAGATCTGCCAGCCATTGGCGCCATCGATGACGGCCGCCTCGACGGTTTCCTCAGGAATCCCGCGTAGCGCTGCCGACAGGATGACCATCGCAAAACCGGTCTGGATCCAGATCAGGATCGCCATCAGAAAGAAGTTGTTCCAGAAGGGCAGCGAGATCCACACCTGCGGATCGCCGCCGATTGCCCGGACGATCGCATTCAGAAGGCCGATCTGCGTTTCGTTGCCGCCACGGAATTCGTAGATGAATTTCCAGATCACCGAAGCGCCGACGAACGAGATCGCCATCGGCATGAAGATCAGGCTTTTGGCGAGATTTCCCCACCAGATACGGTCGGTGAGCACCGCGATGACCAGGCCGAGGAAGGTGCAGGCTGCCGGCACAACGGCGAGCCAGAGGATGTTGTTGAAGATCGACTGGCGGAACTGCGCGTCGAAGAAGGCCCAGCGGTAATTGGCAAAGCCGACGAAATTGCCGCCGGAACGATCGTAGAAGGACAGGATGAAGGTCGCGATGACGGGATAGACGAGATAGACCGCGAGCAGCAGGAGTGCGGGTCCGAGAAACAGCCAGGGGCGGATCGTGGCTCTACGGTTGAGATTGGCCGAAGCCTTGCGGGCATCGCCTTCCGGCACCGGAAGTGCCACTGATAGCAGCTTGTCGGAAAGCCAGTAGTAGAGCGCGCAGGCAAAAACGCCGGCAACGACGACACCCATGGCAGATGCAATCTGAGCTAACATAGGCCCTCCCCCTTTTCTGCAGTGCTAAGCAGGTCTTCCGTCGTCATATCCGGGAAATGCCAACCCTGGAAATGCCCCTCGCCCCCGCATCCACCCTTCTCCCTGTGGTCGAGGGAGAAGAGCAGTCGCGAGCACAGCCTTCGACGCGAATGACTATTTCAGGCCGTCCCAGGCCTTCTGGATATCGCCGCCCACAGCCTTTGCATCCTTGCCGCCGACATAATCGATCATGCCGGTCCAGAAGGCGCCCGCGCCGATCTTACCGGGCATCATGTCGGATGCATCGAAGCGGAAGGTGGTGGCGGTGGTCAGCAGTTCGCCCTGCTTGCGCAGTGTGTCGTTGGCATAGGCTTCCGTCTTGGCGCCCTTGAACGGCGTGAGGAAGGAGGCCTGCGCCATCCAGACTTCATGGGCGATCGGCGTCTTCAGGAATTCGACGAAGGCCTTTGCCGCAGGCGAATCCTTGGTGATGGCAAACATCGTGCCGGCACCGAGGACCGGGGTGCCAAGTTCAGGCTTGGAGGCATAGGTCGGCAGGTAGAAGAAGTCCGCATCGACGCCCAGTTCCTTGTCCGCAGGGAAGAAGGACGGCACGAACGAGGCCTGGTGATGCATGTAGCACTTCGGCGGGATGTCGAAGAGGCCCTTCGGGCTGTCGCGGAAGTCGGTCGAGGCGACCGCTGCAACGCCGCCCGCGACGTATTTGTCATTGCGGGCGAACTTGCCGAATTCCTCGATGGCGCCAACCACTGCCGGATCGTCGAACTTGATCTCGTTGGACACCCACTTGTCATAGGTTTCGGCCGACGACGTCCGCAGCATCATATCCTCGACCCAGTCGGTCGCAGGCCAGCCGGTGGCACCGCCCGATCCGAGACCGATGCACCACGGCACGCCGCCATCCTGGACGATCTGGTCGGAGAGCTTGATCAGGTCTTCCATCGTCTTTGGGACTTCGTAACCGGCTTCCTCGAAATTCTCCGGCACGAACCACACGAGCGATTTCAGGTCGGCCTTGAACGGGAAGCCGAAATAGGCCTCCTTGCCGTCCTTGCCCTTGTAGGTGCCGTAGCGGATCCAGTCCTCGCCGGAGCCGTAATTGGTCTTGATCCAGTCGGCATTTTCCTGGCCGAGCGGCGTCAGAAAGCCCTTGGTCGCGAGATCGGCCAGAAGACCCGGCTGCGGGATGATGGCAATGTTGGGCGGCGAGCCGGCCTGGGTATCGATGACGATCTGCTGCTCGTAGTTCTCGGACGACGAGTATTTACCGTTCGCACCCGTCGCGGCATTGAAATAGGCGAGCACGCTGTTGAACAGCACCTCGTCCTCGCCACGCCAGGGACCGAACAGGGTCAGGCTCTGGCCCTTCAGGTCACCATGCGCGGATTTGAAATCCTCGTAGCTTTTCCAGTTGAACTTGGCATCTTCGCCGGGCGCGAACTTCAGTTCCTGCGCACCTGCAGCCCCTGCCAGCAGTGCGACGAAAGCCGTGCCGATCCAAAACGATTTCTTCATCGAAATATCCTCCCCTTTGAAGCGTAATCTACAGGGGGATTTAAGGCAGAGCCAGAGGTTTCAAGGGCGCCAGTGCAAGCAAAGCGCCTTGAATGTGATGAATGGTCCGAAATCAGAACTTTGGCGCAGGCAGCCCGGCGGCGCGATGGGCGGCGATTACGGTGTTGGCCATCAGCATGGCGATGGTCATCGGACCGACGCCGCCTGGAACCGGTGTGATGGCTGCGGCGACCTCTGAGGCCTCGTCAAAAGCAACGTCGCCGACGAGACGGGTCTTGCCCTCGCCCTTCTCCGGTGCCGGCACCCGGTTGATGCCGACATCGATCACGGTCGCGCCGGGCTTGACCCAATCTGCCTTGACCATTTCGGGCCGACCGACGGCGGCAACCAGGATATCGGCGTTGCGGCAGACGGCGGCGAGATCCTTTGTCTTCGAATGCGCCATGGTGACGGTGGCGTTTGCGGCCAGAAGCAACAGGCCCATCGGCTTGCCGAACAGGTTGGACCGGCCGATGACCACGGCATTCAGGCCGGACAGGTCTTCGCCATGGATGCGCTTGACCAGCAGCATGGAGCCGGCCGGCGTGCAGGAGATCATGCCTGTCGTCAGGTCACCGGTGGCGATCTTGCCGGCATTGGCGATGTTGAGGCCGTCGACATCCTTTTCCGGCAGAATGGACTGGATCACCGGCTCCTGATCGAGATGTCTCGGAAGCGGCAGCTGGACGAGAATGCCATGGATCGCCGGATCGGCGTTGAGCGTATCGACGAGAGACTGAAGCGCCTCCTGCGTCGTCTCTTCCGGCAACGTGTGCTGGATCGAATTGAAGCCGCACTGCTTCGCCATCCGGCTTTTGGAGCTGACGTAAGCGTGGCTGGCCGGATCGTTGCCGACGATGACGACTGCCAAGCCAGGCTTTGCGCCGCCGGCCCGTTCGAGGCCTTGCGCTGCCTCCGTGACTGCCGAAATGACCGATGCTGCCGCCTGCTTGCCGTCGATTACCGTGACCACGTGCCATCTCCCGTTGACCGAACAGATCTAAGCCGGAGGCTACCGCCTCAACTGGCTCACCTGCGCCTAATGCTGTCGGGAGCAAACAAAAGCAAGGTCAAATCTTGATCCGGGTGACCCGTGCCGGCCCTATCGTCCCGACGCGGTGCGCAGTTCGGAGTAGGTCTGCACCCGGTCGCGCAGTTCTATCATTTCCTGTCGCAGGAGCTGCAATTCCTCGATCGCCCGGCGATCCTCATGCGAGAGTTCGGAATAGGCAAGCTCTTCCTCCCGCATCGCATGCCGGTGCGGATCCGAAATTGCGACCGCGAGAAGCGGTGGAACGGCGGCCTGATCGTAAGGCTGTCTGTGTGCCATCAGCAGTTCGCGAAGCTGAGCGGACAGCGTCAGGCCATTGGCGGCCTCGCGCTCCTCCATTTCGTGTCTGTAATCCTCGGACACGGCATCGGTCTCGACGTCCTGCGCCCAGGCGTCGGAGCCCGCACCGTGATCATATTCGTAGGCTGCTGCGATCTCTTCGGACTCATCGGTAAGATCCAGATCGGCGGCCCAACGCGCATCCATCGGCAGCGCGGCGATGTCCTCGACACCGTCCATTTCAATCGGCGCATGCTCTGCCTCGAGATGGTCGATCGCGGGCTCCGGCGACGAACGGCGTCCCATCAGCATTGCGCCGGCAGCGCCGAGAAGCAGGCCAGCCATGGCGCCGAGCCCGCTCAGCGCGTACCAGGGCAGGCCGAGCCAGACGGTCGCTGGTGCTTCGTTGGGGGTGACGGTCAGAGGCTTTGATATCTGCACCCGTGGGGCGGTGACCAGCTTGGAAGAACCGGGGCTGTTGAACCGGCCGCTTGAGTAATTGTCGCGCGCTTCCGCAACGGCCGTTTCCAGCCCTGAGAGCGCTGCGATCTCGTCAGACACCGTCTTGTCTGCGGAAAGCTGTTCCAGCTTGGCGCGAAGTTCCGCGAGCTGCGCGGCGGCATGCACCTGCTGGCTGTTCAGCGACTTCACCAGTTGCTTCAACGCGTCCTGGACCGAGAGGCGCGCCTGTGCAAGCACTGCTTCGGCAGCCTGGAAACGCGGATGAAGCGGGCCGAGATCGCTCGAGAGCTGATCGACGGCAAGCTGTGCTTCCACATGCCGCTGGCGCTGATATTCGAGGCCGGTATAGTTCAGACTGTCCGGCAAAGGCTTGTTCAGAACGTCGGCGACCTTCATGGCGGAGGCCTGGCTCAGCCTGTCTTTCAGAGCGACGAGATCGCTCTCGGCCCGCTCGACATCGCGGCTCAGGTCGCGCATTTCGGAGGCCCGGCTTTTCAGTTCGGCAACCTTGTCCTTGCCGGTTCGGCTGACAAACCCTGAAAGCGCCGCTTCTGCGCGGCCCAGCGTGTCGCGAAGGGCTTCGACGGCTGGGTCGCGGCCATCGAAGGCGCCGACAGACAGGGCTGTCGGCACAGCATTGCCCAGCATGCCGACGATCTGGCGGGCCTCTTCAGGCTTTCCGGCCGTCGCCGCAATGCGCAGATCCGTGCTGCTGCGGTCGTATGAAATGGTGATTGCGCGGGTCAGGCGGTCGCGCAGACCCGCTTCGTCCTGCAGGGTCGTCGTCCCGGTGCCGGACAGGATTTCGTAGAGAAGGCCGGTCACGCTCTGGGGTTCGGTCGCAAAACTGCTGTCCTTGCCAAGGTTCAGGGCATGGATGAGATTGTCGATCGTGGTTCTGGCGAGAAGCTGCCCCGTCGCAGCAGATACGCTCTGCTCACTGACTGCCCCGACCTTCAGCTGCGTCTGGGCGGTAAACGTCGCCTCGCCGCTGCCAAGGAGGACGAGCGGCGCCACGCCTCCGAGGGCCGTCATCAGACCGATCCCGAGCAGCGCGGACGGGAGTGCACGCCGCGCCGGAAGGTTGTCCCGGGCGCTATCCTCGAGCAGGCTGTCGGGCTTTTCGATCTCAGAATTATCCATGGAAAGACCGTCTTGTTTCGCGGGCAGCACCGAAGCGCTCCGATTTTCTTAAGACAGTCTAAATTTCCATGGCAAAGAAAGCGTTAACGACGCGAAACCTGACCCGGCAGACGGAAGAGATCATCGTTTGCGGCAATCGTCAGAGCTGCGGAGGCAATGGCCGGCAGATGGACGAGGCGATCGAGATCCTGTGGACGGCGAAGATCGGCGATCACGAGATCAAAGCCGCCTTCCAGAACCGACGACGGATCGACAGTCTCGAAACGGTGCCAGGGCGCATGGCGGGAGAACGCGGTGCGCAGTGGCTTGAGAATCGCCACGTCGTTGCAAACCAGGCCGATGCGGCGGTTCTTCTCGGAAAATGTCAGGAACGCCGGGACGAAGGCCGAGGCGGTGAAGCGGTCACGCAGGCCGGGGCCGAACAGGCGTGCCGATATGCCGGCCAGACGTACGCTGCCACGAACCGGAAGCCGCGCGCGCGCAACGTTCTCACCCGTTTCTGAAAGGGTCCGATATTCGACGAGACCGCGTGAAAACGTTATGGTCGACGATGGATGTGGATCGTTGAGCATAGCCTCCGCACGCTCGAATGCGGCAGTCCAGCTCAGCTCTTCGATGCCGTTGCCCAGACCGTGCGGGACTGCCTTGAAGGCGTTGATGTGTACCGAGGCGTTCACGTGTGCTCTCCGCTCGAAAATCCAGTCGTCCTGGAGCCTAGCGGAAAGCGCTGAACCGGCCTTGAAGCCAACCGTTAAAATGCGAGCGATGTGTCGAAAAGACATGGCCGTTGAAGCGGCATGCCTGATCCGGAACGACGGATGCTCAGTGCGCCGGAGCTGCCGCCGGTGCCTCGACCTTGACGCCCTCGACGATTTTCTGGGCCGGAATGGGGTTGCTGCCGCGTCTTGCCGTGTTCGTGTCGATCGTCTCCTTCGACATATAGTCGAGCTGTTCGATCAACACGTTGGCGACGACCGTGTCGCCGAGCTTGGCGTTGATGCCGTCCTTGATCTTCATGCGAAAGGCCTCCGGATCGAAAGTGCCGACGCTTTTCAGGTCGATCATCTTTTCGCCCATCAGAAGCGAGAACAGTTGGTCCGTCAGAACGACTTCCATCGGAAGCTGAACGTGCTTGGACTTCATGCTGTCGACCGAAAGCGAGATGCGGCCAAGGAAATAACCCTGCACCGCGCCATTGTTGATGACCGGCAGGCTGACCGGGTTGCCTCGCACGATCGTGGTCACGACCGCGGCTTCCGCCTCGGTCGCCACGGGCGCCTTCGACATCTGCGCAGAGACATACACGCCACCGATCGTGGCGATGCAGACCCAGAGCCCGATCAGCAGAACCTTGATCATCAGGACGTGCCGAACCGGAACTGATGTTCCGAATAGGTGCCGTCGGCGTCCATGTCCTTGACGGCGTTCTTGAGGATGTCGGCAACGGCGCGGACGGCCTCAAGATGCGCTTCGACGCGCTGGGCGTTGAGCTTCAGCTTCTTCTTCAGGCCCTGCAACTGACCAAGATAAGGTGCCGACGTTTCCTTGACGTCCGGCCCGCGGAACAGGGTCGTCAGTTCATAGAGGCAGCGGCTCTTGTGGGCGTTCGACACTTTGAGGTCGAAGCCGGAGTCGCGGCCGATCCGATCATTCTCGTTATCGATGATCATCTCAAGACGGGAGAGCACGGTCTTGATGCGGTAGTCAGTGGAAACGACGTCCATATCAACCTTCTAATGTTAATTAATTTGATTTCTTGGCTGCGCCGGCGTTTTCCGACGGAGACAGGATCTGCCGCTGGAAATCAGTGATCATGCCCACCGCCATCTGGCGATCGCCTTCATCGGTCTTGGCATTCGGTGCCGTGCCACGTGCATGCTGAACCGACTGCGAGAACAGTTTTTCGGCAATACCGAAACCGCCCTGCTTGGAGACGGCATCAGCAATCTGTTCCGCCATCATGCCCTTCCAGAAATCGCCGGCGGAACCCTTGCCGAAGACTTCTTCGCTCTCGGATGGAAGCATGTTCTGGATAAACGTGGAGGCAACGCTTGCCTCGAACTTCCGGTAGGTCTCCGGAATATCCTTGTGGCGCGAAACACGGACGTTTTCGACCGTGGCGTCGGACCCGGCGGACTCTGCGGACTTGGCAGTCTGGCTTACGGCCTGGGCGAAACCCACACCGTTGGAGGCCAGCATGACCGATTGCGCCGTTGCTTCGTTTGCCTTCAGCTTTTCACGTGCGGCCTGAAGCAGGCCCGGATCTGCGGCCTGGACAACATCCAGGACAAGATCGCTCGGGGGGGAAATAGCCAATTCCAGTTCCTCATTATTTAGCGAACTGGATCATCCCTTATCAAGCTTGCTGGAAGCTGGTGTGGAGACCATCAGGCCGAGATCAACGAGATCGTACATGCGCTCGTCCTCGGCAAGCCGGCCTTCCAGCTCCTTTGCGTCGCCCATGCGCTCCTCGAGCCTATCGCCCTTGGTCTTTTCGCGCAGGACCCGCTGTTCCTGCGCCTTCTGCTGGGCAACGATCTGCTGGCTTCGCGAAAACAGGCGTGTCAGCCGGTCGGCGTAATTCTTGGAGAACTGCTGGTGTACGGGATCGGTCGAGGACAGCGCATCGACAGTCGTGTCGATGGATTGATCGATTTCCGCCTTGCGCTGCACCGTGGTGCTGAGCTCGAACTCGGCGAGCTTTTCTAGCTGGCGCTGGACATCGACTAGACGCCGCAGCTTGTCGGATTTCTTGTTGCCTGCCACGCGCGTCCTCCTTGGAAGCCTTGCCTACAGCCCGGTGAATACAAGCGGAAACCCGCGCACGAATTCCTCGATCATGGAGGCGATGCCGAGATAGAGCAGGAAGATACCGCCCATCAACGCATACGGCGTCGAGATGAAGTAGACCGGGATCTGCGGCGCCATCTTGTTGATCATTCCGACAGCGACGTTGAACATGATGCCGTAGACGAGGAAGGGGCTCATCAGCCTCAAGACGATCATGAACGTCGCCGACAACGTATCCGTCAGGGTGATCAGGATGCGCCGCGGATTGAGACCTTCGGCGAGCGGGATTGTCGTGTAGGAATCGACCAGCGACCTGATGACGATGTGATGGAAGTTCAGCATAAACAGGACCAGCAGGCCGGACAGGGTCAGAAGGCTGGTCAGCTGGCTTTCCGACGAATCTTCCAGCACGTCGGATCCGGGCGGACCGCTGAAGGAGATCGACATGGCGATGGCGGCGCCGGCAAACTGCAGACCCGACGCATAAAGGCGGGCGATCAGGCCGAACACTGCCCCGACGAGGGTTTCAGACGCAATCAGCAGGCCGAGACCCGCAGCGTCACCGGAAACCCTGGGGTAGATCGTATCCCAGACCATCGGCAGCACCGCCATGGACAGCGCCACCGATAGAAACAGCCGGACTTCCATTGGCAATCTGGCAGACGAGAACCCGGGCATGATCATGATGCAGCCGCCGATCCGGCAGAATGCAAGAAAGAGAGCGATGACCGTGCCCTGCGGGTCCGTTATCATGAGATCGATCCAAGTACCTTGATCTCGGTGCCCTTTGCCAGCTCGACATGCGACAGGACGGGAAGGGTTGCGAACAGCCGCTCGATGATCATGCGCACATAAGAGCGTGTCTCCGGCGACGTGACAAGTACGAAGGGCATGCCCTTGTCCATGTATTCACGGATGACTTTGCCCGCCTGTTCGCTGAACTCTTCGAGCGAGCGCGGATCGATGTCGAAATCGATGATGTCGCCCTTCGGATCGCGCTTGATAGCCTGGTGGAACAGAAGGTCCCATTTGGAGCCGAGACGCAGGACGCGAAGGATGCCGTTGTCGGCGAGATCGCCGCAGATCTGCTGGGCCATGCGGACGCGCACGTGCTCGACGAGCTGCTCGGTCTTGCGGACATGCGGCGCGAGTTCGGCCAGGGCTTCGAGAATGAGGTGCAGGTTGCGGATCGAGACGCGTTCAGCAAGCAGAAGCTTGAGAACCGCCTGAAGGCCGGAATAGGACATGTGCGACGAGCACATCTCGTCCGCGAGCTTCTTGTACTCCGGATCGAGACGTTCGATGAGGATCTTGACGTCCTTGTAGGACAGAAGCTGCGGCAGGTTGTTGCGGATGACTTCGCTGACATGGGTCAGAAGCACCGAGACGTTGTCGATCGGGTGGAAACCCTCGCGCTTTAGATCCTCGACGAAATGCTCCAGCACCGAGACGGCCGGCATGCCGAACGTGGGTTCGCGAACCTCGTCGCCGGGAACCGACGGCTTGCGATCCTTGCCGACGATGACGAGGACTTCGCCCAGTCGCAGCGTGCTGCTGGCGACCGTCGTTCCGTGGATGCGGATCTGGTAGGACTTTTCCGGGATCTGGATATCGTCGACGACCTTGATTTCCGGCACGACGAACCCGTATTGCGTGGCAAACCGCTTGCGCATCTTGCCGACGCGGAACCCGAGTTCCTGGTGTGCGCCGAGAAGACGCGGCGAGACCTGCTTGCCGAGCGCCAGTTCGATTTCTGCCGTCTTGAGGACGTTCTTGACCGAATCCTTTTCCGATTCGCGGTTCTCGACGACCTTCTTTTCCTCGCTCTCGCGCACCCTCTGGTTCTCGGCTTCGATCTGCCGCGGAATGACCCAGCCGGCACCGGCGAGAAGGAATGCAAGCGTCATGAACGGCATGAACGGCAGGCCGGGCACCAGTGCCAAGGTCGCCATCATGCCGGCTGCGACCCACAGAGCGCGAGGATAGCCGCTCAGCTGGCCGATAACAGCTACGTCGGTGGAACCCTGGGTACCGCCGCGGGTGACGATCAGGCCGGCTGCGAGCGAAACGATCAGCGCCGGAACCTGGGAAACGATACCATCGCCGACCGACAGCTTGACGAAGACGTCGGCGGCTTCGCCGATTTCCATGCCGTGACGGAAGTACCCGATGATGATGCCGCCGAACACGTTGATCGTGGTGATCAGCAGGCCGGCGACAGCGTCACCGCGAACGAATTTGGAGGCACCGTCCATGGCGCCGAAGAACGAGCTTTCTTCTTCCAGCTCGCGGCGGCGCAGCTGCGCCTCCTTCTCGTCAATGATGCCGGCGGACAGATCGGCATCGATCGACATCTGCTTGCCGGGAATGGCGTCGAGGGTGAAGCGCGCGCCGACTTCGGCGATACGCGTCGCACCCTTGGTGATGACGATGAAGTTGACGACGATCAGGATCAGGAAGACGATCAGACCGATCACGAAATCGCCGGACATGACGAGGTTCGCGAAACCCGCGATCACGCCGCCGGCGGCGGTATGGCCTTCGTGGCCGTGCGAAAGAATGACGCGGGTGGTGGCGATATTGAGCGCCAGCCGGATCATCGTCGCGATCAGAAGGATCGTCGGGAAGGACGAGAAGTCCAGCGGCCGCTGGATCCACAGCGCCACCATCAGGATCAGAACGGAAAAGGCGATCGAAAACGCCAACCCGATATCGATCATGAAGACCGGCACCGGCAGGAACAGGATGCACAGGATGGCCATGATACCGACGGCAAAGCCGATATCGCGGCCATTCGGCGCGGCCTTCACGGGGGTAATGGACGTCTTCGTCATTGCCATATGCGGTATCTCTTCATGAGATTAGAAAGGCGCATGCTGCGCCCATGGATCGCGCAAAAAGCAAGACATGATAATGCCCAGACCTGTTGCGACAGATCCCTTCTAGGCAGCGAAGCTTGTGTGAGGGTGTCCGCCATCATCGCAGGCGAAGCGTGCGAGCAAGCCTCGCAGCCTTGGCAGCCGTGCGCTAGAAACCGGACTGGACGCGCGAAAAAACGAGATCGGTGAAAAGCGAGATCTGGCCGCCGATGAAGGGAGCGGCAATCCCGAGCGCCAGCATGACGGCGACGATCTTGGGCACGAATGTCAGTGTCATTTCCTGGATCTGCGTCAGCGCCTGAATGAGCGCCACGACCATGCCGACAATCATCGCGGTCAGCACTGCCGGGCTTGAGGCGATGAGAATCGTCCATATCGCCGAGTGCATCATGTCGAGAGCATCGGCTTCATTCATTGCAGGATCATCCGGGGCATTGGTGTCGTGGCCATCATCATCTGGCGCGAATCGCATGCGGATGATGACAGCCACCGACCGCCAATGCAATTGAGCGACCGGTACTGCCCCCGGCAAAACCGCAGGCTCGCCTGCAATTTCAGGAATTCAGTCGGATCAGGACTCCGAGGACTTCGTCGCAGATATCGTGATGCCGTCGCCGATCGTGATCTCCTTGCCAGCATCGGTCGTTGCAACCAGACCGTCGGACGTGACTTCGATCGATTCGACCACACCGCTGGTCTTGCCATCACTGCTGGTGATCGTCTTGCCGATATAGGACGAGGCGTTCGACAGCGACGACTGTGCGATCAGGCTTTCCAGGTTGGTGTTCGTCTGGATCGACTGTTCGACCTGCGAGAAGGTTGCAAGCTGCGAGATCTGTTCGCTGGCATCCAGCGGATCGGTCGGATCCTGGTTCTGCATCTGGGCGATCAGAAGCTGCAGGAAAGCGTCGTAATCGAGCGAAGCGCTTGCCGCAGCGGATGAAGCCTTCGACGAACTGGTTGCAGTCGTCGAGGTTGCGGATGATACCGTATCTACTGCCATAGCCCCATCTCCTTGCGCAGACCGGCGATAGCAGCCGGCGCGACTTCCTTGCTGTTCAGGATGCGCTCTTCGACAGGATAGAGCGCGCGGATTGCCTTCAGTGCTTCAAAAGCGCGATCGGAGGCGACAAGCGCATCGATCTGCTTGAGCTCGTCGATGATTTCCGGATTGCGGAAGCATGCGAGCAGCATCATGACCGACCGGCGGAACATGGTCACGGCCTGGTCCTTGCCTTCCGGATTGATCAGCATCATCTGTGCGATGAAGTACAGCTGACGAAGCGGGGTCGTCGTATCCTCGGGCTGGAGAACATGGTTTTCCAGCAGGAACGTAACGTTGTTGAGGAATTCGAGAGAAACCTTGCGATCAACACGCAGGACTGCGCCGTTGATGAAAATCTTTTCGCCGGACTTCAGCGAGATACGCAGTGTGCTTTTCATCTTAGGCCATCCCTGATGATGGTAGTCACGTCGATAATGCCCTGGTAATTGTCGGACTGCTTCTTACGAATGCGTTCGCATTCCTTCAGTATCCAAAGGGCGATGGAGATCAGCTTTGCGCGCAGCTCGATGCCGAGCTCGTTGTCGGGCTGGTTGAGGTCTTCGATAAACCGGGTCCAGACCCTGCGCGTATAATGGATGGCCTCGACGGCCTCGCGTCCATAATGCGATTTGTTCGGGACTGCAGAGAGGAGCTCAATGGAGCGGGCCAGAACCTGGCGTTCTCTCTCTCTAGCGCTTGCGAGGTCATCCTTGATTACCTCGGCATACGCAAACTGGAACATGCTTGCTTCCTTCATGTTGCAAACCAAATGCCGCGGGGCAACTACCCATTATAGATAGTTGACGAGGCTCAGTCCCTGGATCTTGGAGGTGATGGTGTATGAGGTCTCTACTTGCGTCAACAACGTGTTGAGACGCACCGAAGCATCATAAGTATCCACGCCGACGAGATCTGTCAGTTGGGTGTTGATGATATCCATTTGCGCCGACATGGCGGTATTGGCCTTTTCGACGCGCTCCTGGGAAAGCCCCATGGAAGAGCGCTCAGCATCGATGCCGGACACCGATAGGCCGGCAAGATTGGTAACGGTCGCGTTGACCTTGTTCAGTGCATCGGCGGACAGGCCCGCCGTTGCCAACTGGGACGTGATCAGGCTGCCGAGAACGAGGTTTTTGAAGCCATCGGCATTCAGGCTCGTCGAAGTGGTGACGGTCTCAGACGTGCTGACACGACCGGTCATTTTGGTGTCGGACGCGTTTGTCCAGCCGGACCAGTCGAAGGACGACGTATAGTCCTCGAGGAAGGTCGCCATCTGGCTGGACGATATATCCGATGCGCTGGAGATACCGTTGGCCGACATGAAGCTCGAAAACTGCGTGTTGAAGTCGTCCGTCAGGTCGGTGATGAAGCTGTCGTCCAGAGGTGCGGCATCGGTGTTGATGCCGGAAAACAGATACTCGCCATTGACCGAGACGTTTGCGTAGCTGACGAAATTCTCGAGCACGGACGTCGCCGTATCGGCAGAAACCTGCAAGCTCGTCTTGTCGCTGCTGCCGGAGAGCGCGACCAGCGAATCCAGCAGCGTCTGGCCGGAGTCGGACATCTGCTCCATCGCAAGCTGCGAGGAATCCATTCGCTGATTGGTCAGCGAATTGGAATCGATGATTGCCTGCAGCCGTGATGACTCGCGGCCGTAATCGAGGCTTGCAGACGTCCGCGTACCGAGTTCCAGACCCGTATCCGCATAGGTACCGTTGACCGATTCCTTCTGCAGTTTGGCGATCTCGGTCTGCGAGTTCTGTACGGTCAGCTGCATTGTCTGGCTGACGGAAAGGGTTGAGATGGATGTCGTCTTCATGACTTAGTTCGCAGCCTCCATCAGCGCCGCCAGCATCTCGTCAATGGTCGACAAGAGCTTTGAGGCCGCCTTGTAGGATTGTTCGACATCGAGGAGGAGGATCAGTTCCTCATCGAGATTGACGCCCGTTGCGTTGGAATAGGCCTCGGTTGAACGCGACAGCATGGCCGTCGTGGTTTCCGCAGCATTTGTGGCTCCGCTCCGGTATTCCTCGACCCAGCCGACTGAATCCGTTGAGTAATCCAGCAATGTGGCCTTGTCGCCGATCTTGGCGGCAGGATCAAATTCCATGGAAGTCTCGAAGCCCGAGACATATTCGCTGAGCAACGTGGAAAAGCCGCTCGCGCTTTCGGTGTTGACACTGGCACCCGAAATCGAGCCGTCCCTGAGCTTGGTGGGGTCGGCGACCGCCTCGGCATTGACCGTGATGATCCCAGCCAGGCCGGTGATGATCTCAGCCGTTTCAAAATCGACTTCGTCGCCTGTGGTCGTCGTGAAAAGACCGGCGATCTGGCTTGCGCCATCTGCTTCAGAAAACAGGGAAATCAGGCCGCGGGCAATTTCGTCGAGCTGGTCCTGGTACGTTGGATAGACCTCGTCACGCAGCTGGACGAGTGCCTGAAGCGACCCTTGCGCCGTCGTGTCGCTGCTCTGGCCGGCTTTCAGCTCCACGCCGTCGATATAGACTGCGCCGCCGACCGTCGTTGCATCGTAACCCGCAGTCGAATCGAACGTTACAGGCCGTGCCGTGCTTTCGAACAGCGTGATGCCGCCATTCGTATAGATCGACATGTCGTTGTTGTCGCGCGTCGCGGTGCTGATGCCGACGATGCCGGAAATCTGCTTGAGCAGGCTTTCGCGGGTATCGAGAGCATTGTTGCCGTCGGTGCCGGCCGCAGCCGCCGTCACAACCGCCTTGTTGGCCTGCTCGAACTGCGCAAGCAGCTTATTGAGCTTGTCAACCTGGCCGGAAATCTGGGCGTCGGTGCCAGCCCGAAGCTGCTGCACTTCGGTGGTGCTGGTATTGAGAGCCGTCGCAACATCGACCGCCGAGTTGACCGCAGCCGAAGCGAGCGTCACGTCTCCGGGGGTCGCCGCGTAGGTCTGCAGCGCGTCCCGCAGTTCGGACAGTGCCGTGGACGGAGCAAGCGAATACCCGTCCCCGCCCATGATTGTGTAGACGGATTCCAGTCCGGCCAGCAATGTCTGCTGTCCCGCATCGTCGGCCGTAGACGAGAGTGTCTGCTTCAGCAGCGCGGCGTCTTCCGTCCGCGCTGTCTGAACGGTCGTGGCACCGGTATAGGCGTTCGTGACAGTCGCTGCGGAACGGCGGTTGTAATCGCTGTTCCCGACGTTTTGAACGTTTGTCGACAACACCCCCGTCTGCGTGGCGGTGTTGTTCAAGATATTCTTTGTCGTACTCAGTGCCGATGCGAGTGACATCGCTTAACTCCTGAAACTACCGGACCAGATTAATCAGTACGTCCATCAGATCGGAACCGGTCTGGAACACTTTGGAATTGGCGCTATAGCTGCGCTGCGCTTCGATCATCTCGGTCAGTTCGTTGGCCAGATCGACGTTGGAGGTTTCGAGCGCGCCCGAAACGATCTCGCCAAATCCACTGGAGCCGGCAAAGCCGAGGGTGACCACGCCGGAGCTGCTCGTCGTGCGGTAGACGTTGCCGGAGGAGACTTCGAGGTTGTCGGGGCTTTCGACCGTCGCCATGGCGATCTGGTACAGCGACTTCGACGAACCGTCCGCATAGACCGCGTTGATCGTGCCGTCTGATTCGATCTTGACGCTGGAGATGGAGCTCGGCGCGCTGCCGTTGACGCTGCCGCTCGAGATGTTCGACTTGGCCGACAGCTGCGTCATGCCGGCGAGATCGAACTTGATCCCGTTGACCGTGACAGAAAGCTCCTCGGCACCGTCAACCGTTTCAAGCTTGCCGGACGAATTAAACGCGAGCGACAGGTTGGCGAGTTCGCCATCACCGCCATAAGGGAAGCTGCCGGTGCCGGTCGTGCTTGCGTCAGCTGCGTTATAGACGCTGAGCTGCCATTCGCCTGCAGCCGTCTTCGAGAAATAGAAGTCGTAGACGATCGGGTTGCCGAGGCTGTCGTAGCTGGTCAGCGACGTCTTCAGCGTGCTGTCCATGTCGACGTCGACATCTTCGGTGTTGTCGGCCGGCAGGTCTGCGGCGACGACATCGGACGCGCTGTTGAGGTTGCCGGAGAGCGACCCGGAGGTCGACGCGACCGCACTCAGTTCCGAGCCGCCGACATTGATCGGGACCAGGCCGTCATAGCTGTTGACGACGGTCGTCGGGGTTCCGGAATCGTAGGAGTAACCGAGGAGCGTATAGCCTGCAGAGTTGACCAGGTTGCCCTGCTCGTTCGGCGTAAAATCGCCGGAACGGGTCAGAAAGGTCTCGCCCGCTGAATTCTGTACGACGAAAAATCCGTCGCCCTGGATGGCAAGATCGGATCCTGACGTGGTGTATTCGAGAGCACCCTGCTCAGAAATCGAATACTTCACGCTGGTTTCGACACCACCGGAATTGTATGAGCCGGCCGTCGATGGCAGCACTAGCGACGCAAACTGCGTGGACGACTTTTTGTAGGCAGTCGTCGACGAGTTAGCAATGTTATCGCCAACGGTGCCCAAGCGGTTTGCCTGTGCATTCATGCCCGATACGGCGGTTTTCATAGTTCCGAAAAGGCTCATAGCAATCCTCGTTGCACTTAGGCTTATGACTTTAGGGGATGGGCCTTGCGTGAAGCTGTCTGCGTGCTGGCATCGAGCGCTGATCTGCGTCGAAGTCGAGGGCCCTATCTGTCTGACAAAAATGACAAATCGAGCACGCAAAAAAAATGGCACCTCATATTTGGGTGCCATTTTCAGTGTTAGTTCCAGTCGATGCAGTATCCTAAGAACCGCTTCGAATCGATGGGATCGAAGCCCAGTTTCTTGCGAAGCTTCTTGCGAAGCTTGCTGATGTGGCTTTCGACCACGTTCTCTTCGACGTCCTCGTCGAACACGCCGTAGATGGCGTTGAAGATCTGCGACTTGGAAACCCGACGGCCGCGATTGGCAATCAAGTATTCCAGGATGCGGCGTTCGCGCCGTGGAAGTGCAAACGCTTCGCCTTCGACTTCCGGATCGCGGCCATCGGAGAAAACCCGGATCGCGCCGATGTCGGTGTGATTGGCAACCGCGTTCAGGCGGCGGCGGATAGCCGCTGCCCGTGCCAGAATTTCCCTTGGATGAACCGGCTTGCGCACAACGTCATCGACACCGCAGTCGAAAAGCGCAAGCGTGGATTCCAGGGACGGCTGATCGCTGACAGCGATTACCGGTGCACTGCTGCGTCCACGGATTGCCCGTGGCAAATCATGGATCAGGTCGCCCTGACCAATCAAAAACGCCTCGATTGCAGCAATATCGGCTTCCGCTGCCGAATTCACCCAATCTGTAAATTCTTCCGGATCAAACCCGGTAGAAGGAACGCCTTCGCGCCCAAACAAAGACGTGTAACCGTCTTTCACTATTTCTCGTTCATCAACCACTACGATCATTCGTCCGCCTCCGAATCAATATCGCATCTCTGTGAGAGAGTGATACGAATCGTCAGGAATCTGGGCAACTAGAGGAAGTAACAGGGGCTTGCTAATAATTGATTAACCATGTTGCGCCGATTTGGTACTAGATCTAGTGGAAAAAGGGTGGCCTCCCCATAATGCGCGGTGGAAAATTAATTTTTGAGAAAATGCTCACTTGAAAACGCAGTTTGAACGCATTCTCTCATCGGCAGCCGTAAACAGATATTAGATTTCACTAATTTCTATTTCAGGTTGCGCTCGGACCACAAAAATTCGTCGCGTTCCGCGTCCATTTTCCGAAGTCGGTGGCAACAAGATTGGCGATCACCCGGCACACATAGCGCTGCTGCGCCGGATTGTTGTTGGGACCGGCATGATATCTGGCGACTGCCATCGTCCATGTCTCGTGCTTGTCGTGCAGCCGTTTCAGAAATAGCGCCGCATATTCGACGTTCTTTCTCGGGTCGAGCATGTCCGGAACCGAGGCAAACTCCTCGCCATGGAAGTGGTGATTGATCTGCATGCAGCCGAGATCGATCAGCTTGGCGCCCGTGCTCTTCGCCTGGGTAAAGAGCTGCATCGCCTCCTGCACAGACGACGCAAAATAGGCCTTGCCTTCGATATTCAGCGCATAGGGACTGAGCGATCCCTTGCGGCCGGTCTCGGTCAGTCCCACCGAGTAAAGGATGCCTTCAGGGACGCCGTATTTTCGCGCTGCGGCTTGGATCTGGGCCTCGCAGATGCTGACCTGTTCCGAGGTGATCTTGCCGTTTCCAGTCTGGCCAGTCCCTGGCTGGGCGGTTCGGGCCTGATCGCGCCGCTGCGGCGCGCCGGCGCGCTTCTGCGTCCCGGGCTGCGCGGCGTTGGGCACGTCTGCCTGCTGAGGAGGCTGCTGGGTGGCGTAGAGCTGCCAGGCGCGGGCTTCGAGCGCGCTACAGGTAAATGTCGCCAGTGCCAGTGCTGCCGATGTCAGTTTCAACGACAGTCTCATTGCGCTTCTCCATGTCGTTGCGATTGCCGTCGTTGGAGCGGCCACCCTGAGCCTGTCCCTGCTGGCGAGCTGCCTCGCCGTCGCGGGCGAGCTGCTGCTGTGTCTGCGCGCCGCTGCCGCCCTGCTGCTGGTCTGCAGACGAGTTCGAGCTGTCGGTCGATGGTGCCATGCTGACGGTCACCTGGTCGACGTTGAAGCCTTGGGCCCGCAAGGCATCGAGCATCGGCTTGCTGTCATCGCTGAGCTCGCGATAAGCCATGCTGCTGTGGACCGTAAGATGGATGCTCAGCTGATCTCCCACCAGCCGCATATGCGCGGTCACGGTGCCGAGATTGTCGGGCGTGAGCTGGAGCTTCAGCGTATTGACCACGCTGCCGGTGCCGGATGTGCGGGTCGGATCGGTCAGAGCGGAAGACGGCTGCATGGCCGCAGTCCATTCCCTGTTGCTGGAGGCGGCACTCAAAAGATTGCTGGCATTTTCGCCGACGCCAAAGCCGAGATAGCGTCGCGAGTCGAGAACCGTGACGGTTTCGGTGTTGGCTGGGCCTGGAAGGCTGTCCTGCAGGTCGGATCCACCGTCCGCGCCTGTGACGATCGACAGGCTGACAGCCGCAATCGCATCTCCGGCTTTCTGGAAGCGGTAGGATTTGACGTCTGTCTGGGGTTCTGCCTCGCCCGTATCGAGGAAATCGAAGGACGTGGCAGCATCCGTGTCGTCGGACGGCATGCTGGCGTCCGGCTTATCGTTCGGGATCCCCGTCTCGGTCACGGAGATCATGGCCGACAGTGCGGCTATATCCGCGGACTGGGCCGGGTTACCGGTATCGACGCTGGCCGTCAGATTGAGCAGTGCCGCTGTTGAGAGTGCAGCCGTTGAATCTGACACAGCGGCCGCGAGGGCCAATCCTTGGCTTTCATCGTCCGGCACGTCTTTCGAAAGCACATCGGCGATCTTCGCCTTTCCATCGTCGCCAGCAACAGTCGTGACGCGCTTGGTTGCAGTAGCAACCAACTGGGTAACGTCGATCTGGCCGCCGGCCTTATCCGGGCTACCGGTCTGTTTGATGTTGCCTGTTTGGTTGAGGCTGTCACTCTGGTGCTGACCCGGAATCTCTTCCGGCAAGGTTTGTCCGACAAGCTCTTCATTGACCGCTTCGTCTACAGACGGCGCCGGAACCGGCTGGGCGACCGGGTGCGGCACGTCCACCTGCGGGGCTGCGACCGGAAGCTCGGCTGCAGCCTGGACAAGCGTTGCAGCGGATGGAGCAGCGGTATCCGCAGGTTCCGTCGGCTTGAAGTTTGCGGCAAGCGATGTCAGGTCGGTAAGCGTCTTGAAGCGGGAACTGCCGAGCGAAATCTTTCCCGTCCCGGATCCGTCCTCGGCAACCGCCGTGCCGTTCTCTGTCGATTTCCCGGCATCGGCGTCCGCGTCTGTCAGCACCTGGGCAAATTCGCCGGCTTCGCCGTTCTGCGGCGATGCCTTTCCGAAAAGAGTCCCGACCTGCCCGTCTGATACTGCCTTAACCGAAGCGCCTGCTACGTTCGTCATTCATATGCCTCATCGCTGAGCAGGTCGTCGATCTGCTTCAGCTTCATTCTGTTCTGCTCTACATAGGTCTGGAGGCTTGCCTCCATTTCCGGGTTCTCGGTCTTTGCTGCGGGCTTGGCCACAGAGGTGGTCGGTGCCGGCGCCGAAGGAATGGTGGCGGACGCCGTCGCAGCCTGACCCGCTTCGCCCGCGGGCATCACCACCGGCTCTGCCGATACGCTCGAGGTTTCGGGTGCCATCAGGATCTGTTCGACGACCTTTTGCGCCGCTGAACGCAGGTTCCTGTCGCGTTCGGAAAGCGCGCCATCGGGGATCTGCGACAGACTCTTTGCCGCTTCCACAACGTTACTGGACGAAATGCTGGCAAGATCGCCATACAGCTGCCCGATCGCATTGTTCTCCGAACCGGGACTGGGGGAGAGACGTTCCGCGTTCAATGCCGCAAAGCGAGCCAGATCCTTGTTGCCCGCGAGCAAGGCGCGCCTGGATACCCGGAGGTAGAATTCGTGCGCGCGCGGATCGTCCATCATTGAGACGACGTCGGTCCAGCGGCTCCGGTCACCCTTGCCGTCATCGTCAGTGGCAAGTTGCACGAACATGTCGATAAACTGGCTGGCATAGGGAGAATAGAGAAAACGACGGACGTATTTCGCCGCCAGATCGAAGCCCCTGCCCGGCTCCGTCGGTAGGATCACGGCAAGCGACCGTCTGAGCGCTGCCTCTTCCAGATTGGTCCCGGGTGCGAGCAGCCGAACCTGATCGAAATAGCCGATCGCCTTGGCGGGGTCGGCATTCGCCGTGATGTTGCCGGCGACGAGCGCCAGATAGGGGCCAACCGGGCTTGTGCCATACTCCTTGACCAACCCCTCGAATGCAGCGACCGCCGTCAGGCCCTGCCCCTGGAAATAGCGACGGAGAACGCGCGCCAACCGGCCATCGAATTCACCGTCGACATCGCGTGCCGCAAGAAAATCCAGCGTCTGCGGATTGCCGCCACTCATGGCGAATACGAAAACCGCATCGACGTTGCGGGGATCCTTGAACACATCAGGTGATGCCGTGCGTAGCCGCTGGTCGAGTGTCTTGAGAAGGAAGCGCTGCATTTCGTTGGCGGAATGATCGCCCGCGACGATCGCGTCCTGCAGATATTGCAGGGAGCGGATCATCTTGTATGGCTCAAGATCCTCACTGGCCACGGCGTTGCCCGCAGCGGCGAGAAAAACCCCGGCGACCAGTGAGCGCAGCAAGTTATGGCGATCGCGCGAACGCATCATCTCGATTTATCCGTTCCCCAGCAGGATTTCGATACGGCGGTTGGCGCCGCTCATCGGATCATCGACGTTTTGAAGTCGCCGGTCGGCAAATCCAGAGACCTGCTTTACCCTCTCCTCGTTCAAGCCGCCCCGCACGAGCATGTAATAGGCCGCATGCGCGCGGGACATAGACAGGCTCCAATTGTCTCCGGTGCGTCCCTTGAAAGGCCGTCCGTCCGTGTGGCCACGAATGATCACCGACCCTGGACGCGCGGCCAGGAGTTTGCCGATCTTTTCCATGGCGAGCACGAGCTCCTTGCCGGGCAATGCGGATCCGACATTGAACATCGCGGTATTTGCTTCGTCCGAGATCGTGATCAGCGTGCCGCCTTCGGCCGGCTGCACCACGATGCCCTCGGCCAGCTTGCCGGCAATCCCCGCGACCTGCGCCTGAATTTCCTTCTGAAGCTCTTCGGCCTTGTCCTGCCCGGCGGCGTCGAGTTCAGCCTTTGCCTTCTTGACCGATGCATCGGAAGCATTGGGCGCTGAGACGGCATCGGGCTTAACCGATACTGGGACAGTTTCCACGGCGGGCGGCTGGGAAAAGGCGCTCGCCTGCTCGCCCGGCAGACTCGTGTCCGAAGCGAGCTTGGCTTGCGCCGGTGTGTCGAGCTGCTTGCTCCAGAAATCCGGATCGAAAGGATCGCGATAGGCTTCTCCGCCATCCGCACCGGTGGACGGACCGGAACCGCTCGCGCCGCCCTCGCCCTTCGTGCTGACATTGGCCTGTTGGCCCACTTCCTGAGCGATGCTGGCAAGCACGGAATAGGGATTCTGGAACAGAGCTGCTTCGGAAAAGGTCATGTCGTCGCCAGAGGCGGAAATGGACTCGCCATCCATGCCCGCCTTGCCGCCGCCCGTCTTGTCGTTCTCCACGGTGGACTTCTTGTCGGAATCTTCGCCCTTGGCCTGATCCGACGGCTTCTTGATGCCCTTGGATGCGGGCGTGTCGTCAGACAGCGGCACGGGATTGAAATAGCTCGCGAGCGATGCCTTCGTTTCCTCATTGGCGGCGTTGACCAGCCACATGACGAGAAAGAAGGCCATCATGGCGGTCATGAAGTCGGCGAACGCAATCTTCCACGCACCGCCGTGATGGCTGTCGTGATCGCCGCGGTGACGCTTGATGATGATGATTTCGTTTTTGCCGTGATGATGGTTCTCAGCTTCGCTCATGCCAGCACCCTCTCAAGGTCGGCGGCAAAGGCAGAAAGGCGCGTCACGAGAAGCGAATCACCGATCTCGACGCGGATGTCGGTGTCATCTGTGTGGACGAAAGACACCGCATCGCCTTTCTCCTCAAGCTGGGCTTTGAGAAGATCGCAGAGATGCACCGGTCCGAAGACCGTAATCTGCTCCAGAATTTCCTTGGCGAGCGTCGGTTTCAGCTCCTCGACAAGCTCGTTGATAGCGCCGCGCATCACCTGTTCTTTGAGCAAGGGAGACAGAACGCGGGCCGTCGCCTCGGACAGTTCGGCAGAGACCCGCGACGCGAGATCCGGAAGAGCCTTCGAGAGATAATCGGCCAACCCGTCCTCGAACTGGAGACGCTGCTGTTCGATCTCCTGCGCATGCTGTTCCTTCAGCGCCTCGAGCTCTTCGGCATGCTTCGCCTCCAAGGATTCGGTCGCCGCAAGATGACCTTCATCATAGGCTTCGCGACGCTCGGCCTCGAGATCGACTTCTACCGTCTGCGCAAAGTTTTCCAGCGCCGGCATCTCGGCGGGCGACGCAAAGTGAGAGGGCGTTTCTATCGGGGCCGCAAGCAGCGCAGCCTCGGCGCCGAAATCTCTGAGATACCGCGCAAGTGGGGAATTCATCA
>Ga0213834_100391_pt1 | contig 24483 bp, 21 predicted proteins | sample SWPTP12_FD_160580 | JGI IMG/M metagenome (GOLD analysis project Ga0213834, IMG submission 160580) | Coastal seawater microbial communities from Marineland, Florida, United States - SWP TP1 #2 | ecosystem: Environmental > Aquatic > Marine > Coastal | place: USA: Florida | collected 2016-08-06 | reverse complement strand
AGGAACGCGTTCGCTTCGTTGAGCTGAACGGCACGCGGGGGTACCGACATGATGCAACACCTTTGTTGTTGAAAATATCAATCATCGAGCATTACGGGTTTCAGTCAATCCGAAAGCCCTGACGAAGTCAAGAGAGCCCTATTTTGCCCTAAAAGGGCGCCGAAACGCCTTTTTTGCCGCAGTTTAGGGCAAATATTGTGCGTTGGAAGAAGGGCGAAGTGCGGGCTTGAGCGAGGCGTGTTTTATTTTTTACGGGGCTGTTGTGTAAAAAAATGAACAACGCTAAGCTCGATTGCAACCCATAACAGCAATAATACCGGGGGTAACATGGCTCGCCTTCCGCTGATCGGCGTCACCGCCTGCACTCAGCAAATTGGCTCGCATGCCTACCATATCAGTGGCGATAAATACGTCCGGGCGGTAGCTGTAGCCGCAAAGGGCCTGCCGTTGATCCTGCCGTCACTGGCCGAGCTGATCGACTCGGCGGACATCCTCTCCACAGTCGATGGTCTGCTCTTCACCGGTTCTCCATCCAACGTCGAACCCTATCACTATAGCGGTCCTGCCAGCGCGCCTGGCACGGCTCACGATCCTGCGCGCGACGCCACCACCTTACCTCTTATTCGCGCCGCTGTGGCCGCAGGCGTGCCGGTGCTGGGAATTTGCCGGGGATTTCAAGAGATGAATGTCGCGTTTGGCGGCAGTCTCCATCAAAAGGTTCATGAGACCGGAACCTTCATGGATCATCGCGAGCCAGACAATGAACCCGTTGAAAATCAATACGCTGCGAGCCACGCCATGTACATTGCGCAGGGCGGCATATTGGCCGGTCTGGGATTGCCAGGAGAAATTCGTGTCAATTCAATTCATGGTCAGGGAATCGAGCACCTTGCGCCGGGTCTGCGCGTGGAAGCGACCGCGCCGGACGGTCTGATCGAAGCGATCTCGGTTCCCGCGGGCGCGGCTTTTGCTTCAACTGACGTATTCGCACTCGGCGTACAGTGGCATCCGGAGTGGCAAGTGACACAGAACCCCGACTATCTTTCAATCTTCCAGGCATTTGGCGATGCCTGTCGAAAACGGGCAACACAACGCGACGCACAAGCGTCCAAAAGCGCCTGACGATCATGATGATCATCAGAGTAATGAACCCCTGAGGTATTTATGAGTACCAACCTCGACCAGCTCACCGATTGGTTGAAAGAACACAGGATTACCGAAGTCGAGTGCATGATCTCCGACCTCACCGGTATCACGCGGGGCAAGATTTCACCGACCAACAAGTTCATTGCCGAAAAGGGCATGCGCTTGCCGGAAAGCGTACTGCTCCAGACCGTGACCGGTGACTATGTCGAAGACGACATTTACTATGAATTGCTGGACCCCGCAGACATCGACATGTTCTGCCGCCCAGACCAGAACGCGGTGTATCTGGTGCCCTGGGCCATAGAGCCCACCGCGCAGGTGATTCACGACACCTACGACAAGCAAGGCAACCCCATCGAGTTGTCTCCGCGCAACGTCCTCAAGAAAGTGCTCAAGCTCTACGCGGATCAGGGCTGGCAGCCGATCGTCGCGCCTGAGATGGAGTTCTACCTGACCAAGCGCAGCGACGACCCCGACTATCCGTTGCAGCCACCGGTCGGCCGCTCCGGGCGTCCGGAAACCGGGCGTCAGTCCTTCTCTATCGAAGCCGCCAACGAATTCGACCCCTTGTTCGAAGACGTCTACGACTGGTGCGAGCTTCAAAACCTGGACCTGGACACGCTGATTCACGAAGACGGCACGGCACAGATGGAAATCAACTTCCGTCATGGCGACGCGCTGTCGCTGGCCGATCAGATTCTGGTGTTCAAACGCACCATGCGCGAAGCAGCGCTCAAGCACGACGTGGCCGCTACCTTCATGGCCAAGCCCATGACCGGTGAGCCTGGCAGCGCCATGCACCTGCACCAGAGCATCATCGACATCGAGACCGGCAAGAACATCTTCTCCAACGAAGACGGGACCATGAGTCAGCTGTTCCTGCAGCACATTGGAGGTCTGCAGAAGCTGATCCCCGAGTTGTTGCCGCTGTTCGCGCCGAACGTCAACTCGTTCCGGCGCTTCCTGCCGGACACCTCGGCGCCGGTGAACGTGGAGTGGGGTGAAGAGAACCGTACCGTTGGCCTGCGCGTACCGGATGCCGGCCCGCAGAACCGCCGCGTGGAAAACCGCCTGCCCGGCGCGGACGCCAACCCGTATCTGGCGATCGCCGCCAGTCTGCTGTGTGGCTTCATCGGCATGGTCGAGGGCATCAACCCGAGCGCGCCGGTGGTCGGTCGTGGTTATGAGCGCCGTAACCTGCGCCTGCCGTTGACGATCGAGGACGCCCTCGAGCGCATGGAAAACAGCAAGACGATCGAGAAATACCTCGGCCAGAAGTTCATCACCGGCTATGTCGCGGTCAAGCGCGCCGAGCACGAAAACTTCAAGCGTGTGATCAGTTCGTGGGAGCGGGAATTCCTGCTCTTCGCCGTCTGACGATTCCGGGCGCCGTGGGCTTCTCTAGGCCAGCGGCGTCCGACACGCGATACCCAGTCAATGGAGTGCTTCATGAGTTCCAACAACCCGCAAACCCGCGAATGGCAAGCCCTCAGCAGCGATCATCACCTGGCGCCGTTCAGCGACTTCAAACAGCTCAAAGAGAAGGGCCCGCGCATCATCACCAACGCCAAGGGCGTCTATCTCTGGGACAGCGAAGGCAACAAGATCCTCGACGGCATGGCCGGCCTGTGGTGCGTTGCGATCGGTTATGGTCGTGACGAACTGGCCGAAGCCGCCAGCAAACAGATGCGTGAGCTGCCTTATTACAACTTGTTCTTCCAGACCGCTCACCCACCGGCGCTGCAGTTGGCCAAGGCGATTTCCGAGATCGCGCCGGAAGGCATGAACCACGTGTTCTTCACCGGATCAGGTTCCGAAGGCAATGACACCGTGCTGCGCATGGTTCGTCACTATTGGGCGGTCAAGGGCAAGCCGGCCAAGAAGGTCATCATCAGCCGCATCAACGGCTATCACGGCTCCACCGTTGCCGGCGCGAGCCTGGGCGGGATGACCTACATGCACGAACAGGGCGACTTGCCGATTCCGGGCATCGTGCACATCCCCCAGCCTTACTGGTTCGGTGAGGGTGGCGACATGACGCCGGACGAGTTCGGCGTATGGGCCGCCGAGCAGCTGGAGAAGAAGATTCTCGAACTGGGCGAGGAGAACGTCGGCGCGTTCATTGCCGAGCCGATTCAGGGCGCCGGTGGCGTGATCGTGCCACCGGAAACGTACTGGCCGAAGATCAAGGAGATTCTCGCCAAGTACGACATTTTGTTCGTCGCCGATGAGGTGATTTGTGGCTTCGGTCGCACCGGTGAGTGGTTCGGTAGCGATTTCTATGGCCTCAAGCCTGATCTGATGACCATCGCCAAAGGCCTGACCTCCGGCTACATCCCGATGGGGGGCGTCATCGTGCGCGACGAAGTGGTGAAGGTGCTGAATGAGGGCGGTGACTTCAACCACGGCTTCACCTACTCCGGTCACCCGGTGGCGGCGGCGGTGGGTCTGGAGAACATTCGCATCCTGCGCGAAGAGAAAATTGTCGAGCGGGTCAAGGCGGAAACGGCACCATACTTGCAAAAGCGTTTGCGCGAGTTGAGCGATCATCCGCTGGTGGGCGAAGTGCGTGGCGTCGGGATGTTGGGCGCCATCGAACTGGTGAAAAACAAAGCAACTCGTGAGCGCTATGTCGGTCAAGGTGTAGGCATGATCTGCCGCACGTTCTGCTTCGATAACGGGCTGATCATGCGCGCGGTGGGCGACACGATGATCATTGCGCCGCCGCTGGTGATCAGCTTCGCGCAGATCGATGAGTTGGTGGAAAAGGCACGCACATGCCTGGACCTGACCCTTGAGGCGTTGCAGCGCTGAAGGTGAGGTGATCGTGCGGTAAACGATCATCTTTTGTAGGAGTGAGCTTGCTCGCGATAGCGTCGGCACATTCGACATCGTCGGTGCCCGACAATACGCAATCGCGAGCAAGCTCACTCCTACAGAGTTCGATGCGCTGGCGTGCAGATGAAATCTTTGAAAGCTATGCAATAAGGCAGGCCGCTTCGCTTGTAAGCCCGCCCAGGAAATTGCCAGACTATCGGCGGTTTGGTTGCCGCTAACATAAAACACTGGAGCTGTACGAATGAAGAAATTTGGCAAAACCCTCCTCGCCTTGTCCCTGATGGGCGCAGTGGCCGCAGCGGCACACGCCGACGACAAAGTTCTGCACGTCTATAACTGGTCCGATTACATCGCGCCGAACACCATTGCCGATTTTGAAAAAGAGTCGGGCATCAAGGTGGTGTATGACGTTTTCGACAGCAACGAGACGCTGGAAGCCAAATTGCTGGCCGGTAAGTCGGGTTACGACATCGTCGTCCCGTCGAACAACTTCCTGGCCAAACAGATCAAAGCCGGTGTTTATCAGGAACTGGACAAGTCCAAACTGACGAATTACAAAAACCTCGATCCTGCGCTGCTCAAGGCCGTGTCGGTCAGCGACCCGGACAACAAGCACGCCTTCCCGTACATGTGGGGTTCGATCGGTATCGGCTTCAACCCGGACAAGGTCAAGGCTGCTCTGGGCGCAGACGCGCCAGTCAATTCCTGGGACCTGCTGTTCAAGCCTGAAAACGCCGCCAAGCTGAAGTCCTGTGGCATCAGCTTCCTCGATTCGCCGACCGAAATGCTGCCAGTGGCGCTGCATTACCTGGGTCTGCCAACCGACAGCCAGAAAAAAGAAGACATCCAGAAAGCCGAAGACCTGTTCAAGAAAATTCGTCCTTCGGTGACCTACTTCCACTCGTCCAAATACATCTCGGACCTGGCCAACGGCAACATCTGCGTAGCCGTCGGTTACTCGGGTGACGTGTATCAGGCCAAGGCGCGCGCTGAAGAAGCAGGCGGCAAGGTCAAGGTCAGCTACAACATTCCGAAAGAAGGTGCTGGCAGCTTCTACGACATGGTTGCCATTCCTAAAGACGCCGAAAACGTCGAAGGCGCCTACAAGTTCATGAACTTCATCCTGCAGCCTAAAGTGATGGCCGAAATCACCAACGCCGTGCACTTCCCGAACGGCAACAAGGCAGCGACCGAGTTCGTGGACAAGGACATCACCTCCGATCCAGGCGTTTACCCACCTGCGGACGTGCTGTCCAAGCTGTACGCGATTGCAGACTTGCCAGCAGCCACTCAGCGTCTGATGACCCGCAGCTGGACCAACATCAAATCGGGCAAATAAGCCTGGTCCGAGCGTGCCGTCCATGACGGCACGTGCTTAAGCTGTGTAGGAGTGAGCTTGCTCGCGATTGCACCTTGTCAGAAATGGAAATGTCGACTGACACAGCGCTATCGCGAGCAAGCTCACTCCCACAGGAACGGTGTCTACCGACTGCCGAGTGATGTTCCAGATTCCGAGATCAGGATTTACCACGCACGCGTTACGAAAAATTATTTTGCGAGAAGGGTTTATCGAAGGTAAGTTGCGCGCCGGATTTGTCACAGGCAGTCGGTACTGTCGTCGGCACGGGCAACGGCCCACCTACTAAAAAAGGACTGCAATCGTGTCTATTTCTTTATTTTCCAAAGGCTTGCTTATCGGAGCCGGCCTGACGCTAGCCGTCGGCGCCTACGCGGAAAGCTCCACTGTCCGCATTTATAACTGGTCCGATTACATCGGCACCACGACGCTGGCGGATTTCGAATCCACCACCGGCATCAAGACCAAATACGACGTCTTCGACTCCAACGAAACCCTGGAAGGCAAGCTGCTCGCCGGCCACACCGGTTATGACGTGGTAGTCCCTTCCAACCACTTCCTTGGCAAGCAGATCAAGGCCGGTGCGTTCCAGAAACTCGACAAGTCGCAACTCCCCAACTACTCCAACCTCGACCCCGAGCTGATGAAGCGCCTGGAGAAGAACGATCCGGGCAATCAGTACGCCGTGCCGTACCTGTGGGGCACCAACGGGATTGGTTACAACGTCGACAAGATCAAAAAAGTGCTGGGCGTCGACACCATCGATTCCTGGGCCGTGCTGTTCGAACCTGAGAACATGAAAAAGCTGCAGCAGTGCGGCGTCGCGTTCCTGGATTCGGCGGACGAAATGCTGCCTGCAGTGCTCAACTACATGGGCCTGAATCCGAACAGCACAGACGAGAAAGATTACAAACAGGCTGAAGCGAAGCTGCTGAAGGTGCGTCCATACGTCACCTACTTCAACTCCTCCAAATACATCACTGACCTGGCCAACGGTGAGATCTGCATCGCGGCAGGTTTCTCCGGCGACATCTTCCAGGCCAAGGCGCGTGCCGACGAAGCAGGCAAGGGCGTCAACATCGCTTACTCGATCCCCAAAGAGGGCGGCAACCTCTGGTTCGACATGCTGGCGATCCCCGCCGATGCGCCGGACGTCAAGGCGGCTCACGCGTTCATCAACTACATCCTCAAGCCTGATGTGATCGCCAAGGTCAGCGATCAGGTCGGTTACGCCAACCCGAACCCTGCGTCGGGTGAACTGATGGACCAGGAAATCCGCACCGACGAATCGGTCTACCCGTCCAAAGAGGTGCAGGAACGTCTGTACGTCAACTCTGAGCTGCCGCCCAAGATTCAGCGTGCCATGACGCGCAGCTGGACCAAGATCAAAACCGGTAAATAAAGACCAAGGCGCCCGGCCCCGTCGGCCGGGCGCACAAACAGTTGGGAGTTTCACCCATGGCAGTTGCCTCCGGCGCCTACAAGAAAGCCCTTGAGGGTGGTCAGCAACCGAAACCGGTGCTGGTCAAAATCGATCGGGTCACGAAAAAGTTCGACGAGACGGTTGCTGTGGACGATGTGTCTCTGCAGATCAACAAGGGTGAAATCTTCGCCTTGCTCGGCGGATCGGGCTCGGGGAAATCCACCTTGCTGCGCATGCTTGCCGGTTTTGAACGGCCGACCGAAGGCCGCATATTTCTCGATGGCGTCGACATCACCGACATGCCGCCATACGAGCGTCCGATCAACATGATGTTCCAGTCCTATGCGCTGTTCCCGCACATGACCGTGGCACAGAACATCGCCTTCGGCCTGCAGCAGGACAAGCTGCCCAAGGCCGAGATCGACGCACGCGTGACCGAAATGCTCAAGCTGGTGCAGATGACCCAATACGCCAAGCGCAAGCCGCATCAGTTGTCGGGCGGTCAGCGTCAACGTGTGGCACTGGCGCGCTCACTGGCCAAGAAGCCGAAACTGCTGCTGCTCGATGAGCCCATGGGCGCGCTGGACAAGAAGCTGCGCTCGCAGATGCAACTGGAGTTGGTGGAAATCATCGAGCGCGTGGGCGTGACCTGCGTCATGGTGACCCACGACCAGGAAGAAGCCATGACCATGGCTCAGCGCATCGCGATCATGCACCTGGGCTGGATCGCCCAGATCGGCAGTCCCGTGGACATCTACGAAACCCCGACCAGCCGGCTGGTCTGTGAATTCATCGGCAACGTCAACCTGTTCGACGGCGAAGTCATCGAAGACATGGAAGGCCACGCGCTGATCCGCAGCCCTGAGCTGGAGCGCGAGATCTATGTCGGTCACGGCATCAGCACCTCGGTCGAAGACAAGCACATCACTTACGCAATTCGCCCGGAAAAGCTGTTGATCACCACCGAACAGCCCACCTACCAATACAACTGGTCGCGCGGCAAGGTCCACGACATCGCCTACCTGGGCGGCCACTCGGTGTTCTACGTGCAGCTGGCGTGTGGGAAGCTGGTGCAGTCCTTCGTCGCCAACGCCGAGCGCCGCGGCGCGCGTCCGACCTGGGACGACGAAGTGTACGTCTGGTGGGAAGATGACAGCGGCGTGGTGCTTCGCTCATGAAAATCCGCAAGATCAAACGCGCGCTCAACCGCATAACGCCCAATGGCCGTCAGGCGGTCATCGGCGTTCCGTTCCTGTGGCTGTTTCTGTTCTTCGCGCTGCCGTTTCTGATCGTCATCAAGATCAGTTTCGCTGAGGCCGACGTCGCGATTCCGCCCTACACCGAGATCTTCACCTACGCCGAGCAGAAGCTCGATATCGTGCTCAATTTCGCCAACTACGCATTGCTGACCGGCGACGATCTGTACATTTCGGCGTATCTGGGCTCGTTGAAGATGGCCTTCTTCAGCACCTTGCTGTGCCTCTTGATCGGCTACCCGATGGCATACGGCATCTCCATCGCGCGCAAAGAAATGCAGACGGTGCTGCTGCTGTTGATCATGATGCCGACCTGGACCGCCATCCTGATTCGCGTTTATGCGTGGATGGGGATTCTGAGCAACAACGGTCTGCTCAACGCCTTCCTGATGTGGCTGGGTGTTATCAGTGAGCCGCTGCAGATTCTGAACACCAACCTTGCGGTGTACATCGGCGTGGTCTATTCGTACCTGCCGTTCATGATTCTGCCGCTGTACGCCAACCTGGTGAAGCACGATCAGAGCCTGCAGGAGGCGGCGTCCGACTTGGGTTCGAGCACCTTCAACAGTTTCTGGAAAATCACCGTTCCGCTGTCCAAGAACGGCATCATTGCCGGCTGCATGCTGGTGTTCATTCCGGTGGTGGGCGAGTTCGTCATCCCTGAATTGCTCGGCGGTCCCGAGACGCTGATGATCGGCAAGGTCCTGTGGCAAGAGTTCTTCAACAACCGCGACTGGCCGGTGGCATCTTCGCTGGCGGTGGTCATGCTGCTGATCCTGATCGTGCCGATCATCCTGTTCAACCGCAGCCAGGCCAAAGAACTGGAGGGCAAAGCATGAGAGGCTTCCGATTCTCGAACCTGATGCTGGTACTCGGGCTGACGTTCATCTACGCGCCGATGGTCATTCTGGTGATCTACTCGTTCAACGCCTCCAAGCTGGTGACCGTGTGGGGCGGCTGGTCGGTGAAGTGGTACGTCGGTCTGCTGGACAACACCCAACTGATGAGTGCGGTCATGCGCTCGCTGGAAATCGCGCTGTACACCTCGATCGCGGCCGTGGCCCTGGGGACGATGGCGGCCTTCGTGCTGACCCGCGTCACCCGTTTCAAAGGGCGTACGTTCTTCGGTGGTCTGGTCACCGCGCCGCTGGTCATGCCGGAGGTCATCACCGGTCTGTCGCTGTTGCTGCTGTTCGTGGCCATGGCGCAGTTGATCGGCTGGCCGCAGGAGCGGGGCATCGTCACCATCTGGATCGCCCACACGACGTTCTGCGCGGCGTATGTGGCGGTTGTGGTATCGGCACGCCTGCGTGAGCTCGACATGTCCATCGAGGAAGCTGCGATGGATCTGGGTGCGCGGCCGTGGAAAGTGTTCTTCCTGATCACCATCCCGATGATCGCGCCGTCGCTGGCGGCAGGTGCAATGATGTCCTTCGCCTTGTCGCTGGACGACCTGGTACTCGCCAGCTTCGTGTCCGGACCGGGCTCCACCACGCTGCCGATGGAAGTCTTCTCGGCGGTGCGACTGGGCGTCAAGCCTGAGATCAACGCGATTGCGAGCTTGATTCTGCTGGCCGTGTCGATCGCGACCTTTCTGGTGTGGTTCTTCAGCCGCCGCGCCGAAGAAAAGCGCAAGAAGGCCATTCAACAAGCCATCGAAGAAGCTGCAGCAGACGGCTGGAAACAGCCTGATGTACGACGCGCCAAGGTGGTCGAATCGGTTTGATCAGCGCAGTTTCAATGGGATGCATCCCGCAGGATGCAGGCGATCTTTGTTGTAGGACCGGCTTCAGCCGGGAAGAGGCCAGTGTGAGCGCTGAGATTCTGCGGTGTGACGCCCGACGCCTTCCCGGCTAAAGCCGGTCCTACGGTTTGGAACTCCAGAGTCTTCCCGGCTAAAAACCGGTCCTGGGGTTGGCATTCCAATAGGTCCCGCTGAATGTACGCGATGTTTGTTGTAGGACCGGCTTCAGCCGGGAAGAGGCCAGTGTGAGCGCTGAGATTCTGCGGTGTGACGCCCGACGCCTTCCCGGCTAAAGCCGGTCCTACGGTTTGGAACTCCAGAGTCTTCCCGGCTAAAGCCGGTCCTACGGGTTCGAACTCCGGCCTGTCTTACACGTTGGGGACTGCTGTCGGGCTGCAGGTCTGACGGGGTTATCGCTCTGGCACTAACTTCAATACCGCCTCGCTGTTCCCCTCCACATCCTGTTCGCTGAAACGCTCCGGCACGTATTCGCCGTTGATGTAGCGCGTTGCCTGATCGGCATAGTGTTTGTCGAAGAGCACGCCGCTTTGCCCGACCGGGTTGATACCCAGCGCGTGTGCCGGGTCGGCGAAGTCGATCAGTCGTCGCGTCGAAGGCCCATAACTCACAGGCCATGGCGCATTGCCGATGCCGGCCGAGAGGTTGTTCGGCACTTCATGGGTGCCCGGTGCAGCGAACGGGCCGACGTTGAACAGCATGTCCAGCGGCGGCTGACGGCCCAGCGGATGTTCGTGGGTCAGCGTGTGCGCCTTGCCCCAGGTCCATTCGTCCGGGTTCACGCCGTAGAGAGATTTAAGATGCGAAACCGTCGCATGCCAGGCCACCTTCACGGTGTTGTCCCGGCTTTCGGGTTCGTTCGAATTGCGATTGTTCCACCACACAGAATTCGCATCGGCGGCCAGTCGCGGCAGCGCCATGTCGATCATTCGGGTTGACAGCAAAGTCGTGAACAGCCCGTCGCCCAGTTCGTCATGGAACGCCTGATCGCTCAGATTGAACAGGAACTGGTTAAACAGCGTGGCCCCTACCGAATCCACCGGGTAGTCACCCTTCCAGGCTGCAAGGCGCTCGATCAGATCGTGCTCTTCGGGGTCGCTGATGACCCGGCGCAGCACCGGAATCAGTGGCGTCAGGATCTGCGCTGCGTAGTCAGTCGTCGTGCCCAACTGTAAGGCTTTGCTCTTTTCCAGCGTCCACTTCACCTCAGGGTCGCTCAGCTGTTTGTCGAGCTGACGGCCGCGCTCGGCAAGGTTGTAATAACCTGGAATTTCGATGCCGGTCGGCGAGACCGGCTGGAAATTGGCCGAGACGATATAGCCACGTGCAGGGTTTTCTTCCTGCGGATTGGCTGTGAAAGGGTAAAAGCCATTCTTGTCGGCCTGATCGCTGCTGCCGTTGAGTATGAACGTCGGATTCACGCCCGCCGGACGTACGGGCAACTGAGCGGCGGCCCACCAACCGATGTCGCCGTGGGCATTGGCGTAAACCACGTTGAGGCCCGGTGACTGGATCTTTTGAGCGGCAGTGCGCATCTTTTCCAGCGTGTCGGCGCGGTTCGCCTCGTAGAAGCCCTGAAGGATCGGGTTCTCCGACTCCAAAAATGACCACCACATCGCAACAGGCGTGTCGGGCGCAGCGTTGCCGAGCGCGTCATTGACGATCGGACCGTGTGGGGACTGACGCAACATGAACGTGACAGGCGCCTGGCCTTTGACCTTGATCTGCTCCTGGCGCGATGTCATGTCCGTCCAGGCGCCGTGATACCAGACCTGACCGGGATTGTCGGGATTGGTCTTTTCGGCGATCAAATCCAGGTCGTCATTCTGGAACATGGTCAGGCTCCAACCGAAATCCATGTTGTGGCCCAGCAGCGCGAAGGGGTTGAGCGCCTGAAAGTGACCATAGAGCTTGAAACCGGGCGCCGAGAGCTGCGCCTCGTACCACACCGCGGGCACTGAAAAGCGAATATGCGGATCACCCGCCAGCAGCGGCTTGCCACTCTGTGTACGACTGCCCGACACGGCCCAGGCATTGCTGCCCTCGAACTGCGGCAGGCCGGCTTTTTCCAGGGCCTGATGACTCAGCAGCGCAAGATCACCCAAACCTTGCCAATCCCTGTCGCTCAAGACGGCTGCCTGCGTCAGCGTGCCGTCGGGCTGCCAGGGCTGGTCGAAAACCTTGAGGTAATCCGGGCCGAGCCGATCACGCACGAACGTCATCAACGGTTCGGTGCGAAAAGCTGCTGCAAAGCTGTAAGCCAGATAGCCGCCGATACTCAGCGTGTCCTGTGCCGTGAACGGACGCTTTTCGATGCCCAGCACGTCGAACTCAATGGGGCTGGAATGCGTGTCCTGATACTGGTTCACGCCATCCAGATAGGCCTGAAGTGCTTTCCACGCCGGGGTGTTCTTGTCCTGGCGGGCAACGTACTCGTCTGCGTGCTCGCGAATACGCAGGCTGCGGAACAATTTGTCGTTATTCACCAGCTTCGGACCGAGGATTTCAGCCAGCTCGCCGCGCGCCAGCCTGCGCAGGATTTCCATCTGAAACAGGCGATCCTGCGCATGCACGTAGCCCAGCGCGCGGTACAGATCGTCTTCGTTATCGGCCTTGATATGCGGCACGCCGCGCTCGTCGTAGCGCACGCTGACCGGCGCGTTCAAGTGCGCCAGCTTCATCTCGCCGTCGCGCACCGGTTGCTTGCTGTGGACGTACCAGACGCCGCCGCCCGCCATGAGGGCAAGCACGACGGCAATGACGTAGAAACTGCGTTTCATGCGGGACTCAAAAAAGGATCGAGAAGGATTGGCAGGCTACAGATTTGTCGCCTGGCTGGGTAGAAGGTGATCGCCGGGAGCGTCTTCGTGCGCTGGATTGATTCCGCCGCGTGCAGGTTGTGTCAGGTGGTTATTGCATTAAGCTGAGCCGACGTCCTAGAGGGTCCCGAACCATGCGCATCCAATCCTGCAGGCTTACGATCGTTTTGCTCCTGCTTTCGGCTCAGGCGTATGCCTTCACTGGGCCCAAGCCGGGTGATGTGGTTGAGGTCACGCTTGATCAGGTCCACCCCACGCAAGCGGTGATCGGCTTCGATCAGGTCTATTACAAGCTGGAGCGTTTCGCCAAAGACCGGCAGGCGCTGTTCGACGAGATCTGCGAGAGCAATGGCCAGGTCAAGGCCCGGCCAGTAAGTGAGTCTGCCGATCCTTTGAAGCCGGAAAGCTTTGCCTGCAAGGACGAGCCTAATGCCCATCCGCAACAGATGAAGACCGTGGTCGTGGGCCCGGGCGGCGATTTTTATCTCACCGACGGACACCACACGTTCAGCGCGCTGTGGGAACAGCCCGGCGCAGGTCCGCAGATGAAAATGAAGGTACGCATCACCGATGTCTTCAGCGACAGCGCCGACATGCCTGCCTTCTGGGCGCGCATGCAGCAGGCACACAAGGTCTGGCTCAAGGACGGCAACGGTCAGGCCATTGCTCCCGACCAATTGCCGGCCCATGTCGGCCTCAAATCCATGCAGAACGACATCCTGCGCAGCATTGTGTACTTCGTGCGTGGCGCTGCCTACGACAAGCCAAAGGCAGGCGAGGTGTCGCCCGAGTTTCTGGAGTTCTACTGGGCAGACTGGCTGCGTGACCGGCTCAAGTTGGCGGACTTCAACCTCAGCGAGCGCAGCGGCTATCACCAGGCATTGCAGGCGGCGAGTGATCTGATGGTCAAGCCGCCGTCGAGCAAGTCGGTGGGCGGCGGCATGACCGCCAGGCAGCTCGGTGGATTCAAGTCGGTCAAGCGCAAGGTCCTGACCAAGACCGCCAGTGAAAAGCTGCCCTATGTGATCGACTACAAGAGCACGCACTGACCACGGCAGGGCGTTTCAGTCGGGGGTTTGCCATGGGCAATAACACCCCACCGCCATGGTGTGTGTGGCGTTGACCGGGCGATTGGCGCTGAGCGCTTGAAGAATGGGCTCGACGAAGCTGTTCTGTGAATTGCACACCAACCCCTCGCTGTAAGGGCCGAAATACGCCAGTTTGCCTTGGCGATCCCAGATGGCAATGGCCGGGCTGGATGTCATTCGCTCGGCGCCGGGCAGGTGGCTCAGCGGTTTGATCGCGTTCAGCGTGACCGGCAATTGCCCGCGAGTGCCTGGTTTTTGCACCGCGTAAAACGCCACGCCGCCGACCCCGGCGTAATGCGCGACCAGTTCGCTCAGATGCTCCTGATTACCGACGTTGCACGGGCAGGCAGGGTCCCAGAAATGCACGACACGGATCGGTCCGGGGCCGGCAAGCTCTGGCGGTAGCCTCAAGCTGTCCCCGGCGAACAAGGCGGTCGTGTCACTGAACGTCCGAAGGTATCGACCCTCAAACCACGTGAAGCCAAGCCACAGAACTGCCGCGCAGGCGAGGGCGATCAGCGCGATTACAGTGCGGCGTCGAATGCGGGAATGAGCAGTCATGAGGCGGCTTCGATTTGGATGCCGTAGCTTGCCACGCCTTGACGGACAGAAGAAACTCGCAAGCAGCGGCGCCCCCAAACCCTAAACCTGCCTGATCTGGAATACCGATGTCCGACTCGTTCGACCCCGATCACCTGCGCGCCGGGCTTCAGCCGCTCAGTGCGAACCTGGCGCTTTCCGAAGAAGGTCTGGCGTACCAGCGTTTCTACAACATGCTGGGGCTGGGCCGCGAGGGTGCGGTAAACAGCCGGCTGGGGCGTTTCGAAATTGGCGGCTATGAAATCGTCACTCAGCTGTGGATGCCTGAGCGGCCTGTGGCAACCCTCGTGCTGGTGCATGGTTTCTACGATCACATGGGGCTGTATCGTCACGTCGTCGAATGGGCGCTTGAGCTGGGATTTGCGGTGATTTCCTGTGACTTGCCAGGCCATGGCCTGTCCAGCGGAACGAGGGCGAGCATTACTGATTTCGCCGAATACCAGCTGGTGTTGGAGCGTCTATTCGTCGAAGCCGCCACGCTGCAGTTGCCCAAGCCATGGCATCTCTGCGGGCAGAGCACCGGCGGTGCGATCGTCATTGATCATCTGCTCAGTCGTGGCAATGAAAGTCCGGCGCAAGGCCAGTCTATTCTGTTAGCGCCTCTGGTGCGCCCACGTGGCTGGACGTTGTCCAAGGTCAGCTATTACCTGCTGCGCGCTTTCGTAAAAGGCATCGACCGGCGTTTCAGCGAAAACTCCAACGCGCCCGCTTTTCTGCCGTTTCTGATGGCCGACCCGCTGCAGCCCAGGCGCTTGCCGACCGCGTGGGTCGGCGCGCTGGCCAAGTGGATCGAACGGATCGAGAGCGCGCCGCGCAGCCGTCGCAGCCCTTTGATCATTCAGGGCGAGTCGGACATGACGGTGGACTGGAGCCACAATCTGGCCGTTCTCAACGACAAGTTCGAGCAACCGCAAGTATTCATGCTGCATGAGGCGCGGCATCACCTGGCCAATGAGCTGCCGGAATTGCGGGCGCAGTTTTTCGAGTTTCTGACGCAGCGGATGAAGCAATCCTGATCGTCGTGCGTTGAAAGGTTTCGGCGTGCGGCGTTACTTCACGTTCTGGCCGACCGCCAAGCCTGCACGGATCGCGGCCAGTGCGGCCTGATAATAAGCCTTGCCTTCGCTGGACTCGGCAAACGTGGCGAACTCATCCAGCTCCGCATCGGACAAGTCCCGGTAGACATACAGCAGCGTGTTGTTGAGGTCATTGCCGATCTGCGCCATCAGGCGCTGGCGCTGGCCGTCGAGCATGGCCTGGGTCGAGCCGCTTCCCATCAATCCCGGAATCATCGAACTCAGGCTGTCCGCAGCAACGCCGGCGATGGCCAGGCTCACTTCGGCGCCAGCCTCGCGGGCGGGCAGGGCGTTGGCCAGGTGGCCGATAATCAGCGTGCGATTGTCATCGGCCTGAATGTGCGGGAGTCCCTGAGCGTTTTTGGCCAGTTGATCGGGGCGGGTTGCCGTCAGCTCGGCATTGACGATCTTGCGGCCCAGCGGCGACTGGAAAAACTGCAGTGCGGGATTGGGGTCTTGCAGGCTCTGGCGCAGCTTCTGTTCGGCGCGCTGATCCATCGCTTGCGCGGCAAACCGCTGATTGCTGTTGTTGACCAGTGCATCGAAGACCGCCGGCGGCAGGCTGTTGCGGTAGCGCTGCTGCGCGGCTTTGAGGGCGTCGGTGAAATGCGCGCGCTGTTCTGGCCAGCCGGCGACCTTGTACAGCTGGTCGTGGCCGTCTGCCCAAACGGGCATGGTGCAGAACATCAACAGCAGGAAAAACAGACGGCGCATTAGAGACTCCTGTCGGCAGGCCGCTATTCTCGGCGGGGCGGCGGGGATTTGTCGAGTTAACAGTTGCCAGACCCCAAGAAAACCCGTGGGTTCGGCCGTTTTCGTGTTGGTGTGCGGCGGGTTTTCCCCGGTGACAAAATATTCTTGTTCCGGCAGACCGCGGGCTCTGTCGGATTCACCGGCGTATGGATACTATGCGCGCCATGCACATATCCCCCGATCACCCGTTGCTGTTGCGAATCGTCGACGACCTGGCCGAGCGTGGCTGGTCGCAGCAGAACATCTTCCTGCCCGACAGCCTGACCCGCGAGCTGGCGCTCGAGTGCCGCACGCGCGCAGCCGAAGGCGAGCTTGCGCCTGCTGCCGTCGGACGCGGGCCAGCACAGGAGGTTCGCGAGGGCATTCGCGGTGATCACATTCAGTGGCTGGAGGCCGGTCAGGCCGAGCCTTGCGATCGTTATCTGGCACTGATGGACAGCTTGCGTCAGGCCCTCAATCGCGGCTTGTTCCTGGGGCTTGAAGACTTCGAAAGCCATTTCGCGCTGTACCCGCCGGGCGCTTTCTACCGAAAGCACGTTGACCGCTTTCGCGATGACGACAAGCGCATGGTGTCTGCGGTGATCTACCTCAACGACGCCTGGTTGCCCGAGCATGGCGGCCAGTTGCGCATGTACCTCAAGGATGGCGTCGAGTACGACGTACAGCCTACCGGTGGCTGTCTGGTGGTGTTTCTGTCGGGCGATATGCCACACGAGGTCTTGCCGTCCACGCGTGAGCGCCTGTCGCTGACCGGATGGTTCCGCCGCCGCGGCAACGATCCGCTGGAACTCTGACGGCTGCCGCTGCAACGGTACTGCCCGATGACGGCGTCTGCAAAAATGAAATCTTCTACATAAATCCGTTCGCCCGACGTGCCCATGGCTGGATAGCGCTAAGGTAAAGACCGTACTTGAGCGTTCCCTGCCTGCTGAGCCGAGCTTTCGTCAGCACTGAGCGCCTATAAAATCCAGAACGGGAGAGATCATGAAGACCTTATTTGCAAAAACTGCCTTCGCCGCGCTGTTGCTGGGGGCTGCATGTGTGGCTCAGGCGGCGGATGTCCCGCGCACGCCTTCGCCTGCCGGGGCAGAGGTGTACATCATCTCGCCCAAGGACGGAGCGACGGTGAACGGCACCTTTAAAGTGCAGTTCGGTTTGAAAGGCATGGGCGTTGCGCCGGCGGGGGTCGATGTGCCCGAGACCGGTCATCACCACTTGCTGATCGACGTCAAAGACCAGCCTGACATGAGCGCACCGTTGCCCACCACCGACAACATTCGCCACTTCGGCAAAGGCCAGACCGAGACCGAGCTGAACCTCACCCCGGGCCAGCACACGTTGCAGTTGCTGGTGGGCGACAAGAACCACGTGCCGCTGAACCCGGTGGTTGAGTCGCAGAAGATCACGATCACCGTCAAATAAACGCGTCGATCCTCGCCATCGCCAGGCACAAAAAAGGAGACCCGAAGGTCTCCTTTTTTACGCCCGTCAACAGGGCTTAGAACAACACGCGGCTGCGGATGGTGCCTTTGATCTGCTGCAGCTTTTCTTGCGCCAGATCGGAGTATTCGGCGTCGACGTCGATCACCACGTAACCGACGTTCTCGTTGGTCTGCAGGAACTGACCGGAGATGTTGATGCCGTTTTCCGCGAACACCTTGTTGATTTCGCTGAGCACGCCCGGAATGTTTTCGTGGATGTGCAGCAGGCGATGCTTGCCCGGGTGAGCAGGCAGGGCGACTTCAGGGAAGTTGACCGAAGACACGGACGTCCCGTTGTCGCTGTACTTGACCAGTTTTTCCGCCACTTCCAGACCGATGTTGGCCTGGGCTTCGGCAGTCGAGCCACCAATGTGCGGGGTCAGGATGACGTTATCCAGGCCACGCAACGGGCTTTCGAACTCGTCGTCATTGGAGCGCGGCTCGACCGGGAACACGTCGATGGCGGCGCCGATCAGGTGCTTGTCCTTGATCGCGCCGGCCAGTGCGTCGAGATCGACCACGGTGCCACGTGCGGCGTTGATCAGGATCGCGCCTTTCTTCATGGCGCGGATTTCGGTCTCGCCAATCATCATTTGGGTGGACGGCAGCTCAGGCACGTGCAGGGAGACGATGTCAGCCAGACCCAGCAGCTCATGCAGGCTCGGAACCTGGGTCGCGTTGCCCAGTGGCAGCTTGGTCAGTGGATCGTAGAAAAACACTTGCATGCCCAGGCCTTCGGCCAGAACCGACAACTGCGTACCGATCGAGCCGTAACCGATGATGCCCAGCTTTTTGCCACGGATTTCGAACGAGTTGGCTGCGCTCTTGATCCAGCCGCCACGGTGGCAGGACGCATTTTTCTCCGGAATGCCGCGCAGCAGCAGAATCGCCTCTGCCAGCACCAGTTCGGCGACCGAACGGGTGTTGGAGTAAGGGGCGTTGAACACGGCAATGCCGCGCTCGCGGGCGGCGTTCAGGTCAACCTGGTTGGTGCCGATGCAGAAGCAGCCCACTGCGACCAGTTTCTTGGCGCTGTCGAACAGTTCTTCGGTCAGTTGGGTGCGGGAGCGGATACCGATGAAGTGAGCGTCGGCAATCTTTTCCTTCAGCTCGGCTTCCGGCAGAGACTTGGTGTGGTACTCGATGCTGGTGTAACCGGCGGCCTTGAGGACGTCGACTGCGGATTGATGGACGCCTTCGAGAAGAAGGAACTTGATCTTGCTCTTGTCGAGGGAAGTCTTGCTCATCTGCGTAAACCTGTGTCCCGGAGAAAAATGGCAGGGAATGGTCAGCCTCAAAGCTGGCCGCACGGCGCAACGGCGCCTCCGCAGGTCGGCCTCAGGCACGTCTCTGCGGGGGCGGTATGCTAGCATATGTGCCCCGCTAAATACCCGCTCCTGCGACGTGAGCCGTTCTCAGGATCACCATGAATTGTTCGAGAGTTCTGTCGATGACACATCCTGCCCTGATTGATGAACTGAAGACCCTGGTTGAGCCTGGCAAAGTACTTGCCGACGCCGATTCCCTTGAGTTTTACGGCAAGGATCACACCAAGCACTTCGCGCCTGCGCCGATGGCAATCGTGTTCCCGAAGACCACCGAGCAGGTTCAGGCCATCGTCCGCTGGGCTAACGAACGCAAGGTCGCACTGGTGCCATCGGGCGGCCGGACCGGGCTCTCGGCGGCGGCCGTGGCGTCCAACGGCGAAGTGGTCGTTGCGTTCGATTACATGAATCAGGTGCTGGAGCTCAATCTCACCGACCGTACCGCCGTCTGCCAGCCTGGCGTGGTCACCAAGCAGCTGCAGCACCTGGCGGAAGAGAACGGCCTGTATTACCCGGTCGACTTCGCCTCGTCCGGTTCGAGCCATATCGGCGGCAACATCGGTACCAATGCGGGCGGGATCAAGGTCATCCGTTACGGCATGACCCGTAACTGGGTCGCTGGCATGAAAGTCGTCACCGGCAAGGGCGACATTCTCGAACTGAACAAGGACCTGATCAAGAACGCGACCGGCTACGACATGCGTCAGCTGTTCATTGGCGCCGAAGGCACGCTGGGCTTTGTGGTCGAAGCGACGATGCGTCTGGATCGCGCTCCGAAAAATCTGACGGCGATGGTGCTCGGCACCACTGACTTCAACGCGATCATGCCGGTGCTGCACGCCTTCCAGAGCAAGCTGGACCTGACCGCGTTCGAGTTCTTCTCCGACAAGGCGCTGGCCAAAGTCATGGCGCGAGGCGATGTCCCGTCGCCGTTTGCGACCGAGTGCCCGTTCTATGCGCTGCTCGAATTCGAAGCCACGACCGAAGAGGTGGCCAACCACGCACTGGAAACATTCGAGCACTGCGTCGAGCAGGGCTGGGTGCTGGACGGCGTGATGAGCCAGAGCGAGCAGCAGCTGCAGAATCTGTGGAAGCTGCGCGAGTTCATTTCCGAGACCATCTCGCACTTCACCCCTTACAAGAACGACATCTCCGTGACCGTCTCGAAAGTCCCGGCGTTCCTGGCCGATGTCGACGCCATCGTCGGCCAGCATTACCCGGACTTCGAGATTGTCTGGTTCGGGCACATCGGCGACGGTAACCTGCACCTGAACATCCTCAAGCCTGAAAACTTGAGCAAGGATGAGTTTTTCGCCAAATGTGCGACGGTGAACAAGTGGGTGTTCGAGATCGTTCAGCGCTACAACGGTTCCATCTCCGCTGAACACGGCGTGGGCATGACCAAGCGCGACTATCTGGAGTACAGCCGCTCGGCTGTGGAAATCGAATACATGAAGGCAGTTAAAGCGGTGTTCGATCCGAACGGCATCATGAACCCGGGCAAGATCTTCGCGGTTTAAGCGACGGTTCTCACCTATAACAAGCCGATCTCGTATTCAGGAGCGCTCATGAGCTACCAGCACAAGTATGTCGACGGAACGAAGGTGCACTTTCCACTGGGCAAGGTCGTCTGCATCGGCCGCAATTACGCCGAACACGCCAAGGAGCTGGACAACCCGGTGCCGACCGAGCCGCTGCTGTTCATCAAGCCCGGCAGCTGCGTCGTCGAGCTCGAAGGCGGGTTCAGCATTCCGCAGGATCGCGGTTCGGTGCATTACGAGGCCGAAATCGTGGTGCTGATCGGTAAACCGCTGAGCAAGAATCCGAGCCGTGAAGAGGTGCTGGACGCCATTTCCGGCTTCGCACCGGGGCTGGATCTGACGCTGCGCGATGTGCAATCCCGTCTCAAGGAAAAAGGTCTGCCGTGGGAAATCGCCAAGTCCTTTGACGGTGCGGCGGTCATCGCTCCATTCGTCTCGGCAGACCGTTACCCTGACCTCGCCGATATCGCCATTCGGCTGAGCATCAACGGTGAGGTTCGTCAGGATGGCAACAGCAGCCAGATGCTCAACCCTATCGTGCCGATGATTCAGCACATGGCCTCGCAGTTTTCCCTGCAGGCGGGCGACTTGATCATGACCGGCACGCCCGCTGGCGTTGGGCCGTTCAACGTCGGCGATCAGATCGTGCTGGAGCTGCCCGGTCACAGCCGTTTCGAAAGCGACGTGCGCTGATCGATCCGGCCCGGCCAGTAAAGGCCGCCTGCGAACCTGTGCAGGCGGCCTTTTTTGTTTTACCGGTTGAATGCCTGTTCCAGACCCACGCGTTGCCGTTTTTTTCACAAACGATCTGGATAATTCCTCGCCGACCGCGGCGCCGCGCTGTGCCCATGGACGTACTTTCTCAGGATTGCTTCGATGGCCGTTAATGCTCAAACGCTGACCCCAACCAGGAGCCGCCGGCGCATGCGCTGGGCGTGGTTACTGATCGCCGTTCTGGTGATCCTGGCCGGCCTGTCGTTCGCGTGGGACTGGAATGACCGGGGGCTGTTGTGGTTGCGTGAGCGCGGCGTAACGCCCGCCGAACGCGCGGCGAGCGTCTGGCTGCCGGATTATCAGGTCGACATCGACGCCAAGCCGTTGGCGGGGATGGAAAAGGACGAGGCGTCCGATGTGTCCTACGACCCGGCGAGCAAGACGCTGTATGCGGTCATGGGCAAAAATGCATTCCTGTCGCAATTGACCCTGACAGGCGATGTCATCCGCAAGATTCCGCTCGTAGGCTGGAGCAATCCGGAGGCCCTGGCTGTTCTGGGTAATGGCCAGATCGCGATCGTCGACGAACGTCAGCATCTGGTGACTGTGGTCACGGTGACGCCGGACACCAAGACGCTGAACATTGCTGACTTCCCCAAATATGACCTTGGCCCTTCGAAGGATCAGAACAAAGCCTTCGAAGGGATCGCCTGGGATCCGCGCAACCAACAGTTCCTGTTTGGCGAGGAGCGGCCGCCGGCGCTGTACAGCCTGAAGGCTGACGTCAGCGGCAAAGTGGACGGCACGAAAAAGAAACTGATCAACGACAACCTCATCGTGCGCAACCTGTCCTCGCTGTATGCGCACCAGAAGACCGGGCATTTGCTGGTGCTGTCTGCCGAGTCGCACATGCTGCTGGAGCTGGACGAGAAGGGGAATCAGGTGAGCTTCATGACCCTGCTGCACGGCTTCAATGGATTGAGCGAGACGATCCCGCGCGCAGAAGGCGTGACGATGGATGAAGACGGCACTCTTTATATGGTGAGTGAGCCGAACCTGTTTTACTCGTTCAAGAAAAAGCAGTGACCTGACCGCACTGTTTTTTGTGTCCGCCGATGACCTCGGCAGCAGTTGTTAAGCCAGGCTTCATCGAAAAGTGGTATTAAAGCGGCCCCTTTTCGATGCTGAGCCATTCGCATGACCCGTCTGTCGCCTCTCAAGAGCGTCCTGCTCACCTTGCTCGTCGTCATTGTGCTTGCGGCTTTGTACTTCACCGCCCGCGAATACCGCGTCATCGAGCGGCTTTGGTTCAACTGGCATGTGTTCTGGCAATCCACCAACGCACAGGCGCTGGGGCTTGATGAATTCGAAGTGGTGGTCGAAGGCAAAGCCATTGAGGGGCTCGACGACGTTTCAGCACTCAGCTACGACCCGCAGCGCAAAACCCTCTTCACCGTCACCAATAAACACCCCGAACTCGTCGAGCTGAGTCTGGACGGGCAGGTGCTGCGGCGCATTCGTCTGACTGGGTTTGGCGATGCCGAAGCGGTGGAGTACATCAGCCCCGGCACTTATGTGATCAGCGATGAGCATGGTCAGCGTTTGATCAAGGTGCAGGTCGACGATGCCACCGTCGCCCTCGATGCCGGGCAAGCCGAGCAGCTGACGCTTGGGGTGGGCGCCGGCGGCAACAGCGGTTTTGAAGGATTGGCCTATGACAACCAGGGGCAGCGCCTGTTTGTGGCCAAGGAGCGCAAGCCGGTTCAGATCATCGAAGTGCGCGGCTTCCCCCGCGCCAATGCCGATCCGACGAATATTCTGGAAGTCACTTCGAGCAAGCAGCGCGATGCCGGGTTGTTCGTGCGCGACCTGTCCAGTTTGCAATTCGATGAGCGCAGCGGGCATTTGCTGGCGCTGTCGGATGAATCGCGGCAGATTCTCGAGCTCGATACTCAGGGGCGGCCGGTGGCAAACGTGTCGCTGAGCAAAGGCAGCATGGGCCTTGAACGCAGTGTGCCTCAGGCCGAGGGCATCGCGATGGGTGATGACGGCACGCTGTACGTGGTCAGCGAGCCGAACCTGTTTTATGCGTTCAGGAAGAAATAAGCCGCTCAGTCACGCTTTGCGCGCGCATCGAACAGTGGCAGTGAGGCTGATCACGAAGGCTGTGTTCCTCAACTGCCACGGCGCGTGGGATATGTTGATAATCAGCGCGTCAGGGTTTTCACGCCTTCCTGAGTGCCCAAAAGCAGCAGATCGGCTGAGCGCGCTGCGAACAGGCCGTTGGTGACCACGCCCACGATGGCGTTGATCTGTGCTTCAAGCTCCGCCGGATGGGTGATGTTCATGTTGTGAACGTCGAGAATGATGTTGCCGTTGTCCGTCACCACGCCTTCGCGATAAACCGGATCACCGCCCAGTTTCACCAGTTGCCGCGCCACATGACTGCGTGCCATCGGGATGACTTCAACGGGCAGCGGGAACGCACCCAGCACCGGCACCAGCTTGCTGCCATCGGCAATGCAGATGAATGTCTTGGCGACCGCCGCGACGATTTTTTCGCGGGTCAGTGCTGCGCCGCCGCCCTTGATCAGGTTCAAGTGCTCGTCGCTTTCATCGGCGCCGTCTATGTAGAACTCAAGGTCGCTGACCGTGTTGAGTTCATACACCGGAATGCCATGGCCTTTCAGGCGCGCTGCGGTGGCTTCGGAACTGGCGACCGCGCCGTCGAATGCGCCTTTGTGTTGTGCCAGCGCATCGATGAAGCAGTTGGCGGTGGAGCCGGTGCCGACGCCCACGATGCTTTTGTCGTCGAGCTTGGGAAGGATGAAGTCGACGGCGGCCTGGGCGACGGCCTGTTTGAGTTGATCCTGGGTCATGCGGGGCTCCAGAGGTAAAGAGCCTGTAGGAGCGCGCTTGCCCGCGAAGGCGTTGTGTCAGGCACCGATGAGCCTAATGAAACGATGCTGTCGCGGACAAGCGCGCTCCTACAGGAGAGCGATAGGTTTAGAGGGCGGGCATTATAGCGACATGCCGTCGTTAAAGCCTGACTCTTGGTGTGGTCGTGCGTCGGGACGCGGGGTAGACTTCCCGGTCTTGCCCTTTCGCCAGTGATGCTTTCCGATGCTCGAACAGTACGTGAAGAAAATCCTCACCTCCCGCGTCTACGACGTCGCTGTGGAAACCCCGCTGCAGGGCGCTCGTCAGTTGTCCGAGCGACTCGGCAACCAGGTGCTGCTCAAGCGCGAAGACCTGCAGCCGGTGTTCTCCTTCAAGATTCGCGGCGCGTACAACAAGCTGGCGC
>Ga0213834_100390_pt1 | contig 24551 bp, 23 predicted proteins | sample SWPTP12_FD_160580 | JGI IMG/M metagenome (GOLD analysis project Ga0213834, IMG submission 160580) | Coastal seawater microbial communities from Marineland, Florida, United States - SWP TP1 #2 | ecosystem: Environmental > Aquatic > Marine > Coastal | place: USA: Florida | collected 2016-08-06 | reverse complement strand
TCTTGATGTAGGTACGAACCATGGAACGCAGGCTGGCGTTGTGGCTGCGACGCTTCTCAGCCTGTTTTGCACGTTTTTTGGCGGAAGGTGAGTTGGCCACCGTCGAGCTCCTCGAAAGACTTGGGAAATAGCTAACAAAATAGGCCGCGAATCATGCCGATGAGTTTGATGCTTGTCAAGGGCAGTTGATGCGTTCCGCTGAGTGGTCGCAGTGTGATGCCGAGGTGATTTCTTTCCGGCGTACGACCTGTAAACTCGCGGTTTTTGGCTCAGTGCTGTTTTGCGGCGCGGAGTATCGCATAAATGGATCGCGCTTTGGCGCTTCCTTTGGTCGGGCGCACAACCTTTAGATGAACCTACTCAAATCGCTAGCCGCCGTCAGCTCTATCACAATGCTTTCGCGGGTGCTGGGCTTTGTCCGCGACACGATCATCGCCCGGGCGTTTGGCGCCGGAATGGCGACCGATGCCTTCTTCATCGCCTTTAAACTGCCCAACCTGTTGCGCCGGATTTTCGCCGAAGGCGCCTTCTCGCAGGCGTTCGTGCCGATTCTGGCTGAATATAAAAGCCAGCAGGGCGAGGAGGCCACTCGCACCTTTGTCGCGTACGTCACGGGGATGCTGACCCTGGCGCTGGCGCTGGTCACTGTGCTGGGCATCATTTTCGCGCCGTGGGTCATCTGGGCGACTGCGCCCGGCTTTGCCGACACCCCCGAAAAGTTTCAGCTGACGTCCGATCTGCTGCGCGTGACGTTTCCTTATATATTGCTGATCTCGCTGTCCTCGCTGGCCGGCGCCATCCTGAATACCTGGAATCGCTTCTCGGTCCCTGCGTTCGTGCCGACGTTGCTGAACCTGGCGATGATCTTCTTTGCGCTGTTCCTGACCCCGTATTTCAATCCGCCGGTCATGACCCTGGGCTGGGCCGTGCTGGCGGGCGGATTGCTTCAACTGCTTTATCAACTGCCGCATCTGAAGAAAATCGGAATGCTCGTTCTGCCGCGCATCAACCTGCGCGATACCGGCGTATGGCGGGTGATGAAACAGATGCTGCCGGCGATGCTCGGCGTGTCAGTCAGCCAGATATCGTTGATCATCAATACGATTTTCGCGTCGTTTCTCGTGGCCGGTTCAGTGTCGTGGATGTATTACGCCGACCGTTTGATGGAGCTGCCATCGGGCGTGCTGGGTGTTGCGCTGGGTACAATTCTGCTGCCGATTCTTTCCAAGACCTACGCCAGCAAGGATCGCCATGAATATTCGCGGATTCTCGACTGGGGACTGCGCCTGTGCTTCCTGCTGGTGCTGCCGTGTACGCTGGCGCTGGGCCTGCTCGCTGAGCCGCTGACCGTTTCGCTGTTTCAGTACGGCAAATTCGATGGCGAAGACGCGGCGATGACTCAGCGGGCGCTGGTGGCTTATTCGGTCGGCTTGCTCGGCATCATCGTGATCAAAGTCCTCGCGCCGGGCTTTTATGCGCAGCAGAATATTCGCACGCCCGTGAAGATCGCGATCTTCACCCTCATCGTGACCCAGTTGTTCAATGTGTTGTTCGTCTATGTCATTCACTTGGCCCACGCCGGTCTGGCGCTGGCGATCAGCATGGGGGCCTGCCTCAATGCAGCGCTGTTGTTCTGGCAGTTGCGTCGGCAGGATCTGTTCCAGCCGCAGCCAGGCTGGGCGATTTTCCTGATCAAGCTGGTCGTTGCGGTGTCGGTGATGTCTGCCGTGCTGCTGGGGCTGATGCAGGTGATGCCTTCCTGGTCAGACGGGCAGATGCTCCAGCGCTTCCTGCGGCTGGGCGCGCTGGTGGCCGCCGGGATCGGCGCGTATTTCGGGACATTGCTGCTGTTGGGTTTCCGCCTCAGGCATTTCGCCCGCAAGGCGATCTTGTAGGATCAGTCGTCGGTTTTTGCCGGTTAACGTCGATTGTTGCGGTTTGCCCGGATCTGTCGCCTGTCGTTGACGACGGTGTGTGGTTATAATCGGCCACTTTATGAGCAAGAAGCGCGTTATGCAGCTGGTTCGAGGCCTTCACAATCTGCGCCCCCAGCATCGGGGCTGCGTCGCCACCATTGGCAATTTCGACGGTGTTCACCGTGGTCACCAGGCTATCCTGGCGCGACTGCGTGAGCGTGCCGTGGAGTTGGGCCTGCCCAGTTGCGTGGTGATCTTCGAACCGCAGCCGCGTGAGTTCTTCGCGCCCGAGACCGCTCCTGCACGTCTGGCCCGGCTGCGTGACAAGCTCGATCTCCTCGCCGCCGAGGGCGTCGATCTGGTGCTCTGTCTGGCATTCAACCAGCGTCTGAGCAAGCTCAGCGCCGCAGAGTTCGTCGACACGGTGCTGATAGACGGCCTGGGTGTGAAACACCTGGAAGTGGGTGACGACTTCCGATTTGGCTGTGATCGGGTCGGCGATTTCGACTTTCTGATGAAGGTCGGCGCGCAAAAGGGATTCACCGTCGAAGCGGCGCAGACCGTGGAGATCGACGGCGGCCGTGTCAGCAGCACTCAGGTCCGCAACGCCCTGGCTGCCGCTGATTTCGCGTTGGCCGCGCGTCTGTTGGGCCGACCGTTCGAGATATCCGGACGTGTGTTGCATGGGCAGAAACTGGCGCGCCAGCTGGGCACGCCTACAGCCAACGTGCAATTGAAGCGTCGTCGCGTGCCGTTGACCGGTGTGTATCTGGTCAGTGCCGAAATCGACGGCAAGGTATGGCCCGGCGTCGCCAACATCGGCGTGCGCCCGACCGTGGCAGGGGACGGACGTCCTCACCTTGAGATTCACCTTCTGGATTTTGCCGGCGATATCTATGGCCGGCGTTTGACGGTGGTATTCCACCAAAAGCTGCGTGATGAGCAGCGTTTCGCCTCCCTTGAGGCGCTGAAGACGGCGATCGATGCGGATGTCGCTGCCGCCCGTGCCCATTGGGGCATGGTCAACCGCTAACTTAGAGCTTGAAATGACCGACTACAAAGCCACGCTTAATCTTCCGGACACCGCCTTCCCGATGAAGGCCGGCCTGCCCCAGCGCGAGCCGCAAACTCTGCAGCGCTGGGACAGCATTGGCCTGTACCAGAAGCTGCGTGAAATTGGCAAGGATCGTCCAAAGTTCGTCTTGCACGACGGCCCTCCGTACGCCAACGGCAATATCCACATCGGTCATGCGGTCAACAAGATTCTCAAGGACATGATCGTCCGTTCGAAGACCCTTTCGGGCTTCGACGCGCCTTATGTTCCGGGTTGGGACTGCCACGGTCTGCCGATCGAGCACAAGGTCGAGGTCACCCACGGCAAGAACCTGCCTGCGGACAAGACCCGCGAGCTGTGCCGTGCTTACGCGGCCGAACAGATCGAAGGCCAGAAGTCCGAGTTCATCCGTCTGGGTGTGCTGGGCGACTGGGCCAATCCGTACCGCACCATGGACTTCGCCAACGAAGCCGGAGAAATCCGCGCGCTGGCGGAAATGGTCAAGCACGGTTTCGTGTTCAAGGGCCTGAAGCCCGTCAACTGGTGCTTCGACTGCGCGTCGGCACTGGCCGAAGCCGAAGTCGAATATCAGGACAAGAAGTCCTCGACCATCGACGTTGCCTTCCCGATTGCAGACGCCGACGAGCTCGCCGCCGCATTCGGCCTGCCGAGCCTGAGCAAACCAGCCGCTATCGTGATCTGGACCACCACCCCGTGGACCATCCCGGCGAACCAGGCGCTCAACGTCCATCCCGAGTTCAACTACGCGCTGGTCGACACCGGTGAGCGCCTGCTGGTGCTGGCCGAAGAGCTGGTCGAAGCCTGCCTCAAGCGCTGGAACCTCGAAGGCACGCTGTTGGCCACCGCTCCGGGTTCGGCCCTGGAACTGATCAATTTCCGTCACCCGTTCTACGATCGTCTGTCGCCGGTGTATCTGGCTGAATACGTCGAACTGGGCGCCGGCACAGGCGTGGTGCATTCCGCGCCCGCTTACGGCGAAGACGACTTCGTGACCTGCAAGCGCTACGGCATGGTCAACGACGACATCCTGACCCCGGTTCAGAGCAATGGCGTCTACGCGCAATCGCTCGAGTTCTTCGGCGGCCAGTTCATCTGGAAAGCCAACCCGGCCATCATCGAAAAACTGCAGGAAGTCGGTTCGCTGCTGCATACCGAAACCATTTCCCACAGTTACATGCATTGCTGGCGCCACAAAACTCCGCTGATCTACCGCGCCACTGCGCAGTGGTTCGTGGGCATGGACAAACAGCCGACTTCGGGCGACACGCTGCGCAACCGCGCAGTCAAGGCCATCGAGGAAACCAGGTTCGTGCCGGCCTGGGGCCAGGCGCGTCTGCATTCGATGATCGCCAACCGTCCGGACTGGTGCATCTCCCGTCAGCGCAACTGGGGCGTGCCGATCCCGTTTTTCCTGAACAAGGAAAGCGGCGAGCTGCACCCACGCACCGTCGAGCTGATGGAAGAAGTCGCCAAGCGCGTCGAGAACGAAGGCATCGAAGCCTGGTTCAAGATGGACGCCGCTGAACTGCTGGGCGACGAAGCCTCGCAGTACGACAAGATTTCCGACACCCTGGACGTCTGGTTCGATTCGGGCACCACGCACTGGCACGTTCTGCGCGGTTCGCACCCGATGGGCCACGAGACCGGTCCTCGCGCCGACCTGTATCTGGAAGGTTCGGACCAGCATCGCGGCTGGTTCCACTCTTCGCTGCTGACCGGCAGCGCGATCGACGGGCATGCACCGTATCGCGAACTGCTCACCCACGGCTTCACGGTCGACGAGAACGGCCGCAAGATGTCCAAATCGCTGGGCAACGTCATTGCGCCGCAAAAGGTCAACGACACGCTGGGCGCCGACATCATGCGTCTGTGGGTATCGGCCACCGATTACTCGGGCGAAATGGCCGTGTCGGAAACCATCCTGCAGCGCAGCGCCGATGCATACCGTCGTATCCGCAACACTGCACGTTTCCTGCTCTCGAACCTGACCGGTTTCAATCCGGCCACCGACCTGCTGCCTGCCGATGAGATGCTGGCGCTGGATCGCTGGGCGGTGGATCGCACCCTGTTGCTGCAGCGTGAGCTGGAAGAGCATTACAGCGAATACCGCTTCTGGAACGTCTATTCCAAAGTGCACAACTTCTGCGTGCAGGAGCTGGGCGGCTTTTATCTGGACATCATCAAGGACCGCCAGTACACCACCGGCGCCGACAGCAAGGCGCGCCGTTCCTGCCAGACCGCGCTGTTCCATATCTCCGAAGCGCTGGTGCGCTGGATCGCGCCGATCCTGGCATTCACTGCGGACGAGCTGTGGCAATACATGCCGGGCGAGCGCAATGAGTCGGTCATGCTCAACACCTGGTATGAAGGCCTGAGCGAGCTGCCGGAAGGCTTCGAGCTGGACCGCGCCTACTGGGATCGGATCATGGCAATCAAGACCGCGGTCAACAAGGAACTGGAAAACCAGCGGGCGGCGAAAGCCATCGGTGGCAACCTGCAGGCTGAAGTGACCCTTTACGCCGAAGATGACCTGACCGCCGATCTGGGCAAGCTCGGTGACGAATTGCGTTTCGTGCTGATCACCTCCAAGGCCAGCGTTGCTCCGTTCGTCAGCGCACCGGCCGATGCCGTGGTCACAGAAGTGGCCGGCTTGAAGCTCAAAGTGGTCAAGTCCGGTTACACCAAGTGCGCACGTTGCTGGCACTTCCGCGAGGACGTCGGCGTTCACGCCGAGCATCCGGAAATCTGCGGTCGTTGTGTCGACAACATCAGCGGCGCTGGCGAGGTCCGTCACTATGCCTAACGCGTCGGCTGGCCGTATGGGCCGCTTGAGCTGGCTGTGGTTGAGCGTGCTGGTCGTGGTCATTGACCAGGCCAGTAAGTTCTACTTCGAGAACCGCCTGGAGCTGTATGAGCAGATCGTCATCCTTCCTGATTACTTCAGCTGGATGCTGGCTTACAACACGGGCGCTGCGTTCAGTTTTCTGGCCGACAGTTCCGGCTGGCAGCGCTGGCTGTTTGCGCTGATCGCCGTGGTGGTGAGCATTGTGCTGGTCGTCTGGCTCAAGCGCCTGGGGCGTCACGAGACCTGGCTTGCGATTGCCCTTGCCCTCGTACTGGGCGGAGCGCTCGGCAATCTTTACGACCGGATCTTCATCGGCCACGTCATAGACTTCATCTTCGTGCATTGGAAAGAACACGGCTTCCCGGCCTTCAATGTCGCGGACAGCGCCATCACCGTCGGCGCGATCATGCTTGCTCTGGACATGTTCAAGAGCAAGAAAACTGGAGAAACCGTCAATGACTGAACAGTCGATGACCGACAACGCTGCACAGGAAACACGCATCGGTCAGAACACGGAAGTCACCCTGCATTTCGCGCTGCACCTGGAGAATGGCGACACGGTCGACAGTACGTTCGACAAGGCGCCGGCCACCTTCAAAGTCGGCGATGGCAGCCTGCTGCCTGGCTTCGAGGCGCTCATCTTCGGCTTCAAGGCCGGCGACAAGCGCACCCTCCAGGTCCAGCCGGAAAACGCCTTCGGTCAGCCCAACCCGCAGAACGTGCAGATCATGCCTCGCTCGCAGTTCCAGAACATGGAGCTGGCCGAAGGGCTGCTGGTGATCTTCAACGATGCGGCCAATACTGAATTGCCAGGTGTGGTGAAAACGTTCGACGATGAGCAGGTCACCGTCGATTTCAACCATCCGCTGTCCGGCAAAACGTTGACCTTCGAAGTGGAAATCTTCGAGGTGAGGGCGCTCTGAGACATCAGGGAGTCTGTGGCCCCGACATGGCTCGGGGCCTTTTCGTTTTTATGTTTCATTGCGCGTAGATACGAGGCACATCATGCAAATCAAGCTCGCCAACCCACGTGGATTCTGTGCCGGGGTGGACCGTGCGATCGAAATCGTCAATCGCGCGCTGGAAGTGTTTGGCCCGCCGATCTACGTGCGTCATGAAGTGGTTCATAACAAATTCGTCGTCGAAGACCTGCGCAGCCGTGGCGCGGTGTTCGTCGAAGAGCTGGATCAGGTGCCGGACGACGTCATCGTCATCTTCAGTGCCCACGGCGTGTCCCAAGCGGTGCGCAGCGAAGCCGCCGGCCGTGGCTTGAAGGTGTTCGACGCGACATGCCCACTGGTCACCAAGGTTCACATCGAGGTCGCACGCTATAGCCGTGACGGGCGCGAATGCATCCTGATCGGGCACGAAGGACATCCTGAAGTGGAAGGCACGATGGGCCAGTACGACGCCAGCAATGGCGGCGCGATCTATCTGGTCGAGGACGAGGACGATGTCGCCAGGCTCAATGTGCGCAACCCTGAGAAACTGGCGTTCGTGACCCAGACGACGCTGTCCATGGACGACACCAGTCGGGTCATCGACGCCCTTCGGTCGCGTTTTCCGGCGATCGGCGGTCCTCGCAAGGACGACATTTGTTACGCCACCCAGAACCGTCAGGACGCGGTCAAACAACTGGCTGACGAGTGCGACGTCGTGCTGGTGGTCGGCAGTCCGAACAGCTCCAACTCCAACCGTCTTCGCGAACTGGCCGAGCGCATGGCGACTCCGGCCTATCTGATCGATGGCGCCGAAGACATGCAGCGCAGCTGGTTCGACGGTGTCGAGCGCATCGGCATCACGGCAGGTGCTTCGGCTCCGGAAGTGCTGGTGCGCGGCGTGATCCAGCAGCTGCACGAGTGGGGCGCGACAGGAGCCGACGAGCTGGCGGGACGTGAAGAAAACATCACGTTCTCCATGCCCAAGGAGCTGCGCGTCAAGCAGGTTCAGTAACCGGCGTCATGCGCACGGCTCACGGGTGAAACCGTCCTTGCGCAGGTTGACCCGCCCGGTGACGGCGATCGCTACCTGATAATGGCTGGCGGCTGATTCTTTCAGGCACACCGCCAGCGTGCCGTTAGCGTTATTGAGCAAGCGCCCGGTGTTGTCGAAACCGATGCGCGTCATGACCTTGCTGTTGCCCACCACCCTTACGTTGCGCTGGCCTGCGTTCTCGGCCAGCAACGTTTCATCATCGTCGCGAAACTGATTCTGATTGTTGTCCACGAAAACCTGCCAGCCTCGGCTCCAGTCATTCTCCAGTGCCTGCATGATCACCGGCTGACTGCGCACGATGGCTTCGGAGCGGGCCATTCGCAGTCCGCTCGCCAACTGATGGGCAGTGTCCTGCCGTCGCTGTGAATCGACCAGCGCGCCGAATGCGGGAACGGCAAGCGTCACCAGAATCCCGAGCATGAGCAGTCCTGCAAGCAGCTCGATGAGCGTCAGACCTCGTTGCTTCATGTGACCGATCTCCCTGACCGTGGCGCGCCCAAGCAGACGTCACTGCCGTTGCCCTGGCAACCCTGAGGGTGTCAGCCGATATGTCCGCAAGCCGCCGTTACACATCCATCGGGCAAGTTTCCGTGTGTCGACTTCACTGGGGGCTGCACAGGGATTTGGAGGTGTTGAATGCAGGCAGCATCGAGTCAGACAGGGATGACGTTGATTGAGGTTCTGGTCGCACTGTTGATCCTCAGCCTCGGCGTACTGGGGGGCGCGATGCTGCAGCTCGGCGCGCTGAAATACACCGACAGCTCGGCGCGCAGCCTGCAGGTCAGTTTCATTGCCCATGATTTATTCGAGCGAATTCGCGCCAACCCTGAGGGCAATTACGCGCTGGCCTCGCTGGACCAGGCCCCCGTCACCGAAAATCCTGATGTGCCTCGCGATCAGGACCTGTTCGATTTCGCCACCCAGTTGCGGCAAAGGCTCGGTGACGATGCTCAAGCCAGCATTGCGCAGCAAGGCTCGTCGGTGCGCATGACGCTGACCTGGAACGACTCCCGAGCCGGGCAGGACATGGCCGACACGCAGACCTGGACGCTGAGCAGCAGGGTTTCCGCAGAGCCGGGAGCGCGACCATGAAGGCGCGGGTGAAGGGATTCGGGCTGGTGGAAATCCTCCTGGCGCTGGTGCTGGGGCTGGTCATGTCGTTGGCCCTGATGCAGGTATTCGTCAGCGCCAAAAGCACGTACTTGAGTCAGACGTCTTCGGCGGCCATGCAGGAAGATGCCCGTTTCATCCTCAGCAAAATCGTGCGCGAAATCAGCCTGGCCGGCATGTTCGGCTGCCTGTCGAGCGTGACGGATGCCAGCAACGGCGGCAGTTTTTCAGAGGCGTTTGACGATCCGGTCAGATGGGACGCTAACCGACGTTCGCTGACGCTGGCGACCGCTGCGGTTGAAGGTGGCGGAGCCTGGCACACCTGGGTGGTACACACGGACTGCGTGTCGGCTGCGACGGCGTATTCCAGTGGCAGGGCGCCCGGGGTGGCGGCGGGTGAGCTGGCGCTGCCAATCCGCCGGCAGGTCTATCAGTTCAACAAGGCGCGTAGCGAACTGGCGCTGAACGGGCAACCGTTGATCAGTCATGTTCGCGGGTTTAGCGTGCTCTTCGGCGTGGCCCATTCCCGCGATCAGCAAAGCGTCGCGCGCTATGTGGCCGACGCCGACAGCGCCTTGATACGCAGCGTACGCCTGACGCTCACGCTGTTCGACCCCGACGCCCGGATGCCGGAGCAGACCTTCAGCGTGGTTGCGGCTGTTCGCAACCGGCTTGGGTGAGCGGCTTGAGAATGCGTGCCCAACGGGGCGTCGTGTTGATCGTCAGTCTGGTGTTTCTGCTGATGCTGACGCTGTTGGCGACGTCGTCGATGCAGAACGCCACGCTTCAGGAGAAGGTCGCGGGCAGCCTCAGACTGAACGTCGCCTCGTTCCAGTCCGCCGAAGCAATCCTGCGGATTGCCGAGGCCACGGTCACCCGACCCAGTTTCGAGCGTGAGCAATGCTCGACTGCCGCCAGCTGTCTGCCGCCGCCAGAGGCATTGACGCTGGTCAGTGGCGGTTCTGCCGGTGGGTCCGGCATAGAGTGGGTCGCGGCGAATGGCGGCTTCTATGGCATTCAGCACTTAGGCAAAACTGACACTCCGGCAGGCGTGGCGCCAGGAGAAAGGCCGTGGACGTTGTACCGCGTCACCGCCGTGGGCCTTCAGGGCTCGTCGCGAACCGTGCTGGAGAGCGTGCACACCGAGCAGCGGCGCATCATGTGGCGGCAACGGCGATGAGGGGAGGCGCAATGTCTGTGTGCAGCAGAGGCTTCACGTTGATCGAGCTGCTGGTGGTGGTCGCCATTATCGGAATTCTCGCCGTGGTGGGTTATCCGCAGTACAGCGAGTACAGCAAGAAGGCGCGTCGCACCGAGATCGCCGCCTTGCTGGTGGACGAAGCGCAGAAGCTTGAGCGATTTCACTCACGGGCAGGGCAGTATTCCGATGTCACGGGGCCGCCGGCTTTCAGCCACCAACCCTCTGCGGGCAACCGGTTTTACGCCATCGAGACAGAGCGCTCCGAGCGCGCTTTCGTCCTTACGGCCCGACCGATTGCGGGCACGCCGATGGCTGGCGACCGCTGCGCGAGCTTCGTGCTGGATAACACGGGCAGGCGCGATAATGAGGGGATGTCGGGCGGTGCCAGTGTGCAGGGTTGTTGGGGGCGTTAGCCGCCTTACTTCCAACAGTCAGCTGGAGTCTTGGTGCCGTCCTGGGTGATGCTCAGCGTCCCGCAGCTGTCGGCAGTCTGGGCATTAATCGGCGTCGCCTGCAGGGTGTAAGTCGTGGGAGTGGGGGTGCCGGAAAAGCTCAGAGCGTACTTGTTGTTAATCGAGTTGGCGTTCGTGATTCCGATTTTCTCCAGCGCCGGTGCTGGCACGGCGTAACTGTTGTTCTGAGCATAGTAGCGCTCCATACGGGCGACTGCGTCAGTGAGCATCGCCATTCCTTCAGACCGATATCCGCGTATTACATATTTGGTATAAGCCGGATACGCGATGGTCGCCAGAATCGCGACGATGGCGACGGTGATCATCAGCTCGATCAGGGTGAAACCGCGTTGCGAGTGTTTTGAACGATGCATTGAATACTGCCTCATTGCGCAGGATAAGGAATGACGCGCCAGTTCTGACGACCGACGTAGCCCGTACCGGTGTTGACGATGATCGAATCGCCGTCCGAAGGCGTCGATGTTTTCTGCACGCCGGTCGAACTGATAGCCACGCCGCCAGCTGCCATGCTAATGCCACTCACCACGTTATCGTTGTAATTGTCGGCCGTCGAAATGGTGCCGTTACGACGCAGGTTGAACACCGTGAAGGTGGTTCTGCCACCGGTGGTCGGGTCCAGACCGTACTCCCAACCACTGACGCCAGGGCTGCAGACGTCGGTGCTTGGCGTGCGGGTCGAGGCGAAGAGAACACTGCCGCTGATGCTTAGCGGGTCCACCATGCGTTCGCCCAACAAGGCGTTGTTGACGGTCAGGTTCAGGTACCAGCCGGACTTGGTTGTCCAATCCACCGCGTTGGTACTCACGAGGCGGATGTTGTTGGTCGCCGAGCCGAAAACCGCGTTATTGACCTGTGAGGTAATCGTCTGTTGTTGCAGGCTTGATCTGGCCAGGACCGGCGTGGACGCAGCGGCTGCGCCAGCCGTCTGTTTGTCCCAGATGCCGTAAAGCGTTTGCAGATCCGTACTGGTTTTATCCGCCGAGGCGAAATATCTACCTGTGCCGAAGATGACGATGGTGCCGGCAGAGGACGGGTGAGCGACCACGGCCGGTGCCGCCGTAATCGACTGCACCGCTGCGCCTGAAGCATCGCTTACGGTGGCGGTGTACAGCGGTTTGTTACCGAATGCGACCTTGAAGTTGGCCGCTGTCGCGTTGGCGACCAGCGACGAACCGATTAGATCGAAGCGCCACAGGTTGCCCAGAAGATCACCGGCGTAAACGTAGTCGGCGATACCGTCCGCGTTGGCGTCGAGTACCACCGGCGATGACAGACCATTGTTGCCCACTACCGAAGTGGTCAGTTTGCTGACGACCCCGCCCGTGGCCGCGTTGAGTACGAACAGCGAGGCGTTGCCATTGTTGCCGTTATAGCCGTTGCCAACGATGACGCCCCATTCTCCAGTGTGCAGGCGAGAAATCACGGGGGTCGAAAAGGTCGAGCCGAGGTCGACATCGTTCTCCGATGTGAACTCCCACAGCAGGCTGATGCTGTCTGGATTGGTGATATCCAGCGCGAAGATTTCACGTCCGCCACCGCCTAGCGTGCCGACCAGAATGGTGCGCCAGGCGCCAGAGATGTAAACATCTGCGACCACCGGGGTGCCGTCCACGTAGTAGCGGTGCAGTGCGGAGTTGGTGTTGTAGTCCTTGTTCGTCAGAGCGCTCAGATTCTGGATGACGGCCGATGGAATGAACGCAAACTTCTCAACGCCTGTCGCGGTGTCAAACGCATGGAGCATCCCGTCGTTGGCGCCGACATAGATCTGACCCCGACGATCGTTCTGACTGGTCTTGAATGCGGTGTAGCTGCTGGTGGTGCCAACGGTGCCATTCAGCGTGTCGGCGACGGATGCATCGTACAGCGCGCCGGTGACCACCACCGGCGAAGAGTTCACCAGGTCGCCGATCAACGAGGCGCGCCGACGATACGTCGACGTGGCTTTACTGACATCGCCCTTGATGAAGTCGACCTGATCGGACGTCAGTGTCGATTGCAGAGCAATGCCGGCGTAGGTCCGGTTGCCCAGGTTGGTGTACGTGAATGGCTGCAGGGCATTGCCTGCCTGATTGGCCATCTGGATGTTGCGCTGATTCCAGGCCGGAACCTGCTGCGAAGCAACCCAGTTCTGGACGGTGCTGCCAGTGGGATTGGTCGTGGTGTAAGTGATCGTGGTCTTGATCAGGTCTCCGCTCCAGGTCGCGACGTTGAGGCTGTTCAGGTACCGCGATGAAGAGTTGTCGGTGCCCAGCGTAGGCAGAACGGCGGGTGTTGCAACCGAACTGTTCTTCTGCAGAATCTGGTTGAATGCAGACGAAAGCTGGTCTTTCAACGTCGCAGCGTTGCTTACCAGGAAATAATTGTCCGGCGTTCCGCTGGTGTTGGAATCCCATTGGCCGCTGACCGGCAGGCTACTGCTGGTGTTGTTGGCGTCTCCAAAGCCGCCCCATTTCGCTGCGTACCACAGCGGGTCTTTCAGGTTTGTGACAGCGCGGGAAGAGGACGCTGTGAATCGGCGGGTGTGGGTATCGCTGCGCGTCGGGTTGAAAAGGCTACCGTTCGAGCCGTTGCGTCCCGGGAGCAGATCACTCGTTCCTGTACAGGCCGTACTGGGCGCACAGTCCCCCGGCAATCGGGTGCCTGGCGTATCCAGCGAGTAGTGCTGGTTGCCGTTACCACCGCCGGTGACTTCAAGGTAGATGCCGTCGTTGGTCGTGCCCGAAATGGTGTAGCCCATGTGCGACTCGGCGGCTGACACCGAGTAAGCGGTCTGCAGCGTCACATCGACACTGCCCAATGCGTTGACGGCCACCGTGTACAGGACGATAGCGTCCATGTCGTAGTCGCAACCCTGACCGCAATCGTCGAACACGACCCGAAACACGGCCTGGGCACGACCCTCATTGATGGTCTTATCTGTCGGCTGGCCTGGCATGTTGTACATCGAGTCGATGTAGAAACCGGTGATCTGCTCGGTGACACCGTTGGTCACCTTGCCGAAAGGTACCAGCGTGATGGTGCCGGTACCGACCGGCATCTGAATGCGCGGCAGTGTCGAGGACAGTGCGATGGAGAAGGTCTGCACCTTCTGGTTGCCCAGCGAGGTGATCGGATTGGTGTTGGCATAGTAGGCGACCGCACCGGCGTTGAACGTACCCTGTTTGGTCGGCTCTTCCGGCAGGCCGCGAATGTTACCCAGGCTTGCAGCGGCTTTAGCAGTGGGCGCCGTGTCATTGATGCCGACGGTCTCACCGATGTTGACGTTCTTGCTGCCCGAGCCTACATCGTTGTTCCAGATCGTCTGGCCCAGCGTCTGCACGTTCAGCTTGTTCAGGGCCGTCGTCGCGTTTGGGGAGGCGGTCGAGCTGAATGCACTGCCGGGCAAATCGGAGTCATACGTCGGGTTCACGTCACTGAACAGCGTCTCGAACGGTTTGGAGCAGCTTGGGTAGGTTGGCGTCGTGGCGTCGGCACTGGGCGTGGCCGAGTATGGGTTAGTCCAGGAAGTCAGGCCGCTGAGACCGAGCAACGTGTCCGCAGCGCCGGACAAGTAACCGCTGGTCGGTGTCGTCGCGCCGCTGAAATAGCGCATGGTCTCGAACATCATCTCTGCCAGCGGGTTACCCCAGTTCGGGCAGTTCGAGTTAGTGATGGTGTTGCCGGACGTGCTGCAACCGGATGAGAACGTCAGGTCATCGAGCGTGCCGACAATACCGGTGTCGTTGAAGATGCCGGTGGAAGCGTCGATTTCGTTGGAGAAACTGCTGATGGGCTTGCGAATCGCGCCGCCCTGGATGTTGTTCTGATAAGTCCCCGTCATCAGACCGAAGTACATCTGATTGCCTTCACCGAAGTCATGAAGGATGCCGGTAGGTTTGTATTTGCCGTTCGGGTACAGCTTGCAGTTGCTCTCGATAAAACCGGTCTTGCACACCTCGACGCGAACCCGATAGTCCGTCGGCGAAACGAAAACGTCTTGGAAACTGGTGTTGGTGGCGTAGGAACCGCCTTGGGTCACTTCCCGAGAAACCCATCCAAAAATGCGGATGTTCGAGACATTGGACAGCACGCGCAGCAGCGGGACGCTGGATTGGGTGTTGTTGGCGAATAGCGTGTAGTTGCTGCCGGTCGGGTTGGACAGAGGCGTGTAGTCAGACAGGTTGTAACCGTCCACTGTGGGGCTGCGATATTCCTTGCCCCAGGTGTGGGCGTCGGTGGGAATGTACGCGCGCTGCAGGATCGTCTGGCTTGTACTGTCCGTGCTGCGATAGCCGCCATAGAGCACTTTGCGCAGAGCATCGACGCGGGAAGTCGTCAGGTAGTTGAGGTAATCACCGCTCCAGCTTCCTGGGCATTTTTTGAGGTTGGCGACTGTCGTTTTAGACGAGGCAGTGAAATAGTTGTTGCTGTAGGTGTAGCAGGTCAGCGAATCGAAATAGCCCAGATAAGTGATCGATGGCTTGTACCGTATATCGATCGAGCCATCACCATCCAGATCCGACGCATCGTTGTATGCCGGGAAAAACAGTTTGTGATCGCGCCCGACCACCAGCATGTTCAGCGGCGGCACCGAGTTGTTGACGAACAGCGGCAGCTGCGCTGGCACCTGACTGACAGCGGCTCGGGCTGCGGTCGGCAAAAGCAGGAGGCAGGCCAAGGCAACGATGAAACTGCTGAGCGGATTTGGCTTATTCATGGTTGTTCGCTATCAGGTATGCACTCATGAGTCGGACACGGCAAAAACGGATCGCAGGATGACGCGCTGGGTCGAGGTATCGCTGGAGCAGCGTACGGTCGATGCGCAGGCGGTGACTTCGTAATAATGTCGGCCACAGTCCTTGGTCAGCAAAGCGCAGTTGTTCTGGGCCTGCCCGTCGAGCAGTTTCAAATCCGTGACATACCATTCCACTTCGACGTTGGCGCCGGTGTATTCGTTGTTCTGGTAGGTGGTCACCAGATTGATATTCGCCGTATTCGCCGCCGTAAAAGCGGGCGCATAGTCGCCATTGACCAGCGTGGTCGGAATGGCCATGCAGGGTTTATTGGTGTTGCCTGCAATCACCGAACATTGCCACTGGTTGATGCTCTGCTCACCGATCCGCAGCCCCGCTTCGGCGGCGTTGGTCAGGGTTTTCTGCAGCCTGAGATTGCCCGTGATCCGGGACTCCAGCGACACCCCACGCATGCTCGAAAGTGCCAGCAGCGTGATGATCAGCAGCATCATGATTGCCACCAGCAGCGTCGCGCCGGTCTGGCTGCGGTTCGACTGCATGACGAAGCGGATCGAGCGCCTCATTGCATCTGGTTCCTGATCATGATGGTTCCCTGCACGATCTGATAAATGCTGTTCACATCGGCGTAGGTGGTGCCGTATCGGCCATTCCAGTCTTTGAGCGCGGGCGAGACAGCGCTGGTGTTGTCGCGGATCATCGAGGTGCCGGGGCTTTGCATGAGCACGCTGTAGCGTACCGCTGCGATCGTGCCGGTCGGTGTGGTACTGAAGGTGCTGACGGTTTTTGAATCCGCGGCGCCCGAACCGTATTCGAAACGCAGGTCCTTGACCCCGCTGACCAGTTGCTGGGTCGTGCTTCCGCTGGTGCAGGTGATGGCACCGGTATCGTTACCCGTTCCGGCAACGAAAGCGATCTTCTCGACGATTTTTGGACGCGTCGTCGAGGGCACTGTTTTGGCGGAGTAAGGGCTGGTGATGCTGTCCTTGTCGGCGTTCGCCAACACACCACCCTGGCAGGTCACGTCCAGCTTGTTGGTCGCCTGATACTGAATGCACAGCGATGTATCCGACAGCGCAACCACCGCAGCGCCCGCCGGGAATGTGCAGCCGCTCAGCGTGGCGTCTGCGGGAATGCCGGCGCCGAGATTACTGCGATAGCCGGCCTTCAACAGCTCCTGGCTCAGGATCGCGAGTGCGAAACGGCCGTTTTCCTGGTTGCCCATCTGACCTTGTTGAAACAGATAGGCTCGCTGGTTGGAAATGAAAATCTGCGTGACGCCCAGAATCAGGAACATCCCGATGAGCATGGCCACCATCAACTCGATCAGCGACAGACCCTTCTGCCGGCTGTGCAGGACTGCTGAGATCATCGGATGCGCGTCCTCAGTCGGTAAGTGCAGGTGCCGGCGGTCGTCAATGAGCTGCCGGACATGCATTCAGCCTCGTTCTTCACGGTCCAGGCCACCTGGATCTGAAGCTCGGTGTTGGTCGCGCTGGAGGTCGTGCAGGCGTCGACATTGTCGGCGTTATCTTTTGTAGGGGTTTTGCAGATATAAAAGCTCGATGCCAGTAAGGTATCGGCACCGGGCAGCGTGGCTCCAGCCCGGATGGCCCAACAGCCAATCTGTTCTGAGAGGGTGGCCGGTGTCGGAATGCACTTGGTCGCGGGGGCCGGGAACGGTGAGCCCGGAGCCTTGAGACATGAGTTCGCGTCCGTGCAGTCCGCCGGCGCGCTGCGAATGATTTCGACCAGATCGTCCACCAGCATGATCGCGGCGTTGCGTTGTACCGAATCTTGCGTGTATGGAATGGCTTTGCTCTGCAGCGCGACCATGCCCAGTACGCCGATGACGATGATGATCAGGCTGACCAGCACTTCAATCATGCTGAAGCCGGCGTTGCGGCTCGGTGCTGAGATCATCATCAGCAGCCACTCGGTTTGGTGGCGGTGGGAGGCGAAATCCGGCCGCTGGTGAGCAACGTGACGTACTGAGAAGTAGTGGATGAATCGGTGGGGTAGTTGATCTGGAAGCAGGCGTTCGTTGATGCGGTTCCGGTGGTCGTGAAGTCCACGCTGTTCACTGCTGAACTGATCGCGACGCCCGTCTGCAGGCCGCCGCTACCGACTTTTCTGAGCGTTACGGTGCCGGTGACCACACTGATTTCCGTGGTGTTGACCGGCGCGCTCACAGTGACTCTCGCCCCGCGCGTCACTGCCTCGGACCGCGCGTACTGGAGCAGATCGTAAAGCTCGTCAGACGCCGCCCGAACGTTCATGCGATGCAGCAGGCTCGAAAAGCTCGGCATTGCCATCCCCGCAAAAATGGCCACGATCACGACCACCACGATCAACTCGATCAGGGTGAATCCGCGGCTACTGCCCTTGTCAGGACCTTGCCAGCTGCGACGCAAATTCAGGCGTGTAGGTGGGCCCGAGAGCCCGGAGCTGAAATCCATCAAGGAAATTCCGTTTTTCGTTCGAAATATGGTGATACTACTCAGGTTGGAAGTCGCTATGTAGTGGATGTCCGGAGTTATTCGCCAGACCAGTGGCATAGCGTCCGTTTTTCGCATTTCTTGAGTCATGTCGACGACTATTCGACAGACGATAACAGCGCTCACTTTCTTTTGATGATCGAGTTCAGCATGTCCAGGCAACACGTGATTATCGTCGGCGGCGGCGTCATCGGTCTGTTGACCGCCTTCAATCTGGCTTCCCGGGTCGCGAGCGTCACCTTGCTCGAGCGCAGCGGGGTAGGGCAGGAGTCTTCATGGGCGGGCGGCGGCATCGTTTCGCCGCTCTATCCATGGCGATACAGCCCGGCGGTTACGGCACTGGCGCACTGGTCGCAGGACTTTTACCCGCAGCTCGCCGAGCGACTGGCGGATTCGACCGGCATCGATCCCGAAGTGCACAAGACCGGGCTCTACTGGCTCGATCTGGATGACGAAGCAGAAGCGCTGGCCTGGGCAGCCCGGCAGAACCGGCCGTTGAGCGCTGTGGACATCTCGGCGGTGTATGACGCCGTTCCGGTGATGGGTGGCGGCTATTCGCGCGCCGTCCACATGGCCGACGTTGCCAATGTGCGTAACCCGCGGCTGGTCAAATCCCTGAAGGCGGCATTGCTGGCGCTGCCCAATGTCGTGGTGCATGAGCAATGTGAAGTCCGTGATTTTGTCCGCGACGGCACGCGAGTCATCGGCGTGAGCACCGCCGCAGGCGATCTCCTCGCCGACAGCGTGGTGCTGGCAGCGGGCGCCTGGAGCGGCGATCTGCTTACCAGGCTCGATCTCGCGTTGCCGGTCGAACCCGTGAAGGGCCAGATGATTCTGTACAAATGCGCGTCTGATTTTCTGCCGAGCATGATCCTCGCCAAGGGCCGCTACGCCATTCCGCGCCGCGACGGTCACATCCTCGTCGGCAGCACCCTCGAGCATGAGGGATACGACAAGACGCCCACCGAAAATGCCTTGCACAGCCTCAAGGCTTCAGCCGTTGAACTGCTCCCCGCGCTGGCCGACGCCGAAGTGGTGGGGCATTGGGCAGGGCTGCGGCCCGGCTCGCCAGACGGCATTCCCTTCATCGGGCCGGTGCCGGGCCACCAAGGCCTGTGGTTGAACTGCGGCCATTACCGCAACGGCCTCGTCCTCGCCCCCGCCTCATGCCAACTGCTTACCGACCTGCTGCTGGACGACACACCGATCATCGACCCATCACCCTACGCGCCGGCAGAGCGGCTGCAGGGTTAGGTGCGCATAGCCGCGTCGAGCAGTTGCCAGAGACTGTCGGCACTGACGAGCAGCTCTGCCAGCAGAGCCTCGTCAACATCCATATAACCTTCGTATTCGGCAAGGTTTCTGCGTTCATGGCAGAGGGCAAAAAGCCGTACTTGAACCTTGTCCATATTGATCGTGTGGGGCAAACACTGAAACACCAGATAGCGCCGATCTGATCGATAGCCCTGCAAACGCATCGCAGCAAGCGCCAGCGCATGGGCGCAGTTATAAGCCAGATCAAAACGGCTGGCGTAGGAGAGAGTGGGATTACGCGCATCCCGAAGACGATCAAGTGCAGAGCGAATCAGGCCAAGGCATTCGGTTCTATCGGTAGGTTCGGCCTTCAAACCGCCCGTGCGTACGAGGTTTTCCAGACTTTCATGACTGCCCATTCCGTGGGATTCCTTTAGTCACTTCCAATGATGTCGATTTTTTCCTGCTGCGAAACCCTGACCACGAAACTGTTCCCGGCGTCGAACTTGGCTTGCCAGTCGGCTGGCGTGTAAAGCGTCGGGTTAATCGTCCTGCCCAGTATTTCTTCGAGCGGCATCATACGCTCCATCACCTCGCTGTAGCGGAGGCCTTCGCCAATCAACATCAAGTCTATGTCGCTGGATGTGTTTGCGGTCCCCTTGGCGATGGAGCCATAGATAAAGGCTCGCTGGAGGCGATCCGCGAACGGCAGCAGCTCCAGTCGCAGATGATCGGCAATGCCGAACGTCTTGCGCACGATGGCGAGCAATTCTTCATAGACCGGATTGGCGGGATTGGCCTGGTAGTGAACCTGATTGCCCTGACGCGTCGCCGTGAGCAGGCCTGCCGCCTGTAATCTGGCGAGTTCTCGGGCCATGCTGCCGGTGCCGACCTGTGCCCATCGTCTGATTTCGTTGGTATAGAAGCTTCGCGCGGGATGGCCGTAGAGCAGCCCGAGCAACCGCTGTTGAGTGATGGTGAAAAGCGCGTCGGCAATGCTCATGATGATCCGGTTACATCGTTCCCAAAAAGGGTACGATAGTTCCCTTTTTGGGAACGATCAAATCCCCGTTGTGAAAGGCCGATTCATTCGAGACCAAGCTTCTTCAGGCGATACCTCATCGATCGGAACGTGAGGTTCAGGCGCTGCGCGGCGGCGGTACGGTTCCAGCGGGTTTCTTCGAGGGCTTGCAGGATGAGTTTGCGCTCGACGCTTTCGAGGTAATCTTCCAGGTTGTTGATGTCCGACAGGTTCGGGCCGGGCTGGGCCTGGGTGCTGGCGGGTTCGGCCAGGCGCAGGTCTTCGGTGTTGATCTGGTCGTCTTCGCAGAGTGTATAAGCGCGTTCGAGCATGTTTTCCAGCTCGCGCACGTTACCGGGGAAGCGATAGCCTTTCAGTGCCGCCAGTGCGTGGGGCGGCAGGCGGGCGGGGGCATCGCCTGCGGTTTCGGCCAGACGCCGAAGAACGTTGTTGGCGATCTCTTCGATGTCCTCGCGACGCTCACGCAGTGGCGGAACCCGCAGTTCGATCACGTTGAGCCGATAGTACAAATCCTGCCGGAAGCGACCGGCCGCCACCTCCAGACTCAAGTCCTTGTGCGTGGCGCAGAGGACGCGAACGTCTATCACCTGTTCCTGTTGCTCGCCCAGGGCGCGGACGGATTTCTCCTGAATCGCGCGTAGCAGTTTTACCTGCATCGCCAATGGCAGATCGGCAACTTCGTCAAGAAACAGCGTGCCGCCGCTGGCTGCCTGGAACAGACCGGGTTTGTCTTCGTGGGCGCCGGTGAAGCTGCCTTTGCGGTGCCCGAAGAACTCACTTTCCATCAGCTCGGTCGGGATCGCTCCGCAATTGACCGGCACAAATGCTTGCTCGACCCGAGGGCCCTGCTCATGGATGAGACGCGCGACCAGCTCCTTGCCGCTGCCAGACTCACCGCTGATGTAAATCGGTGCCTGACTGCGCGCCAGTTTGCCGATTTGCTTGCGCAGCGCTTGCATCGGTGGCGAATTGCCGAGCAGACGATGGTCGAGGCGCGTGTCATTCGACGGTGCCTTGGGCAAGCGCAGCGCGCTGCTGACCAGCTCGCGCAAGCGGCCCAGGTCCACCGGCTTGGTCAGAAAATCGAAGGCACCAGCCTTGAGGGCCTGAATCGCGGTGTCGACGCTGCCGTGGGCGGTGATCATCGCCACCGGGACCTGCGTATGGCGCTTCTGGATGTGTTGCACCAGCTCCAGGCCGTTGCCGTCCGGCAAGCGCATGTCCGTCAGGCACAGATCGAACGCCTCGCGCGCCAGCCAGTCCTGCGCTTCCTTGACGTTACGGGCGCTGCGCGTGTCCAGTTTCATCCGCCCCAGAGTGATCTCCAGCAATTCGCGAATGTCCGGCTCATCGTCGACGATCAGGATCTTTTGCCGTGGGCTCATGCTCAACTCAATTTGAACGGATGGGCGAAGGTGATCCGCATGCAGCTTCCGCCACCTTGCCGGGGTGTGTAATTCAGGCTCGCCTGATTGCTTTCGCACAGCTCGCGCGAAAGGTACAGGCCAAGGCCGGTCCCTTTGCTCTCGGTGGTGAAAAAGGGCTCGAAGATCTTCGTCAGATGCTCTTCGGCGACGCCGGGGCCGTCGTCCATCACATCCAGGCTCGGCAACTCGCTGTAGGGCGCATGGAAAAGCCGCAGCCAGACTTGAGCGTTCTGATGCAGCTGGCCGCTGTAACGCAACCCGTTCTGCACCAGATTGGTCATCACTTGCTGCAGTTGCTCGGCATCCATGCGCGTCGTCAGCGTGCCGGGGCTGATGTCCAGGTGCACGGCCTGGTCGGCTGGCAGACTGCCGCGCAACTCTTCGACGTAGTGTTCGAGCCACTGCTTGAGATCGAGCAGATGAGGTTCGGTCTGACGTCGACGAGACAACTGCAGAACGTTCTCGATCACCAGATTCATCCGTCGTGATTGATCTTGAATGATTTGACTGAGACGTTGGTCCGCGCCGCTCAGTTCCTCGGATTCGCCCAGCAGCTGCGCGGCATGGCTGATCGCGCCCAGCGGATTGCGGATCTCGTGGGCGATACCGGCCGTCAGCCTGCCCAGCGCGGCCAGCTTGAGCTGCTGAGCCTGCTGGGAAATCTGCGACAGGTCGTCGAGAAACACCAGCGTGTGTCGATGGCTGCCACGGGTCAGCGCAACGAACCCGGGACGCAGCACCGGGCCGATGGCAGACGTGGTAATGCTGCGCGGGACCATCGATGGGTTGATCAGCCACTGGCGCAGCCGCTCGACCAGTTGTGGGGAATAGGCGTCGATGATTTCGCCCAGCAAACGCTCGTGCCCCAACAGGTTCAACGCGCTCTGATTGGCGAGCAGCACTTCGCGGCTGGAGTCCAGCACCAGAATCCCGGTGCGCATGCGCTGAAGGATCAGTCCGTTGAGCTCTTCCAGATTGTCGACGTCGGCGGCGCGGCGCTCGGCAATGTCCTCGCTGACCTGCAGGCGACTGGCGAGCGTCTGCACCAGCAGCGCAGCGGCAAAGCACAATGCGCCCAGCGAGCCTGCCTGAACGAAGTGATTGGACGCGGCCGGCTTGTGGTAGCTGATATAGAACGTCAGGTAAATGATGCCGATCGCCGACAACGCGGCGATCAACAGGCCGGTATGCCTGCGCAGCAACACGTTGCTGATGGCCACCGACGCGACGATGAGGTTACCGATGCCGCTCGGCGCGCCGCCGCCGGCATAGAACAGCGCAGCGAGCATCAGCGTGTCGGTCATGGCGAGCGTGAACAGCTGGCCCTGACGGCTGGGCCGTTCGAGCAGCACAACGACCAGAATGTTGAACACCAGATACAGCCAGCAACCGGTGCGGAACAGCTCGATGTCCGCCAGCTCCAGCAGTTCGGCGTCCAGGCTGCTGGAGATGAGCAGCACCAGCAGGATGCCGATGCTGAGCCGGTAGAGGTGGTACAGCCGCAGAATGCGCTGGGCTTGCGGGGTTGCCAGCGACAGGCTTTCAGCGGTCACGGGCGGCGGGGCCCTGTAGCCGGTGCGCTTCGGTGCAATACCACTGCTGGTTCTGGCTCAAGGCGCGGTCGCGCGGGACATGCACACCGCACTGCGCGCAACGCACCATCGGCGCGGCGTCGAGTTCAGGCGATGCGGCGTTGGGCCTGGCGGCAGGCCTTTTCGTGGCTCGTTTGAAGAACCAGATGATCGCCATGACCAAGGCAATCCACATAATCAAGCGAATCATGTCTACCAGCTTATGAAGTGAAGATGCCGCAGTGTAGCCAAGGCATTGTCGGGCGCACAGTGATCTGCATCGCTCAAGATTGCCGGAAATGAAAAAGAGGCCCCGCAGGGCCTCTTTTTGTCTGACGCTTTGCCAGGACTGGATCAGTCGAACAGGCCAAAGGTCATGTAGCTGAAGATCGAGCGGCTTTTCGGCGTGCCGTCGTCGTCATCGTTCTTCTTTTCCTCTTCGGCTGGCTGGTTCTCAGGCAGCAGATCGGCAGGAATCGCTTCCTTGGCGTCCTGGTACTGCTTGATCACGTCCTGGTTGGCGCGGGTCTCTCCCGGCGGCAGCGGTGGACGGCTCTCGATCAGGCCCAGTGTCGCTTTCGACAGCCACGAGCGGTTGTCCGGGTCTGGCGTGCGGGGTTCGAACTTGCCGTCGGCCAGTTGCGGATGATCCGGGTAGTTGGCTTTCAACACTTGCAGGCTGGTATCGGCCAGATCGTCCAGTTGCAGACGCTGATACGCCTCGACCATCACCGCCAGGCCGTCGGCGACCGATGGGGTTTCCTGGAAGTTTTCCACCACGTAACGGCCGCGGTTGGCGGCAGCGACATACGCCTGACGGGTCAGGTAGTAGTCAGCCACGTGGATTTCGTACGCCGCCAGCAGGTTGCGCAGGTAGATCATGCGCTGCTTGGCGTCAGGGGCGTAGCGACTGTTCGGGTAGCGGCTGGTCAGTTGGGCGAACTCGTTATAAGAGTCGCGCGCGGCGCCTGGGTCACGCTTGGTCTGGTCCAGCGGCAGGAAGCGGGCAATGATGCCGACGTCCTGATCGAACGATGTCAGGCCTTTCAGGTAATAGGCGTAGTCGACGTTCGGATGCTGAGGGTGCAGACGAATGAAGCGCTCGGCGGCGGATTTCGCGGCTTCGGGTTCGCCATTCTTGTAGTTGGCGTAGATCAGTTCCAGCTGTGCCTGGTCGGCATAGCGACCAAACGGGTAGCGCGATTCCAGCGCCTTGAGCTTTTCAGTGGCGCTGTTGTAGCTGTTGTTGTCCAGATCGGCCTGCGCCTGCTGGTACAGCTCGACTTCGCTGAGGTTTTCGTCGATGACTTCTTTCTTCGAAGAACAGGCAGCGGTAAGTCCGAGGATGGCTATCAGCAGCAGGTGTTTCACTTGCATGGCGGCTTGCGTCCCTATAACGGCCTGCTGTCTTGCG